>Ga0209541_10002835_pt1 | contig 32462 bp, 32 predicted proteins | sample RifCSPlowO2_01_FD_184027 | JGI IMG/M metagenome (GOLD analysis project Ga0209541, IMG submission 184027) | Groundwater microbial communities from Rifle, Colorado - Rifle CSP2_plank lowO2_0.1 (SPAdes) (version 2) | ecosystem: Environmental > Aquatic > Deep subsurface > Groundwater | place...
CCTGCGACGTTATCCCCCAAAAACGAAAAATGAGCGCTAAAAAAAACGCGAGTATAAAAAATTGTTTATTATTTATTTTTTTAATAAAAGATAGCATATCAAAGACGCTATGCTTAAAAAAAACCCCATGCATGGGGATTTTTTATCGTATTTTCATAAGCCTAGACCGTTTAATAATTCATTTACTGTAATCCCCCCCCCCGATAGCTATCGGGGGGATGACAAAAGATAGTATTTTATTATTATTCAACAGTCTAAAGCTATACGTACGACTCATATTATGTCTTCGAGATAACAACGGCAAATAACGCCGACCAAAGCCCAATAATGACGGCAAGCGGCATCGCAGCTAAAAAAAGCGCTATTGCCGCGAGCACGGAAACCTCTGTTTTAATGATCGCTTTTTGCCGAGTTAATTTCTTTTTTGGCGTTCTTTTCCTTTTTTGTATTGGCATATTTTATTTTTATTATGTATTTGCGTTAAAAATATTATAGCATATATCCATTTTTATTTCAAAACTCTCAATGAACTACCCCAAAGCTCGCTGACGAGGTATCAGCTCACTGTCATTCCCCCCCCCCGATAGCTATCGGGGGGAATCCAGAAACAATCGCAATTATCCAAAGGAAAAGTATTTACACATAGATTCCCCTTTTCAGGGGAATGACGCTCCAAGGCTCGCCGCGAGGAATTGAACCCTAAAACAGATTAAAAAACACCCCGATAGCCTTGGGGTGCTTTTTAATACTGGGTATGGCCAAATGCATTATTTCTTTTTTCTAAGCTTTTTCATGCCAATAATCGCCGCGAGCACCGCCGTAGCCCCGGCAAGTCCGGTTAAAATTTTCTTTTTTGTTTTATCGTCCGCCTTGTCAAACTTTTCTTTCGCGTAATGCACGAGATTTTTCATCTCTCCTCCAACCTTTCCCATCTCGTGGATCACCCTGTCTATATTTTCCTTGTTAATTTTTTTGCCTAGCTGGGTTACAGGATTTTTCTTTTTCATATTTTTTATGTTATGAATTATACATTCATTATAGCACACAATCACGCGGCGCGCTTCTTTGTGGGAAGCGTGAAATAAAAGGCGGTTCCCTTGTTTTCTTCGGAGCGAAACCATGTCTCTCCTCCCTGTTTTTCAACGAGCGTTTTTGCGTAAAAAAGCCCGAGTCCGCTTCCGTTGGGCTCAAGCGATTGGGCATTGCTTGCCCGAAAAAATTTGTTAAAAATATTATCCTGCTCCTTTTTCGGTATGCCGATTCCCGTATCTTTTACCGATACCACAACTCTCCCCTCGCGCGTCACGGCGTAAAAAAGAATTTTTCCCTGGGGCCGCGTATATTTTATCGCGTTGTCTAAAAAAATAGAAATAATGGTTTTTGTATATTGCTTATTCGCGTAGATAGGAGAAATATTTTTTGGAATTTTATATAAAAATTCTACATTTTTTTCGCGCATGAGCTGGGTTTTCTCCTGAAGCGCATCATTGAGCGCGTCAAGGAGCATAAATTTGTCGCATTCCATCTGGGTTTTATCTTCTTCAATACGCACAACATCTAAAAGCTGGTTGACAATTTCTATCATTCTCTCGGAGCTTGTATACATATCGTTGAGGAGCTTTCCCTGCTCGTCATTGAGCGCTCCGAGTTCTTTATTTGCCAAAATCTTCAAAGACCATCGAAGCCCTGAGAGTGGCGTGCGCAGCTGATGCGACGCTATGGAAACAAAATCCGTCTTCATCTTATTCGCGTATTGGATATTTTCATACAGCCTCGCGTTTTCAAGCGCAATGGCAAACGGGGACGCGATATTTTGGAGCGCTTTAATTTCCTTATGGGTAAAATTTTCCTGTGAAAATTTTCTTCCTAAAATAATAAATCCAAGAAACGAAGACCTGTACAAAATCGGAACAACCAGCCGCGCATTATATTCGCGAATGAGGTTTAAAATCTCTTGTCTTGTGCCATCAAGAATGGGATGGTATATATAATCGCGCGCGTCAATAATGGGCGAAGCATTGCTGAAATATTTATTGAAACTTTCGCTTAACGGGATATCCTTCTGCTTGGGTTCAACACTTGTGGTCGTTCCGCTTTCATATATTATCCAAGATTTTTCTTTCACGCTGTATAAAAAAATATAACTTTTCTGTATCCGCAGCCTATCCTCAATAAAAGTAAAAAACATTTTAAGGAGCGTTTTTGTATCTGTAAGACTGTGAAGCTCCGAGGTAAATTTTGAAATAAGAGCCTGATAATCTATTTTTTCTTTAAAAAAAATCTCATCTATAATTTTTTGAGTCTTTTGCTTTATCGCCGAAATAATATACAGTAAAATTATAAAAATTATCGCGTTAAAAAAAACTTCCTTGGAATTGGCAGAGGGAAAAAATACTATAAAAAAACTCGTATATATTAAAAATACAAACAACGTAAGGATGCTATAGCCCACGGAGCGCCCTAAAATAATTTTTAAATCCGCAAGATGGTGCCTCAGCATAAAATATCCCATGAGTGTGACAAAACTTCCGACAAAAAGATATCCCGCGGGCGGAAACGGAAGCTCAATTCCAAAAGCGGGCAAAAAATCTATGCTTCCGACAAACGCAAGCCCTCCCATGATAAACGCCAAAAGATGCCATCGCTTCTGCTCGCTGGGAGAGGTCTTGTATTTTTTATAAAGATTCCTTAAAAATAGCGGAACAAAAACAATAAAAAGCAAGATAGAAAGAAGGCTGAGCGGCCCAAGAAGAATATAATACCCCCAAGGATATAATGTGACTCCCCGCACAAAAAGCGGATTGCTTATGAAAAGACCGAATAACGCCGTTATAAATATGGAAAAATAAACAACAATTTTTTGCTTATCGTCTCCGGAAAAATACACGGAGAACGCGTACGTGCTCGCGGGGATATAGAGTACTCCTAAAAATCCAAGCTTGGCTAAAAAAAGCGCTTCGCCCATATCGCTCTGCCAATAGGCAACCCCCATAGATACAAGCCATAGCGCGATAGGAAGTTGAAATAAAAAAAATGCCTGATGAAGGCTGCTTTTTGGTTTTTGCACTAACACGACAATTCCTTGCGCGAGCAAAAAAAACGCGACTATAAGCTGTGGTATAGATGCCCATTGTATGTGCGTGAATGCTTGCATATAAAATACATTTGCCCCTCTCTAGACTTTCGGAGAATATATGGTAAGTGAGAAATAAATCTTTTTTTATTATAACATTTTTTCGTCTCGAACTCTAGATAAGTCTAAAAAAGCCTAAATGACATATACTTGCTTGCGCCTATGAATTGCGATATAATTGATATAGCAGTCAAGAAACCAAGAAAGGATTTTTATGAAACGAGATGGTTTGCACCTTAACACAAAACGCGCGAGACGCGCGTCGCAACAAGGCAAAAGCGCCCATAAAATTTTTGCTCGCCGAAACGACCTCGTGGGTCTTACGTTTACATGCCTCAAACAGTATAAAAAAGCAATCGCACAGTTTAAAAAAAATGGATTAGAACATTCTTACGACACAGACGACACAGAAAAACATTCTGTTTTTAGAAGGCTTATTGTTCCAAAAAAAATAGTTAGGCACATGAGAGGATTTACGTCACAGTATAGGATGGTAAGCAGAGAAAATCTTCCAAATTTTGTTAAAAAAAATATACACCGCCGCCAAGCGCGATGGCATGCAGGCACACATTCCCATATTTTAGAAATTATTTTACAATATAAATATTTTCTAAAAGATTATGTTATAAGCCATATCGGGCTTTTTGCAGAAGCGCTCGCGCAAAAAAAAGACTCGGCAAGAATACATTAGGCCGCCTATAATAAGGTGGCCTTTTTTATTCTCACTCGCCAAATACTCCTAAAAATTTTTAGGAGGCATTGTTATAATAGTGTTCCATTACTCAAGCTTCGGCCGGTATTGCAGCGCCTCGGCCGCGTGGCCAACCTGTATAAATTCTTCTCCCGCCAAGTCCGCGATGGTTCGAGAAAGTTTTAAAATCCTGTGATAAGACCGCGCGCTGAGGTGCATGCGATTCACGGCATTTTTTAAAAGATCCATGGTTGCCTTGTCAATTTTACAAAACTCGTTGATCTCGCGGTTTCCCATCTCTGAATTCGTAAAAATATCAAGATTTTTAAAACGCTCAACTTGGCGGCTACGCGCTTGTTGGACTCGATCTCGTATATCGCGCGAGCCTTCTTGCGCCGCTTCAGATGTCAATTTTTCAAAATTCACTTTTGGAACCTCGATGTGAAGGTCAATCCTGTCAAGAAGCGGGCCTGAAATCTTTTTTTGATATTTTATAATCTGCGATGGCGTGCAAGCGCATGCCTTGACCGAATCATTTAAGTATCCGCACGGGCAAGGGTTCATGGCGGCGACCAATATAAACTGCGCCGGAAACTCAAGCGTTGCCTGCGCGCGCGAAACGGAAACAACTCCGTCTTCAAGCGGCTGGCGCAAGCTCTCTAAGACATTTCTTGGAAATTCCGGAAATTCATCCAGAAAAAGCACTCCGCGGTGCGCCAAAGAGATCTCGCCCGGCCTCGGATATGATCCTCCGCCCACAAGCGCGGCATTGGATGCCGTATGATGCGGATTTCGAAATGGCCTTGCCTTCATAAGAGATCCGCCGGAAATAAATTTTCCCGCGATACTATAAATCTTTGTAACTTCAAGCGATTCTTCAAGCGTCATATCTGGAAGAATGGATGACATGGCCTTGGCAAGCATGCTTTTCCCAGAACCCGGCGGCCCGGACATAAGAATATTATGCCCGCCGGAGGCCGCTATCTCCAGCGCGCGCTTCACACTCTCCTGCCCCTTGATGTAAGTAATATCAAATTCGCTTTCCAACATCTCGTCTTCAAAAAGTTTTGGCTCGCTTACATAGGGCTTAAGCGCTTCCATATTTAAAAAATGAGAAATAAGCTCTCGCAGAGACTCAAGCGCGTATATTTCTATTCCGCTAATCACGCTCGCTTCATCCGCGTTGGTTTTGGGAAGATACAATTTTTTAATGCCCTTCGCCTGTGCCATAAGAGCGATAGCGATAACGCCGCTCACGGGGCGAAGCGTCCCGTCAAGCGCGAGCTCTCCCACGAACGCGTGCTCGTAAAAAGGCGAAGGAAGCCTGATGATTTCAGAGACTAAAAGTATGCTTACAGCAATAGGAAGATCATACGCCGGCCCCTCTTTTTTCACATCCGCCGGCGCTAAATTTATCGTTACTTTTTGGCGCGGAAATTCAACGCCAGAATTTTTAATCGCGCTTTTCACCCGTTCTTTGGATTCTTCCACTGCCTTGTCCGGAAGCCCAACGATCGCCATAGTCGGAAGCTGATTGGAGAGATCCGCCTCCACCTCTACCAGCTCGGCATCAAGCCCTATAATCGCGGCGGAAAGCACTTTTGATGACATAATATAATAAAAATTATTGCAATACTTTTTCTTTACCTTACACCAAATATAAAAAACAATCAATAAAAAAGCAGGTGAGAATACTCTCACCTGCGCACTATGTATATTGAAAGAACTTGGGCTACTTCTTGGGATGTCCCACAACCAGATTTTTCATAAATCCTTCGCCTTGAGCAGTCAAATCGCGACGGCCGGAAGCGATGATTTTTCTTGCCGATTCTTCATTGGTATAATTGATATAGATGATTCCAGCCGGCTTTTCCTGCCAAAAATCAAGGCTTTCATTATCCATATGAATTTTCTGATCTATTTTGGCGCCGGCGCCAATCTCAAGCTTTTTGGCGCTTGGCTTTGAACGCGCAGATGACAGGCCATCAAAGGCAAGAGGATGCTCATCGCCGCGTCCAACATTTACTTCACCCTCTTCATCGTCGCTGAGCATTACTTCATCGCACTCAAGCGATAAGCAACTCGCCTCCGCGCTTATTTCATCCGAGAGAAGCGCTCCTAAACAGCCGCTTTCTTCAAAAACCATATCCATTTCGTCACTCTCCATAGACCCGAGCGCTCGCAGATGCACAACAGGCGATACGGGCTTGGGAAGCTTGCTTAGATAAAACGCAATTCCTATGGCAAACACGCGGTCTGCGCCTATGAGCTGTTTGGCAATGCCTCGCATCTCTTCTTCGGTAAATACAAATTGCCGAACAACGCCGTCTTTCGCGCGAAAGCCGTCAATCCAGAAAAACCCTCTGGGCTGCGCGTTGGACGACATATAATTTTGCGCGTCCCACTGGTATCCGCACGCCTCACAGAAACGCTCGTGTCCGAATTGCGCTTTGTGCTTGGGGCACATTTCGCGGTATTGCTCGAGGCCAAACCCATTGGTCTTCTCGCCAGTAATGGCATTGACTCCTTGTACGGATATGGCCACGGAAACATAATGGCTATGGCGAACATTTTTATTAAAATCAAGCCAAAGGCCGTGCTCTGAAAGTACGGGAACAAAATAGCTTGCCTCTCCCGGCGCGCTATGCATCCAATTTTTTGGACAAGCTAGATACTCGTCCACAACAAATGCGGCGCGCGGATTATAGGGAGGAAGCGGCAGAGCTCTTTCGTTGCCAGCGCCGTCAAAACGCTGTTCTAACGCCGGGGGCATATTAAGAGTTGTATACAGCCCATTCACTGCCATCTCATTACCGGACTCGAAAGCGCTGACGCTCAATTCATCGTGTGACATAACATCCTTCTTTCGGTGTCTTGTGCTGGTTGGAAAAATTGGGGAGGCCGCTATCTTGACCTCCCCAGCCAAAAAACAGGCGCGGCCTACAATGCCTCTACCACCTTTTGTGGCCAAAAGGATAGTTTTTGGCAGAATCCAACGCAGATCCTGCCAGCGCTTGCTTGAGGGTAGGAAGCCTTCCCTCCTTGGCAAGTCTGTCAAAACAGATAGACGCCTTCGGATACCGTTGGCGTATCTGTGCCTCGGCCTCTTCGCCATGCGCGAGATCAATGGCGCTATGCGCGTCGTCAATTCGCGTAATGCGAAGCTCGCCCGTCTCCTCTACGGCAAGGCGTAAAAGAACTCTCTTGGAAATAGAAATATTTTTCCAGCTCCGATTGGTCACATCGCACGTTTCGTCCGGACGCAAGATATGTCCGGGATACAAAGGGTTCGCGGTTGCCATTTGATCCGGCCGTTCACCAATACGGTAAAGCGGCGTGGGAATAGAGTTGACCATACAGTGATCGCGCTCTGGATATCCGTCGCGATATTCTTTGATCATGCCTGCGGAGGCAAAAACATCGGCCTGTCCGTTTACGGCAAAGGCAATACAAGGAAATCCCTTGCTTATGGCTTTGAGCCGGCGGGCAACAAATGAATCCGGCTCTTCGGGCGCGTATTCGCAGACCAGATCTTCAATAGACATGGCCGCAACCCGCGCTTCCGTGAGAACTTTCGCGCGAGGCTTTGCATCGCCATTTTTTTGCCGAAATATATCCGCCACCTCTCTGGCCAATAGTTTTGGAAGGCCCCAGGACTGGAGATCTTCCCAGCTCGCTTTGAGAAGCGCGGAATCGGACGTCCCGCCTTCCTTTTTAAGCTTTTCTATAAAGCTCTCAATAGACACCGAATGCTCCACATGCTCATTATGCGCAGCAATAATGGCTTTTGCCCTCTCAAGCTTTTCTTCGTATAACATACGAATCCTTTCTGACTCTCTAGACTCTGCAAACACTGCTGACTACTACTCTCTATCTTTCTCTTCTTGAATTCCTCAAGATGGATAGCGCTTATAGTATTAAAACCTCCTATATCATATCGCGCGTATCGGGCTTTTTCCCAAAGCCCGACAGAGAAAAATCTTCAGTAATCCGGTTGTACCACCGGCTAAAGCATATAACCCCAAAAAAGAGACATATGCCTTAACCAGTGGCAAAAAGTTGTAAAGATCATTCCAAATATATAGTAGCAAAATATGCTAAAAAATAAAAGCCAGCTTGTAAAAAAGCTGGCTTTCTTTGTTTATGAAGGTACAATTTGTAATGTGTTTACATCTTGATGTGCCTTGTGCGCGAAGATCTGTCGCGATATGTTCGAAGCGTTTTGCGCTTTCCGTTTTTGTGGAAGCCTCCTCTCTTCTTATTGCCCCAGCGATACTGGTCAGCGTCATAGGTACATCAGTTCATTCCGACATTTTCCGGTTCAAGATCCGCCCATGCCGCGCCGCTCCACTCCATATCGTCTTTGAAGGTTCGAAGATCGCTTCGGCGGACTATGTAAGAAATCTTGAATTTGCGCTCCTCGGTTTCTACAATCGCGTAAAATACGATCCCCGACAGTCCTCCAATGCACGCGACCTTTCCTCTGGTTTTGACCTCTCCTTCAAATTCGCGACGCTTCAGTCTCCACCTCGGCTTCTTCTTTTCTATCATATCTTGCGCAGTATCAAAAAGCGCGCTTCTGATATCATCACTCAAAGAACCGCCAACGCACATGAGACAGTAAACCTTGCAAGTGTCAAACACCGTGGTCCTCCTCTCAAAAAAAATAAAACATCACAAAAAAATGAGATTTGTTTCTTTAATTAATGCTACTTTGTAATGAACAATTTACCATAATACTATACTTTAAAATTTTTGTCAAATAAACAAAGCGTGAATCAAGAAATTCAAAAATAATCTATTTTTACATCTTTTTCAGCGGATCATTGCGAGCCCTGCGAAGCAATCTCGTTAATAAACTCTTAATTAAATTCCTTAGATTGCTTCGTCGCTCACGCGACGTTCGCTTCTCGCAATGACCAAATTTTAGTTAATTTTAGATAAAAATAAATTTCTTGATTCACGTAACAAAGAAATAAACAAAAAAAATGCCTTTTTGGCAGACATTTTTTATTTATTTTCATACCCTTGTTCACTGAATTATGGAAAAATCTGTTTGCCGTCTTCATCGTAGACATAAATTGCCTGCACAGGACACGCCTTTGCCGCAGCCAGAATATTTTCATCCGTATCGCCCTTGGCATTTATAACCTCTGCTTTTCCGTCGGCGTTGACCTTGAAAACATTCGGCGCCGTCGCCTCGCATGCCCCCGCTCCAATGCAGATATCTTTTTTAATTTCAATTTTTCCTATTTTTTTTGGCATAATAAATATCGTAATAATTAAACATCGGCTAAAATAATTCTTTTCTCATTTTTGATAATTTTTTTTCCTTTTTGGTGTTGCGTAAAACATTTTTTTCTTTATACCGCACAATTTCATTTTTTATAACGTCTTTAACGCCGTCAATGGCGGATTCTATATTTTGTTCACAACACTCCGCCCTCAATGTTTTTTGGGGAAGCTTCATTGTTGCCTCGGCATAATAAATCATTCCGTTTTTATGATGCTTGGTTGATCGCGAAACCTCGATTTCCATCAATATTTCACCTTTCTCTTCAAGGCGCTTGAGAAAACGATCAAGCAAATGGATCTTTTTTTCAATATATTCGCGCGCCTCGGCGCTTATTTCCACTTCTTTCGAAAAAATCTGAAGTTTCATATGTTTTATAAAATATATAAGATCTTGGCCTGCGTATAATTATCATACCAAAAAAACATGCTCTATACAACATTTTTTTCGCCTTTATAAAAAAATTCCGACAAAAAAATTACAATGATTCCAGCGGTAATCATCGCATCCGCTATATTAAAAACCGAGAAGAACAAAACGTCAATATAATCAACAACAAAACCATACATAATCCTATCATAGAGGTTGGAAACCGCCCCCAAGAGGATGAGCGCCGAGCCAACAATATAAAAAATATTATTTTTTTTCAGAGAATGTTCAAGCAGTATGCAGAGAAATAGTATTGCCGCAATGGTTAACGCTATAAGAATGGGCGAGTAGAGATATATGCTAAACGCTATGCCAAAGTTTTTAACAAAATGAAAATATATGGCATCTGTCCATGCTATATATATGGATTTTTGCGGGTAAAGCAAAAAATATTTCTTTAATCCGCGGTCAAGAATAAAAAAAACTAATATTATTGCATAGAATAACATTAGTTTTTTGTTTTTTAAAAACTTCATGGCGAAACTGTTATAATGGAAATCCTACTCCCCTTTGAGCTTTTTTTTGCACTCTACGCATGAGCTTGATTCTGGCCGTATAAGCAGGCGTTTTTCATCTATTGGCTTTTTGCAGTATTTACAGATACCATATGTGCCTTTTTTGATATTTTCAAGCGCTTTGTTTACATCGCGCAGATCTTTTTCAAGCGTTTCTTCTATTGCCAGCCGATCGCTAAACACCGCGACTTCCGTAGCATTCTCATCTTCTTTTTCTCCATAGTTTGGATAGCGCGACTTATAACTTCCTGTTTTTTCCATGTCTTTTTTTGCGATCGCTCCAATCTCAATTTCGAGGTCTTTTTTCATTTTAAGAAGAGTCACTTTAATCGATTTTAGGATTTTTTTGTCCATATAAATTGCATTATTCTTAATCAAAATTCATAAATCACAGAGTAGGCCATAGGCTCTTTTTTTCCAGAAAGCTTTCGGTGAAGTTAAGCCAACTTGTCCACAATAGTTCCCGAAAGCTTTCGGGGATACAAAGGCGGATTACATAAATATATCACACATAAGGAACTTTTTCAATGATTGCTAAAATTTTCCTCTCCGATCACAACCCAACAACAATACACTGATATCCGCCACTACCGCTTACATTGCAAATAATAAGCTTGTTTTAGAGAAATAAAAGAGGGCGCAACTTGCGCCCCCTTTGTAATTAACAAAGTTTATATGGGTAGTTGCGCCCTGTAGCTTTTAGGCTTAACTCGCAATCGCCGGATGGCAATTTCAAGTATGTTATGCTTAAAAGCTATTTTGGCGCATGTACTTGCTCATGCAACTCCTCTACTGGACTTTGGCCGTAAAACACTCTTTTTGGGTTTTACAACCTGGTATTTTTTTTGTTTTTGTTTTTATCAAGATGTGCAAGTTTACATTCTTGATCGGCCGATGAAGGCCTTGGTGAAGCCAAGTAAAGAAGAAAAAAAATCCCCCTAATGATCGTATTGATACATTCAAGGAAAAATTTTCTAGTTTTCAAACAGCTCAATTACTATATCTATTATAACATCTGGCAAAATCTCTGTCAATTCTACGGGCATAATATTTCAATTTTTTGTTTAATTCTAGCTGTTTTAATAATAAAATATTGAGTCATTTTTGTCGTCAATGATTTCCTGTATTTATCCACATATTATTCACAGTACGCATCCTACAAATCCATTTACTGTTGGAGCGATATAGAAAGACTGAAGCCCTACAAAGGGTTTAATAAATTCAATAGTATCGGTGTCAGCAAAATATTTTGAAAAAAAGTTTTCAAACGCATTTTTGCCTAACATAATAAAATGTTGCGAGTTTTGCGAATCACAAACAGAATTTCCTTCAAAACCGGCATTTTGAGAGGATGGAGCATATGAGGCGTGCAATTGTAGATACGAAATGCTGTTTGAAAGCATAACCACATTCTTATCAAAATAATAATATATGGACTGCTGGGGATTTCCAAATAAAAAAACCTTATTTTTTCCATCCTTATATTCTATGTGCACTGTCTTTGAATCCGCGATTTCTTCATACGCCACAGAACCGTCCAATAAAATCTTCTCTTTCTTTAGCGGAAAAATAAAAGAAAGGCTGGATTTGAGTCCTTCAAGGATTACATCCTCATTATCGGTTTGCGCGCGAGTAGCAACAACAAAATCATAAATAAACGGACTGTTTGTTTTTTTTAAGGCAATGTCAAATGTCGTGCCAAAAATCGGAACAAGATTTGTTTTTACAAATTCTTTTGAGCGTATGTTGTGAAAAAATAATTGTTGCGCATACCCCCAAAAAACTTCTTTTTTAACTCCGTAGATAAAAACGTCATCTGATGGGTCTTCAAAAATATAACGTTTTTGGGATAGAGAAGACTCTACTTCTGGCGGCGCTTGCGTGCCTTGGGCGCGAACTTGAAAAAACCATCCGCCCTTTTTCTTTTTCAATAAAAACGTCGCGTATTCGGAGTTGCTCTTTGGCAACGAGAATATAGCGGAGTTAAAAAATTTTTGAAAACTCGCTATACGAAAATATGCTTTTATGGGATACTCGCCTATAAAATCTTTGGAAACAACGCTTGTAAGCGCGTCTTTTTTGTTTATTTTTAGATATTTTACTATATCCTCTCCCTTAAAAGAAATTGCGACTATGTCATCTGCAACTTCGTATATATCATATCCAGTAAACACATCTTCCATATCCTGTTTTTTTGCGCGAACAAATAATACCGCGACGCTTGGATTATCCTCAAAAACGCCTACGGCGAATTCTCGAATATGAAAACGCGATTGAATATCTCTAAATGACGCCTCCCATTTCATAACAGTGTCTATTAATGTAAAAAGAAAATTTGGAAATTCACTTTCTCCAAAGACTTTTTCTAAAAGCTTGGATGGCTTAGCGGCTTGCAAATAAAATATCGCGTCGCGTGAAACAATGTCGGAAAAATCATGCGACGTCGAATAACGCACATGCAGAGTTAAAAAAATAAATAATACTAAAACACCCGCTGAACTGCATGCAATTATTATTCTGTGGCGTATTTTTACATTATGTAATAATGGAAACTTCATACACGCATGAAGCCCCGCTTGTACGCTGGCGCAATGCCTTGTACCTTGGCGGGGCTCAAAAATGAATAAAAATGAATTTTAATGCCTAAAGTTCCTTTTATCCTGGCCTCTGTCATGCCGGCGAGGACGTTCGGACTGATCATACGAAGCGTTATTGTCGGAAGAGCCGCCCTTGATCAACGCTTTTATGGATAAGCCAACCTTGCCCTGATCATCCACGTGAAGCACTTTTACGGTTACCATATCGCCAAGCTTTACGACATCTTCCACCTTATTCACGCGATAAGGCGCCATTTCCGAGATATGAACCATGCCGTCTTTATTTGCCGTAAGTTGGACTATCGCGCCGAAATCAAGAAGTCGCACCACCTTGCCGGTAATAACTTCGCCTTCTTTTAATTCGCGAACAATATCATTGATGATATCAAGCGCCTTCTTGCTTGCTTCTTCACTTAGCGCGGAAATAAAGATAGTCCCATCCTGTTCAATTTCTATCTGCACGCCGGTTTTTTCAACAATCTCATTGATAACCTTTCCGCCCGTTCCGATGACTTCACGAATCTTTTTGGGATCAATTTTTATCGTTGTTATTCTTGGAGCATACTGCGAGAGATTTTCCCTTGGTTTTCCAATAGTTTTTTCAATAACATCCAAAATTTCATTCCTCGCGGCTTTTGCCTGCTCAAGGGTTTTCTTGCAGATATCTATGGATAATCCGAGCGTTTTTGTATCAAGCTGAATAACGGTTATGCCGTCGCGCGTGCCTGCTATTTTAAAATCCATTCCGCCTTCTCCGTCTTCAAGGTCTTGCAAATCTGTTAAAATTTTATAATTGCCTTCTTTGTCGGAAGAAAGCCCCATGGCAATTCCGGCAACGGGCTTTCGAATGGGAACTCCTGCGTCCATAAGAGAAAGCGTTGAGCCGCACACCGAGGCCATAGATGAAGAACCGTTGGACGAAAGCACTTCCGAGACCACTCTAATAATATATGGAAATGCTTCTTTTAAGGGAAGCATTGGCATGAGCGCGCGTTCAGCCAAAGCCCCATGTCCTATCTCGCGCCTACCGGTCGCGCGCAAGGGACCTGTCTCTCCCACGCTGTATGAAGGAAAATTGTAGTGATGCATATAACGCTTTTTACCATTGGTTTCTATTCCCTCAAGCATCTGTTCTTCACCCGGAGCTCCCAGTGTCACAACCGACAAAACCTGCGTCTCTCCTCGAGAAAAAAGCCCTGATCCATGCGTTCTTGGCAAAATTCCAACATTCGCCGCTAGCTTGCGTATTTCCGTAAGCTTCCTGCCATCTACTCGGCGTTCGTCTTTGAGGATGGATTTTGAAACCATTTCTTCAATGCGCTCCGAAACAAGACTGTCTGCCTTTTTTCTGCGCTCGCGTCCGACTCCCTCTTTTTCCAAATACGCCATCAAATCTTCTTGAAGCTTATTGGTTGCGTAGATTCTCTCTGTTTTTGTCAGAAGCGGCTTTTCAAAGAGCGCGCTAGAAGCTTGTTTCTCTATCCACGCGTTCGCTTTGGCAATAACATCATCTTCGGGAATTTCTTTGGATTCTTCCTCGGAAATATCAATGGAATTTTGCGGCTGGAATTTCTTTTTGCCTATATCTTTTGTAAACGCGTCAATGACATTAATAAGTTCTTTGATATATGATTGGCTAAACTCAATGCCTTCAACCACAGTTTGCTCCTCTGCCTCATTGGCGTTCGCCTCTATCATCAAAACTTTATTGTGCGTGCCGGACATAATCATCTCAAGCTTAGACTTCTCTCTTTGGGCGAACGTTGGGTTAATAACCCAGTTATATTTCTCGGGATTAGCTTCATCCTGAATATAACCCAGCCGAACTCCGCCAATGGGCCCAAGCCAAGGTATGTCGGATATGGCAAGCGCGCACGATGCCGCGATGAGCCCGACAATATCCGAGTCATTTTCATTATCTACCGAAAGTACGGTGAGAATAACCTGTACGTCATAAAAAAAATTATCCGGAAAAAGCGGCCTAATAGACCTGTCAACTACCCTTCCCGTAACAACAGCTTCATCCGAGGGTCTTCCCTCCCTTTTAATCCATCGGCTCCCTTTTATTTTTCCCGCGGCATACAGTCTCTCTTCCACGTCAACCATAAGTGGAAAAAAATCAACACCTTCGCGCGGCTTGGAGGACATAACCGCGGTCGCGAGGACTACGGTATCGCCCAATCTTACCGTGCAGGAAGCATTGGTTTGGCCCGCAAGAAGGCCGCTTTCAATAATAAATTTTTTCCCGGCAAAAGTGGACTCAAGAGTCGTTACGCCGTTGACAGACTTTTTTTGTATTTCCATACAAAACATCCTAAGAGCTGGCGTGGAGTGACGTTACTAGTTTGTGAAGAATGGCAATACTTGCCACGCTTCAAGAACCAACAACGCGGTCCAGGCCGGCATTTATGAATTATTTCCTTTTTAAAGTTGATTTCTTGAAAAAGTGCATTTTTTCTTTCCCCTGCGACATTAAATATCGCGGATTTCCATCAAGATCGCAAAAATCATCGGCAAGCTCTCGAAGCTTTGAAGAAGTTGTCTTCCCAAACGCTATAACCTCGACAAGACATCCTTTATTTTCCTGAAGATAGGTGATGAGCGGCGCAAAATCGCCGTCTCCCGTAACCACCACAACAACATCAAGCTTATCCGCCATCTTGATCGCGTCAATGGCGACTCCGACATCCCAGTCCGCCTTTTTTACTCCGCTCATAAAAATCTGCAAGTCCTTCATCTTTACCTCAAAACCCTGCTTATCAAGCGCTTCAAAAAAACTTTCTTCTTCGGTGTTTGATGATTTTATAACGTACGCAATGGCGCGAATCAATTTTCTCTCCGAGGTCGCTGTTTTAAGAATTTCCTGAAAATTTACCTTGGATCCATATAAATTTTTTGCTGAATGGTACATGTTGGCGACATCTATAAAAACGCCAACCCTCTGATCATTGTGTTTTATCATAATTTTTTTGTTTTCATTATATTATATATGCTCTATGCCGCGGGCAAGGTTTCTTTTTCGCTTATTTCCACGACTTCTTCCGATTTTATTTCCGACTCAATCTCCTCTAAAGCCGCCTTTTTCTGCTCTTCGCTCTGAAGAAGCTGGGCAATTTTCAGCTTAAGCTCTTTTACGAGCTTTTCATACCCCTCCGGCTCTTCTCTTTTAAGGTACATTAAAAGCTTACGCCGCTCAGATACTTTTTTAAGCAAGCCCCGCCTTGAAGAAAAATCTTTTTTATGCGACTTAAGATGCTCGGTGAGCTGTTTTATCTCTTCGGTGAGAATAGCGATTTGAATCTGTGTTGACCCAGTATCGCCCTCGTGAACTCGGAATTTTTTAATCACTTTATCCTTTGCTTTTTTGTCTAACATTATTGTCTCCTTGTGCGCGTAACCGAGCAATAGCTTACAATTGACCGATAACATTTGACATATGACATCTTTTGTCAATGGTTTATTGTTACATGTTAATTGTCAATCTGATAGCCAAGTAACCGCATTATGTAAATTATACTTTAATATAATGTATCATAAAATCAAAAAAATTGCAAGGAATATCAAAGTGTCGTACAATATAAATATTATACCAATATACGAATTGTACGAATGATACTAATGAATACTAATATTCGCATCTATTCGTATCATTCGTACAGTTCGCACGTCCTCCGTAGCCCCGAAAGCTTTCGTGGGCGAAGGATGGATATATTAGTATAATATCTCTTATGAAAAACAATCTTAAAAATCTCATACAAGAATTCTTGGAATATCTTGAAATTGAAAAAGGTAGAAGTAAAAATACCGTAAAAAATTATTATTTTTATCTTACGCGCTTTGCGGAATTCACCGAGTATCCCAATCCCGATAAAATTACGCTTGAGAGCATTCGAAAATTCCGATTATTTCTCAAGGGGGAGGCAACACAAGAAGGCCTTGAGAAAAGTACGCAAAATTATCATCTAATAGCCCTGCGTTCGTTTTTAAAATTTTTAGCGAAAAAAGGCATTTCTGCGCTTTCACCGGAAAAAATTGAACTTGCAAAGACTCCCAATCGCCAGATGGACTCTTTGGAAAACAACGATATCGAAAGATTATTGGAAGCCCCTCTTCAAACCGAAGAAAAAGAAATCATAAAGTTTCGCGACAAAGCGATACTTGAACTTCTCTTTTCAACAGGCCTTCGGGTATCGGAGCTCTCATCGCTCACGCGCGAGCAGGTAAACTTGAAAAAAGACGAGTTCGCCATCCATGGAAAAGGATTAAAACTCCGAGTGGCGCCTCTCTCCAATCAGGCGAAATTTTGGATTGGAAAATATATAGAAAAAAGAAATGATATTGCTCCCTCGCTTTTTGTGCGGCACGACAAGGCAGGGGGCTCTAAAAATCCCGAACATCTTACTCCTCGGTCAATACAGAGGATAGTCCAAAAATATTCCAAAATAGCGGGCATTGCCAAAAATGTCACGCCGCACACCTTGCGCCACAGCTTTGCGACGGGACTTTTAGGCAATGGCGCGGACATGCAGTCGGTGCAAACTATCATGGGACATTCCTCAATCACAACAACGCAGATGTATACCCAAACAACGAGCAAACGGCTCAAGGAAATCCATAATAGCCGTAATCAGAAAAAAAATAATCCGGAAAAAAAATAAAGCAGGAAATTTTTCCTGCTTTGTGTTGTTTTTTCATGAAAGAACAAGCGAGCCCGATCCGGAGCTCGGGCCGCATTCTACCGGATCTACAAACACGAGATGAAGAGCGCCTTTGTAAAAATCAATAGCCGGAATTTTATTAAAATTTTTATCTCCTCGCGAAGACGCCATAAAACCGGGAAGGTTTACATTAAGGTAGTCTTTTCCATCCATCAATGTAAAATATGAAGGATTAATAATGGCAAGATATTGGAACATCTCGCTTCCCATCGCCCACTCATCTCTTTCGCGAAGCGACTGTATGGCATTTTGTATTGCGGTGCATTTAAATCGCCTTCCGATGCAGGAGCTATCTTCTTTTGGAACTTTCTTTACGTAAAACCCCCTAGGACGGTGCGGCTCGCGGCTATGCTCGGTAAAATAATTTCGGTTAAAATCAACTCCCTTCGGAACTACAATATTATTATGTTGCCAGCCAAGATATCGCCACGCCAAAAACATGGAAAGTACACTGTCGCCAAACTGATCGCTATACAGCCCCTTGTGCCCATAGAATATAAAATCATCGGGATCCATCCGTTCAAAAAAACCTTTAAATATATTCATTTCTTTTAAAGAAATGGAGTGTTGAGCAAAATAAGCGATCAACCATTTATTATACTGCGCATAGGCTTTATATTGATAATATGGCGGCACATATACTCTTTCTATGGGATCATCCATAAAAAACTCCTGTCTGTTAGATGTAAAGAACAAAATAAGCTCTTCTCCTAAAGATATATGGTAAGAAAAGCTGCCTCACTTGTCAAATAAAAATGATACTAGATTGAATTCTTGAAATTTTTTATGAAGCGTGCGATAATATAAAAAATTGATCTTTTGTAATATTTTTGCACCTTACATTTTTATAGAAGAGGAGCTATATGGATCAAAATTCTGAAAGCGCAAAGAAAATTTTTTATGATTCCCTTGATTCTTTCCATGCAATGATGTGCTCTGCTATTGAGGACGAAGAAGGCCAGGATTTTGTCATAGATTCAATTCACAAGCTTAAAGGGCAGAAAGATGCGAATTATCTTGAGCTTTTAAAAAAACTTAGAAGCAAACACTCGATATACATGCGCGCTATCCGAACACCCAATGAAAGCATTGCGGAATTTCAAAAATCCCAAAGATTGATGATCCTCATTTTAATAGAAAGCTCGGCCAAAACAAACAACAAGCCTCTTATAAAACGGCGCGCGCAGGAAATCTTATCCCACATTGAAGCGCTCATCCAGCGGACTACATCAGAAAAAAATAAGGCATCTTTGGCGGGGCTTTTTTTCTACTGCGCTTGCTTTCTTGATCTTGCGAGAATCAAAACTTATTTGGCCATGCTTTCGGCTATCTCTTGCAGTAAAAAATCAAATTAGAACGACTCATAGAAAAACATGACCGGCGGCGTGAATTCACGCAAGCCGGTCTTTTTATAATGTTATAAAATAAAAAATATTCCGTTAATAACCCAACACCTCATTCACTACAATAATATGCATTCTTCCAGGCTTTGGCTCCCTGTTTAAAATTAAAATTTTAGAAACAAAGCTTCCGGGCACGCCGTATGCCTTTTTTGCCCGATCGCTCTCAAGCGGAAGGCTGTGCTCATAGATTCGTTTCATGCCTTCATCTATATTTTCAACTATCTTTTGCGCGCCAACTATCCAAACAACGTGATCTGAGCCGTAGGCATATGCGGGGAGCTGGCTTCCGGAATTGGACGCGATAAGCACATGTCCGTCTTGTGTAACAGCATGAACGCTTCCAACGGCCCATTCTGGCGCGGCGCCCAAACGCTGCATTTCTCTGCCTTGCGTTTTTCTATCCATGCTAGATAATTTCTTTTTTACTGAATTATATTTTCCAGATTCTTGAATTTCTGATACCAGCCCAAGTGTTTCAAGGGTTATAGAGGTCATATCCATCACCTCCGAGCCTTGAGGAATTATTTCTAAAAATTTTTGCTTCGCCTCTACGGCTGAAGCAACAACCATAGCTTCAAACCCATTCTGTTTAAGCGCAACTACAGTTCTTTCCATAATTTTTATATTGGGTAAAGTGTTCCAATTTTTCATATATGTAAAATTTATTAATTCGTCTTTTTAATTATTTCCCTAATCGATTCAAGTTTTTGGGAGAGATGAGAGGCAAACTGCTCGACTTGTGATAACTTTGTAAAAGCAATCATGTCGTGCCCCATCCCAAAAACCAAAAGCTTATCTCCTTTATTAAGCTTCATAGCTTCTCGCGCCTCCGCAGGGATCACCACCTGACCCTTTTCACCAATGGTTGTTGTTCCAAAGAATTTTTCGCTGCACTGTATTTTTTTTACCATACTATATTATTATAATTCCTACAAGTAGGATAAGTAAGATATATTCATTGTAAACTTTTTACAATTTTCTGTCAAACCTAAAGCCATCCCCGATAATCTTGAGGATGGCTTGCGAAAATTTTTACTCTTTTTACATATCGCCCGGGTCGTCCGCCGAAGGGCCATAAATAGACGGCACCTTTCCTCCGGCCATTCTAATATATACGGAAAACTGCCCTCTGTGATGAATAGTATCAAAAAGCATAAACCACATGACATCTATTCTTCGAAGATTCATTGTACCAAATTTCAAAGTTTTGTTTATATCTTCCTCTGATGTCGCGGTGATTGCTTGTGTCGCCTCGGCGTGATTTTTTTCCAGCAAAAAAATTATCTCATCCATAGTCTTTGGCATATCCTGCGATAGCTTTTGAAAGTCTACCACGCCTTCTGCGGCTTGAACATTAATCATCTCTTCGATCGCAAGCGTAAAAGCAAGCTCGCCAGCTGATCGCGAACGCTCGTGCGGCTTGAAGCTCTCTTTATTTTTTGGAAATGCCCTTAAAACCTTCAGCGTAGTTGTAAACTCCCGTTCACGCACCTCAAGTAATGTTTGTTTTTCTGTCATAATATGTCCTTTCTTTTACATTGTTTATAATAATATAATAAAATTATGGATTAGAAATGTTTTTGTTGTTAGGAGAAAAATTACTACCATCTTTTTTTATTTTTTTATGTATTAAACCAATGAATAAAATAATTATTAAATTCAAAATAAATCCTACATGATAGAGAATTTCGTATTGAGCGCCTAAATTTGTCTCTACCTCAAAAGGAAGTATTCCAGCCATGATAAGATTCCACGGAAGACTTAAAAAAAATATTCCTATATCTGAAAAATGGCCGTAGCCGCCTTCTTTAATATAAAGAACGTACGAAAAAAAATAAAAAATAAAATATAAACAGATAAAAATCTTATAGCCCATTGGGATTTTTTTCATAATATTTCTAATAAGTGCTATGAATAATGATAATATTGTAATTACAAAAAATAATTATTTTGGCAATATAGCTTTATTGCAGGACACATTGCCCGCTTGAGATATTTCTTATGTATTTCTCTTGGCGTTATCTTGAAGCAATTTTTATTTGCAGCCCGCTTCCAAAACTCCTCCCATAGTAACCTGATTTAAGCCGGCTTTCAGCGATGAGGTGTCTCTTTCGAGCCAAAAGCATATTTCGTAATCATTTGTTTTAATGCCAGAACCGCCATCGGATCGGCTAATCGAATATTCACAGACGTCCTGGCTTGATGACTCACAGAGCGCCGAAGGCTTTGAAGGATCGGCTAAATTAGAATTAAATAAAGGAGTTTTGTTTTTTCCAAGACATAAATGGGTATCCATGTGGCTCCATTGGCAACCATCCAATGCCTGGCCTTGCAGTTCTGCATCCTCTAAATCTAGAAGCAGGCTCATTTGCTTAATATCATAAATTCTTTGAGCGTCGCGATTTTTTGCTTTGGAATCGGCCAATACATTATCCGTCGTGTCCGACGGCCAATCAGGAGCATCTCCGAGCTTGCCTGAACCCAGAGGATTAAATCCATATTTTACCTCTTCTCCGTCATAGTAAGAATCCTCATCAGTATCTTTTGAGCGAGGATCGGTATAATATATGTCCTTTTCTTCTTGGTCCGTGAGACCATCATAATCAGAATCAATACGACCCTTGCCTTCGCGCGACATCGTGGTGGCATCGGCAGTATTTATGCCCTCTATAATCTCGGGGTCTGTGTATGAATAAGAATACGAATAATAATCATACGAATCATTGCTGCTTGGCATCGGCTTATCATTAATTTCATACACAAGCTCATAACCATTGTTCATTTTTTTATAACTATAGGCATTGCCTCCATACACGTCTTTGGGAATTACGGTTATGAAAGGTTGATTTTCCAAATATTTATCGTAAGTGTCGCTATAGGAATATAATGAATCATTTAAAGATTTGGCATTAGGTGGATTATTGGAAACAGTTTTGGATTTTACCCGACCGCTGTCGGATAATTGCTTTCTTGTCTGCAAAAGTTTATCCAGATTATCTGGATAACCCTCCTGCGCAAAACCGGCATACGACGAAATCGCCCGGCGCACATATTCAATATTTCTCACCTGATGGCCATAGAGAACTTCGTTTATAGGTTTTCCAGTCATATAGCTCATCGCCTCATCCATAGAGATAACTGATAAGGGGCGCGTGATAACCACCTTCTGATTGACCTTATCAAGAGACATGGTAAATGTCGCTCGCAGTTGCTTGCCTTGGAATTTTTTGATGTTATTTGGCGGAGCCATCTTTGAGTTATAGACGAGTTTTTTGATCTGGCTTGATTGCGGATCAATAAATATTTCAAATGTTTGCGTCTTAGAGAAAACATCAATCGCCTTCTTATTTTTCGGCTCTTCCAAACTCTTTAAAATTTCAAAATTTCCATCCATAGCAAACTTTTCTCCGAGCTTTGCCTTGAGCGAGCGGATAAAAGCCGGGTATTTGGAATAATCAAAACTTACAATATAATGATTGAGAGAACCGATCTTTTCCTTTGGAGTATTCTTCTGTATAGTTATAAATTTTTCATCAATCGCTGATACGAACACTGAATAATAGTCAGAAAACTTTTTATCTGATTTTTCATTAAAATTCAAAAGATACGAGCTTCCATAGTTAATATCATCAAGCTGAAATCGCACCCACTTGTTTTGTATTGCCGTTAGATCAACGCCCCAAAAAAAATATGGCGCTTTATGAATGTTAAAATAATAATCGTCTTTGAGCTTAATAACTTCTCCGTCGGCGCTAAATTGCGTCCCGCCGAAACTCACGTTGCCACCGGCTGTAACGTGGCTTTTAGATTCCTCAAAAGACTTTGATGCGAGCGAGTCCGTGGCACTTTGTAGATAAAAAGAAAATAAAAAATCAGCCGGCAAATATTTAAACATATTCTGATACGCGGATTTTAATTCCTTCGCCCCTGCGGGAAACTCCAAAACGGGCGTGTTTTTTTCTCGAGCCTCTGGCTTCATGACAAAATCCATTTTCATTGAAACCGAATCCATGGCGGACAAATTCTGAAATGACTTTACTAGTATCTCATAATCCTTTGATCCCTTAGTAACGGCCACAAGGGCTGCAAATCCGATGATACCGCCAGCCAAAACCAAAGAAACCATCGCTATGGGAAGTATCTTTATCTTTGATTTTGTAGCGATATCTAAGTTTTTAGGCATACATTATATTTTAAATTATAAATTATATTCACCTCTCTTTATTATAACAAAAAAACGCCTTTTAGGCGATTGAGTTGTAATCCACTGACGGTCGCATCGTAAAGCCTGCCCGCCATCCAGCTTAAGCCGTCAGGCGTTGGTAGGCGGGGACGCTAAAACTATAATTCAAAAACAAACTAAGTTTGCTTACATTTCAGATATAGCTCCATCAACTTCTGTTTTGCCCCGTTACCCACTATTTCTTGTGACCTACATTATAGTTGACAACCAAGACCATCTTGAGTTGGATCTATGCCGGCATTAGGAAATGGCTGGGGTATTACTTGAGTATTTACCTCTTGATTAAAAAGATACTTTAGAATAAAGACCGCATCGGAGATATCAACCTTGCCGTCATCATTGGCATCAGCCGCGTCTTGGCATTTAAGATCGGCGGGGCTCCCCTGAAAAAGAAATCCCAAAGTGTTGATAGAATCGGAAATATTCAACACACCATCACGATTGGAATCACCGCGGAGAAAAATTTTATTATTCACAATAAATTGTACTTCCTTGGAAAAAGTATTATTTTGAGCGCGATCCCATGCCTGAGCCTTAAAAATATGAGGACCATCAGATATTAAAGTTGAATTCCAAATAAACTCATATGGTTCCCAATTATCCCAATGAAGCTGTTGCCCATCAAGATAGAAACCCACTGAATTTATTTCTAGATTGTCTTGTGCCAATGCTCTAACAGACACTTGTGATCCGGAAATGACCTCCCCTCCCGAAGGAGATTCCAAAATAATAGTCGGGGGTGTTTTATCAATAGTAAGTGTAAGCGGGCTTGAATTAAAAATATTTCCTTGCTGGTCATATACCCGAGCAATTATGGCATGCTGACCATTACTAATATCGGTAAATTTTCCAAGTAGCCCATATCTACTAATTCTAGGAGAATATAAACGACCAACTTCATTGAGTAATGTATCTCCATCAATATACAATTCTATATTATTTATCTCAGAATTATCGGTAATAAACACTTCAAAAAAACCAAAATCAGAAAAATATTCTCCCGTTGAAGGTTGTGTAAATACTACTTTCTGCCTCCCTGATAACTGCAGTGGCCTTGAAAATTTTCGAATACAGGTCTCCGAAGGATGAAAATTTCCAGGAATTTCTGACTGCTCACAAGGATGAGCCACGTATACAAAGTTTTTTCCAGCACTTAACATATCTAAATAATCGCCAGGTTGTCTTCCACCAACGTTATTGGTTATGGTTAAATCATTTACTTTCTCATTCTTCGAAAAGGTCATGCCTCCATCTGTTGATTCAGCGATATACACATCAAAAACCCCTAAATGTTGGTTATCTCTGTGATCTAAAAAAGCTGCATAAATAGTGTTGTCGTCGGCAATGGCAATTGAAGGAAAAGTCTGGTCTCCATCATAGATATCATCATTAATTCTTACCGGGCGACTCCAATTTTCACCTTTATCGCTTGATTTGCTTAAAAAAATATCAAAATCATACCCATACGATCCATATTCCAAATTTTCTTTCTCTATGCATTTTTCATGCATACTCCATAAAGCATATAATGTCCCTTGATTATCCATTGCTAGTTCAGGGCCAAGATACACATCATCGCCTCGATTACTCGCCAGCGAAACACGCGCCCAATTACAGTAACATAAATATCCGGCTTGACATTCGTAAGGAATTTCCATATCATGGCGAAAAATGTCTTTTATCGTAAATGTTTCTCCGCCGTCTAGCGATTTAAGAATTCTAGGAAAAACAGAAACCTCATTCTTGTTAGCGAAAGTATCCTGCGATGATTCTCCATGTAAATATGCTAAATATAATTCACCTTCAGGCCCAACTGCCATGGACTGTACCTGAGCATTAATCTCGACTTCCCTTAACCACTTATGGTTATTTTCTTTTTTGTATATATATAAACCTTTACCCCATTCTCCATTAGGATATAGTAATCCATTTACATATACGTATATATTTCCCAAATAATCTGAAGAAGGATTTTTATCTATAACCAACTTTTCATAATCAAATTGAATCCTGAAATCATTATTTTGCCAAGGCTGATCATATAATACTATCTGTTCCAATTCTGGAGGTTGACGCAATGGCTGTGTTTCTATGTATATGCCTCCTTCCAAAAAAGATCCTATTTCATTTGGAGACTGTAAAGAGGCTATGACTAAATTTCCTTCGGGCGTGAAATCAAACTGTGGGTCTCCGGCATATCTATGTGTTCTTGGTTCTTTGGTAATCGCATCTATGTCATATACTTGAGAAGTTTTCCAACCATCGGTAGTTTGCACAAATTTTTTAGTCGCAAGAATATAGCCGTACCTCTCATCCAAAGGACTAACTGTTGATGCCAGCTCCCAAAAACAATCCGCATCACAATTAAGCCGAATCATCGATGGGTCAATTTCTCCTATCTGTTCCCTGCCACCGCCACCGCCATCGCCCGCCACCACATCTTCCTCAATGGCTATGGGTGCGAGATACTGTATGCCACCGACCATAAAATCGAAGGTGTAAAACCCTCCCTGTACTTCTGGCGCCACATCTACGGAGAAAGAACTTATTTTCTTTTTCAAGACTTTCAAGCTTTTTTGATTTAACATCTTTTTTGTTACCCGATCTCTTTTAGATAATACGATGGTTTCGGGATACGAAAATGGTTTTCCATCCTTTCTCACAATACTTATTTTTCTTCCAGAAAAAAATTTATTGGGTTGACGATGTTCCTTGTTTAAATGACTCGGAATGTCATATTCAACAGAGTAAGTATCTTCAGTCATTTGAATACGTTGATCTGTCGAATTTTCATGAATTTGTGTCGTTACAACCTTATTAACTCCAACCACCGCCATCATCCCCCAGCTCAAAAATAATGCGACGGAAGAAAGGGAAACCATCAAAGACGCGGCAACGGCTGTGGTATGAGTGGTTTTGATTTGAGTTTTGAGTTCAAGTAATGGCATTTATTGAAAAAATATAATAAATTTTTTACCGAAGATTATCTGAAAATACCTGCTGATCGGCTTCGCTTACTTGACCTAGATACTGCTCAAAGGTTTCGTAATCCAACTCTTCAAATGTTTCAAGCTCTTCGTCTTCCAGATACACGCGTTTTTCATTTGGCGTCTCCAGTACAATAATACAGCCGATTTCTCGATCTTGATACGCCGGCAGTAACCGATGAACAAACTGTTGATCTTGAATATATTTGAACTCCAGTGCCTTAATACTGACATCTTTATAGGCGTACTTACTGACAAGCTCTACAACCTCGGGACGCTGGAGGACTTTGATCTTACCCTTATTCTCAATAACAAATGTAGAATGGCAAAAAAGTTTTGCTTCTTCCAAATCCAGCGGAATTTGTATATCCACCGTACTGCCCACTATCTGGCCTTGGGCGGTTCCGGCTTTTACTTGTATCGGACGAGAGCAATCATATCCGTAGGTTCCGTCAAAATAGCTAGAAACCTTTTTTATTTTTTCACTCTGCGGTGTCAAAGTTGACGCTGGTTTTTTCCAAAAAATTACAATTGAAACTCCGACTCCCAAGATCACAACAAAAATTATGGGGAATACGACTGCTTTTTTCATATCCTAAGATATTACATTATAACTATCAATACACTATTCTTTTATTATTATAACAAAAAATGGCAAAAAAATGAACAAACAAACGGTGGATAAAAAATAAAACCCCCCGAATTATACAGAGGGTTTTGCAATGTTTTTATCTTCCAAAAGGAGAGGTTGATCTTATATATCTACGCAGAGGTTCAAGATTTCCCTGAAGATATTCAAGCGATGGCCTCTCGCCCGAAATAAGAGCATGAATGAGAAGTTGCGCGGGCATAAGCGATGGATGTTTGCTCCGAGACTTCTCGTTCCATCTTTCCATGAATTTTCTTTTGAGTATCATCCACGCGCACTCTCCGGATAATTGCCCGACAAGCTCAAACTCCAAGCTTTTTGAATCGGATATTTCCGACTTCGGAGGGTTGTTGCCATACACGACAATATCATCATGGGCGTGCCGAATTTCATGGATAAAAAGTATCAGCCACAAAATCGGAGGGAGTTTAAGTCTTTCCTCAAAAAAAAGAGTATTGTCGTCAACACTATAAAAGGCCGCAATGAGCGCTGTATCGTCTTTATTAAAGTCATCGCGTCCGTTAAGCGCCTTATCATTAATAGGCAAACGATTCATCACGGTTTGAAATCGCGGACTCTGCCCGTCAATTGGCCCATGGCCTTGAGCGGTTCTTGCCACCATTTCATTGAGATATTTTCCAAGATATCCGCCAAAGACAAACGCAAGCTCTTCGTCGGTGAGATTATGAATGTTTTTAAATATGCTTCTATTCTGAATCGATGCAAGGTGCTTGTTTTGCAATTCCAAGTTGCTTGTTATTGTTGCAATCTTTTGATTAAAAATATTAATATAGTCACTACACTTTTCAGATCCCACCAAGTCCACGCTCAAAAGCTCTTCCCACGGATCATGGGGATCATGGGAGCGCAAAAAAATAAATAAAGCAACAAAAACAAAAAAGATGAACAGAAATATAAAAGCCATGCGCCTCTGATTCATCTAATAAATCTCCTTTATGGTTTAAAATGTAAAGATCAATACAATAGAATATTCTAGCATATAAATACTAGAATAGCAAGAAGAGATACAATATTTATTTTTCTAAAAGCTTTTGAATAATAGTATTTCTTTCATTCATACTTCGCGCGTGAAGGACAACAATGATGTCATCTCCTTTTTTGAGCGCGACGTTTCTTTGCGCTTCATAGAGAAACCCGGTCTTTGCGCTATCCGCTCCGAATTTCATCAAGCTATGGTTACGATTGATAACTGGTATTTCACGAATGGCGCCATCTTCTTGGACCGCGGAAATCATATAATGAGCCAAGGTAGTATGCTCGATCTCCGGATACGAAAACGCGGCTTGAGCGATTTTTGCCATTTCTTGTGCCGTACTTATGTTAAAAGTATCAAGCCCGCTGGGATCGGTAAAAATTGTCTTCACAAGACCCAAGGCCTTGGCGCGTTCATTCATCTGAAATATAAATTCCTGTTGAGTTATTCCAGAATTTTTCGAGAGAAGGCCTGCCGCTTGGTTTGACGAGGCAATAAGCATCGCGTTCCAAAGGTCGCGAACGCTCACCCTATCTTGAGGCTTAAAATCTATTTCGCTTGTTACGTCATCAGGGCTCACAAAAAACTTAGGGTAATGCAAGTCCTCGGGCAGAATAGTGATAATTTTTTCCCATTGAGGATTATTTTGCAATACCACCATCGCCGTCATAAGCTTAGTCAAAGACGCAAGAGGAAGTATGTGGTCGCTAAAATACGATCCTATAAACTCGTTACCCGAATACTTTACGTGCGCAACCTGATCAAATGTTTGATCAAACACCACCTGCTCTGAATTCATCCTTATTTTTCTAAGGTCAGCGTCTTTTATCCCGACACCAAATTTTTTCATAATTTCATACGCGGCTTCGCCATCTTTCATGTAATACCTCATCCCATCCGTTGGATTGACATACCAAGCTTCGCCTCGGCTTTCCACTTGCAACAGTATATATCCGCGCAATCTTTCAATTATTTTTTTATCGCCTTTTTCCGAGATATCTTTGGGAATCTTGTTCAAATCAGGGTTAGAGATGCCAAGACTTTTTTTCCTCATCAAATTATAGGCCTCATTGCCATCGCGCAGATAATATCTTTCCCCGCTTTTGGGATGCACATACCACGCCTCCCCATAATGCTCTACTTGCAAATAAATTTTTCCTCGGTGATTTACCGTTTGAACGGCTAATGCCGTGTTAAAAAAATAAAAAATACCGAAAATGATCAAAATGAAACTTACATATATTTTTTTTCCGTAATTGAATGTCTTCATAGCATTCGTATTATAACAGAAAACAAAGAACATAAGAAGCAATAACTCACATCTTCCCAAAATCCCTTAGAAAAAGTGTATAAAAATAGTATGTAAAATTTCTGTGAGAATTAAAAAAGCGGGAATTTTGTATTCCCGCCGGCATTTTATGCCTGACACAATGATCCATGGCCTGAGCTTGGTCCCACATCGTCGGGGCTATTGCACGTAAGATATATTTTCCCGTTAAAGAAATCAATAGCGGGAATTTTATCGAAAACCCCATCACCTTTCGCCGATACCTCAAGTCCCGGCAAATTAATATTTTTATAATCCTTTCCGTCTAAAAGTTCTAAATATTCCGAATTAAGTATTCCGAGAAACTGAAAAATTTCACTTGCCATACCCCAATCGCCACGCATCCGCAATTCTCCCAAAACGTAGGCGGCGTTTGTCCGAAAAAATCTTTTTCCTAAATATTGCGAATCTTCCAAGGGAAAAGTCTTGATATAAAAACCAAACGGCCTCTCCGGCTCTCCTGATGCCATACGGAAAAATCGGCTCGTTACTCCAACCTTGGGAGGAAGATGCACTATATTTCCGTTGTTGGCAAGATATCGCAAGGCCAAAACCATGGTCATGATGGGATCGAATGTCTTGGATTTTCTTCTTCCATGCCCGAAAAATATCATATCGCCCTCATGAAGATGGGGCAAAAGATTGTGAAGTTGATCAATCTCACGGAGGTAGATTGCTTCGCTTGGAGCGGTATCATTGAGCCAGTCATTATAACCCAAAATATGATTGAATTGAACATCCGGGTCTATATAGACTTTTGATTTTGTTTCTTCTCCTTCTTTATTTTCATGCTCTCTCATGGCGCCTTCCTTTCTTGTATCATATGTAAAGATCAAAATATAAACTCAAAATAATGGTAAATAAATACTCTGTTCTTGTCAAATAAAAAAGGGATGCGAAAACAAAAACTTCGCGTCCCTTGAAGAAAGAACAAAAAATGGCATATATAATTTCGAAGAAATTACTCCGAAGAAATGGTGCGAGAGGATATTTTTTCCTCAAATACATACCGTATGGCTTTGATATGTGGCTCAAGGAGAGGCATCTGTTTCTTCATGGCCCAAAGGGGAATACTCTCTCTTAAGAGAGCTTCAAGCCTTGTCGGCCACTCATCTAATGGAAGGCTAAAAAGCTCAAAGATTATCCTTCTCCTCTCGCGCAGTACTATGCTATGCACATACTCTGTTTCCCCAAGCTGTGAAGTCGGAATCCAAGCCTTCATTCTCAAAATATCTCGTATCGAAGCTACGGGATCAGCTTGTTCTGAATCTTCGTCCATCTCTCTATTGGCCTCCTTATCTTAAAGTAGAATCATAGGCTGACCACGACCCTTTAGACCGACCCGTCTTTTTGTGATTTTTCCAGTGCAAGGACATATTTATCAAAAGTAGCATTAAGCGTACATAGGCTTTGTCTGCAATCTTTGCAAATATGCGTGTGCGCTATAAGCGCCTCCCTCTCCAGAAATGCCAGCGTCCCGCACATAATGTCTTCAAGCTGTTTATCGGTAATGCAACTTCCCCTCTCAATATTAGACAAAAAAAGACCATCAATCGGCACTTTCGTCTTTTGCAATTCAAAAATTTTATTTCCGCACGGCTTACAATTGCGAATATGCGCCCCCATTATGCGCCTTATATCCTCATGAATATGACCATACATATAATCTACCAAATCTTCTTCTTGCGGACAGTCCACCTTTCACCTCCTCTTAATACAAAAAATGAAATGTTTTGACAATTTTCTTTTTATGATAATGAATTACCCCGTGGCAAGCCGCGAGGAATTGACCCTAAAACAGATTAATATACGATTTTGTAAAAGAACTTGAAACAATATTACAACTATTTTTCCAACGGGTCAATAATAAATAAAGGGGAAGGATTGCATGCCTTCCCCATACCTTCTCTCAGGTCTGATCTCTTTCGTCGCGATAACCCAGATGAACTTCGTATTTTTCAGCATAAGCCGTAAGGACTTTATTTTTCAAATCACTGCACGCGCGACACGCCTGAAGATGAGCTTCGACTTTCCGCGACTGATCGGGCCTCAATGCACCGGATATATACTGCTCCATGTATTCTTTTGAAAAACACTTCACGTTTCTTCCTTTCTTTTTAAAAAACCTCGAAAAAAATAAGGATCAATATATAATAATAAGGTATACGCAAGAATTTGTCAACCCATTCCGAAAATTTGATTGGCCAATGAACTACCCCAAAGCTCGCTGACGAGGTATCAGCTCACTGCCATTCCCCCCCCACGATAGCTATCGGGGGGGAATCCATATACATAGATTCTCCTTTTCAGAGGAATGACGTTCCGCGGCAAGCCGCGAGGAATTGAACCCTAAAACAGATTAAAAATAGAAAGGAAATTTTATGCAAAAAATCACAACCCACTTATGGTATGAGAAAGAGGCTTAGGCTTGCTAAAAAACACGTCGGACTCTATATTCCGCCTCCGGTCATAGCAAAACACATGGAAGAACTGAAAGGTTACGAAACTGCAATGGCAACCATTCGCCTTCCTCTGGACAAAAAGCTTCCCTCAACGCTTATACGAAAACTCATCAAATCACGGCTGAAAATGAACGAAAAAAAACCCGCCATGCATCATTGCATAACGGGTAAAATTATAGTGATCGCGCCCATCAAGCTTTCGCTATTGGGCATTCTCTCAAACAAGCATTCGCCTTTCTTGCGGTCTTGATCGAAAGCATTGGCAACTTTCTAATGTTACTGAATGGAAATGCTTCTGTGTGCGAAGAAACCCAAATCGGTCCGGGTACGGCCTCCACTTCCTTAAACTCTTCCGTAAGAGGGTTTTCTGACCAGCCATATCCCATGTCCGCCCTGTAAAGCGGACCGTAAATTTTTATCATTGTTCCCTCATTTATTCCCTCTAACATGGTGCCTTCAATGCCCGGTTTGGTACCCAAATTCGTTTCATACGACTCAAGCCAAATCGTAAGTTCCTCAAGGGAAAAACCATTTTTTTTGTCTTCGGGCGAGAGTTCAATAGACAGCACTATCGCCGGGGTTTCCCAGTCGTCATTGTGACTCGGATCGCCCCATGACGTAAAGGATCTATATCCGACCCGTTTAACGGTAGCGGTAAGATCGAGTTTCTTGCCATCGCTCATTAAGACCTCCTTAATCTTTTGGCTTCCTGATGGCTGAATATTTGAAAGAACGCAATTTTACTGTATTACTATATATGCATATTGTCAAGCATATATTTTACCAAAAAAACTTCTCTCAACGCTTATTCCGAGCCTTATCAAATCGCGGCTAAAAAAGAATGAAGAGAAAAATCAAAAACTCCTTAAAAAAATTGAACCTCCGGAACAAGACTGATTTGAACTTATGGCGCAACTTGTAATAAGCCGATTTTTTATTATTTCAGTTGTCATTCCGAAAATAAACATGCTCTGGAACGAAGTCAAATTGTGAGAAAATGGATTCCGGCCCCCCCCCGAAA
>Ga0209541_10002836_pt1 | contig 32460 bp, 21 predicted proteins | sample RifCSPlowO2_01_FD_184027 | JGI IMG/M metagenome (GOLD analysis project Ga0209541, IMG submission 184027) | Groundwater microbial communities from Rifle, Colorado - Rifle CSP2_plank lowO2_0.1 (SPAdes) (version 2) | ecosystem: Environmental > Aquatic > Deep subsurface > Groundwater | place...
CAACAATTAACCAGGGAAATTTGGTAATATAGATACGGTATGAAAAAGCCAATTATTTATGCTTTTATAGACAGCCAGAATTTAAACCTGGGGACAAGTAAAAATATTGATAAAGTGAATAAGAGAATTTATACAGGATGGAGGCTGGATTTTAAAAAATTCAGGAGGTACTTGTCTAGTAAATTCCATGTTGCAAAGGCATTTTTATTTATTGGATACATAAAACAAAACGAAAAGCTTTATAAAATGCTCAGGTTATGTGGTTATGAATTAATTTTTAAACCAACAGTAAAAGACGACCAGGGGAAAGCTAAAGGTAATGCGGTAGAATATCCAAAATACGATAAAGCAGTGATGGTTTCAGGAGATGGAGATTTTCACTGTCTGGTGGAATATTTAGTAAGTCAAAACAAACTTTTCCGTATCCTCGCTCCCAATAAACATTATTCACGGTTACTGCATAAATACAATCGATACGTAGTCCGGGTAGACCTGCTGCAAAATTCCTTAAGGCTGGAGAAACCAATAAAAAAGACCGAGATCAGCGGTCGGTCGAAACCTTAGGCTGCTTAGCTCGGTCATCGTGATGAAATCAATATACCATATGAACAGACTTTTGTCAAATTTTAAAAAGGTCATCCCCGGCTTCCTCCTGTCATTCCGCACTTGATGCGGAATCTATTGCAAAGCAACAAGGTTCTGACGCCAGCCAGGTTCTTATTTAAATGGATTCCCGCCTGCGCGGGAATGACAATGCTGTTTCTTTTTCTCTTTACCCCCTCCTCTGCTTTAGCTGCTACTGTTACCTGGGATGGAGGAGCATTTGGGACTTTAACCCAAAACAACAAGAAACTCAACAAATAATTAGAGAAATTTGGTAAGATAAAAAGAGCATGAAAAATTACTCTTTATTAAGAAACCAAACATATAAAAAATATAAAACAATAAAATCTGTTCACTGTCCTTATCTGAAAACAAAGGTCACTTTCAATAGTAATGGTTTCCGCCATTTTATTTATAAAGCTGGCGGTAAAAAACGAGATGAGGAATCTCAAGTTTTGCGCTTTCAACTGCTAGGTCAGGCAGTAAAAATTCTGAAAGTTACTACTACGCTTCAGGAATATCAATCAGACAGCAAAGAAAGACTAGTTGAAGAACACAATCAGCAAGTATCCAAAATTGTCACTATTATCTATTTCGGCTTTATTGCTATTTTGGATGGTTGGAAATTTAAGGTGATTGTCAAAAAAATCGGCAATGGCCATCCCTTTTTCTGGAGTGTGATTCCCAATTGGCGAACAAGAGCAAAAGAGAAATTGTTTCACAAAGGAAATATGGAGGAAGATTAAAAAATGCCTGTTTGTCGGTACTCCAATTTATGGGACCGGCTGAGCCCGAAGGCTAACAGGCAAAATTAATATACCATATGAACAAACTTTTGTCAAATTTAAAAAAAGCCATCTTGTTATTCCGGGCGGGCTTTTCGTTATTCATCATTCTAACTCCCATCATTCTTTATTCCTTATTCTTCATTCTGCCCCAAAAGGCCTTGGCAGCTACAGTCACCTGGGATGGGGGAAGTAGTGGGTCATGGAATACAGCTGCTAATACTGGTGCTATTACTCAAAAAATAATAAACTAGATATATGATTAAAAAACCAACTTTTCCAAGAAGGAATAGTCAGGTTTCATTATTTATTGACGTCTCAAATATTTACTATAGCCAACAAACTCTGGGTTGGAAGATTGACTATAGCAAAGTGCTTAACTACTTTAAAAATCATACTAAACTGGTTTCAGCTTTTTTCTACAGTGGGGTGGTATCAAAAGACGCCAAACAGCAAAAATTCTTTTCGAAGATGAAACAGTTTGGTTTCGTTGTCAAAACAAAAGAGGTAAAATGGATCAGAGACAAAAATAGTAAAACCCTAAAGGGTAAAGGTAATTTAGACATTGAATTAGCCCTGGATATGAGTCATACCACTAAAAAATATACTGTGGCAGTGTTATTTTCAGGAGATTCTGACTTTACACCTGTGGTTGAGTTTGTTCAAGCAAAAAGAAAAAAGGTAATTGTTTTTTCTTCAAGAGGACATATTTCCAGGGAGTTAGCCAGAGCTGCGGATTTGTATATCCCATTTGAATCAATGCGGGAAGAATTTGAAAGAAAGATATCTTAAAAAAATCACCCCCGATTGCTCGGGGGGATGTTTAGTAGCTAATTTATATCATATGGAAACATTTTTGTCAAATTTAAAAAGAGCCATCTTGTCATTCCGGACTTCTTCCTGTCATTCCGGCATACGTCAGGGTCTATAGATTTTGTCATTCCCCTGTAGAGGGGAATCCAATAAGCAGATGAACTATTATGTTAATAAATAAGACAAACCCTAATTGGGATGATTTATATGAACAAATTATTTAAACCTAAAGTCTGGTTTTTTAATTGGATTCCCGCCTGCGCGGGAATGACAATGCTGTTTCTTTTTCTCTTTACCCCTTCCTCTGCTTTAGCTGCAGCAGTAAGTTGGGATGGGGGGGCTTCAGGGTCATGGAATACAGCTGCTAATTGGAGTAATGACAGTATCCCTACCTCTTCAGATGATGTGACTATTGATAATGCTGCTGTTACTACCTCTTCTAATATCTCCTTCTCTACCCTGACTATTGGCAGCGGGACTTATACTACCTCTTTAACTCTAACCAATAACATTACCTCAGGAGGGTCAATCACAATCAACAATGCCGGGACTTTAACCCAAAACAACAAAGTCCAGCAAGTTCTCACAGGTACCATGACTATAAACAGTGGAGGCAACCTCACCCACACCGCCAACACTACCACTAACTTATACAACGTCAACTTCTCCGCAGCAACAATTACTATTAACACAGGTGGAACTATTAATCTTAATGGTAAAGGCTATACAGGAACAACTGGCAGCGTTAATGGTAATGGGCCAGGAGCAGGTGTGACTAATAGTACTACTGCTGGTGGTGGTGCTCATGGTGGAGTTGGTGGTCAAGGTGGTTCTAGTGCAGCTACTGGTGGATCTAGTAATGATTCAGTCACAAATCCAACTGATTTAGGAAGTGGAGGAGGCAGTGGTGGTCCTGCTGCTAATATTGGTGGAAATGGTGGAGGAATCCCCCTCACCCCCACCCTCTCCCACAAGGGGAGAGGGGAAATAAGGGAGTTTAGAGGAAGATAAAGGAGATTAAAGGATAGTAAAGGAGGTTAGGAATGACAGAAAGAACCAAAACTCAGGCATCCGGTTTGGCCCTTCGACTGGTACTCCTTGAGTACCGGAACACTATAACTGTCATCCCGACCGAGGAGGAACGTAACTTGTTGTCATCCCGACCGAAGTGGAGGGATCTCGTACAACTAACTATGAGTAAAAGCTATTATGTCTATATCCTTAGAAATAAGTCAGGTAACTTTTATATAGGCATCACAGATAATTTAACAAGAAGGGTTTGGGAGCATAAAGGTAAATTTGTTAAAGGTTTCACTGAAAAATATAATATTGATAAGCTTATTTATTATGAAATTTACTCAGACCCGGAAAATGCAATACTCCGGGAAAAACAGCTTAAAAATTGGAATAGGAAGAAAAAGATTAATTTGATAATAAAGATGAATCCGAAGTTTGAGGAAATTACTCTTGATAAGCTTGTGTGAAAGAGTGTGTCATCCCGACTAAGCGTAGCGCATGGAGGGATCTCACACACCAAACTCTGGTGCAAGAGATGCCTCGACTACGCTCGGCATGACAAACAGGACGCTCGGAATGACAGGAGAAACCAAAACAGCGCTATCCGCTTTGGCCCAAGTACAGGCAGCCCACAATCCGTCATTGCGACGTAGCACATTATTTACTAACCCACCACATCTTCCCATCCGTTACCACTTCAATATCCCCTTCCTGATCAGTGCGCAAAGTTTGTACTCCTTTCAAAAGGTTTAGGGTTTCGGGGCTGGGATGACCAAAACGGTTGTTGCGACCCACCGAAATTACCGCCAGTTGGGGGCTTACCGCTTTTAAAAGGCCTTCGGTTAAACCATTTTTTGAACCGTGATGAGGAACTTTGAGAACTGTAGTAGCGGATTTCAATCCGCGCTCCCCCTCTTGGCGCGCAATGAATTGCGCTACTGCATCTGTAGCCGGCGGCTGCAAATCTCCGGTTAAAAGCGCCTTAAAGTTCCCGAATTTTAATAGGTAAACTAGAGAAAGCTCATTTGTCTCTTTGCCGGTCGAGGTGGAAAGAACCGCCCCTTCCTTTGTCATTCCTGCGGAGGCAGGAACCCAATCAATATCTTTTTGGTTCCCCGCCTGCGCGGGGATGACAGTTTGCGCAAAGTACTCCCTTGTCGGCCAAACCTCCTCCATCTCCCACACACGCCAGGCACGCGAGGTGACACCTGGCGAGGCTAGATCGATTCTTTGCCCCGCATAGCCATAATGCACGCGCATCCCCTCCTTTTCTTCTGCCTGCACCACCTTTTGGAAAGCGGCAAAAGACGCGTCATCTTTTGACAATTGAGGCGCAACATAGTTTTCGACCTTATAATTTTTCAAGATACTAACCAGTCCTGTATAGTGGTCGGTGTCCGGATTGGTCAAAATTACAACCTCTACTTTTCTATCCCAAAATGGGAGATAACGGCTCATACAGGATAATATTGAGTCATTTGGGCCGCCATCAACGATCACTTGCTTGTCCTTTTGATACAGTAGTATACCGTCCCCCTGCCCAACGTCACAAAAGACCATATGGAGATTATTGTCCGGCAAGACAAGATTGGCAGCCACCACTAAAATAAGCGATAAGGTTAAAAAGATAAATAATAAACGCCAGACTTTTGTCATGTATTTACTATGTCATTCCGACCGCAGAGCCGGAATCTATACAAATAGATTCCCACTTTCGTGGGAATGACACACAGATCTGCGAGAATCCGCTCTTTATCCGCGCGAATCACTTTCCAAAGAATTCAACTATGCGTACAAAGTATTCAAGCGGTAACCACAGAAACCACGCTAGTACTTGTCCCATAGCCTCACCGAAGCTGGAAAACGGGGGCGGGCCAATACCTTTCAACAGGCCAACTCCTCCCATCACCATTCCTCCCGCCATAATCGGCGGAATAGTCCATAATACTAGAGGATTAACCAACAGCGCACTCCAGGATATGCTCCCAAATTTCCAAAAGATCAAAGGGGCCACCGCAATTTGCGCGCCCAGGCTTGTTCCCAAGTCGCTCTGGATTACCCTGGGCAAACCCCTTATCCCCCTTACTCCCCCTATTTTCCCTACAATTCTTCCCCCCAACAAAATCACCCCGGCCGTCGCTAAAAAGGAAAGCTGAAAACCTAAATCAAAAAGCCAAAGAGGATTGACAAAAAGCATCAAAACCGCTGTCAGCACTAATGCCCGAATGCTGCTACTCTCTTTACCCACTCCCTGGGCAAGAAACGCAACAGAGGCCATAACTCCCGCCCGGACAATTGGTGCCTGCCAGCCAATTACTAATACATAAAGCCACACTAAAACTACCGTCATAACTATCGCCCACTTTCTTCTAAGCCACCCGACTAAAATTGACAAAACTGCTCCCGCAAAAAGCGAAATATTAGTTCCCGAAGCAACGACAACATGGAGAGTACCTGTATTGCGCAATGCGTCAAGAAATTGAGAATCGAGGCTGGATTTTGTACCCAATACTATCCCTGACAAAAGCGCTGCATGCTTTGCCGGCAGGACTTTATAATAAAAGTTAACAATCCGCGCTCTTAAAGAAAAAGCCATCAACAAACTTTTGGAGGCGCTGATTTTTACAACAACCGGCTCTTCAAGATTCCAGTTCCTGCCGAAAGGCCTGGCTATCCCCCTCACTTGAATCTTATCACCGTATTGATAATCCCCGGCCGGTACAAAGAAAGAAAACTCCCCCACAACAAGTCTTTGCTCATCGCGATAGATTTTAGGCTGGTCAGAAATGGCGCCCGTAATCTGCACCCGATCACCCTCGGTCAAGGTGTACTTAACACTATCATAACGGTACAGGTAAATACCAGCCAGGAATACAAAAATTAGGCAATACCCAACAATTAACTTCATAATTTTCAAACTGTCATCCCCGATCTAGTCGGGGATCCAAAAATAAGGTTCTTCATTGGATTCCCGCCTTCGCGGGAATGACAGGTGCGGTGCGGAATGACACTATCCTACGGCGCGGCAATCGCGCCTTTCACCTTCTCGTATACGCTTTTGGGCAGGATTTTGCGGGTCAGCAATTCTTCCACACTTGAAAATGGACGGCCGGTAATAATGCTCTGAGCTCTTGTTCCCCCAATTCCCGGCAACGCGTCTAATTCTTTTAAGGAGGCGGAGTTAAGATTTGTAAGGCTGGGGGTTCCCTTATTCCCCCCATTTCCCTTACTCGGAATATAAACTTTTTGGCCGTCGGAAACTTTGGCTGCACGGTTTAAATTCTTCGCCACCCAATCGCGATCCGCCGCGGCAGACAAACCATCTGCTTTGATTAGCAAATCATCAACCCGAGCGCCAATTTCAAGTTGGTAAACGCCCGGCTTGAGCACGTTTCCAGATATTTCTACTGTCACCACCTGCTTTTCCGCCGTCATCCCAGGCGAAGCCCCGTCAAAGGCGGGCGAAGCCGAGGGATCTGTCTCACTCCCCAAAACTTTAACTTCGGTCGAATCTAAAATTCCCGAGCGAAAAAGAAAGACTCCAACTCCCAAAAATAAGAGGCCGAAGAGAACCAGAGTCACCATCTTGCGGTTAGCATGCAACCAGGCTTCTATCTTCACAAGCTTAAGTGTGGTACTAAAAATGTCCCGATGTCAAATTGCAAAACACCCAGAGCCTTTTTCCCTACACATATTGACTGTAGACCCGCGATCGCGGGAAAATCATCAAGGCTAATTTGCAATTTTAAGGAATTTACTCAACAACGAAGTTTACCAACCTGCCGGGGACAAAGACGATCTTTTTAATTCCTTTTCCATCCAAATACTTTACCACGCCTTTTTCTTCCTTTGCTTTTTTGGTCACAAATTCTTCTCTCCTTGCACTATCGCTATCCACCAACACTACCCCCCTCACTTTACCATTTACTTGTATGGGGATTTGCACAACTTCATCTTGGGCCAGTTCGGGGTCATACTCCGGCCATTGTTGCTGATGAATAGACACAAACTCGCCACTTTGTGGTCTCGCAATGACGCGCTGGTACAGTTCTTCCGTCATATGCGGAGCAAACGGTGCCAACAAAAGCACCAAAACTCTGCTTGTCTCCTCAAGTTCCGCGCACTTAACTTTAGCCGCTCCAACCGGCCTTTGATCTCCATGGCCTTCCAACCGCTTAATCAAATCCTCCAAAAAATTTGCATATTCCATAAGTGTGGCTATTGCTGTGTTAAACTTTAAACCTTCTATGTCTTCGGTTACCTTTTTTATAGTTTGATGCATTTTTCTATATACTTCACGGCTGTCACTTTCGTTGGAAATTGGAAATTGCTCGCCTCGCGAAGCGGGGAAATTGGAAATTTCGCCAACTAGCCTCCATGCACGCTTTATAAACCTGCTCATCCCCTCAACCCCAATCATACTCCAAGGCTTGGCTGCATCAAAAGGCCCCATAAACATCTCATACATGCGCAAAGTATCTGACCCGTATTTTGGAATAATATCGTCAGGCGTAACAACATTTCCCCATCTTTTGCTCATTTTTCTTGAATCCGGGCCCAAAATCCAACCTGGGGCACGCAACTTTAAGAAAGGTTCATCCCCCAAAGTTTTGTCAATTAACCCTTCATCGTACAAGAACTTCCAAAAAAATCTGGCAAAAAGCAGATGCTGGACAACATGCCCGCCACCTACATAAATATCAACCGGCAGCCACTTTTTAACATTTTCCTGACTTGCAAACTCGGATATGTTGTGCGGGTCGGTAAATCTAATAAAATACCAGGAAGAATCAACATAACCATCCATTGTGTCAACTTCTCGCCGTGCCGGCCCACCACAGATTGGGCAAACAACACCTTCATGGAACGACTTGGATCGGGCAATCGGCGACTCTCCAGTCGGCTTGAAATCTACATCTTTCGGTAACAAAACTGGTAAATCTGAATCAGGTACTGTATACCAACCCTGCATATCTTCCCTCTCGCCTTTTCCGTCCAATGCGCACTTTTCGCAAAAAACCATTGGGATAGGCGTTCCCCAATAGCGCTGTCTTGAGATTAACCAGTCGCGAAGATGATATGTAGTCACTCTTGTCCCCCAACCTTTTTCTTCCAAATAGTCCATTATCTTCTCGATCGCGAGGTTAATGCCCATATTGTTTAGAAAGCCGGAGTTGATCATTGTTCCTTCTTTTTCCTGGACTTGCCTGGCTTCGGCTATAGGAGAAGTGTCACCATCTGAACCTACAACAACTCGAACAACTGGCAGTCCAAACTCTTGCGCAAACTCAAAATCACGAAGATCGTGTCCTGGAACACCCATAACCGCTCCAGTGCCAAACTCCATCAAGACAAAGTCTGATACCCATATGGGCATTCTCTCCTCGTTAAGCTGGTTTACAGCATAAACTCCCGTAAACACACCTGTTTTTTTACGCCCCTCTGCGATTCGATCTTCTGTTGTTTTTCCACGAACGCTTTTGATATATTCCTTTACAGTTTGATGGTTTTCTTTAATGGCCAGTTTAAGTGCTAATGGATGTTCTGGAGCGATAACAACAAATGTTGCGCCAAAATTGGTATCTGGTCTTGTCGTAAAAACACGAATAGTCTCTTTGCTACCTTGGATAGGATATTCAATTTCAATCCCCTCTTTTCTGCCAATCCAATTCTTCTGCTGCACTTTAACCTCATTAAGCCAATCAATACCATCCAAACCAGATATTAACCTATCAGCATATGCCGTTATTCTCAAAAACCATTGATCTAACTTTTTCAAAACTACTGGCGTCTCGCAACGCTCACATTTTCCGTCAACAACTTGTTCATTGGCCAAAACTGTCTCGCAAGACGGGCACCAATTGACATCTGCCTTTTTTTTGTACGCTAAACCTTTCTTAAACAGCAAAGTAAATAGCCATTGATTCCATTTGTAATAGTTTGGATAACTTGAGGTAATTTCGCGGTTCCAGTCATAAGACAAGCCGGCACTGGCCAGTTGTCTCTTAAATGTTTCAATATTCTTAGCAGTCGACTCCTCCGGGCGTATGCCTGTCTTAACTGCATAGTTTTCCGCTGGTAAACCGAACGAATCCCAACCCATCGGGTGCAATACATCATGTCCACGCATTCGCAAATAGCGGCTAATAATATCCGTACCTACATAGCCTTCCAAATGGCCAACGTGCATGGTAGCCCCAGAAGGGTAAGGATACATATCCAGGACATATTTTTTATTCTTGGGGTTTTTGGGAGTTGAATACAAACCCTCTTGATCCCACTTTTCTTGCCATTTAGGTTCAATATTGGAGGGGGTGTATTTTCCAATTTTTTGCTCTGCCATTATGGCTAATTCTAGCACCCCCGCCCCATCGTTGCAAAACTCATCAAAAGCTTGGAAGCTTCATGCAAAAGCTAAACCATGCCTTCTTGCGAAATTCTTCCCATTTGTTGACAATTTTCTCATTTAGATTGATATTCCGTGCTGTTTGAAGCAAAAAGGTCACTATCAGTTCCTCGACCTGACTGCTAACAGTGACTTTGGAAGTAGCACCCTGAGTGGGTTTGTCATTCCTGGCTTGACCAGGAATCTATGAAAATATCGGTATAGATCCCTGCTTTCGCGAGGATGACATCAACGCAGACTCATTCACATCCAGGCTCAGAATGGCTATCGGTTGGTTTCCCGCCTACGCGGGAATGACAAATAAAGTTGACGAGATCAAATCGGATCAGCCCAAATATCTTGGTAGTCGATCCATTTTGATCTCTTTGAGTAAGCTAGTTTTATTTCCGCAAACTCCGTGTAAACAGCTGTGAAATCTCCCAACATGTCATTGCTTTACCATCTCACTGTCATTCCCGCGAAGGCGGGAATCTATTGTGGTATTTTTGGATTCCTGCATACGCTCGCCTCGCACCTGCGTCACGCAAGACGCGAAGCGGGCAGGAACGACAAAAGCCATGACATTGCAAATGACCCTTGACATGCCTCTCCAGTTATTATTATAGTTACTAGTACCGTCTAATAGTATCTAATTTTATATAATTCAAGGCTGACGGTCTGTGAAACAAAATGTCAACCACTGCCCAGTTTGAACAGTATCTGCTTACAAAAAAACATGTTTCGTGCAAAACTTTGCGCAACTATCGCTGTGACATTAACCACTTTGTCAACTTTGCACTAATCCAAACTTCAACCCGCAGCGTTGAAGACCTTCTCCCCCACTTTAATTCCCAGTTAGTAAAAATCTACAGACACTCACAAGCCGAGGGCGGCACTCCAACTAACACTATCAATCGCCGCCTATCAACCCTGAGAAACTTTGCCCGATTCCTGGGCAATTCACTAGGGGTCGTGGAAAATATTAGAAAAGCAGCAACGGAGCAGCAAAAGTTAGAAAAAATGTTGGATGAATTCAAAAAGCATCTCGAGGAGCAGGGAGTTTCCAAGTCAACTTTGAAGAATTATCTGTCCGACGTTAATCAGTTTTTCGTCTATATCGAGCGGGCACAAGAAAGCGGTCGCGAGGCTTAAAGAAAGATCTGGGGGAGACTCTTTAATTAAAAACACCCCGCGACCACAATTTTCTTGCTGTCTTCATTATAGCACTCTCCTAAAAAGAGGGCGCTACATCCCCCGTCTACGGGGGCATGAGCAACTTACCACGCATCTCACCAGAATTTTTAGCCAAATACCAAGCAGAGATTGGTCGTCAAAACTCCCCCACGACTGTTTCTCGCAAAAACTCATCGCTTAAACACTTCTTCTCCTGGGCACAAAAAGAAGGCCACGTCGAGAGTAACCCTTTTGAGCAAGACAAAAACGAGTCCCATGAGTCTCATTTGTCTCATAAGTCTTTAGCTATTTTTAGCCTCGTTACCGGCGGTCTAACTGTCATACTGCTAGCAGTCTTTCTCTCTACCCGCTTACCCGTAGGCAAGAACTCGGTCTTCGTAGCCATGAAGAGCTTGGCCCAGCAGAACGGACCTTCGCAGGCAGAGAGCGGATTGACGCAGATGTCCCCAACGCCAGCACCCTATCCCACTACTCAAAACCCACAACCTGTCAAATCCATCAGCGGAGTTTTGGGAATCGAAGGTCCGGAATTAACTCTTAGCACCGAACCGCTTTCAGACGGAAACATTACCTTGTCTCCCGATGGCAACGGATCGGTCAATATTCATAGTTCTGCAACCACCTCTAACACTATCACAATCACTAACTCCAATTTAACTACCGGCAATCTAATCTCCGGGTATGCCGGAAACAATGGATCAGGATATAACTTATTGTATCTTTTTAGTGGTAGTCTACCTGTGGAACAATTTTCAGTAGATGCTCGTGGAAATACATACGTGGGCGGAAGCGAAACCGTAGTTGGCGACATCAACCTTAGTGGAAATTTAGCGGTTGGCGGTGTCACAAGACTGAATTCACTTGGAAGACTGGCATCAATCACCGGTTACTACCAGGATTCAGGTCTTTTTGCCATTGACCAGGGTTCTCCGGATTCTGCACGCATCACCAAATTTCCCACTTCCTCCCAGGGCCCCTCATCCGCTGATGTTTTAACCCTAACTCTTAACGAAACCAACACAACCACCTCAAACTATGACACACTAGTTTTAGAGCGCAATAATGCCGGCTCAACCGGTTATGCTCTCGATGTTAAATCAGGCAATGCTAACTTCGAAGGAAATGTGAGTATCGCTGGCACACTAACAACAGGCGGAACAGGAGGTCTTACTGCAGCCTCCCTAAATGTTACCGGCGCTACCACACTCTCCTCCACACTAGGCGTTACTGGTGCAACAACGCTCGGAGCCACAACTGCAGCAGGTCGGCTAACGGCAACAAGTGCCCCCACTTCTGCCCATACCGGCACATGGGCCATAGGGTCATCTACCTGGAATCAATCAAACGCTACTATATATATCAACCCTGCGTCTGCCACTGCTGATTCCAGCCTTTTGGGGTTAGCAGTCGGTGGATCTGTTGTGTTTGATATAGATGCAGAAGGTGATATTTACGGTAAAAATCTAATACTTACTGGCTCTACCTCAACAGGTTCCCAGACTGTTGCAGGAGACTTCGCAGTAGAAGGCAACACCACTCTTGGAGATGCCACCTCTGATACTTTAACCGTTAATCCGGCAACCCTAACTTGGGCCGGCGGGAACAAAACTATTGACGTAACGGGGGCAGCCACAAGAACTTTAACTGTTCTTAACTCAACCACAAGTCAAGTAGCAGATTTAGACTTGTCAGACGGTTCTTTGAAAGTCGGGGGTACAACACGTATCTCAAACGCCGGGGTTGGCACTTTTATCACAGGAACCGTAATCGGCTCGCAAACATTCACCACCAACAACATTGCAGATTCCGGCGCCTTAACCATCGCCTCAGGCGGGACAGACAACCTTACCTTGAATACTTCCGATAGCAGCGCATCAATTTCTTTGGGCGCCAACACCACCCTTGCTGCCGGGAAAACTTTCACCTGGACAACCGGGGCAATTGACACAAATGGTAAAGTGGGAATTGGGACAGCAAGCCCAGGCCAACAACTGGAAATTACAGGAAATTTCAAACTCCCAACAACAACCACCACCACCGGTATTATCTATGCCGGCACTAACAGATTTATCCATAATTATGGTTCAAATAATGCTTTTGTCGGTATAGGCAGCGGAAATTTGACTATGACAGGAACTGGTAACGCCTTTTTTGGCTACAATACCGGTCCGAGTGTTACTTCCGGCAGTTCCAATGCTTTCTTTGGTTCCGCAGCCGGAAGCTCAAACACTACAGCTCTTGCCAACTCATTTTTTGGAGCTAGTGCAGGCGGGGTAACTACTACTGGTTCAGCCAATACTTTTATTGGCACCTCTGCCGGCGGTAGCAATGTTTCGGGAACCCGCAATACTTACACAGGAATGTCAGCCGGGTTAGTAGCAACGGGTAATGATAACGCTTACTACGGTTATGCATCAGGAGGATCAGGCGGTATCCCCAGTGTTAACAGTGGAAACCAGAATTCTTTTTTTGGAAGTTATGCCGGTACGGATAACAATACTGGGGTCGGAAACGTTTATATCGGTTACTACTCCGAAACTTCCGGCGGAACGGGCAGCTATAATACTTTTGTAGGTACTTCGACTATCGCAACTTCCGACGTCAGTTCCTCCATTGCCTTAGGTTATGCAGCAGCAGCCACAGCCAGCAATCAGCTTCTCATCGGAGCGGATAATGCCAATGGCTATATCACAGATGGCTATCTGGGCAGGGGGGCAACTACTGCTACCCCTACTACTTTCTCTCTTCACTCCTCAGGAGGAAGTACTGTCGGAACTGTAGGGTCTGATTTTAAGTTAATTGGAGGGGCAGGTTCTACTGCTACTACCGGAGCAGCCGGAGGAAGTATCTATCTAATTGGTGGAGACGGGGGCGGAACTGGTGATAATAACGGCGGGAACGTCTATATTTATGGCGGGGCCAAAACCGGATCAGGAACTGCAGGAAATACTTTACTTGGAGTTAATTCTTCTGGTACTGCTGTGGGGAATGTCGGTATTGGAACAACTTCTCCTGCCGGAATACTGCATGTGGCCGGACAATGTGTGGCAGAGGGGACATTGATTAAAAGAAGAAGGAGAAAAAGCCGCCGCAACAGTCATCCCCACGTAGGTGGGGATCCAAATAAAGATGATTTATGGATTCTCGATCAAGTCGAGAATGACAATGATGACTACATTTACAAGGATGTGCCGGTTGAAGATATTGAACACGGAGACGAAGTGCTTTCCTTAAACGACAAAACCGGCGAATTTGAGTGGCACAAAGTTGAGAAAACTATGGATAAAGGGATCCAGGAGGTATTTCAGCTCTATACCAGATCAGGGTTGGGCATACAAACAACGGCCAATCATCCATACTTGGTCAAAACGAAAGCCGGTAAACTGGAAACTCTACCTTTAGGCGGCACCTTTGAAGTTGACCAATCCAACAGGATTGAAGAGATTGGAAAAGATAGCTTTTTGGCAATTACTAGTAAAACTGACAAGGCGGTTGTCAAAATCCCCTCGACAGTTAAAAGAGTCCTCCTCGCCCGCCACAGAAAAACACACAAAGGCATACAAACTCTCTTTGCCCCCACCGTCTTTGCGAATAGTATCAATCTTGCCTTGAAACAGTTAAAAACTTTTCCTAGTAAATTAGCTATAGACCTTGAATACCCTGGTTTTGAAGATGTTATAAGGAGAAGAGTACTAACCGCATTTCCAAAGCTCGCCTTGGAATTCAAACCCGTAGGTAAATCATCTCAGGCCCACATTTTAGCTAACTTTTGGGGAGGGAAAAGAAGAAAGAGCCAAAAGAAAACGACCGCGGAACCCTTTGAGGGAACTACAGCGTTGTTACACCCAGAGTTTACAGGGATTCGCAACGCACGCGGCCTATCTTCTTGGGAAGGAGCTTACCACAAAAAGCTTGAAATGTCAAGTTCAGAGTGGGTCAAGGTAGCCTATCTTAAGCCTGGAATGGTAATTGCAACCACCAATGGTTGGGAGCCCATCACAAAGATCTACAAAACAGGCTGCAAGCTAACGTTCGACCTGCAAATTGAAGGCGCGCACAATTTTGTCGGCAACGAGATTGTGGCCCACAATACTTCAATTTTTGGTGCCGGAGAAGCAGGAACGCCAACTGCAACGACGATACGTGGGGCGGCAGCTTCCGGAACAAATGTAGCCGGCACTAATCTTACCTTTGCTGCCTCAAACGGAACCGGAACTGGTGGATCGGGAAGCATTATTTTTAGAACCGCCCCGGTAGGCTCTACCGGCTCCACCGCAAATACTCTGGCCACAAGATTAACGATAAACAACAACGGCAATGTGGGAATTGGGGCAACTGACCCCACAGCCTACATTCTTCAGGTTGCCGGAAATATCGGGCCAAATGCCAGTCCAACTTTAACTTCAATTACCCAAACAGCTACAGCTATTGACACAAGCGCTTCGGGGTATCCATCAGTCGCCATCGGGACAGATGGATTACCGGTAATTGCTTATTATGATGGTGGTACAGGCGCTTTATCTGTGTATAAATGCAGTAACACTTCTTGTAGCACGGGCAGTTCTGCCACAATTGATAGCGGTCAGAGTGCCGGTCAATACGCATCAATTACAATTGGAACCGATGGTCTGCCTGTCATTTCTTATTATGATGGAACCAACTTTGACCTAAAGGTTGTTAAATGCGGAAATGCCAGTTGTTCATCAGGCAACACAACTAACACCCTCGACAGCACCGGAGATGTAGGCATACAGTCTTCAATTGCCATCGGCACAGATGGTTATCCGGTTATTTCTTATAACGACTCTACTAATGGGGCCCTAAAAGTCATTAAATGCGCTGACAGCTCTTGTACTCCTGCTACCAATACAACCAACTCTGTTGATACAGCCAGCAATACCGGATACCAAACCTCAATTGCCATCGGCACAGATGGTTATCCGGTTATTTCTTATCTGGACGGAGGCAACGGCGATCTTAAAGTAGCCAAATGTGGTAACGGCTCTTGTACTCCGGGGTCTGCCACCATCTCAACACCAGATACAAACGGTGGTTCAAACTCATCAATAGCCATTGGCAAAGACGGCTTGCCTATAATCTCCTACTTTGCTTCCGGAGTTAAGGTGTATAAATGCTCCAACGCTTCCTGCGCCTCCGGAAGCAGCAATGCGATCGACAACACAGTCACCACCAACACCAGTACTTCAATAGCAATTGGAACCGATGGATTGGCTATCATAGCTTATGATTTTGCAGGCGCTACTGGAGACTTGAAGGTCGTTAAATGCGGAAATGCGAGCTGTTCATCCGGGAATACTACAACTAACGTAGAATCCACAAACCGTGTCGGATTCTACGTAAATATGGCTATTGGAGCAGATTCCTTACCTATCATTGCCCACTATGATTTGACGAATGCCGATATAAGAACCCTAAAATGTGCCACTACCAACTGCGCAACAACTACCGGCAGCGCTTTGGCCGGAGGATATTCTTTAGGAGGATGGATGGCTAATTCAAGGTCCTACTCTTCCCCATTCCAAACTATTAATACTTTGCAAATAGCCAACCCGACTACTTTCCAAAACTTATCATTTCTAACTGCGGGTTCAGAAAAATTAACTATTACCCCTTCAGGGACCATAGGTATTGGGACAACTTCTCCGGGGGGCACCCTATCTGTAGTATCTGACAATGCCACAGGCACAACCACCTCTAGCGCTTTTAATCTTACCGACTCTTCTTTGACTACCGGCACCCTTGCCTACTTAAACTCTAGCAGCATCATAACTGGAAAACTTTTAGATGTGACAGCTACAAACAATACCTGGACAGGTAACGGCACCACCAATGGATTAGTCGATATCTCCTCCTCCTCTACTGCGGGCACTGCTTCCTCTTCTTCTCTCCTTCTTAATTTAACCCGTTCAGGAGCCAATGCTAACGCCTCCCATATTGCTTATGGCCTTTACTCTGCCGTCACAAATACAGGAACCACTTCCACCAATGTAGCAGGCTACTTTACTGCATCCGGGGCAACTAATAATTATGCAGCGATCTTTGATGCTGGGAATGTTGGGATAGGTATCACCACCCCTACCTCAGAACTACACCTGGTAGATAATGTCTCCGGAGGGATGTCTAGTTCTACTCTCCAAACTATAGCTTCTACTTCTCAAGGATATACTAGCGGAAAACTATTAAATGTAGATTTAACTCAGTCAGCTGCTACTGGTACATCAGTTTCAGGGAATATTGCCTCTGTTAATTTTGCCCCGACTTATTCAACAGCTATTACTACCCCGGCTATTTCCGGGAATACTTTAAATATTACCAGGACTGCTGTTACTAATTCTTCTTTTGTTTCTACCTTAACAGTTTCCGGGGCATTAGCTAACTTTTCTGATTCTGCTACCCAGACTACAGGAACTCTAACTTCAACTGCTGATGTAGTCAGAATTGCCCAGAACTATACTTCTAACTCTGGTGCTGCTTTAGATATTACCCAGGCTGGTACCGGGCTAGCGTTAAGAGTTAACGATAACGGGACTTTTACTGATTCTACTCCGTTTGCGGTAGATGCTTCTGGAAACGTCGGTATTGGGCTAACCAATCCAACCCACCAGTTGGAGTTGTCAACAGATGATGCGGCCAAGACCACCACTACCACATGGACAACTACTTCTGATGCCAGAACCAAGAAAAATATTACCGCCTTTTTAGACGGTCTGGATGTGATCAAAAAACTGAAACCCATTGAGTTTGACTATAACGGTTTGGGTGGAACTGTTGACAACCTGCACAGCGTTTCTCTAATTGCCCAAGATGCAGAACCGGTTGCGCCATACCTCGTTCGCTCACGCAAGGGAAAATTGAATCCAAGTGATCAGCAAGATTCAGATATTCTAAGTTTTAATCCGCATGGATTATTTTTTGTGACAATTAATGCCATCAAAGAACTTGACCAAAAGATGTCAACATTAACTTCTGAGGTTGTTGCTGACCTTCAGACAGGCATTATTGTTACGACAGAATTTGTGGCAGAAACCATTTCCACAAATAGACTTACCGCTAAACAGATTAACGCGGATAAGGTTATATCGCCCGTTATTGAGGCCGACCAAATACAGGCTAACAAGGTAACTAGTAACGTTGTAACTAGTAACTCGTTGGAGGCAAAAGACGCAACCGTTTCCGGCACACTCGTGGCCAATGACATCCAATCATCTGTTATTGATAAATTGAAAGAGCGGCTTTCTGCCCTTTCGGATCAAATGCAGGAGGTTAACGCTCAAAACGCAACGTACAAACAGGTGGAAAAGATACTGGATGAAACGGCAACCGGCAGTGCGACTCTCGCCAGTACTAGCGGAGAATCCGCCTACTGGCGTAGTAGCGGATTTCAATCCGCGCTAGACTCAACACGCGAAATGAATTTCGCTAATACAGTCAACGCGGCCAGCGACTTCAACGTCATGGGGGACGTCAACGTCTTCGGGACAACAAGACTTGCTAATACATATGTCCAAGACGAGGCTACTGTCTCTTCTTCCGATCCACTCATCACTAGTCACTTATCACTCGGCACTAATAGTATTTCTGTTTTTGGCGGCGCTTTGCAAATCCTGGCTTCTGAGGGGGTGGATATTATGAATGGTACTTTAGTGGTTGACACTTCGGGCAACGTCCACATAAAAGGTGACCTTTTCGTCGGTGGCTCGTTGCACGCTTCAACAATCAACATGGGTAGTAATAGCGAATTTCAATTCGCGCGCGGAGGCAATTCCGCTACTACATCGGCCGAGGTTGTCGCTTCAATTGACGCCTCAGGGAGCGCAACTTTGAGAAAACTAGTTATAGCCGCCCCGCAAGAAACCGCCACACCGTCTGCACAAATTACCAACAACGAGGTAACTTCTAACTCAACGGCAGGCCAGGCAGTAATGCCAGCTGGTTTAACAACTTTGATTATTGGTAACCCCAACGTCACAAACAATACACTTATTTACGTTACTCCACAATCTTCAACCAACAACCAAACACTCTACGTGTTGAATAAAGTCGCGGGCAGTTACTTCACGGTCGCCATCGACCGCCACACACCGTATGACATTAAGTTTAATTGGTGGATTATAGACTTGAAATAGTAGTTTCAAGTATTTTAAATTTGAATGAAAATTGAAAATTAGCTGGAGGTATTATTCCTCCGTGGTTGGTGTAGTTGTGGGGGTTGTTGGTGTGGTAGTGCCTGCTCCTGAATAATTTGCCCCGATGATAAGCTGTGCTGAGCCTGAGACGGTTTTCTTGAGGTCACCGGTCACCTGATCAACGCCATATGTTTTAAAGTCTCCGAGGAGCGCTCCTGCTTTAGTTTCGTCTGAGGAGGTAACATGCAGTTCGGAAGCGTCTACGTTTTCAGCTGCATTGCCCACCTTGCCCACATTATAGCCCAAAGTTCTTAACTCATCCGCTACTTTTTTGGCCAGACCTGCCGTAGCTGTCCCGTTTTGCACATCAATTGTCCATTCGGCGCGGTTAACTGCCGGAGTTGGCGTAGCTGTCGGTCCAAGTGGAGCTTCTGTTACCTGAGGTGTTTGTTCTCCCTCTTGACTTGAATTTTGGGAATTTTTGGTCGTATAGAAATAGTATCCGCCCACTCCCAAGCCAGCCAAAAGAAGCAAAATTACTAAGGCTACCAAAATTCCAGCATTAGATTTCTTTTCAGAGGAGGGCGAACCAGACCACATCTGGTTTCCGGACTCAGGGTGTCTTGTATCTTTTTCCTGCGGTTCCATATCTTCGGATATATTTTGCACCATATCGTCACCATTTGCAATACCCCTCTCAGCTTGCCCTACTGCCAAAGCCTTGTGGACCAACTGGGAATTGAACCCAGAATTGTACAACCTGCCCGCCGTACTTAGTGGACCGTGGGAGAGTCGAACTCCCGTCTTCGCAATGCGAATGCGATACATTACCACTGTGCTAACGGCCCGTACTAAGGCAGGCGCGGTGCGAATGTACCGGTGGACCCGGGGAGAATCGAACTCCCAATACCTGACTGCCAGCCAGGAGTTATACCACTTAACTACGGGCCCATCAACTTACAAAGTTGTATCTAGATAATTATATCGAAAATAAGAATCCCTCTTCAACCCCAAGCCATGCATTTTCGCTATGCACGTGCATTGTCAAAATGCAAGGCTAATTTTTGAAAAACTTCATACGCGCGCATTCCCTCCCAATCTTTTGGCAAGATTCCAAAAGGCAATTGTGGATCATCTCTCAAAATACTCAAAAACAAACTTACAAGATAGCTTTTATTCCTCGGTTGGTGCTTTGCTCCGTCGATAAACTCCCTGTACCGCTCCGAAAGTTTTGAGAGTTTATACACTTTCTCGATGAGTTCCGCAAATTTATATTCCCCAATTGCCCCGCCTTTCCCCAAAGAAGAAACCAAAATTGTCCCCTGCAGACCTCGTTCTTCAATAAATTCTTTTAAAATATAGCTGTGGTTGTAGGGTGTAACCCAGACACTCTCTTGCAATAACCCACAACCTATCTTTTTAAGAAAGATGCGTAAAAGATTCCTCTCTTTGTTGTGCTTCGTCGGAATGTCATATGTAATAACATAGAAAACACCATTCCAGGGACGCTTTTCCTGATAAGCCGGAATAAGCCTCGACAGACGCTCTCGCCCCATTTTGGTAATCGCAATTTGTGTAGAATCCAGCGAAGAAGTAATCAGTCCTTTATCTTTAAGTTGCCTTAAGGCACGTTCAAATCTTTGCCTTTCCAATTCCGCAACACTTTCCCAAGCTCGTTCACCGGCACATTGGGCACCACCCATTGTCAAGCTCCTGCTCCCACCTAACCCAATCTCCAAGCTGTAAAAAAGGCTGAACAAAACAAGGTCTGTCGCCGTCCCCACAAGACCACCTGTTATCTTTTTTAACTCTAACTTAGCCATGCATTTTTACTATGCACGTGCATAGTAAAAATGTCAACGTCAAAAAAGGTGCCCATTCCTCCACTTTCTCCCTGCTTATTTCTCTTCCGCTGAGGATGTGGCTGGCGGTTGGCCGTTTGCTGGCAACTCAAGCTTTGGAGTAACAATTGGCGAAGGTGCCGGCTGTGGCGCTTGCAAGGGCGCCTGCCCCCCTGTTCCTCGGACAACTCCGGCTGAAGCTGACGCTTCTTCTGCCTTTTGCTTCAATTTTGCCTGAAGTGAATCCAATTCCTTCTTGGCCAGGTCATAATCCTGAGAGCCGCTTTTTACCAATTTCAAGACTTCCTGCATTTCAGACGCAGCCTGAGCGGTTTTGCCGGCGTCGCGTAAAGCAATTGCCAAATTATAATGAGCATTAGCAAGATCAGGTTTTGAAGCAACAGCTAACTGGAAGGCACTTATAGCGTTGTCGTAGTCTTTCAAAGAGTAGAAAACGCCGCCCAAGGCAATTCTCAAGTTTGGGTTAACAGGATCTAAGGCAATAGCTTGTTGATAAACCGAGATAGTGAATTGGTCAGCGCCCTGAACAATAGGCATCAGCGTTTTATAAATGGTGCCCAACTTTGCCCAGTTGGCAGACCTGTTTTGATTCAAAGCAATTCCTGCTTTGCCTTGATCAACTGCAATTTGAACTAATTGCGCAATGTCTTTTTTATCCGCATCAGTTAAATCTTTTTTGGAGGCAATCTCCTGCACTAAAGCCAAGGCAATTTGTGAGTAATCCATCCTGTACATATCAACTCCCGGATTTAATGCAATAGCCCGGCTCATCGCATCCATAACATCCTTATATTTACCACGGTTCGCAACTACATTTAAAGCATCCCTGTAAGCTACATCAGCCATATACGCTTTCCCTCCAAAAACAAACACTAACATTAAAGCCACGCCCGCAGTCAAACTTACCAAAAGCGCCATTAGATTAAACGAGCCCTCTTTACCATCTAAGCTATCACCCAAAACTGAGAATTCAAAGCGCACGTTTTTTGTTGCATACGCTCCTAAGATACTCAGGGCAACAAAGAAAACAAAGATTAAGTTTGTAGTCGCTGTGGAGAAGAGAAAGATTAAAAGCATGGTCACAATAGAAGCTTTAACATAGGGCAGGTCGCCTACATCAGGCGCTGTTTTAAACATTTTGCGCAAACTTGCCAAAATAAAGCCCAGTGCAGCCAACCCAATCAATCCCGCAGTTGTAAAAATATCTAAATACCAGTTGCTGGAGGCAGCAAAGGCCGTATCCCAATGCTTACCCATATTATAATCAACGGGCCGATATTTAGAGAAAGCTTCCGTAAAATCACCTGGGCCAACGCCAAAGAGAGGTTTTTGCTTAAAGGCCTCCAAAGCAATACTCCACCCGGCAGAAAAAGGAAGGTTGGCAAAAGCGGCTTTCTTGCCAGGTAGAACTTGATAAACAGCAAAAGACGTTGAGGCAATAAAGATGACAAAACCTGCCAAGACAAGACCCGAGATTACAATCGAAGACCTTTTAGAGTCGACATTTAAAGACTTCATGACCCTGCCAAAGATAACTGGCGCGGAAGAGACAAAGAGAAGGATGGTGCCCACGATACTGCCAACCGGAGAGAAAAACTGAGATTTTAGCCACACAGGTAAGGGTAAAACACGGGATGCCAAGCCAAAAACCCCAATGTTTGATAGCAATAGTATTAAGGATGCCAAAATAACACCCACTACCCAAGCACTAACTATCCCTTCTACCTTGCTTCCCATGTTCCCCTGATTTTCCCTACCATCTTCAGTCAGGTATTGCACTACCATAAAATAAAACAACACGGAGGAGACGGCGGCTGTGACCACCCCCGGAAAAACAAACGCATGCCATTTATTAAATGTTGCTACCGCCGAAACTGCTAGACCAACTGCAAAAAGAAGGTTAGGAATATCTAAAGGATTGGTCCGGAAAGAAAAATGACGGAGGCGCAAATTTTGCAAGCTCCATAAAATCAACGCGACCAAAGTCACAACTACAAGTAACGCAATTTTATTAATATTAAAAAAATCAGAAGTAATCGGCAAAAAGAAGAGTGGCATTAATAAAACTAAGCCACGTATGAGATAACTTTGGACAGTGGAAATACTTTTCATTTCAGCTATAAGGTTTCTGGTATCGGTTACCAGCATCCGGTTTGCCCGTTGTCAGTTTGCCAGGATGACCTAACAAAACACCGCCTCGTGGGCGGCACACAACACGTTGTCTCCCCCGAGATACGCTTAAGTAAAGCACGTATTTCTGCTCTCTGTCAAGAGACAAGACAATTTAAAATTACCTTAGGTAGTCCATTGGATTCTTCAACCCACCTGCTGTTCTTACTTCGAAATGTAAATGTGTTCCTGTTGAATGTCCCGTTGAACCCATCTGCCCCACCGCGTTGCCGCGGGCGACACGTTGCCCGGTTACAACATAAATCTTTTGCAAATGTCCATACAAAGTTATCAATCCGTTGCCGTGATCAATCATTACCTTACTTCCATAACCTGTATTATCCCAACCTGTTGAGAGAACTGTCCCCGAGTCGGCAGTCAAAACTTCCGGAGCGCTTGAGTTGGCAATGTCAACACCCTTGTGATACCACTTAAACCCCTGAGTAATTATCCCTTGAGCCGGCCAAACAAAATTGCCCGAGGCAACCACAGAACCCGCATCCGGTGTTCTCCTTTCAATAATGGAGCGACTTGGAGCCTCCTCGATTGGCACACCGTCAGGAATAATAAGTACCTGCCCTACAGCCAGAGAAAAAGTTTCGTCATTAACAAAAGTATTGCCCGGGTAGTCAACGATTGACTGCGAGCTGGCTTGATGGGCTTTAGCAATAGAATAAATTGTTTCCCCTTTGGTGACTTTGTGGGAAACTCCGGTTTCAGGCAAAACTCTTAAAGTTTGTTCGGGTTTTATAACTAATTTTTTGGTTAAATTGTTTTCCCAACGGATCGTATCTTCAGAAATGCCGAATTTTTGAGCAATTGAAGAAACCGTATCGTCCTCAATCACTGTGTAATCAAAAATTTCGATCTGATGGTCTGAAACAATTGTTTGGGTTTCGGGATTTTCTGTGGCTGCCGACAAAACGGCCGAGGGGGCGCTCTCATGCAGAGTTTTGTTCAGGCCGGGCAATTGTGAAGAGACAACGGGCGCCAGCATTACACCCATTGCTGATATGGCTACCATCCCCGAATGAATAAACGGGCGGGCGAACTTCCCCCTTTGCTTGTAAAGGACTTGTGCAAAGTTTCCCTTTGCGTTTTCAAAACCCAAAAAACCGCGCCTTGTATGGCGGGATATATATTTTGCCCAAAGAAGTAAAAATAACTTAAGGTCGCCAAAAATTGAAGACACCCTGTGAACTTTGTATTAACACAAAAGGAGGAGCTAAGTCAATTTTCAATTCCCATTGGCTTCAGCCAGTGGCTAATGTATTGAAGAAGTCCGCATTGGTTTCCGTCTTTCGAAGGCGTTCAAGAAGCGTTTCTGTTCTTTCTGAATCCGGCACGAGTTCAAGCATGCGGCGCATGGTATGGGCTTTGACCAAAAGTTCTTCTCCGTATAATAGTTCTTCCTGGCGGGTTCCTGAGCGGGTAACGTCAATGGCCGGGTAAACTCGCCGGTCTGCCAGCCTTCTGTCTAAATGAAGCTCCATATTGCCCGTACCTTTGAATTCTTCATAAATAAGGTCATCCATTCGGGAACCCGTATCGACAAGACAAGTCCCGATTATCGTCAACGATGGGTTCACTGCTTTCTTTGCTCCTTCACCCTCCAAAGCCTTGGCGGAGGAGGGTTCTAGGTTTCGTGCAGCCCCAAAAAATTTCTTTGCAGGGTACAAAGCAACCGGATCAAAACCTCCAGTTAGCGTTCTTCCGGAAGTCGGCAGAGCCAAATTATAAGCGCGCGCAAGTCTGGTTATTGAATCTAGAAGAACAACTACGCGACGGCCTTCTTCTACCAACCTTTTGGCACGTTCCAAGGCAAGTTCGGCAACCCTGGTCTGGTCTTCAGGGGCTTCATCAAAATTGGAAGAAGCAACCTCGCCCGTACCATTGGTCACTTTTTCTATATGCTTTTCAATATCGGTAACCTCCTCAGGACGCTCACCGATCAAAACGGCCATTAAATGAATATCGGGGTAATTTGCCGCCACACCAGTGGCAATATCCTTTATCATGGTCGTTTTCCCGGCTTTTGGCGGAGAAACGACAAGACCCCGCTGCCCAAACCCGATTGGAGAAATAAGATCAATAACGCGAGTTGTTAACTTGTCCGTTGTTGTTTCAAGTTTAATTTTTTCGTCAGGATGAACAGGAGTTAAATCTTCGAACTTCACCCTGTCCCCCTCGGCAGCTTCCTGTCCGTTGACTTTTTCAACCTTCAAAAGCCCCCAATAGCGTTCATTTTCTTTTGGAGACCTTGCTTGCCCGCCGACAACATCTCCGCTTCGTAAGTTAAAACGGCGGATTTGACTTCCCGAGATGTAAACGTTTCGGTCGTCTTTGGAAGAAAAAGGCGGCCGCAAAAGACCCGAGCCTTCTTGGGCAATATCCAAAACACCTTCTACGTATTCCGTAGGAAGGTTCGCGTCTGACATATATCTTTCGCTCGCCTCGCTGCGAAGCGGGCCAAAACGAGGCGAAAATTCATCTGAAAATTGGGATTTAACTGCCATATATTAGCGGGATCAAAGTGGGAACAAAACTTACCTGTGGACTACTCACGCTACTCTAGCAAGACTACACCCCTTTGTCAAATAAGGTTATTGATTCGTGAGCACTAGTGGGGAATAAGATGCCTGCCCTACATCTCATCCCCCATACTGCACACGAAGCCTAAGAACGAATCACGGTTCTTATTTTTGTGTCGCTTGCAAAACTAAAACAAGCTTTGCTTACAATCGTCCCCTCGCAATACTTAGGCCGCACCTACTTCAAAAAAGATAATACCACCTTGTCGCAACGATTGTCAACCCTATAAGAAATAAATACCCGAAAATCCTTTCGTATATAGTAATTACTCTAAGGGATGTGAGGCTAAATTATGGTTACATTTCGGGTGTTTTGAATAATTGTGGATAAGTTGTATAAAACTCAAGATGGGGCTTGACAAAGTGTTACAATGAATTGTGGAACCCTCAAAAGTCCTGCTTAAGGTGTTATCCAGTATTTGCGCAAACCTTGCAGCAGCCTGGCTTATTGTGATGATAGCGACCGGAAACCCGGTTACATTGACACTAAATATGGTTGGTGCTACAGTTTCTGTGCTACTCTCTGTCAAGCTTGAAGAGATGTCAGAACAATATGGTCATTGACCTTACGCCTCAAATCACCCAAGCACAGATTGCTTTCTTTCTTGGGGTTGTTGCCTTAGGTATTGTATATTTTGTCTTTTACAGAGAGCCTAAGCGCCCACGCGATAAGAAGAAGAAACGTTAACCCGTTGCAAGATATTTGCCAACTGCCTGTGAGAGGGTTGAGGAATCTTTTGCAGTAATTGGAGTACTAAAGCCCAAACGTTTTGCTTCTTTGGTTCTTCTCTCTGTTTGCGCAACTTCCCTTATCTCCCCTAATAATCCCACTTCCCCTACCGCAAAAGTTCCTACCCTAAGAGGCTTGTCTTTAAATGCCGAGGCAATAGCCAGCGCCACGGCCAAATCTGCACCAGGCTCTTCAATTTTTAGTCCTCCAGCTACATTAACGTAGATATCATAATCCCATAAAGGAATTCCCACTCGTCTCCCCAAAACCGCAATTATAAGTTCCAGGCGCCGCTGGTCTATGCCTGAGCTTGTGCGCCTGGGGAAAGCTAGCTTTGTAGGCGCCACAAGCGCCTGAATTTCAACCAGCATCGGCCGTGTCCCCTCCATTATCGCTGTTATCACTGAACCGGAAGGCCTGCTTTGCCCCGCGGAGCCTTGTGTGGAGAGTGGACCCAAAAAGAGATTTGAAGGGTTGTCAACTTCCTTCAAGCCTGACTCTTCCATTGAGAAAATTCCTACCTCATCTGTTGGCCCAAAACGGTTTTTCATTGCCCGAACAATTCTTAACTGTTCCCGACGTTCCCCTTCAAACCAGATAACCGTATCAACCATGTGCTCCAAAACCCTGGGGCCCGCAATTGTCCCCTCTTTGGTTACATGCCCAACGATAAACATCGGCACACTATTTCGCTTTGCCCAGGCAGTTAAGCGTCCTGCTGATTCTCTGACCTGTCCCACAGCCCCAGCAATTCCGGTTAAGTCGGTGGTCGTCAAGGTTTGGATGGAATCAATAATCAATAGTGATGGGTGATGGGTGATTGGTGATGTGTGAGAATTTTTTTTCTCTAATGCACCCATCACTCGCCACACATCACTACTCACAGTCTCTATTATCTGATCTACATCCGTCTCTTCAAGAATTTGAATGTTGGGATTGGCAATTCCCAGGCGCGCCGCCCTATTTGCAATCTGCGTTGCCGATTCCTCACCGGCAACATATACAACATTTCCCTCCACGTTGCTCGCCAACTGTAAAAGCAGTGTCGACTTACCAATGCCGGGCTCGCCAGCCACAAGCGTCACCATTCCAGAGACAATTCCTCCCCCCAAAACCCGATCAAGCTCCGTAATTTTCGTTGAAGTCCGCTGTCCATGCGTCTCTTTCTTAATTGAAGTCAACTGCACCAGTTCGGCTTTTCTGCCCTGTGCGCTACGCACTGTGCGCTTTGTTCTGGTCGAAATCACAGTCTCGACCATTGAGTTCCACGTCCCGCAACTGGGGCATTTCCCCACCCATTTAGGAGTCACAAACCCACAGTTTTGGCAAACATATTGAGAAGTACTTTTCGGCATATCTGCAGTATACACCACACAATAAGAAACATTATTGACACGATCGTGAAACCAATGAGACAAAAGACAAATGAATTCTGCTAATGCGCAATAAGGAGTTACCTGTACCCCACAGGTACTGAGGTTAAGACAAGGCCTAAAGAAAGCTTGTGACTTTTTTCGTCAATATCTTCGATAAATGCTTTAACTCCTTCGCCTTCTGTCAACTTTCTCTCTGTTGGAATTTTGGCTGAGGATAACAATCCCTGAATGCCTGGTTCAAGTTCAACAAATGCGCCAAAGTCGCCAATTTTGGCAACTGTTCCGGTTATTTGATCGTCTTTGTGGTATTTCCCAACAACCCCCACCCACGGATCTCCCTGGGTTTGTTTGATCGAGAGAGCAAGTTTGCCATCTCCACCAATTACGACAACTTCAACCTCATCCCCTTCTGCCAAAACTTCTGAAGGATTTATAATTTTATTCCAGGCAATCTCAGAAAGGTGAACTAATCCTTCAACCGGAGTTCCATCTTTAACAATCTCAACAAAAACACCAAAGTTAATAACTTTTGTTACTCTCCCGACAAACTTCTCGCCAGGTTTAATTCCCCCTAGAACTTCTTTTTGTTTGGCCAAAAACTCTTTTTGCGAAACTGCTTTTTCGGACATAACCAGGCGCTGTTTTTCGCGATCAACTTCAATTATTTTAACCTGTAAATTTCTTCCCACAGCACTCTGGGGATTATCAGCCAAATCACCGCTTAAATGAGAGGTTGGGGCAAAGCCGCCAATACCATAAAGGCTTGTTGTCAAACCACCGCGGGTTGCACCTTCAACTTTAACTTCTACTTCCTCACCACTTTCCCTTTTTTCTTCTAAAGTTTTCCAAACAAAATCTTGCGCGCTTTGCCTCAAAGACAAAAGAACATGGCCCCCTTCTCCTTCGGGGGTAATAACTGTTGCCTGTATTTCATCGCCTGCGGATAAGGTTTTAATAAACGGCTTGGCCATATCAAATTCACTCTCTATAACCAAACCTTCTGACTTTGCGCCGATATCCAAAACTAAACTTTTTGAACTTATGGAGATTACCGTCCCGGTCACTTCCTGACCGCGTCTTAAACCACGGGGCGCATACCCAGTTTTTGCTAAAAGCTCCTCCATTGTGGAGGCGTGTTTAGGAGATATTTTCGAGGTTTTTGCTGCCACTAGTCATTGTCCGCCTTTCTTGTTTAAGTAGCACAGTATATCATAATTTGAACCACTAAAAAACCGCCAATCGTGGTTTGCGGTGTGCCACAACTGACGGCGCTACTTCTAGCCTTGCTGCTCAGCTCTTTTATTATCTTCTGGTAAAACCCTCCAATCTGTGTGTATCATTCCCTTTTCGACAAGAGCCTCTACGATGTTGCGCAAGACACCTTCTTCAACCTTCGCCACCTTATCGGAGGGGTTCCGCTCCACCAATTCTACATCTGGAGAAATATCAAGAAGAAGATGTATGGCCTGCACAACCTTCTCTCTGTTCGGAAAGTGGTCATCCACCGTTTCCCCAGCCGCATGCATCACTCCATACATATCATGCTCAAAAATAGGTTGACCTGTCACCCAGAACCGATGCAAAGCCTCAGAAACTAGACGATCCAAAAGCGCATTCGAACTCAAAGTGTAACTCCAACTTACCTTTGTCTGCTCTTCTGCCTGCTGTCCCGGCCAAGCCCTCACTTCATATGACATATCCTCACTTGAAAAACAAAATTGTCCTGGCAATGACCTATTTTCACACTGAGTTGCCCCAGCACTATCATCAGCGCTGAACTGTTTTACTTCTGAGTTCGGAAAGGCTCGCTTCGCCGAAGCGAGGCGAGGATCAGGTAGTTCCAGTTCGCTCTAATCACCAGGACAATTTTGTTTTTCAAGTTGCCACCCACCCGTCCGCGCTGAACTGTTTTACTTCTGAGTTCGGAAAGGCTCGCTTCGGCGAAGCGAGGCGAGGATCAGGTGGGTCCAGGGCGCTCTAAAGACCGAGACGCCAGGTAGAAATATCTTAAGTTTGCTTGTCGCTTTGCTCATTTTTAGGGTTTTTTGTACATATCGACCGATTAGTACAAGTAGGCTGAAATCCTCACGGATCTTACACCACTTGCCTATCAACGTTGTATTCTCCAACGGGTCTGACTCACGCAAAGCGTGAGAATTTTCAATTTTTCAATTTCCAAATTAATTGGTAAATGGAAAATGGCAACTGGAAACTCTCGTGCTTTGCACGAGTCCTTTGGATTTCTAATCTTGGGGTGGGCTTCCCGCTTAGATGCTTTCAGCGGTTATCCCATAGGAACGTAGCTACCCAGCGATGCTTCTGACGAAACAACTGGTACACTAGGGGTTCCCTCATGCTGGTCCTCTCGTACTGAGCACAACTCCCCTCAAAAATCCCTCGATTGCACCGGATAGAGTCCGACATTATTGTTGCATATATTTCTATACGATTAGCAGGTTTCCCAACCTTCCACCTCTATTGTGGATTCCTGCTAATTCCTTGAATCGCTTCAAGGTTCCGACTATATCTTGTACGTTCATGTAAACTGAATGCACTCCGGCGTATAGTCTGTGAGGATTTCCTTTAGTTACTCTAAAGGATCTTTCCTGCTGATTAACTCCACCGATCAGATTTTCACCTTGCGGTACTGTCGGATACTTGAGTCTTTCCAGCATATAGCCAGATTTATTCTCCGAACACGTTTTCGGAGTCCTTCTTTATTAACAGAGACCTGATGTGTAATTTCAATTAAGTTCAAAGCGCTGAAGGAAGACAGCTCATTGTCACCGTCAAATGTTAAAACGGTCAACTGTCTCACGACGTTCTGAACCCAGCTCGCGTAACATTTTAATGGGCGAACAGACCAACCCTTGGGACCTCTGACCTTCCACAATTACTTGTGGGGTAAGACTATTCCACCACCTTTTTCCATTTGTCACCAAATAGAATTCAGGTGCAAACCGTATGATTCACCATTTCTTGGCAAATCTCATCTAATCCTTTGGTAGAATTAGAATCAGTCGTTAGAGGAAGTATATTCTTGGATCTTTGAAGCATAGTTCTTTCGTCTACCAAACGATCGAACATTATAACTGCTTAAAGTATCTGCTAATTGAGCAACTTTTATTAGATTTGATTTAGATGTAATTGAGGCTTGTAAAATTTCTAAAGCAAGTTTTACTTGCTTTTGTTTTCCTCTTGAATACGCCTGAATCATTTCAAGTAATTCTCTACAATAATGTTGATCTTTCGCTATCCAATCGAACGTCGTTCGATTTTGTCTAATGTATCCAACACCAAGTAAAGTATGTACCCATTGCAAAAGATTTTTATTCTTTTGTGTAAGCTGTAAAATTACTCTTACACGAAATCTAAATTTCTTCTCCTTATGTGATTCGATAGATGCCATAATAGCACCATCACAATCAATAAGACCTGCAATATATGCCCTATCAGCTTCAGAACATCCTTTTCCTACGGAACCAACCATATTAAAACATACCAGAAAAACCTGGGATGTACAATAATGGCCTCCTCCGTTTTGGGCTTGTTTATTACCCTGCCATTTCTGACAGGGAGAGAAGGTAAATGTTTTCTCCAGCCCCAGGATATGTTGAGCCGACATCGAGGTAGCGAACCGCGCCGCCGCTATGGACGCTCGGGCGCGACTACTCTGTTATCCCCGGGGTAGCTTTTATCCGTTAAGCTCGTAGTCTTCCACAAAACTATCGAGGATCACTAGGACCTACTTTCGTACCTGTTCGACCCGTCAGTCTCACAGTCAAGCTGGCTTATGCCCTTACACGTCCACCACCGTTTCCATCGGTGGTAAGCCAACCTTTGTGCTCCTGCGTTACTCTTTAGCAGGACACCGCCCCAGTGAAACTGTCCGCTAAACACTGTCCCCAAACCCGTTTCCAGGGCTTATGGGTAATCCCGCCATTTTCTGAAGAGAGGTATTTCACTGGCGTCTCGCCCTTGCGGGCGGACTCCCTCCTATTCTAAGCAATCAAAAAATGGCTGGGAAATGTCAAGCTACAGTAAAGCTCCACGGGGTCTTTTTGTCCTGGTGCAATTAGGCCGCATCTTCACAGCCATTGCAATTTCGCCGAGCAGAAGGTCAAGACAGCTGCCAACTCGTTACGCCTTTCGTGCAGGTCGGAACTTACCCGACAAGGAACTTCGCTTCTTATAGGTTATTTACATAATTGGTCACCCAATTATCAACTGCGCATCGCTACGCAGAGCGCACTCTATCTTACCTGTAATACTACAAGCTCTGGCATATTAGTGTCTGAGGATTTCCCTCGATTTCTCTCGGGATCTTTCCTGCTGATTGGCTCCACTGAACAGATTTTCACTTTGTGTCATCCTGAACATTAGTGAAGGATCTCTCGCGAATGCGAGTTGACGCAGACAAGCTGCGAGATTCTTCGTTTCACTCAGAATGACATCTTTAAGTACTGTCAGATACGTGAGCTATTCCAGCATATAGCCAAATTTTACTACGGCGGCTTAGCTTCCCACCGTAGAACAGTTCACTTTGTTGCTCTCTGTTTAAAGAGGACATGGGCATTTCTGCCATGTTCCTTGTGTCGCCACAAGGGTCGGACTATATCATGTGTGTTTTACCACACCCCAACATGTAGTCTCTGAGGGTCCTACACTTTTAATAAAAGTGTAGTCTTCCCTGCTGATTGGCTCCACTGAACAGATTTTCACTTTGTGTCATCCTGAACATTAGTGAAGGATCTCTCGCGAATGCGAGTTGACGCAGACAAGCTGCGA
>Ga0209541_10002838_pt1 | contig 32455 bp, 35 predicted proteins | sample RifCSPlowO2_01_FD_184027 | JGI IMG/M metagenome (GOLD analysis project Ga0209541, IMG submission 184027) | Groundwater microbial communities from Rifle, Colorado - Rifle CSP2_plank lowO2_0.1 (SPAdes) (version 2) | ecosystem: Environmental > Aquatic > Deep subsurface > Groundwater | place...
GATAAAAATGGCTGGAAACAAATTTCTGGCAGATTGTATAACATCTGTTTCAATCAGTCTTATAACACTGTTATATTATTCTCCATTAGTTTATACAGCACATGTATTAGTACCACACTTTAAAAACAATTCCGAATTATTTTACTTTTTAATTCTCCTCAAGTAATAACTTTAAATATACCCCATTCTAATAGTGATCATGAAAACAGACAGAAGAGGATTTTTGAGAAAATTGGCGGGTTTAGGTCTAGGCGCCCTCGCAACTGCAGGTGCAGCCGAAGCTCTTGGAGTTGGACTCTCCAGAATGGACCATTCGCTTTCCCACGTAGCATCCGAAAGAAACGGTCTATTCTACTCAGGTTTCCCTTCTAGAGTAAACTCAGCAGGGTTTTCCATAGGCGAATTAGTTGACAGAGACTTTCCCCAGAGTTTAGTAGTGTTTGCAGAAAATCACGATTACAGTGTTTGGCAAAGGGAAGCAGAGCTCATCGATTTTCTTGTGAGAGAACATGGGTACGACTCTATAGGAATAGAAGGTTTTTATGGGCCTCCTAGAATTTCGATGATAGGAGACCTTGAAAAAGACTTTTCAGGTTTTTTCGATGGCAAGAATATCATAACAGATGAAAACAAACTAGTCTTCGAAGGCTTTGATAAAGAAGGTAAGTTCGAAAAAGTCCCTATTATAGAAAGAGAATTACAGGAGCCGCTGAGAAAATTTCTGGAGCAGAAATCTGTTCCAACATATGGGATAGAAGATAGGCTAGTCTACTTCAAAACTATTGCAATGTTAGGCGTCTCTAATTGCATCAGACATGTCAGGGATAGTATGTATCGAACAAGCAGATTCGGAACACCAGTAACATCAGAATATACAGCAGTTCCGAATAGGAAGCAACTGGAAGCCTATGTAGAATTTGTAAGAGCCAGATTCCCAGAAATCCCATTTCCTGGAAAAACTCTTGAAGAAATGGCAGCGAACTCCCAAAACAAAGGCCTTTCCTCACTTAGATTCCAATCTTATGTAATCTCAACCAGAAATGGAGAGTGTAATGGGGCATTCTCAAGAAATATAACCCACTATACTTCTCAACTCGGTTCAAGAAGAGGGATAGTAATTATCGGGGCAGGTCATTTGCAGGATAGGGATACTATATTGAAAGAGACAGCCTTAGCCGGCGAATATGTCTCAGACTTGCCTCCGCTTCCTACACTCCTAAAACATTCTGTCTTGCCTGTATATGCGAGAGCAGGGACTGGAAGGAATTAGTTCACTCCAAGCTCTTTCATCAAAACCTCACACTCTTTTTTAGAATCAACTTCCTCTAACCTATTAACAACCATTTCCAACTCCCCTGAAAAGTTATTTTTCTTTAGCCTTCCGCCAACTAAAAATTCCTTCCCGAGAAAATCCAGCTTGCTATAAAATTCGTCCAAGTTAGTCAAATCCATCTGGCCTGCTTTAATCCCATAAAGTTTTTCAGCAAGTTCTTTGAAAGCTATAACCCTTATAATACCTGTCCCATCATCAAGAGAGCCTGCTAACATGGCGGCTTTATCTGGCTGGACTTCCCCATGTGACTTGCAGGTCCCACTATTTCCTAAAGAACTTGCACAGTGCGGACAAACAAAGTAAATCGGGTTCCTCTTAAACAGTTGGACAAAACATCCCCTCAGGTCTGCATACGCCCCTTCCTGCAAATCCTTTATCTCCAGCCTGTTGCCAAAAGATTCACCCCTTTCTTTTGTATTAGAAACCTCTATCTTCTTCTCTATCTTTTCAACCGCTCCCCTTTTCCTCAACCCAAGCTCAACCCCGCCGCCAATTTTCCCAGAAGTCTTAGAGAAAGCATTTGCTATTTTTATCGAGTCCCCCTCAGTTATCCCAGACAATTTCTGTATATCATCGTCCCATAAAACAAGATAGACAGTCCCTGTCTCATCACCAAGTAAAATATTTTGTACAGAGCCTTTCCCGCCTTTTTTCTTCTCAAAAGCCCTGACATCAGAAATCTTCAGTACCTTCGCCTCCAAATCTATAAACGACAAATCAGAAACAAGATTTTTTATCTTAAACTCCTTCCTCCCCTCTCTAATGAGATTCACACCCATCTCCCTTCCGACAATGTAGGCTGCGCCCTCTTTCGAAACCAGACCAGAGAGTTCTTCCTGCTTATCAAGGGCCAGTTTTTCAACATCCTTCTTGTCTTTCCCGCTCTCCTTTGAAATTTTTTCAATAAGCCCGTTAAAATCATCCATACCCTCTATATAATTTTAGAATTAAAATACTCGTTGTTCTTAGAAGAAGCGCTTATAAAACTTACTTGGCTATTTTCTTTATGGTTTCCAGAATAAATCTTCCAAAGAACATACCAACCTATAGAGGTAGTGCAGAGGTTAGTTTTAAAGTTCACCTGACTAATGGATATGAAGTTGACTTCGCACCTGTTATTGCCAGCGGGCAATTTACAAGGCTTTATGATGTGGGCCAGCTGGATTGTATAGATAGGGTGATACCAAATGCGAGACATACTCGATATGAGCACTCTCTTGGTGTTTTTTATTTAGCCCAAGAATTTATACAAGGAAGGCGTCACAAACTCCCGCCTTATAGGCAGTTCTTATTGTTAGCAACAGCCCTGCTTCATGATATTGGGCATGGTCCAAGATCGCATGTTTATGATATAGTTGCAAAAGCCTACATAGACAAAGATCACAAAACAAGAACACAGGAAGTTATTTCAGAATTATCAGAAGAGTTAAAAACAGCCGGTGGATCACATTTTGAAGATAATGACATAAGCGGCGACATAAAAAGGCTACTGTCTAATGGCTCGCCATTAGCAAAATTAGTTTCATCAAAAGGGGTAAGTTTTGACAAGTTAGATTATGTTTTCAGGGACAGCTATTATTGCGTTGGTGATGGTGCAGACACAACAGGAAATATCCGGGCAATAATGGATAACCTTTATTTTGATGGACAACGTGCTGCTGTATCCAGAGGTGTAATGCACCACGTAAAATCGTTCTTGCACGGAATAATTCACAACAACATTTACATCTATATCAGGCCAGATGTAGAGACTTTGGAAGCTTTTGAAATGAGGGCGATAGTCAGGGCTGTCACAAGAGGCAAAAAAAGCAAAAGATTAAATTTGAATGAAGGATATCAAATGACAGATGCCCAACTAATGCAGTTCCTGAAAGAAAATGATGGATCGAGAGACCTCGTGAATCTGGTAGAATCCTTCAGTGACAGTTCAGAATTGGTTACTGCAGCTTCAATCAGATACCCTGAAGGTCGCGAGGAAGCAGATTCTGATCCTAAAATGTGGATGGGGTCTGAGAGAATAACAGGTGAGCCAAACGGAGTGCAGGATTTAGTCTATATTAGCGGTTCAGACGAAATTAGTGAATTAAATGATGGTTTAGATATAAAGAAAGCCTTGCCTAAACTGGTTAAACTCGAAACTAATATTAGAAGCCAGCTTGGCCTCAGCCCAACTGAACTTGCGATAGCTTTTTCGCCTCAGATAGATAGGTTGGAACTGGAAGATGAATCCACAACAATAGTTAGCACAAAGGGAAGTTTACCAAGATTTAGAAGCATTTTCGGTCACGATAGAAGCCTTAGAGCTTCAATGAGATACGAACTCAGAAGACTGTATGCGATAAGGCTGATAACTACTAGATCAAAGGCTGATAAAGTCCAGAGGTTTGTTAAAAGAAGTGGGGAGGACATCAAAGGAAAAGGCCATACAGGATTTTTAACAATGCTAAAAGAATATAGCTAACACTTCATCTCTATCCCAGAATCCTCTGCGCAGACGATCCTGTCTGCCTCAACCCTGAAGAACTTGATTTGTCTGTCCTTTTCATATACCGTCCAACAAGCAGTTTGTATTAAATTAACCCTATTTTAGTATGGTGGCGTATAGGAACCAGTTTCCTGTTCCGGAGTATTTGCAGTTTTGTATCCACGACGTTTTTCTCTTCTTGCTGTTTCAGGTGTCCTTTCACTGAGTCCCAAACGAGTCGTGTCATCCTCTCTAAGGTCTCTGGCGTGTACTATGGATCCTCCAAATCTAGATAAGGTGTTATCGCATCCAACTTCAGCAGTTTTTTCTAGCAGAATAGATATGCCTAACGCCAATCTATAAGATTTGTATCTACCCATTCTTGATCTAGGATGTTCGCCCTCAACCATAAAGTTTGCATAGATTGCCATAACCCAAAGAATATACTTATTCGAGAAGCAGATATAAATACTTTACTCACTTTTTTTGTAACTCTATTATAAATTGTTTTATATAAGACACAATTCCTCCTCTCTTTCTACGATTTTTCCTTCCTCAGGCTGCAAATATATATGAAACCTTAATGTTGGTGTAGCTGTAACCACGTTGCTAACCCTGCCATAATCAGGGATTGCAGTCTTCCTTATCCTGATAGATGGAAGATCTTTCCTCAATCTACCAAAGCGCCTTGTAATCCTGCGCAAATCACCAGAATCGAGATCTTTTGTAAACCTGTCTATATAATCTCTTGTCATCCCCTGAAGGTATCTTGCAACTCCTTCAGAATAATCAACCTTAACTTCAACATATAGCATAAGATGAATCAACCTTAACTTCAACATATAGCATAAGATGAATCCTATTCTATCAAAGAACAAGCTTAAATACTTTCTACATTTCCCTTACAGTCTCTATTCCTAGAAGCCAGAGCCCGCCTTGTAAAACCAAAGAAACAGATTTGACCAAAGCCAGACGCGCAGCTTTTAACTTAGGTTCTGCTGTTATAACAGGATGCTGGTGATAAAAATTATTGAACAGTTGTGCAAGCTCGAAAAGATAAGTTGTTATCAAATTTGGCGAGTATGTCTCAGCTGCCTTTCTTACAGCTTCTGGATATTCTGCCAACTTCTTAACTAATTCAATTTCAACCTTCTCTTTAAGAAGTGAAGAATCAAATTTAGTAAACTTCGCCTTTTCCAAAATAGACTTCGCTCTCACAAAAGTATACTGCAAATAAGGTCCGCTTCTCCCGTTTATATCCAAAGCCTGATCCCAGTCAAACTTGATTGGTTTATTATTTTCAATATTCAGCATCGAATATTTTATCGCGGCAAAAGCAATCTTTTTCGCAACCAGTTTTTTCCCTTTCAGTTTTGGATTTTTCTTATTTATCTGCTCCAAAGCCATCCCAACCATCTCATCTCGGAGGTCCTCGTACAAAATTACATTCCCTAATCTGGATGCCATCTTCCCTTCTTTCAAGGTTACAAGCCCGTGAGACAGATGATGATGCTCCCCCTTTGCAATCCCTAAAATCTGGTATGCTTTGAATAATTGTTTGAAGTAAAATTCCTGTTCTGAACCAACCACATAAATATACTTATCAAAATTCCCGAGCTTGGCTTTCAACTGAACTAACCCAAAATCTTTTGTTGAGTAAAGCGCAGTTCCATCAGATTTTAAAAGCATGAAATATCCAAGACCGCACTCCTTCAGATCTAGTCCAAGAGTCCCCTCACTTTCAATTATACGGCCTTCTTCGCGGAGTTTTTTTACAAGCCATTTTCCAGGTTGCTCGCATATACTCTCTGCTATTACATTATCCACTTTAATATCCATTTCTTTCGCAATTTTTTTGAAATCTCTATAGCACATTTCCCTGAATCTCTTCCAGACTTTCAGGAGTTCAGAATCCCCCACGTCCAGCTTGCCTCTCATCAGGAATATAGAAGCATTATTATCCAGTCTCCTGTTCACTTCATTAACCTCTTCTTTATAATTCTCTTTTTCCTCTGTTTTTTTAGAAGCTTCTGCATAAATCTGCCCAACCCACTTTGCAAAATTCTTTTTTGGCACTCTCCCTTTGTAAAATTTGTGATAATACCAAAGCCACTTTGCAACATGTGTTCCAACATCACCATTATAAGAAACTGTGGTTGTTTTCCTCCCAGTAAATTCCAGAAGCCTTCTTACAGACTCCCCAAGGACAGCATTCCTCACATGGCCGATATGGAACGATTTGAAAGGGTTTGCCTGATACACATCCATTATCACGTTTTCCTTTATTTTACTTGAACCATATTTTGTTTTTTCTTTAATTATTTCTTTAAGCAGAGTTCCACTCGTCTTGCTCCAGTCAATATAAAAATTCAGGTAAGGCCCCAAGGCTTTGATTTCTCTAATATTTTCTATTTTTAATTTTGCTGCGAGCTCCTTCGAAATCTCAACAGGATTTTTCTTCCACTCCTTAGCGAGTTCAAAGCACGGAAGAGATAAATCAGCATCTATATTTTCAGGAGGCTTTTCCAGTTTAGGGTTTTTTACCCCAAGTTTTTCCAGCTCTTTGATTATCTCAAGTTTTATAGATTCCATATACCTGTCTTTATCTGAATTAGAATATAAAATAACTAGTGCAGTCAAATTAAGTTCATTTCTATGAATCTGGGTTCATCTGTATAGAAAAATCAAACATCCGGATTTCTAGCGCCTCTGCATATCCCGTAACTAATTTCCAGATAGTCCAGCCAGACTTTTTCAGGATCTACAGAACCCAGATTTTCTTCAAGGCCTACTATCCGGACTATTCCACCTGCCGGTATTTTTACAATTCTGGTACCTCTAGGCTTATCATGATTTCTTTCTATTTCCTCAATACGTTCAGTTGGATAAGTAAGTTTTACTTCCCTTGTCCCAGGCATCATTTCTGTTAATAAATCTATTTTAGCTCTTCTGTCTTGTGAGCCAAATCCGTGTTTTCTATAAAGAGTCTCCAGATCATCTGAAAATGGATCTAAGCGTCCCCCAAACTCGCTAGAATATCTTCGGCTAACCATTATACCTCCACCATCAGCTTGTCCCCATCTACATTCACTTTATAGCTCTGCGCTTTTGCTCCCGGATTTGTTTTGCATGCGCCAGTGGAAACATCATATTGCCAACCATGCCACCCGCAGGTGACCGTGTCCCCGCTTAGAGCGCCTTCACCTAAAGGCCCGCCCCTGTGCAAGCAAGTGTTATCTATTGCATAAAATTTCCCGCCTGCATTAAAAACAGCTATCTGCTTCCCATTCGCCTTGACAGTTTTCCCTTTTCCAGCTTTTACATCAGCAACTTTGCAAACCTCTACTAAACCCATAAAAACCACTCCTTGATTACAGATAGTTGAATTTATTATTTAAATACCTTTTTGGATACCCGCATCCTTTTCTATCGTCCTCTGCCTGGCACGAGTGTAACCGTATGCAGTTGAATAAGAAACGCCGGCTTGTCTGGCTACCTCTGCGGCAGATAATCCTTTTCCAGACAGCCTCTCTATAAGGGCGATTTTTTCCTGCGGGATTTTCTTTGGCATGCTTAGAAAATTGAAGGGAAGTTTTATAAACCCCTCACAGCCTCCAAAACCTCTGCGTGAACTTTTCCGTTTGTGCCCAAAAGATCCTGCTTTGAAAGATCCCAAAGACCCCCTTTAAAATCAGTTAGTTTTGCCCCAGCTTCTTTTGCAATCAGCGCTCCGGCAGCCACATCGTAAGTGTTCAGATTAGAGAGCTCAAAAACATCTATCCTTCCTGCAGCCAGATAGCAAAGCTCTAAGGCCGCTGCCCCAAACTGCCTTGTATGGCTTGACAATAGCTTTAGTTTAGAAAAAATATTTATTCCCCTTTGGACATACTCCTGCTTCCTGCCGCTATGGCAGAATCCTATCACAGAGCTTTTGATGTCTGTCCTTTCAGAAACTTTTATAGGATTCCCATTCAAAAAAGCCCCTTTCCCAATTTCCGCAGAAAATAACTCATCCAAAAATGGTGAATAAACAACACCAACAACTGGCTGATTTCCTTTAGCCAATCCAATAGACACATTAAAAAACGGGTTCTTTATCTTGTAGTTGGTTGTCCCGTCTAGAGGATCCACGAACCATGTGAATTCTGAATTCTTTTTCTCTTCACCAGATTCTTCTGCATGTAAATTATACATGGGGAATTCTTTTTTTAAAATTGATAAAATTAATTCTTCTGATTTTAAATCTATCTCAGTCACAAACTCCTTCCTCTCGCCTTTCTGGTATACAGAATAAGGCTTATTAAAATTCTCCAGCAAGATTTTACCGGCTTCTTTGGCGGCGAATTTCGCAACCTCAAGTTCTTTTGAATAGCCCATATTCTTTATAGTTCATTTCTATAATTAAATGCATATGAAAGGCCTATGCTATACATTCCGGACATTCCACTTTCTACCGATATTAAAAGAAGTTTTCCCTGAAATACATGTTCTAGGCAAATTAAAATTAGACATAGAAAAGTTCTGCACCAGAATATTGGAATCAAACCCTGATTATATACTAGGGATAGCCTACTCCAGAAAAGGAAGCTTTTTCGAACGTAAAGCAATAAATCAGTTTAATTCCTGGAAAATTGAAAAAAGTTCTATAGAGGAGTTCATCCTTAACATTCCAAAAAAGCCACGTTTCAAACTATCCAAAAAGCCGACAACTTCTTTCTGCAACTACTCTATGTATAGAATAAAATATTTTTTAAAAAAGAACAACTTAAACATTCCTTTTTCTTTTGTTCACCTGAACGAGAAAGATATTAATCTTCTAAAACAATTACAGTTATGCCCTCAATAAAATACTACAAAGCCCCAGACGTGCAGGATGAAATCTCCAATTTAGTAAATAAACTAAACCTCTCTCATCTCGACCTCTCCAGAATTGTCTGCATCCGCAGCTTCGGCTCGAAAAGCAGGCGGATAGTTGCAAGATGCCACACAACTTCAAAAATTATTCAAGTTTCTCTCGGCATCGGAGCCCATTACATAATCGAAATTATTTCTGAGCAATATGACAAGCTCCCGAAAGAGGAGAAGATCAAAACCCTAATCCACGAGCTGATGCACATCCCCAAAAGTTTTGGCGGCGGTTTCAGGCATCATGATGTTGTGAACAGGAAGACAGTTGAGAAAATATATAAGGAGTACTTGTCCATCGGTTAAAAATTTATCTGAACTCTCCCAATTACCCCAGCATCTGGCATCACCCTTCTGCCCTCTTTTGGATCGATTGAGGAAGACTGTCCAGCCTCTCCTCTCAAAACCAAATTTACATATTTGCCTATTCCCACTTCTGTCCCGAGAACACCCACAGCCCTATTACTGTAAGAGTCCAAACCATAAGATCCCGCTGACCCAAAGAAAATTTCCTTTATAGGGTAAACCAGTGCTTCCCCATTCACAGTCATTTTTCCAGACTCTACAATGTATCCAGCTTTTCCAGAAAACTCGATCACATCACTTCCTTTTCCCCTCAAATTAAGTGGAGGATTTGTGGATTCAATGGCCCTTAGTGGGTTTCTAATTGGCTGGTTATCAATTGGATCCTCTATAAAATCTCGAGCGGCTTGTAGATCAAAAACACCTTTTCTGGAATTGGTTGCAACTATCATTTCGTGGGCCTGGGATTTTGTATCAAAATTTACTTTTGATGTTGTACGTATACTGAGTTCACCTTCCCTTCCCAAATAAGAAACCCCATTAAGAACTTTCTGATTTTTCCCACTAGGATCTGCCTTTCCAATTCCAAAAAGAAAATCTTTTTCTCCAAAAATTTCCTTAAAGCAAAGCCAGCCAGCCAGCTGGTAAGTTTCTGTGTCTTCTTTTTTTAGGTATCCTGCATCCAAACCAAAAATTATTTTTCCATCGGACTTTTCAATTCCAGAAGCCAACAAGTAGAGCGGTTTTTGTTTGTATTCGCCAACTAAACCTGTAAATCTGAAGCCATCAATAGGTCTTATCTGCAAACCTCCGTAACCTGCCCACCTTTCAGAAAAGCTTGCAGAAACATCGTGAACAATTCCATCATAATTAAATCCACCGCGTAAATCCAGCTCTTTCAAAACAGGGACTTTGACCCCAAAGCCGATTTTATCATAAGTTTCATTGCCTTCAAATCCAATCTGCAAATCGCCTGGATCCATGGAAAGCTTGAATTTTGTTATGTTTAGTGGGGATGACCAAGAGCCGTCTTTTGGATTATATTTTCCAGAGCCGAAAGAGACCAGTGTTGGCTTCAATTCTATTTTAGGTTTAGAGGATTCTGGTTTCTCATCTTCTGCCCCCAGTCTTTCCCCAGCCACAAGCAGAGCTGATGCAAATACAGCCGCCTGTGCAAGTTTTCTGTCTTTTCTATTTACCATAATCTCATAACATATCCAGAGAGTCATTATAAGGATAGCCCCCTCCCTTGGGGGGAGTAGTAAAGATTTAAATACAGAGAAATCAAATCAACTATGGAAACAAAAACACTCAGAGAAATAGGCCTTACAGATTCTGAAATCAAAGTATATTTTGCGCTACTCGAATTGGAATCTTCAACTGTCGGTAAAATAATAGAAAAATCCAAGATCTCAGACTCGGAAATTTACTCTATCCTAGAAAAACTCAAAGAAAAAGGCCTCGTCGGTTTCGTGATTAAAAATAACGTAAAACATTTCCAGGCATCCGACCCAAAAAATCTCATAAGATTACTTGAAGATAGGGAAAAGCAAATTCTTGAACAGAAAGCGGAGCTCCAGAAAAATGTCATACCTCTGATAGAACAGAAAAGAAAGCTCGCAGAAGAAAAACAGGAATGCGTTGTATACGAGTCTTATGAAGGTGTAAAGGCTGCATTCAATCTTATTTTGGATACTGTTGGTAAAGACGGAGAATATAGAGTTTTCGCTTTTGGCTCTGTTTTGAGAGAACCTAAAGTTATAAGATTTTTCGATTGGTTCCACAAAAGAAGGATAGAAAGAGGTGTCAGAGGCAATGCTTTGTCCAACATAGAATTCAAGGACGCCATGCAAAGGTGGAACGGGATAAAGGGTTTTACTATAAGACTAACAGATCAGAAAATTCCCATCGGAACTTTCATTTTCAAAAACCACGTTATGACAGTTTTATGGACAGACAAGCCGGCTGCTTTTGTAATAAAGTCCAAAAAGAACTACGAGTATTACAAAGAGTTTTTTGAGGATGCCTGGAAGAGTGCAACAAGCAATTCTATGATTAACATTCAAGAGATGCAAGTTAGAAAACAATTAGATTCGCATAAACACGAAAAATATCTGATCGATATAGAGCTTTCTAAAAATACTAGAATTCCTGATTTTGTTGTTAATCAGAAAGTCATGAGACCAGAAAGAATGGCGTCAATGATACTTGCAAAATGGCTTTTCCGTAACAGTTATTTATACAAAGGAAAAGTTGTTATGGATATGGGTAGCGGCTCAGGAATCCAAGGAGTTGTAGCCGGTATTTACGGAGCAAGAAAAGTCATTTTTTCTGATATAACCAGAGAAGCAATAGAAAATACAAAAGAGAATATTCAGAAATACAATCTGCAATCAAGATCAAGTGTTTTTCAAGGTAACCTGTTCGGAAGAGTAAAGGAAAAGTTCGATGTTATAATATTCAATCACCCTTTCTTCTCTAGAGATGAAGTAAAAGTTGAAAAGACCGTTCTTTCGATTTCCATGGTAGTTTCGCCACAATTAATACATAAGTTTTTTGAAGACGCCAAAAATCATCTGAAAAGAAATGGTTTTATTATCATGCCTTTTTTTCATCTAGCAAGTGAGGCGAACAACCCTGAGATCCAGGCCCCAAAACATGGATACTCTGTCTCTGAGTTGTTTTCGATGGAAATGGACGAAGGTTTACAGAAAGGGAAAATTTCTATTTACAGAATTAAAGTTTAAAATCAAAAAGACATTTATTTTATGAACTAATCAATTTCGCTTTCTCGATTACACTTTTCACATCCCCAGAAAAGACCTTGCTGGCTTTCAGGATTTCTATTCCGCTTATTGAGCCGTCCTTTGATATATCTATGACTACACCATTCGGGAGCTCGATGCTTTTCCAATATTCTTTTTCTGTTATCTGTATATTTAGTATGTCTTCATCTTTATCGTACCATGTTTCCATAAAATCACCTAATCCAGCCAGAAAGCCGTTATCACTTTTATTCTGTTGTTTTCAAGCCTTTTATATATAACTTTCAGCAGCCTGCCTTTAGGGGGCACTCTGGTTATGGCATTCAAGGCATCTATCCAATATTTATCTGTAAGCTCTGCAGAATTCTCTATTACATATTCTATAACTTCATTTGTTATATCCGATCTGTACTTCTTCTTTTTCTGCCAATGTCCCGAATATTCCAATTCCATATTAAAACGGCCTCTGCTCCCGTCTCAACTTCATCATCGTGTAGCCTTTAGAGGCTTCCGCCGAAAAGGGGCGACACTGATTTTCGGATCAGTGTCCAGCTGAATCGGCTACAGTACACAAACCACAAGCAATTTATTTTAGAAAGGCCTCTGTTCCCTCCGTAATTTCATCATCGATGGTATATTCCCCGTATACTTCAACATGTAAGAGTAAAAGTTATCTAGTTCTTGTTCTGACATCCTAGCAATATTATCGGCCTCTATAATAACAGAAGGGAACCCATACCTGCTGTGCTGTCCGGAAATTGCAAGTAAAACAGAAGCCAGCCAATCCTCCTTTTCCTTGTCCATAAAGTCCACACGGATTGGACGATCCATCTTCGCAGTTTTCAAATAAAAAGAATAAAAATTCCTGAAAACAAAATCCTTCAAAATAGGATGGCTGGCAAAATCATCAGAATAATCAAATGTCCTTGTCCGTTCATGCTCATTCAAAACCCAGAACAAAAAAGCAGTGTCCCTTGTTTTAGCCAGAACCTCTATTATAGGGTTTATATTTATGGTTTTTTCAATTCCGGTATCCAGCAAATTCTTTTTAACAAGCTCACAATACCTTTCATTTCTGCTGTCCTCCACAACCCCTGCAAGCAAAACATTATTATCCTTGCACATCCTGTAAAGTTCCTGATAAGAAGCCATTAGCTCCTCATAATCCTTGTAAACAACTGAATTTTGCGAAGGCCTTGTTGCATAATGCGGGACAATAGATCCGTCAAGAAGAAGTATCTCTGGCTTGAATTTCTCAACAGATTTTTTTGCTGTCTCTATCTCCAGTTTTTGCCTGACAACAGAAGAGTAATAAGCATAGTCTATCTCTGAAACAGCTTCCAGTGTGAACAGTTTCGGTGTCGGCACTTTAGAAGGATAATAGTTTGCATTCGAAATTCTCCCGTTAAAAAACTCAAAGCTTACAGCAGCTGCGCGCGCAAGGATAAAATCAAACCCATGGAACGCTTTCTTCACAATCCCGCCATCTATACCAACAATCCTCAGTTTGTCTATTTTGGCAGGTTCTGCCTTTTTTATCAGGTTTATCCCATCCCCCATCCCCCTTAAAACTTTAGCTGTCTCCATTCTTGTAATCTCAGCCGCTCTGATATTCTCAGCTATTTTCTTGATTTCTGGGATTAGGAGCTCCATAGCAATAATTAATGATTAGATTTAAACATATTTCGCATAAACCTCAAAAAAGTTCCTGTAAGTGTTTTTGAATTTTTCTATTAAAAACCTCTCTATCTTATCATAATGCCCATTATCAGCCGCTTCAAGGGAGGAGAAATACGCTGTCCTTGAGTTTTTTCTTACAATTAAAGGAGGATACCCCTTATTCACAAGTATTGTGTTTATAAGGAATCTGCCTACCCTTCCATTTCCATCTTCAAATGGGTGTATTTTCTCAAGTCTGGAATGGAAAATAGACGCAACCTCCAGCGGATGATATTTTTCTATATTTTGATTATACCAATTGATCAGATTAGTCATTTCAGAATAAACTTTCTCCGGCGGCGTTGTTTCAAGCCTCTTGCCTAGAAGGAAATTAGGTATTTTTTTATAGCCTTTTCTGGTATCTATATCTTTCATGAGCATCGAATGCATTTTGATTATGCTCTCATGTCTTATCCTGAACTTTTTGCGAAGTATCAGATCAAGAACCTCTCTTGAATTCCTGGCCTCGTAAATCTCCCTAAGATCCTTTCCTTTTGTATAGGTTTTTTCAAAAATAACTATTGCTACATCTTTAAGCGTGAGCGAATTCCCTTCAAGCGCGTTTGACTCATAAGTGAAATTTACTATAAACCTGTCTAGAGCGTCTTTCAGCTGCTCCTTGCTGAATTTTCTTATGATGCTCTTATAGCCGACTTTTATAGACTCCAGTTTGCTTATCTCTTCCTCTGTAAAAATTCCTTTTTTGTTATATTTGCTGAGAGCCCACTTTATATTAAACTCCTTCTCCTTCTGAAGAAAGTAATCCAAATATTTTTTCTCCAATACAGCCGCCGATTTTTCTTCTTTAACCATCTTCGATACTTTCTTCACAGAGCCGTCAGGAAACCTTATAGACTTAACCAGATACCTGTATTCCCTTCCCTTTATCTTCTTAACAGCCAAATGAGTCATGGATATAGTTAACCCCACATATATTTAAACCTTCCTTTTCTGTGGGGTTAACCAGAAGTTTAAATATGGTCAAATTAAATCTATAGTATGCTCGAAATCCTTCTACTGGTTTTTATTACAGGCGTCCTTACAGGATTTTTTGATTCTGTTATAGGTGCAGGGGGCCTCATATCAGTTCCTGCTCTTATTTTCCTCGGACTTCCACCACAAACTGCTATAGCAACAGACAGGTTTGGTTTACTTGGTCAATCGCCACCAGCTCTCTACAAGTTCTGGAAGGCGAAGAAGATAGTCTGGAAATATGTACCTGCTTTTTCGGTGATAAGCCTTATCGCATCTCTTATAGGTGCAAATATATTGCTAACTGTTGATCCTGGTGTTCTCGAGCCAATTATCGGAATCACAATACTTATACTTCTCCCGCTAGTTTTCCTGAAAAGAAATATTGGCCTGAAAAAGATCAGGACAACCAGAACCAAAAATATTATAGGCTTAACCCTTTATTTTTTGATAATGGTTTTCGGCGGATTTTTCGGTCAGGGGACAGGCCCAATGGTGTTTTACTCTTTGGCATTTTTCCTTGGATTCACAATGTTGGAGGTTACAGGAACAGGCATAATACCTTGGTTTATACTAACAATCTCTTCTTTGGCAATTTTTGCATTAAATGGAATTATAGATTATAAAATCGGGATAATGCTGCTCATTGGAATGTCGATAGGCAGCTACATAGGCGCACATTTTGTAATAAAAAAAGGCGAGAAGTGGCTAAAATCGCTATTTGTTGTGTTTGTATTGGTCTTAGGCCTGAAACTAATACTTTTCTGACAGGCAATCCTTATAAAACACCCCTTTTACAATATACATAATCCAGGAATGATAGGAGGGATGAAATAGGTATCCAGATATTCGGCCAATAACCTATTTCTGTTTTCTATGTTAAACCAAGAAAAAGAACGCCGGCTGATACTTTGCGCTTTGCCATACGCAAACAATGTGCCGCATATAGGGAATATAGTAGGTTCGCATCTGCCAGCAGATATTTTCGCCAGATACTGCAGGCTGAAGGGATACGAGACTCTGCTTATTGGGGGAACAGACGAAAATGGGACACCAACAGAAGTTGCTGCGAGGGAAGTTGGGGTCACACCGCAAAAACTAGTTGACGAATTCCACAAGATCCACAAATCTATTTATGACTGGTTCCTGATCAGCTATGACAATTTCTCAAGAACATCAAAACCAATACACCACAAAACAACAAAAACGTTCTTTACAGACATCTACAGCAAAGGTTACATAATAGAAAAAGAAATAAAAGTCCCTTTCTGCAAAAAATGCGACATGGCCCTCCCAGACAGGTATGTGGAAGGCACCTGCCCTAACTGCAATTACGAAAAAGCAAGAGGCGATCAGTGCGACAAATGCACAAAACTTCTGGATCCAGTAGACCTCAAAAAACCTAAATGCAAAATCTGCGGGACAGAACCAAAACCAAAAAAAACAAAACACCTCTTTTTAGATTTCAGTAAATTGAAATCTCAATTAGAAACATGGATAAAATCAAACACTCACTGGAGCGATCAGGTTACATCCCTTGCTTTAGGCTGGATACGTGAAGGCCTGAAACCAAGATGCATAACAAGGGACCTTAAATTTGGAGTTCAGGTTCCTATTCCGGGATACGAAGAAAAAGTCTTTTATGTATGGTTCGATGGTTCGATAGGTTATGTCTCCTCCACAAAAGAATGGGCAGAAAGCACAAAATACCCTGACTCGTGGGAACTGTTCTGGAAAAATCCAGAGGCAAAAATCTATAACTTCATGGGAAAAGACAACATCCCATTCCACACAATATTCTGGCCTGCAATGCTGATTGCTTACGGTAAGTATAATCTGCCCCACCAAGTAGTAGGCTTACAGTTCTGTAATTATGAAGGTGACAAGATTTCAAAGAGCCGGAACTGGGGGGTCTTCTGCGAGCGCCTTCCTAACTCAGGGATAGACCCAGATGTCTGGAGATATTATTTATCCCACCTTATACCAGAAACAAAAGATTCTGACTTCAAATGGGATGAGTTCGAGGCAAGGGTAAATAATGAATTGATAGGAAACCTTGGGAATTTTGTAAACAGAGCCTTAGCTTTTATTGTAAATCATACAGGAAGAAAACTAAACCATCATGACCTTTCCCAGCAAGACCTCAACCTGATTAAAAGCATAGAAAATCACCATAAAGAAATTACAGATCTTTTTGAAAAAGTGAAGCTAAGGGAGGCCCTCCAAAAGATTATGGAACTCTCCGCAGAAGGAAACAAATATTTGCAGGACAACAAGCCATGGCAACTCATAAAAACAGACCAAAAAAGGTGCGAAACTGTTTTGTACCTCTCAGCTAACCTGTGCCTGAATTTAGCCATCCTGATCCAGCCCTTCCTCCCAATAACATCAAAAAGAATATTCGACCAATTAGGAGTCAGGGACAAGTTCTCATGGAATGATGCCAAAAAAATAAACCTCGAAAAAGGCCAGATGATAAACAAAGCTGAGATACTGTTCAAGCCAATTGAAAAAGAGAAAATCGAAGAATTGAAGAATATAGTCACAAAACCCACACCTATCGAAGAAATATTCGGGCTTCCCCCAAAGAAAAAAGAAGCCCCCGAAAACATTTTTCCCCTGGATCTGAAAGTTGGGAAGGTAGAAAAAGTTGAGAGCCATCCAAACGCAGACAAACTATATTTGCTTCAGATAGATTTTGGAAAAGAAAAAAGGCAGATTATCTCAGGACTAAAAGAGTTTTATACACCTGAACAACTTAAGGACAGGAAAATTGTTGCTGTACTCAATTTGAAGCCGGCTATTATCAGGGGTATAGAAAGTAAAGGGATGGTTTTGACAGGTGAAGATAAGAATAATCTGGGTTTATTGCATCCCAAAAAATCAGAGCCAGGCGATACAGTTTTGCCAGAAAATTATATTTTCGATATTAAAGAAATTGATATAAAACAATTTTCAGAGCTTCTTTTGTTTGTCAAGGATGGGAAAGCCACCTTTGAAGGCATCCCCTTAAGGACGAAAAAAGAGGTTATAGAGGTTGAGAGGGTTAAAGAGGGGAAGATAGGGTAAAGTGACTTAAAATCTACTTAAACCTTCAGCCCCAAAATTCACTATGACCCTCAGATTTTTCAACACTTTGACAAAGGAAAAAGAGGAATTCGTCCCCCTCAGGGGCAAAGTTGTCCGAATTTATTCATGCGGTCCGACGACATATGATTTTGCCCATATTGGAAATATCAGAGCCTATACATTCGCAGACATCCTGAGAAGGTATTTGGGTTTCAAGGGGTTTGATGTAATCCAAATAATGAACCTCACAGATGTAGATGACAAAACAATTAAAAGATCTCAGCAGGAAAAAGTTTCCTTAAAAGAACTGACAGAAAAATACAACAAGGCATTTTTTGAAGATATAAAAAAAATGAACATCCTCCCAGCTTCAGTTTACCCAAAAGCCACAGAACACATAAAAGAAATGGTTGAGATAATAAAAAAATTACTGGAACAAGGAATAGCCTATAAAGGCGCAGACAGCTCTATTTACTATAACATCAAAAAATTCCCGACCTATGGTAAGCTGGCTCATATAGATCTGAAAAACCTAAAAGCAGGCGCCAGAGTAAAACAGGACGAGTATACAAAAGATGAACTTCAAGATTTTGCCCTCTGGAAAGCTTGGGATAAGGCTGACGGAAACGTTTTCTGGGAAACCGAAATAGGAAAAGGCCGTCCGGGATGGCACATTGAATGCTCTGCCATGAGCACAAAATATCTGGGTCACACGTTCGATATCCACACTGGCGGAGTCGACCTGATTTTCCCACACCATCAAAATGAGATCGCGCAATCAGAAAGCTCTACAGGCAGCAAATTTGTGAATTATTGGTTGCATAATGAGCATCTTATGGTTGAGGGAAAGAAAATGTCAAAATCTCTTAAAAACTTTTATACATTAAGGGATCTGGAGGCAAAAAAGATCGACTTAAGGGCTTTCCGTTACCTTCTCTTGTCAGCACATTACAGAAAACAATTAAACTTTACCTTCGAAGGGCTGGAAGCTGCAAAAAATTCCTTGGATAGGCTGGATGATTTCTTGAGAAACCTCAAAAAATACTTGGGTCCGGAAAAAAAAGATGAAGTTTCGATACTGATTAAAAAAGAAAAGGAGAATTTTGAAAACTTCATGGATGACGACCTCAACACACCAGAAGCACTGGCTTCAATTTTCGAGTTCGTAAAATCAACCAACAAGATTACAGAAACCCAAAAACTCTCTGAAAAAAATATTTTTGAAGTAAAGAAAATGTTCGAGGATTTTGATAAAGTTCTCGGATTGGAATTAGGTAAAGAAAAAACAATCGAAGGTTTAGAAGAGAAACTGGCAGAATTAGTAAAAGAGTTGACAGGAGAAGCTGTGACAGGAAACTCAGAATCCCTGATGAGAGAGCTAATCAGGCTAAGGGAAGCTTACAGAAAGAAAAAGGATTTCAAAAAATCTGATTTGATGAGAAACAGGCTAAAGGAAATCGGGATTGTTCTGGAGGACGAGAACGGGAAAACAAGCTGGAAAGCTGCTTGATTAAATATTTCTATATGAGCCTAACCCCATTCTTCAATATCTCAGTTACCAAAGGGTCTTTTTTGCTTTTATAGAAATCGAACTTATCAAAATAGTGCACTTCAACATTCTTCCTGTAAACTTTTTCTATTTTACTCATATGTTTTTCAAAGGCTTTTTTATTGAATTTCTTTGTTGTGAGCAGGGCGATATCAATATCAGACCCCTCCCTGTAAACAAGCTTTGAGTAGGAGCCGAAGAGATGAACTTCGGCTTCTTTTGCAACAGAGGTTATGTAAGCAATATCAACCAAAAGAAGATAGACATCGAAAGGCAGATCTTTCAGTTCTTTGTATTGTTTGGCTGCAAGCTGGACTATGCTTTTCCCACCTTCATTTTCAAAATTCACGGAATAAAGCCTCGCTTCTTTTTTTAAAATTGCTGATTTTAGAAGCCTTGACAAAGAAATGTCCAAAGGCACATTGTTTAGTTCTGTTTTTCCTTTTATCTCCTTTCTTGAAAATCTTGATCCGGGGGATAAAGAAAACAGGCTTATTATTTTGAAAATATTTTGGTCAAACACAGGGCTTATCATAATAGCTTCCTAACCTTTTCAATATAAGGCTCAACTATGTTCTTTAGAAATTCTCCCGCTTTCTTCCCATATTCTTCTTTCATGTAATCTGTTCCTGTGAAGTATTGTGTTTTCACCCTTTCTTTCTTGCCTTCGGCCAGATCATTTGCCAAAAACAGGAATTCCTCATATCCTTTTTCTATAAGTTCCAGTAGCTGTTTGTTTTGTATAAGCTCCTTCAATGCCTTTATTGTGGTTGCGTGGACTTCCAACTCTATTTTAAGCCTGAATTCTTTTGCGAGAAGAAGCTTGGTTATGTCATGCATTGCATAGTAACCAGAAATTATAGACCATCTTGGAAAGCTTTCTTTCACAAACTTGCTGTGCTCCAAGTTATCTTTGTAAGAGTTCTCAAAGAAATTAATGTATCTTGCCAATTCCAATTCTTTTATTTTGCTTACCTTTCCTTCAGAAATCAGTATTTCAATTTTTACCATATTATACCATTTTATTGGTATTAAGAGTTTATAAAGCTTCTTATTATACCAATTTATTGGTACTTTTTACACTAAGTATATTGACCTACCTAACCTTCGCCGCCGCCCTCTGTACAACTTCTGACAAAGCTGGATGTATATGAACTGTATTCACGATATCCTCGGCAGTATGGCCATATTTCATAGCAACAATAACTTCATGGATGAGTGTGGAAGCCTCTGGTCCCAAAATATGGCATCCGAGTATCTTGCCGGTTTTTTTGTCAGCTAGAATTTTAACAAATCCATCCTTTTCCAGCAAAGCCTGCCCCATTCCAGTAGCTTTGTAAAAGTGCTTGCCAACTAAATAATCAATTCTTTTTGCTTTAAGCTCTTCTTCAGTATACCCTACGCCAGCTATCTGGGGAGAAGAAAAAATAGCATGCGGCATCGCTGTATAATCAACTCTCTTCTTATTCTCAGGATTCTGAAAATTGTGTATAATATAGTCTGCTTCCAGATTTGCGCTGTGCTTGAACAGGTATTTCCCGGCAATATCCCCTGCAGCCCAAATGCCTTTGATATTTGTTTCCATATACTCGTTCGTCACAATAAACCCTTTCTCATTCACTTTAAGGCCGGTTTTCCCAACATCCAGAATATCTGTATTTGGCCTAACACCTAAAGCAACAAGAAGCTGGTCTGCTGTTATTTTTTTCTTCAGGCCATTTTTGCCTGAAATATGTGCAATAAATTTCCCGCCCTTTTTCCCAACCCCATGAACCTTATGTTCTGTCAGAATATTATATTTTTTAGAAAAAGCCTCTGTAAATTTAGCCGCAACTTCCCTATCCTCTTTTGTTAAAAGTATGTCGCTCCTCTGAACCATTGTGATCTTTGTCCCAAGAGCTCCATAAAAATGCGCAAGCTCTGCAGCTATATACCCTCCTCCCATAACTATCATGGATTTCGGTTGCTTTGTCAACCTCAAAGCTTCTGTACTCGTAATATATCCAGATCCAGCAAGGCCTTTGATATCAGGAATAGACGGCCTTGTTCCAGCAAGGATAAAGAAGTTTTCAGCTGTAATTTTTTTGTTTCCAACCTGTAAAATTTTGTGCCCGACAAATTTACCTGTTTTTTTGAACAGTGTAATATTTTCGTCTCCGATTATAGCCTCTTCAATTTCCTTCGATTCCTTATCAACCAGCTTTGAAGCCCTTCCAGTTATAGAACCAAAATCAACCTTTGGCTTTCCCTGCAATTTTATCCCATAATCCCCAGCTTTATTTACAATATCCATCACATCTGCTGTGTGTATCACAATCTTAGAGGGGATGCATCCCCTGTTAAGGCAAGTCCCTCCCATAGGTCCGTGCTCTACCAGAGCAACCTTATGGTTTTCTGAAGCAATAGCTGACATTATGTTCAATCCAGATCCTGCACCTATAACAACAGAATCAAATTTTTGCATATTGGTATATCTTAATTTAAATACTATTTAACTTCCTGACTTCTTTAATAATCTTCTGCCAGCACTCGTCACAAGCTTTTTGATAGGCTTCCAAAGTCTGGTCAATTTCCTTTTGTTTATGTGAGTATGACAAGAATATGGGCTCCTCAATATCGGCGTCTGTCATCACACCCCTGCCCATAAGATCAGCCTGCAGCAAAGGATACATCTTCAGTTCACAAAATTCAAGATCCCTCCATTCCCTGAGTTCTGATTTATTTGTGAAGGCTATCTGAAACATTGCAGGTATTCCATTAATGATGTGCGGAATCCCCAGATCATTCAAAACCTCATTCAAACCTTCCATCAATTTCCTCCCGAACCTGTTAACACGATCAATCACACTCTTTCTCTCCATTTCCTGTATAGTCGCATAAACAGCTGCAAGAGAAACAGGGTTGCTTGAGTAGGTTCCCCCATGGGAAACTTTTCCCGGTCCGACCAAATCCATATACTCTTTTTTCCCAACAATTGCAGAAACAGGATATCCGTTGCCCATTGCTTTTGCAATAGCAGCTATATCGGGTGTGACTTTAAACAACCTTTGTGCCCCTCCAAGATCTGCCCGGAATCCTGTTTTGACCTCATCAAAAATCAGTAAAATGTCGTGCCTGTCACAAAGCTCCCTCAAATGCTTGAGATACCCGTCCTTTGGCATGATTGCAGCTGAGTTCCCCATTATAGGCTCTGTAATTATTGCAGCAACCTTATCTTGGTTTTCCCTCACAGTTTTTTCAATTGATTCAAAATTATTCCATCTCTCAACAAGTATAGTTTCTTTAATTGCTTCAGGTATTCCCAATGACTGTTGATGCGGTGTCTGGTTATGTTTCCTTAAAGGCCAGTCAAAAGGCGGTTGTGTCGACCATAATAAATAATCATGAGTCCCATGAAAATGCCCTTCAAATTTGATGACCTTGTCCTTTTTTGTCGCAGCCCTTGCAATCCTTATAGCATTCATTGTAGCTTCTGTCCCTGTATTAGAAAATCTCACCATCTCAGCGGAAGGTATAATAGAACAGAGTTTTTTTGCAACCTTAATCTCCATCTCATGTCCGGCTGCATAAACTGCGCCAAGTTTTTCAGCTTCGTGTACAGCAGATGAAACCTTCGAATAGTTGTGCCCTAAAATCACTGGACCATAACCCAGCCTATAATCAATATACCTGTTCCCATCAACATCCCATATGTAAGCGCCTTTTGCCCTCTTAACAAAAAGTGTGCACGGCAGTCCTGGAGGGCATATACCAGCTCTCCAGAGCCTTGCATTAGAGCTCACACCAGAAGGTAGATATTTCAAAGCCTCTGCATACAAATTGAATGATTTTTTGAAGCCTTTGTATTTTGGCATATAGATTATTGGTTTCGCCTGAATAAATCCTGCTCGCCGCTTTATCCGCATACTCCACAATTGCTTTTTTTCATCCCACAGCATTTTTTAAAATCCCTGCCAGACCTGCAGGGACATTTATCTAATTCCATCATTTTGATCACCTCCCCAAAATTGGAGCAACTCTAATCCCCCTTTTCTAGAATTTGTTTCCGAAAATAAGACCTAGAGGTTTATGGTTAAACAATTCCTTTAATCTACCCAGAAAAATATTCAGGTTAAACCCAACATTTAATTCTTAAAAAAACCTTTATGAACTAAGTCTTACAAGTAATGTAAAGCTTATGGAAAAAAACCCTTGGATGATAATGTCTGTTATTCTGACAGTTATTGTAATATCCTCAATGTATGTTAATTTTTCCTTGTCTAATAATGTAATCTCAGTCTTAAACAGCAGGCAGACAGGATCGCCTTCAGCCGCGAACCAGCCAACAATAGGAAACCCTTCTGTACCCTCTGTGAGACAACAGCAGTTCCCAGAACCTCAGCCGATAGTTGATACAAACAGCCTTATCGATGATGATCCTGTCTTAGGCAAAGCAGATGCTCCTGTCACAATTGTCGCTTTTGAAGATTACCAATGTCCGTTCTGCGGAAGGTTCCATGAACAAACCTTTTCACAAATAAAATCAGAATATATTGACACTGGAAAAGTAAAGTTTGTTTTCAGAGACTTTCCTTTAAGCTTCCACACATATGCACAAAAAGCCCATGAAGCAGCAAATTGCGCAGGCGAACAGGGAAAATATTTTGAATACGGTGAAATACTTTTCAAAAATCAGGAAGCTCTTGGCGAGCCTGACCTGAAGAACTATGCAAAACAATTGGGATTAAACCAGCAACAATTTGATTCCTGCCTTGACTCAGGCAAACATGCACAGGAAATCCAGAAAGATGTTTCAGACGGATCAATAGCCGGCGTCTCAGGAACGCCGTCCTTTTTTGTGAATGGGAGGCAGATCTCAGGAGCCCAGCCATTCTCATCTTTTAAGGCAGCTATAGAGGCTTCGCTTTAATTTTTCTCCTATAGGTATGGAATTAATAAAAGTCTTAAAAAATAAAAACTACGGTCTGCTTGCTTTCATGTTTTCAACTTTTATTTTCCTCTTTCTTCCATTTGTCCAGTCTCTTGCAAACAATACAGACCTCTGGTATTCAATAATCCTGAAACAGAATCACGGCCTTAACCTCGTCCTTTTCCTGATTTTCTCAGCAATTTTCGGCATTTTTGTGTCCTTCCAGATTTACAAATTCAGGCAGCCAAAAGTTTGCAGTATACGGAAATCTTCAACAGGGGTTCTGGGTTCTGTGTTTGCCTTTTTTGTGGGGGTTTGCCCAGCGTGCATAGGGTTTGCAGGCTTGTTTTTCCCTGCGACTATTATCACAACACTTGTAATTTTTGGCTCGATTTTTATGCTGATAAGCATATTTTTAATTCTTCTAAGCATACACTTAAACGGAGGCTTCAAAAAACCAGCTAAATAATTATGAACAAGTGTCTTATCGGAACATTTTTTGCTATTGTTGTATTCCTTATTTTCGGCATCCTAACAGCTGTAATCCCAAACCCGATTTTTATCAGGCAGATACCAGTAAATATTTTTGATTTTGTTTTTCTTTTTTCAACTTCGGTCCTGATAGGAGCGTATATATCCCTTTCTATTCCAGATAAAAAATTAGAAGGACAAACTACTTATGGTATTTTTGCAGGAACTTTAGGCGGAATCCTCGCGTTCGGTTGCCCAATATGCAACGCCTTGCTGGTCTCATTATTCGGGGCCTCTGCCCTTTTAACCTACTTCGATCCACTCAGGCCAATTTTAGGAACAGTTTCTGTAATAATTTTAAGTCTGATGGTTTATTGGAAATCCAGGCTGAGAAACTGTAAGATATGTAAAATCTAAGTTTTAGATGATTCCACATATCCCTTTATCAAAAGCTGCCCGAGCATGCTGAGTTTTACTTCGATCTTTCCGCCAATTTCCTTTGTTTCGACCAGACCCATTTCCTTCAGCCCTTCAGCTTTCCTGCTGCCGTTAATGTGATAGGAAATCAGTGGCAAACTCATATTTGTTTTCTTGGCCAGCTCGTCGAGAGAACCGCAGCAACTATTATCCTCTAATAATTTCAGAATTGATATCTTTTTGTCTGTCAAAAGCGTGTAGTAATTAAATTTTAAAACAGGCAACATCATTGCCTCGCCGTTCTCAACTGAAAATGCTTTCACTCCGTTCACAAAAGACGCAGATGTCGCGGCACACTGCGTGTTCCTGTCCCCTGTTGCAACATTCACAAGGATGTTTTCACTCACCTTATTTTTTATTTCCCCTATCGCTTTGAACATCCCTTCCCACAGGTTGCCTTTTATCTTCAGGATCTCTAGAGGTATCCTAAACCTTGACAAATCCTTTCTTATCTCATCGACTTCTTTTACCTTATCTTCAGGAACCATGAGAATCACTTTTTCTGTTGGAAATTCCTTTATGCCGACGAATAAAGCTTCTATATTATCCCCAAGAGGAGCTATAACAATATTTTTAACCATAAACATGTAGCTTTAGAATTAAATTGGAACCCAAGATTATTAAAGTTTAGTTGAAGTATTAAAATCAGGATTTAATTATTTCTTCCCAAAAACTGTGTAATGCCATGGTTTTCTGGCCTGGCCTGTAAGGTCGATATAGACGTGCTTGATCCTGGTATATTCTTCAAATGAATAGAGAGATTGATCCTTTCCAAATCCAGACTGCTTGAAGCCTCCATGGGGCATCTCTGATACAAGTATCCCGTGCTCATTTATCCAGACTGTTCCAAAATCAAGCTGATTTGCAACTTTCATGCAGGCTGTTATATCTTTTCCATAAACAGAAGCTGCCAGTCCGTAATCAACACTATTTGCCTGTTCTATCGCCTCACCTAATTTAGAATAGCTGTAAACTGCAATTACTGGACCGAAGACCTCTTCCATGCAGACAGTCATATCCTGTGTCGTGTCCTTTAGTATAGTTGGCTCCAAGTAGAATCCTCTTTTCAATTTTTCTGGCCTCTTTCCACCTGTCAAAACCTTTGCGCCTTCTTCAACACCTTTTTGAATGAAGTTTTCTACTCTTTCCCTCTGTTTTCCTGAGACAAGAGGCCCCATATCAGTATTTTTATTTAAAGGGTCTCCAAGCCTGAATTGTTTTGCTTTCTGAGCCATGGTTTTAGAAACCTGTTCATATTTATCCTCGTGCACAAGGACCCTTGTGACAGCTGTGCAGTCCTGCCCTGTGTTCCAGAATCCTCCCACAACAGCACCCTGTGCAACTGTTTCTATATCAGCATCTGGCAAAACTACAAGCGGAGCTTTGCCTCCGAGTTCGAGATGGACCCTTTTGACAGTTGAAGAAGCAGAAGCCATTATTTTCTTTCCTGTTTCAGTGTCCCCTGTAAAGGCAACCATATCGACTTTTTTATTTCTTGTTAACTCCTCTCCCATAATCTCTCCGGAGCCTGTCACAACATTGAAAACTCCTTTAGGAATCCCTGCTTTTTCTGCGAGTTTCGTGAATTCCAGTAAAGTCAGCGGCGTCAGGCTTGCAGGCTTTACAACTAAACTGTTTCCAGCCGCAAGGGCAGGAGCTATCTTCCAGACAGCTATATACAAGGGATAATTCCATGGGACAATCGAAGCAACAACACCCAGAGGTTCTCTTCTTATTATACTTGTTCCCATTCCAGAGTATTCGGCTGCAGATTTTCCTTCCAGCATTCTAGCTGTCCCTGAAAAAAACCTAAAGTTGTCTATTATAAAAGGCAGGTCAGAATTCCGGCTATATTTTATTGTCTTCCCAACATTCACAGATTCCAGTCTAGCCAGCCTGTCTGCATTCTGCTCAACAAGATCAGCTAATTTCCAGAGAACCTGAGACCTTTCAGCAGGCATTTTCCCTGCCCAGACACCCCTATCAAAAGATTCCCTTGCAGCATCTATTGCTTTTTTAGCATCTTCTTTTGTGCCTTTAGGGACTTTTGCAATAATTTGCTCTGTAGCAGGGTTCACAACATCAAAATAGTCTTTAGAAGAGGATTCTTCCAAGTTTCCGTCTATGTACATTTTGTATTTTAGGGTTGGCATGATATTAATTAGGCGGAACTAAATAAATACTATGGTGACCTTTTTTGTTCTGGGCGGCTATGGGGAGATGGGAAAGATCAGTGTTTTAGACCTTTTTGAAACAACAAAGGACGAGATTATTGTAGCGGGAAGGGATCTTGAAAAGGCGCAGGAATTTGCCCAATCTTTTAAAAGTTCTAGAATAAAAGCTGTTCAGGCAGATGCCTCAGATATAGATGACCTTGCAGAAAAAATAAAAGGTTGTGATGTTGTTTTGAACTGTGCGCAATATTATTTCAATTTGAATGTGATGGAAGCTTGCCTTAAAGCAGGGGTTAATTATCTGGATTTAGGCGGCCTTTTTCACACAACGTTAAAACAATTAAAACTCCACGAAAAATTTAAAGAAAAGAAGTTAATTGGAATTTTGGGCTGTGGCTCTACACCAGGGATAACAAATATAATGGCTGGTTACGGGGCTAAACAGTTTGATAAAATAGAGGAAATAAAAATCAGGTTTGCAGGAAAGGATCATACAGATTATGGGGATGTTCCTTTTGTTGTGCCTTATTCTATACAGACCATATTTGACGAGTTTACTTTAAAACCCGCTGTCCTGGAAAACGGAAAAATAAAATTAGTGAAACCAATGTACGGAAAAGAAACCTATAATTTTCCAAAACCAATTGGAAAACAGGCGTGTTTTTCAACACTACATTCTGAGTTGGCAACTTTCCCGAAATCCTTTGGCCTGAAAAACTGTTCTTTTAAGTTGTCGTTCCCAGAAGATTTTGTGAGTAAGGTGAAATTCTTGATAGATACAGGCATGGCTTCCCAGGAAAAAATAAAATTCGGGGAATATGAAATTTCGCCAAGGGAATTTTCGGTCAGGTTATTGAATAAGTTCCTTCCGCCTCAAAAAATAAAAGTAAAGGATGAGGAAATGGTTGTTGTTGAGCTAATTGGAAAATCCAAAGGGAAGAATAAAAAACTCAGAGTAATCTGCCATGCAAAATCTAACCCAAGATGGAATGTGGCATCAGGAGCAATTGACACAGGAATCCCGCCTTCGATAATTGCTCAGATGATTGCAAAGTGTGAGATCCCCGAAGTTGGGGTTTTGGCGCCTGAACTCTGTATAAATCCTGACATGTTTTTTAAGGAGCTCAGGAAAAGGGGAATGAGGGTCTTTGTTGAATAGGTTTCTCATCCGCAACTCGCGCACTTGGTTCTTGGCATCCCGCAGCAGGCATTCACAGGTATCCCTGAACCGCAATAACAATCGTCTTCAGATTTCTTTTTCATATCCTCGGCTGGAAACAGGTTTCTTATCGAATTTTTAGGAAACCTGTTTCGTCCCTTTATCACCTCCTTAAATTTTTCCTTATAATGTTTGTTTTTGATAAAATATTGGATGGAGGGAATTAGTGCGTTTGGTTTAACATTAAACAATTTCCATAACCCATAATCAGGGGAAGAATAAAAGCGCAAACTCTTTTGCAAAAATAACGCTTTGGCGTGAATTAGATTTCTGGTTTAACTTTTAAAAGAAACTATTATATATTAAGTTTCCAATATAATATATGACCAGACTTCTCTTTACTATCCTACTGATTTCTGTATTATTTGTTTCAGGGTGCACACAATTATCTTCTGATAAAGTCCGTCAAGACGGCGGGACGCAGATAGGTGAAAAATTGCTGGATCTCGAACTCGGGGATTTTCGGGGGGAAAAAGTAAAATTCAGCGATTTTAAAGGAAAAGCTTTATTGATTAATTCATGGGCTGCCTGGTGCCCGTTTTGCATAGATGAGATGCCTGATCTCCAGAAAGTTTCAAATGAGCATGATGATCTTACTGTACTTTTTGTCCACAGGACACCTGGAGATCCTTTTGTAGATGCGCAGAAGTTATTGGATGATATAAAAGAGAAAAAAGGGATTGAAATAACAGACCCTTTACTGAAAGACAAGACAGATGAATTCTACAAAAGATTCTTTGGGTTTGGGATGCCTGTCACGCTTTTTGTTGATAAGGACGGGGTTATCAGGGACAAAAAAATTGGCGCAATGCAACTTGAGGAGATAAGGGAACGATCCAGGAAAATTTTGCTTGTTCAGGAAGGAGTATCAGATAAAAGCCAGATTATTGGAACAGAAGATCGAGTAAAGGTTCTTGATAAAGATACAACTTATCCTAAAATAGGCCTGAGTCTCCCAAAAGGCACAAAATATACAGTTGATCCAGCTAAACTAATTGGTGGCGGGCCTCCAAAAGGCGGAATAGGTGTGGATATAGGAATCCCAGCCCTGGTTAATCCAAAATTTATTCCGGCTTCAGAAGCATCTTATTTACAGGATAATAATCTTGTTCTGGCTGTAAGCAGGAACGGGGTCTCAAAAGCTTATCCTTTTGCAATCCTGAACTGGCATGAAATTGCAAATGATGATATAGCAGGCCTTCCCATAGTTGTTTCTTTCTGTCCTCTTTGCAGATCAGGTGTAATTTTCGAAAGAACAATATCAGCTGAAACTGTAAACTTCGGCGTCTCAGGAAAACTCTATAATTCTGATGTTGTTATGTATGATGATAAGACAGATACATACTGGTCGCAGGTTGCAGGCGCAGGGATTATAGGCCCTCTGGCAGGCGAAAAATTGAAGGCAGTCCCGTCAGATATTGTAAAATGGGGAGACTGGAAAAGGTTTCATCCAGAAACTCTTGTGCTTTCTAAAGACACGGGCTTTAGAAGAAATTATGAAGCAGGAGATGATATATACGGGACAGGTTCTCCCGGCTTTTCAGGAATAGGCGTGGATTTCGCAGATACCAGATTGGAATCCAACAAAATAGTTTTTGGGGTGAACCTGAATGAAAAACAAAAGGCCTACCCTGCTGAGGAAATAGAGAAGGTTAGTCTGGTTCAGGAAGAGGTTGGCGGAGTAAAGATTCTGGCTGTCTGGGATCCTGAATTAAAAACAGTGAAAATATTCGAGAGAAAAGATCTGAATTTTAATCTGGAAAACAATAAAATAAAGGACAGTTCAGGGAAAGAGTATTCGGTAGAGGATCTCGGGTCTGAATTAAAAAGGGTGGATACCTTCGGCCACTTCTGGTTTGCCTGGCTTGGATTCTATCCACAAACAGAGCTCTACAAAGCTTAATATTCCAACAAAACCAATAAGACAAGTCTATTTAGAATTAGAAAAATAAAAGAGAGTTGCAGAGTTATGGACAAGAGAACAGCAATATTCCTGAATTCAGTTGCATTTGTCTTAGGCTTTTCTTTAATTTTTTCTTTGGTTGGAGTCCTGCTCCAGACTTTGCTTTCAAGGGTTGCCTATGATACAGTTAATTTGCTCAGAATTATCGGAGGGACTATCATAATACTTTTTGGAATTTTCCTGATCGCCTCTCTAAAATACAGGATTCCTTTCCTGCAGTCTGAACACAAATTAAAAGTAAAAAAATATAAAAACAGTTATATCTCGTCTTTCCTGTTCGGGACAGCTTTTGCAATTGGCTGGACACCATGCGTCGGCGCTATACTTGGCTCTATATACACATTAGCTGCAACACAGCCTGGAGCCGGGTTTCTTCTTCTTATGTCCTATTCTCTTGGGATTGGGATACCTTTCCTGATAGCAGGAGCATTTACTGCAAAAGTTTCTGTCTTTGTTGAGAAATCCAGGAGGATTTTGAAATATTTTAATATAATAGGCGGCCTGCTCCTGATAATTATAGGTTTCCTTATACTTTTCAATTATCTTGGAATAATAGCAAGCTTTTTTGTAGGCGCAGAAGGCGCAATTGGAGTTTCGGGCCAGTTAAACTTCCTTATAGCTTTTGTTGCAGGAATAGTCACTTTTATTTCTCCCTGCATCCTTCCTTTACTCCCAGCCTTTTTCTCATATATGGCCGGGACAACAGCGCAAACAATAACTTCTAAAGAGAGAAAATAATATTATGAAATTTTGTTTGCCGCAATAGGGCTTATAGTCCTGCTTATAATTTCACTTCAGTTATTTGTCTCTTTGCCAGAGATAAAGCCTGATTCCGGTCTGCCTGTTTATGGCAAAGCGCCAGATTTTACTGGAATACAAAATTGGATTAACTCAGATCCCCTGTCTATAGGTTATTTGAAAGGCAAAGTAGTATTGGTTGATTTCTGGACTTACAGCTGCATAAACTGCATAAGGACTTTGCCTTATCTCAAAAGCTGGCATGAAAAATACTCGGATAAAGGCTTTACAATATAATATCCAGTCCGGGATATGAAACCCACATACTTGAAATAGACGCAGATGCGGACTTCGGGCTGTATACATTCACTTTTGGATAAAACACAAAAATCCACTGAAGCATTTAAATCCTTTTGGAACCAATTAATTATAATTCAGAGGACAATTCTGAAGTCGTCTGTGTTATGGGCGTAAAGAAAATCGGCGATATAGTCATGATCCAGTTGGCTGACATAGATTCTAACATTTATTTAATTGGGAATGCGATTATTGACACAGGGACTGGCTTTAATTTTACTAGGCTGAGGGATGTTCTCAGGATCTTCAAAATGCCTATGGATAATGTGAAGAGGATAATCAACACTCACTACCACTTTGATCACATAGGCGGGAATGGCTACTTTACAGGCGCAGAAATCTGGATACATGAAGCTGACGCGCCTGTGCTGGAAAATGGTGATAAAGAAACATCTGTCGCAGAGTTCTTCGGCGGCAATATGCACAAAATGAAAGTTTCAAGAAAATTAAAAGATGGGGAGAAATTTAATCTTGGTAACACAGAATTTGAAATTGTTCATGTGCCCGGTCATACACCCGGCTCAATATGTTTGTATGACAAAAAACAAAAACTCTTGATTACAGGGGACACTGTTTTTTCAAATGGAGTTGGAAGGACAGACCTAGATGGCGGCGATTTCGAGCAATTAAAAAATTCTCTAGCCAAACTTTCAAAAATGGACATACAGAAGATCCTTCCGGGGCATGGGCCGGTTGTTGAAAAGGATGGGGCAAAACTAATCGCCTCTCTCCTTAAAGCAGCCAAGCCGCCTGTTGAGGATGACGAATCAGAGGACGAATCGCCTGTTTAGATTAATATTTATAAGCTGGATAATATACTAATTCTGTGGGCCCGTAGCTCAGCACCCTTTTTCTGTGCGTAAATGAAAAAAGCGTGCACGGAAAAACGTGAGCAACCTGGTAGAGCGCTTGATAGTTGATCAAAAACTAAGCGAGCCTCTTAAAGGTCGAAACTGGCTTGAGCCAGTTTCCTCCTGTAGCCAGCAAGATGCCGTGGGTTCAAATGCTAGCCTTTCTTTAGAAAAGAAAGGCTACCGTACCCAAAGAAACTACAATACACAAAAAATT
>Ga0209541_10002840_pt1 | contig 32429 bp, 39 predicted proteins | sample RifCSPlowO2_01_FD_184027 | JGI IMG/M metagenome (GOLD analysis project Ga0209541, IMG submission 184027) | Groundwater microbial communities from Rifle, Colorado - Rifle CSP2_plank lowO2_0.1 (SPAdes) (version 2) | ecosystem: Environmental > Aquatic > Deep subsurface > Groundwater | place...
CTTGACGAATCGTACCAAGACCACGTTTAACGCCGGGGAGGGAACGAAGGAGTAGGCCTATTTTTTTTGCGGATTCTAAACACTGCTGTGGCGTTTTAATATCTGGTGCGGTGCCAATTTCAATTAATGGGATGCCGAGACGGTCCAGACGATAAATTTTGCTCTCACTTTTTTCTTCGATAATTTTACAGGCGTCTTCTTCGATGTTTATTCCGGTGATCCTCACTTCGCCTTCTGAAGTTGAGATGATGCCGTTTCTTGCGACTAATGCGGTGCGTTGGAAACCGGAAGTGTTTGAGCCGTCGATGACGGTTTTACGCATGACTTGGACAATAGGGATAATATCGGCAGAGGTTAGTTTTGAGAATTGTAATACGGTATATAATGCGTCTTGGTTTAATGGATGAGGTGGCTCGGAATCGGTTTCTACCAAACAAGTGGTGTCGTGATAGCCTTGGTACATGAATTGTTTTTGTTTGCGTTGTTCTTCTTTTGCGGCAATATCGACTTCGCCACTTTCTCCGGCAGAGGCTCTTAATACGCGTGTGATTTGAAAGTGGGGTTGGTCGTCACGCATAGTTGTGGGACAGCTGCAGAATAATTTTTGACCTTCTAATTGCTGATGAATTTCGATTCCACATTTGAGGCCAAGCTTTTCTAGTGACATAGGGGTTTAGGAATGGAAGGATGTTTAAAAAGGTTTAGGCGGTTTTGGGGTATGTTAACGCTACCTACTACGCACTTACCACTCTATTTCTTCCTTCTCTTTTTGCGGTATATAATGCTTTATCTGCGTTTTCAAAGAGTTCTTGCGCGGTGGAATTTTTTTTACAGTCTTCAGGGTAGGTGGCAACGCCAATGGAGACAGTTATTGGTTGATTTGTTTTAGGATTGAGCGGTTGAGGATTTTCTGTTGGCAGTATTATACGAAGTTTCTCTGCTACGGTAATCGCCTGTGATTTAGAGGTATTTGGTAAGAGTAAGATGAATTCTTCGCCGCCGTAGCGGATAAATATATCTGTTTTACGAATGTGATGCATAATGGTTTTTGCCATAGTTTGGAGAATTTTATCTCCGGTTGCGTGGCCATAGGTGTCATTGAATTGTTTGAAGTAATCGATGTCAAAGATGAGAAGAGAAAATTGTTGCTTGGTACGTTCGTATTGGAATGATAATTTTTGGAATTCTTCGAAATATATTGATTTGGTATATGCACCAGTTAAAGAGTCAAAGCGTTTTTCCCATAACGAACGTTCAAAACTCTTACGGGTGGAACGCATCTTTTCAATTACTTTTGGTTTGGTGTCTTTGATGAAATAAGTCACTTGGGGATCTAAAAATTGAGGAATTAATTCAAGTTGAGAAAAAAATTCTAAGACTTCTTCAGGAGTGGTCATGGTATGGTATTCAAGCAGTACTTCGGGCAGATTAATTTTTGGCTGTTTGAATCCTAACGTATGATACCATTTTTGCGGTTTTTGATCCAAGAGGTTGTTGATGAGATCAAGGGAGGTTACTTTTTGGTCGTTATATTTTTGAAAGGGAACATAGAATTCGTTTTTGATACGAAGTTGTATATTTTTGAGTTGTTTTGTCTCTTCGATAAATCGGTCGGTTAGGGTGCGTAATTGAGGGATGTCCAGGGCGAGGGTTGATTTTGTTTCGTAGATTTTTAATTTGGTTAAGATTTCTTTTTCTTGAATGAGTATACTTTGATAAAATTGGAGTAGTTGACGAAACGTGTCAAGCAGATTTTGAATATGAGTGTCAAGAGATAACGCAATTTTTTCATGTTTATAAGCGAGGTTGAGGCGCTGAGAAATGGCAGCAATGTTTTTTTTTAACCTAGGAGAGCGAGATTGATAGTGTGATATTTTAGAGAGGTGGGCGAAACGATCAAGAGTGAGTACAGCAAGATTATTCAACGCTTCTTTTTCTTCATTTAGTAAAGGACGATATCGAGAAAGACCATATTCTTCATAGACTTCGGTTGTGATTATGCCTTTTTTTGTGTCCAAATCAGCTAGAGTTTGAGCGATTAATGAAGAGATTTCGACACGTTGTTGGTTGGTCCAGTACTTTTGTTTGATGACTTGTTTTAAAGCATTACTGAGCACGGTTGTTTTTTTAAAATGGAGAATAGTACGACGAAAATGGTCAGGTAAATCATGAATGATGGCTTTTTCTTGGGGGGTGAGGGTTGCAATAATTTGAAAAAAAGAGAGGACTTCATCTGTACTTATATCACGACCTCTTTTTGAGTCAACCATAGGATAAGATAATTAGGAAGAGAGGTTTTATAAACATTGTGTTTGTATAAGAGTATTAGCATAGAGGTAAATTATAGAGGTGAGTTGTCTTTAGGTGGTTTGGGTTAGGAAAGACAAGAGTTATATGAAATTTAAGAATTTTACATTAGATCCGTTTCAAGAGCAAGCAATTGAGGCGATAGAACAGAATTTTTCTGTCGTTGTGTCTGCGCCAACGGGAAGCGGGAAGACGTTGATTGCGGATTATATTATTGAGAAGCATAAAAATGATTCAAAGAGGATTGTTTATACGGCTCCGATTAAAGCGCTTTCTAATCAGAAGTATAAAGACTTCTGCCACGAATATGGGGAAGCGCATGTTGGGTTGATGACGGGAGATGTTGTGATTAATCCGGAAGCGAAAGTAGTGATCATGACGACAGAGATTTATCGCAATATGGCGGTGAGTAATGATGCGGATTTAGCGAATATTGCGTATGTGATTTTTGATGAGGTGCATTATATCAATGATCCAGAACGAGGGTATGTGTGGGAGGAGTCGATTATTTATAGTTCAGAGAAGATTAGGTTTCTTTGTTTATCAGCGACAATTCCAAATGCGGCGGAGTTTAGCAGATGGATTCAGGCGATTAAAAAGCACCCAGTTAAAACAGTGGTTACAGAAAAAAGAAACGTGCCATTGCAGCATATGTTTTATGATTATGAGTTAGGGATTACGTCGCTTGAGAAGATTAAAGAGGCGTGTGAAGTGCCAACGTATCATGCGGTGGTTGGAGGAGGAAGGGGACGAGGTAAAGGACAGAGGGAGAAAATACCTGAACCGAATCATGTTGATTTAATTTTGGATTTAGGAGCGGATAAGCTGCCATGTTTCTTTTTTACATTTTCACGAAAAGATTGTCAGATGAAAGCGTTGGAATTGGCAAAGAAAAATATTTTTGCGCGCGATACGAAGTGTGTGGAGTATTTTGTGAAGAAGTTGGAAGAGGCGCCTTCGGAAATTAATAAGTTAAGTTCTACGCGAGCGATACGAGAGACGATTGCACAAGGTATTGCTTTTCATCATGCGGGGTTATTACCGGTTATTAAAGAAGCGGTTGAGGAGTTATTTGCAAAAGGAATGATTAAAGTGTTATATACAACGGAAACATTTGCGGTTGGGATTAACATGCCTGCTAAAACCGTCTGTTTTGATAATTTGCGCAAGTATGATGGGCGAAGTTTTCGAATGTTAAATACGAAAGAGTATTTTCAAATTGCCGGAAGAGCAGGTAGACGAGGGATCGATACAATTGGTCATGTGGTGAGTATGGTGTATCGGCAGACATTTCGATATAAAGAGTTGAAAGATTTGACGTATAAAGATGTGGAACCGATTCAGTCGCAATTTCGGTTGTCAATTAATACAGTATTGAATTTAATTGAGTTGAAGACGCCAGTACAGATTGAGAAGATATTACGGTTGAGTTTTTTTTCGTATCAGAAGTTTGGGGAGAAGTATGATAAGATTCCGACCAAATTGATTTTGGCTAGGTATGATAGTATCGTACGAAGGCTTGAGAAGTTTGGGTATAGCGAAAAAGGAACGTTGACAGATAAAGGAAGGTTTGCGGCGAAGATTTTTGCGGATGAGATTACGACGGGGGAAATTTTTGCAACGGATGTGTGGCAGAGTTTAGATGAGTATCAAATATTATTAGTGTTGTCGTGTTTAGTGTATGAGGAGCGGGAGATGCATAAATTTGAGAAAGGGTTTAAAGATGAATCGTTAACGAAGCTGCATAAAGTGCTGCATGCGAGCGATTATTTACATATGGAGAAGAAGTTTTTGTCGTTAGATCAGATGACGGTATTAATTCATCCGATTTATAATGGCAAGAGTTTTTTTGATGTGCTGGAATTGATAAATTTGCAAGAAGGGGATCTGATACGAATTTATATGCAGATATTGGATAGGTTGGGGCAGGTGAAGAAGGCTAGTACTCAGCACCAGTTGTTGAATAGGATCACAAATTGCCAGGGGATTATTATGAAAGCGCTGGAAGGGATTTATTTGATTGATTAGAGGTTTTTTGAATTGGTGGGGAGTTTTGGGTATTGAGCTTAACGATTTTGATGATTGCGTTTAACGTTTGAGTGCGTTTAACTTATGCGATTGCTGTTAAACTCTCCAGCTGGATTTATTTTTAGTGCAACGTTCCGTAGCGAAGCGGAGGAAAAAATCAAAGTCGTCGTGTCTATATAAAAATTTAGGGGGCTGACGAGCGTCCTAGAAAAAAGATTCTTCTTTTTTTGATAAAAAGTATATTCCAACTATCAATAAAAAAATTCCAAACATCTGCATAATTGTCACAATTTCGCCTAAAACTAAAAATCCTAATAATGCGGCAAAGAACGGAGTAGATAGTTCCAACGCTGAAACTTGGGCAGCTTTAATTCTTTTTAAGCCCTCATAATATAAAATAGTTCCTGCCCCAACTATAACTCCAACAAGAATCTGATAAGCGTTGGATAAAACTATTGACGAAGTGAATAATAAATAGACAATAAATACAATTGAAGCAATAGAAAATCTATAAAAAGTTAAAACTCCTGCATTGACATCTTTCAGATATTTTCTCATTACAATTGCAGTTGTTGCCCAAGCCACAGTTGCGAAAAGAACAAATAAATCTCCTGCTGTTCCTAATTTCAACATCGAAAGATTTGAAAAAGTTTTTGTAGTAACTAAAAAACCAGCAATCATCATAATCAAAATTCCAATATAATCATATTTGGTCAGTTTATCTTCTTTGAGGATAAAAAAACCAATCAATATTATGAAGATTGGTTGCATATGACCAATCAAAACTGCATTAACTACTGAAATTTTGGTTAATGAGAAGAAATATAACAAATCTGCAATAATAGTTCCGACTATACCAAGATAGATTAATTTTGGGATTTGTTTTTTAGTGACTTTAAATTGAGATTTATTTATGAAAATAACATAAATTGCTGCCGTTAAAGCAACAACAATAGCTCTAATTGCAGATGTTTGGAGAAAATCAGAATTACCATAGGCAAGTTTAGCGAAGATTGGCTCTAAAGCCCACATTAAACTTGCTGCAATAATTGCAATCACACCAATTTTTTTATTATCCATATTTTAAGTTAAGTAGGAATATACTATATAAATATTTTTATTTAGCTCGTCAGCCCCCTTTAATAAATTTACACGACGATTGGATATAACACTTTCTTTCTCCACTAGACACCTTCTTTTGTCCAGTGCCACACGGGCTAAAACCTCCGTTTTTGCGATAAATAAGCGGCTAGATGAGCCACTGGTCACACTGGACAGGTGTGGATAGGGTTTATATAGGAATAAATTTGAATTAAGAAGATGGATAAAATTACTGTTTTAGATAAAGAGATTGAGTTATATACACAGAATAAAGAGGATTATATTTGTCTTACAGATATAGCAAAGTATAAAAGTCCAAATAGAGGCGATTATGTTATTCAAAATTCCAGACACTGCCTGGAAAATTTAGCCGGAGTAATTAAGAGATGTACTTCAGTGAAAAAAATATATTCATCCCAAAGGGGTCGAAATCGATTCCTTTTGATCATAAATGTATGAGATAATAAATGAAATTTAACATATTAAAAAAAGAGGTGATACCCATGTTTGATGTATTAATGCAGGAGATGAAGAATAAGAATTTTTCGCCAAAGACAATAGAGTTGTATGTGCAATATAATCGAGATTTTTACAACTTTATTAAGAAGAATCCTCGAGATGTGGCGGGCGCTGATATACGATATTATATATTTCATTTGCTGGGGAAGCAGTATTCGAGTTCAACAATTGAGATTATTCAAAATGCGTTGAAGATGTATTTGCAGTGTATCCATAAGAGAACGAATGGAGTTGAAGAGGAAGTGGTGAAGGTACGTGAGGGACCAAGCAGAAGTGAGGTTCACAAAATGATAGGGATTACAAAAAATCCAAAGCATAAGATTATGATGGATTTGATGTATTCATTGAAAATATCAGCAATGGAACTGGTTAAAGTGAAATTAAGTGAGATTGATTTTAATCAAAAAGTGCTGAGGTTGAAAGCAAGAGATATTATGTTGTCTGATGTGATGATTGGGCAGATAAAACAGTATTTGCGTACGCGTCCGTATCAAAGTAATTATTTATTTGCGTCGCATGAAGGACATATGACACAAACTCGGATTGAGAAAATTGTGAATGTGGCGTGTTATGGAGCGAAAGTGCAAACGCAGAGATGGGCATGGGAAGAGAAAAGAATGGATATGGGAATGGAAGCGTAGGGGATTTATCTTAATATGGAACTCAATGAATCGTTATCCCTCATAAAAAGAGGATTAAATGAGGAGGTGATAGAATCAAAACATTTCATTGACCAATGTAGAGATAGAAATCTTAATATAAGTTCTGTCAAAGAGGTAATTCGTAATAATGAAATTGTTGGAATCTTAAAACAAGAGGTAGATTTATATAAAATTTGGTTTTTGTATGAGCAACATAAAGATTTAAATATTATTGTGAGAATAATACCTGATCAGAGATTAAGATTAGTAACAATATTTCCCTGTTACTCTGAACGAAGGAAAAGATGAACGAACTAAAAGGAAAAGTAGTGTACAACTTTGAGGAAGATATCTTCTTAGCTCGGCCGTTAGAACGAAAGTATGATTCTTCGTTTCAAGTTGAAAATTTTATTTTTGATTTGGATAAAAAAAATAATATTTGCGGTATTGAGATTATAAATGCATCAAAACTATTTGGTGTACCTAAATCTTTCCTTAAGGATATTATCTCAGGAAAGATTGAACTACTTTTTTTAGATAAATATATCCAGATTAATATTCAGATTAAAAATAAAGTGAGAAATGCACAAAATACGAGTTCTCTTTCGATTGAGAGAGTTAGACCGGAATTTATCAATCCGACGGAACTCCACTTAGCAATAGCTTAACTTATGGTTATTATGTCTTTTTCTTTTATTAAAAAAATAGCATGCAAATCCAGCGAGTCAAATACAAAGATATTGAACGAGTGCCGCAGTTGCAGATAGCTAAAACTTTTAAGCAAGAGTTTGCGGGGTCGGCACCGGCGCCGTTTATTGGGCGAATGGGATACCCGCAGGTTAATATTGGTTTTTTGAGTCCGCAGTTTTCTGGTGATACTTCGCATTATGATGCACCACGATTATGGGCGAGAGGGAAGTTTTCTATTGGGCAAGTGGCGACGATGCGGTATGGATTAGTGAATGCACGAACGAAGTGGAATATTAAAGAGGTGTATGCTAATGCTGGGAAAGGAATACGACGAGAGGGAGAAAATAGAGGGATACGACAGTTAGATATTATTCAGGAGGTGGGGATGGCGGCGAGACCAGTGGAGTTAGAGGTGGCGTTGACGAAGATACCGCAATTGCATTTAACGCAGGAGACGGCGATTACGCCGTTTGGGCCGGGAAGTGAGTTGCGCAAAGTTCGCATTACGGCAAATACAAAAGTTGATAATAGAGTTGAGAAAGTGGTTGCGGATACTGATCTGAAAGCGATTGAGGGGGTGAAAGGATTGTATAAAAGGGGGATTGAGGAGAATCAGTTGACAAAATTAATTTCTGTTGGAACGTTAGGCTTTGTGAAGAATAGAAAATTGGTGCCGACGCGATGGAGTATTACGGCGGTTGATGATATGCTGGGAAAAGAGCGAATTAATGAGATTAAACAGTTTGAAATTAGAGGGGATTTTGGAATTTATTTTGGCAGTCATTTTGGGAATTATTATTTATTGTTATTTTTTCCAGAGGTGTGGAGTTATGAGTTGTTTGAGACGTATCTTGAGACGCCTGTGAATCCGTGGTCGAAAAATGGCTATGCGTATTCAACGGATTATGAGGATTATGCGGGACGAAAAGTGTATGCAGAGGAGACGGCAGGGGGGTATTATGCGTGTCGATTTCCGATTGTAGAAAAATTAGCAGAGATGAAACGGCAGGCAGGGGTGTTAGCGCTACGATTTATTTCTTCTGAATATACAATTCCGTTAGGAGTGTGGGTGTGTCGGGAAGCGACGCGCAAAGCGCTTGCGGAGAAGCCGGTGATGTTTGGGTCAGAGGAGTTGATGTTACAGTATGCGCGAGAGCTGATAAAACGAAAGTTTGGATTTGAGATTGATTTTTTACTTGGGCAGAGTCAGCTGCTGAAGAATAAGAATGAGCAGAAGAAGTTGAGGGATTTTTTGTGAGGAAAATATTTTTGGAATTTATATTTTGTGAATTTATTTTACTTTTGGAGTGGCTGCATAGGAAATATTTTGATTTGAATTTTACTTTTTTTGGAAAATAAAGCTTAAATTTTGCTTCTTTATTTTTTTTATTTTTTACTTTTTTTTGAAATGAACAATCTTTAAATACTTGTTCCATTTTTAATTATTTTTACAAAAAAGGGGTGGTGTCTATATGAATATCGATGAAGAGTTTGAGCAATTTGTGAAGTTGAATTACCATAAGTTAACGGATAATGAACGAGAATTGTGTAAGAAAATGGGCATCGCGGTGGGTAACTAGGATTCTTGAGAAGAAATTTTTATTTTTTTGTGTTTTTTTATTTTTGTTAGGAGAATTTTTTTTCGCGGAATTGTTTTAATAAATTGAGAGTGTTTTTTCCTTTATATTGTTCTATTTCTTGATCAGTTAAATCCTCTAATTCATGAGGAAAAGACACCCATTCAGTTGTTGTTTCTAAATAGAAATGAGGAACATATGGATGAGGGGTATTTAGGGTTTCATTTTTCTGAGGTTTATAATAGGGAGTCGCGATTTTAAAATCAGGGGTACGTTCTTGAGCTGCTTGTTTTAATGTTTCACCTACTTTTTGCATGGTTAAACCAGTATCAAATACGTCATCAACAAATAATAATCTATCATGAGACTTGATGCGATCAATAATATAGTCTAAGCCCCATACCTCTACTTCACGAGAACGTTTACCTACGGCGTCATAACCGTTTGTTCGTATAGGAATATGGTCAACTTTTAATCCGACTTTTTTGAAAAATTCATGTACATAGGCACCAACAGGTGTGCCACCGCGCCAGAGGGCGACTAAATAATTTGGTTCGAATCCTTGTTCTAATACTTTTGCGGCAAGATGATAAGAAAGGTCACGTAAATCATTTGAGTCTATAAAGATTTTGGGGATGTTCGACATATCAGTCATTTTCATTTAGGAAAAAAATTTATTTAAAATGTTTTCGTGTGTAGGATATGGATACCAGAAACAATACGATCTTGAGCAAGAAAGGTTATTCTACTCTTTTGCTATATTCCACAAGATGTCAAAATAGTTTTTAAAAGTTTTCGCGATGTCGGGTTGTTTGATGACGATGGCAACAGGATCGTGAGGAAGCCATAACATGATGGCGGCTTTTTGGCCCCAGATGTTGGTTGAGACTAGGGTTGCGAATTTTTCTGGAAGATAGCGGCATTTGGCCAATGGAATCGGGGTTTTATGTCTTTTTCCAGCATAGAGGGCGTGCAGAGCGATTTTATGTTGGATACGCGAATTTGTGTAATGGGGTAAGTAGTATTTCAATTGTTCTTTGGCATGATGGGAGGCGCCGATGATGTAGACGGGTTTGGCATCACGGATCTGGTCTTCGAAGATGGTTTTCATGCCTTCTTTGCCGCGGTAAAATAAAGTTTCTTGTTTGCCTTTATGTTCTAGAAACTGAGCATGTAAGGTGGGGAGGATTGATTCGATTTCTTGTTTTTTTTCGTTGATTAGTTCTTGGATGCGTTTTGGGTTTTCGGCGATGTAGAAGCGTTTGTCGTTTTCCATGATATAACTTACGAGGCCTTTTTCGATCAAGCGGTCGAGGGCGTCGTAGATGCTGCGGCGATGGATGCCGGTGCGCCGTGAGAGAACGCCGGCTTGAGCTTTATGGATATCAATGAGCATGAGATAGATTTTTGCTTCGGTTGCGGTGAGGCCGATGTGAATGAGTTTTTCGTACATTTGGTTAAGTAAGAGAAGGTGATATATTAATGTTGTGGTGAAGTACATACCCACAACTTCTTATATAGTTTTCACATTGACTAGATTTCAAGAAAAAATAAAACAAATAATAAGTAAATAAAAAAATAATACGAGGAAAAAAACATGAAAGAAGTTACAGAAATACCATACAAGAATCCAATTCGACAGCAGTTGGTGGGACGAGTGCAGGAGCATGAGGAATATATAGAGGTGGGAGAGGTGAGATTATCCCCGCTGTTGTCGCGTAAATTACAGCGACGATGTCGAGGGTATGAGTCACTGCAGGATGCAGTTGAGGATAAAGAGCTGTATGTGCTGGGACGAAAAGTGCAAGATACAGTTGAGTGGTTTGGGTTGGTGTCGGGGGAATTTAAAGCGATGACGCCGGACTTTTTAGATAGTCATTTGTATGCGAAGGCAACAGAACGTATCATGCGCTATGATGAATCGCTAGAACGGGTGCAGATTGGCTATGTTTTGGAGAAGCAAGGGGAGAATCGCATTATGATGCATGTTGATTCTGGTGATTTTGGGATCTATGGAGGAAATGGAGAGTCGGCAGCGCAGGTGGGGGTGTCGATTGCGCACGCGGAGCCGACGATGTGGACGTTGTTTTACATGCCAAAAGATAGCGAGCAAGGTATGAGGGCAATTCATAAGTGTAGTGAAAAAAGTGTGAGGGTAATTGTGAAAGAGCAGCTGCAATATGCCACGCGGGTGCAAGAACAATGGGAACAGGCAGCGACAAGAGCGTATACGGCGCAGGAGCTGATGCAGTTTACGCAGGCGTATCTGGATGGTCAGAAGAGGGTGATTGAGAGTACGTTGCAGCAGTTTTCAGCAGGTGCGTTAGGACGAGAATTTGTAGAGGGGCTGCAAGCACAGGCGGCACAATTGATTGGGTATTCACGTCTACGATTGGAAGAACGTATCGGGGGGTTTGTGCAGATGGGTTGATTTATTATTATTTTTATTATTTCTGATCAATATTAAATTAGAGTTCTCTTTTTAGTTATTTATTTTTTTATAATTTATCACCTAATCAAAATATCGAGGATCGTCTGAGCGGATGGTGATTTCTTTTGATAGTTTCTTTTCAGGTGGGATTGTTCGTTGTGGGAGAGGTTTTGATGACGGATTGGTATTGGGAGGAGAGGGTAGTTGTGAGGGGGTTGTTTTTGATTGTATCTTCTGTTGTATCTGTTGCTGCATGCTTTTTATTTCCATGGCTTTATTGAAGTTGATATTGCCGCATTTGAGGCAGTTAAAGTAGGGGCCGAATTTGCCGGAACGTTGTTCGAGCCAGGAGCCGCAGATGCAACGGATTTCTTCCATCAAGGATTGGGTATGTTGAGGGCAGACTTCGATATCTTGGGAATTTTTATGGGTGGCGCGTTTGCCACAGAAAGGACAGGGGGTTTCTTTATATTCTCCGTATGTTTTTTTGGCTTTGAAGCGCATGGTTGAGGAGGTGAAAAAGAAAAAGGTTTATATGTATATCTGATTTACTTTGTGGTATGTCAATTGCTGATACGAGGTTGTGGAAAAAGATGTTTGGAAAGTTGGAACATGCAAAGCACGTTGATGTGGTGAAAGATATTGAGGTGGTTGAGGATTTTTTAGAGGATGTGAATGCTGATGTGAAAGTGTTGCTCAAAGAGTTGCGACAGTTGCGAGAGTTAGAGCAGGAACGTCAAGTGGCAAAGTCAGGTGTGGTTCATGTTAATTTAGAGACGCAGGCGGGAGTGTTTGATAGAATTCTTGAGCGGTATGGTTTTTTTCAAGAGGATGTGGATATTAATGGGTTGCGTCTGCAAAAAGTGGCAAAAGTGTATTTGAAAAATTGTCAAAAAGTGGGTTTATCGGATTTAGTTTCTGAAAAGAAGCAGGATGAGAAGTGGAAGTTTCATTGGTGAAATCAGAACTGTTTGAGCGCGCCGAAGTACGCAAATACAATTTTACCATTCTGCTTTGCGAACCATATCATATGAGGCTCGTTGTACCATATATACGCCAATATTGTCACGTAATTCTCGTTGCAGTGTGCGAGGGTATTGGGCATGATATTTACCTAATATTAAAGGGATGTCCATATCTCGGGTTAAGATGGCAGCGGTTCCTCCGTTTTTGTAGATTTGCACACTGGCATCTACCAATGCGTAGTCTGTTTCCCCTCTTTTTTGTGAGGTTGCTGATTTGGAAATTGGACTTGAAACACATTTTTTTGAGAGATGGTATGCAAGGCGTGAAACTGTTTTTTCTACGGTTCGTAATACGATTAAAGAGGTTGGAAATTCTTTCATGTCTTCTACATCGATGGTTTCATGATAATTCACTTTTTTTTTCTTGGTTGTGCGCTGCTCAAGACAGTATTGTGTGGCAAAGAAGGCGAATCGTTTATGATATAATGCACCAAGGGCGTTGAGTTCACTGACGACACCGGAAACGGCTTTACATTTTGAGGAGGTATGCATCACGTCACTTATCCATTCAAATACTTTTTTTTCTTGCATGAGCTGTCCTTCTATGTTGTCTAAATCAGTATATTGTCTCAATGAGAATAATTTATCGACTAATACATTATCTCGAGAAATGGCAGAAGTATCCCATAAGATGATATCATGACGATCTAATACACCTTCTAGTGATTCTTTCCAACGAGTGGTGTAGCCAGTCATGCCAGTTTGAGGATATTTTTAGTTATATACTTGTGTTGTACTAGATGTTACTACAAAATTCTTTTTATTTGGAGAGCTTTAAAATATAAATACCTATCCGACAAATATCTTATATTTTTCTTTGCCTTCCATTTCAGATAAGATGCGTTTGATGACGATTTGTTTAGGATCAGGCATTAATTTTACGCGAGCGCGGATGTCTTCAAAGCTTTCAAAAGGTTTAGCTTTACGGGCTTCGATGATTTCCCACATGTGTTTTTTGCCAAGACCGGGAAGTAATTCAAGCTGGTGCATGCGCATACTTAACGGCTGGGCTTTGTTGAAGAATTTGACAAAGCGAGGTTCGTCGTCGGTGATGACTTTTTCAATGACGTGCTGTAATTCGGCTCTTGCAGTTGAGGTTAATTTTTCTATCTCTATTCTGCCTTTAATGTGATGGATTTCGTCGCGTTTACCTTCGCCGATGTAGATTGCTTGGTGCGGCTGTACAAAGACGTCTTTTTTAGGAATGAGCTCAAGCAGGCTTAAGTGTTCGATACCTAATGCTTGGGCAATGGGGGTTTTCATGGCACCGTGATCAAAGGCATAGCCATGAGGCAAAAAGTCTAGGATAATGGCTTTTTCTTCGCGTACATTTTTTTCTGTTTCGGTTGGTATCATGTTCATTAAGAGTATATTTTTTTAGAAATATGCTGCACTTAATAAAAATTGCGTTTCTGTACGCAATTTAAGGTGCAAATTCGGTGACAACCTCAACAATGCTGTCCATGTCTTTTTTGGGCAGACTTACGGGGTAGGCTTGCAAGACGATTTTCAAATCGTTTGCCGTTGTGGGCAAGAAGTCGATTATTTTTAAGTAGTATTCGTCTTTTAAGCGGACTAGGTTGAGGTCTTTTAATTTTTTAAGTAGTTTTTCTTTTTTAGCTTCAGTTAATTCAGTGCCGAAGTTTTCTAAGAATTCTTTTACTTTGGTTGAGCGGTAGTTTAATTCGGTGTCACGGGATTCAACGTCGGTTAGAATAGAGCGAACTTCAACGAGAGAAATTGGTTTTTCTTCGATAAATTGGAGGCTGGCCATGGTATTGATGTTGTTTTTATGTTAATTTTGTATAGATTAAGATTATAATAACCTATTTATTGCTTCTGTAAGTGAATGGGATGTACGTAGAGTGATTTTTCTTTGTGTTGGTCTTTGACTTCGACGATATAACAAAAGCCTTTTTTACCTGCGATTGTGCCAGTTAAGCCGTGAAAGCGAGGGAAAAAGCGACCGTATTGGTAGCTGGAGTTGATTTTGAGCCCTACTTTATCGCCAAGCTCTAATTGCTGAAAAAACTGGCTGACGCGGGTTTTTCCTTGTTCGCGATAGTGACGTTTGTACTTATAACGTGTTTTACGTTGATGTGTACCGATGCGTTTTCCCATAGTTTGTTAAATTAAGGGGGGGTTTATAAAGGTTTCGGAGGCCAATATCTTAGGCAATATAGTTTTGTGAAGCGCTCTGCGGAAGATTCATGGTAGGGTTAACTTTATTTAGGTAAGAGTCGGGTTCTATTTATAAACCTACGATGTTTTTTTCATTGTATTTATAAAGAGGAGTCAAAAAATGATTATCTACTTTGTAATTGTGACAAAGATATATAAAGCTTAAAAAAAGACTTCCTCATCGAAAAGAGGTGCCGAGTATGAATCTGAATTATGTTAAAAAATTGATGGATAGGAAGAAAACTTCTCATAAAGGAGAAAATGGCTATGCGTTAGTGATTGGGGGTTCAGAGGAGTATGTGGGGGCACTTACATTGGCAGGGTTATCAGCGCTGCGAGCAGGGTGTGATGCGGTGACACTTGCGTCGTCTGAGAAAGTGGCCTGGGCAGCAAATAGATATGCACCAGATTTAATGACAATGAAGCTGCGCGGTGAGACGTTTAGTGTGAAGAATGCCAAAGAGATGGTAAAGTCGGCAGAACGGTTTGATGCAGTGTTAGTTGGCTGCGGGATGACACGACGAGGGGATAAGTTTGTGCATTATTTTATCCGCAAGTGTCTGAAGCCAAAAGTCATTGATGCGGATGCGTTAAAGTCGTTATCGTTTAAGGATTTTAGCAATTCAATTCTGACGCCAAATGAAAAAGAGTTAGAGCTTATGTTAATTAATAGTAATAAAGAGTTTTTACTGCCGAAATTACGAGAGAGTAATATTAAAGAGAAAGCGGAAGTGTTGCAGGGTAATTTACGTTATTTTTTACAGAATGATAATGTATTGTTAGTGAAAGGAGCGACAGATATTATTATTTCGAAAAATAAGATTGCATACAATCGCACAGGGAATCAAGGGATGACAAAAGCAGGTACAGGGGATGTGCTTGCAGGGTTAACGGTTGGATTTTTAGCGAAGTCACAGGATTTGTTTAAGAGTGCGGTGGCAGCGTCGTACATTAATGGGTTTATTGGCGATCAATTGTTGAAGCAGAAGAAGGGGTATTGTTTTATTGCGTCAGATATCATGCATGATTTAGTGAATGTGCAGAAGATGGTGAAGAAGTAAGAGTTTTTGAGAGGGTAGATTTGTTGTTTTTCTTTTTTGGGTTTGATTTTTTTCTTGGTGTTGTTAATAGGAGTAAAAAAAATAGAATTTAAAAAAAAATATTTAATTACAAATCAATGGTTTTATACTTTGCCGGATTGATGACTAAGATTAATGAGTCACCGGTTTTGATTTTATAGGTGTCTTCGGGCAGAGTGTCGTGGCCTTTATCGGAGTTGACGCTGAGCAAGATTGCTTTATGGCCGAGTTTGTCACGTAGTTTGCCAACAGTTTTGCCATTTGACCAAGATGATGCCGTGACGTCGTATTCCATCAGTTCTATGCCTTCTTGTTCGTAGGCTGTTGCTTCCATGACCCATTTGACGACGCTGGGGTTAATGGCGGCTTCGACTAATAAATTGCCACCAATGGAGGCTGGGCTGACAATATGCGTTGCACCGGCTTTTTGGGCGATTTTGACGTGGCGATGTTGGTCGATTCGGGCAACTATTTCAACGGTTGGATTTAGTTCACGAATGATGTGGGTGCTGAGCAGCACGTCAGAGTCGTCTTCCATGGCGACGATGACAAACTTTGTTTCATCCAAGTTCGCTTTGGTTAATGTTTCGGGACTTTTTGGGTCGCCGACGATGAAATGAACGCCAGGAATTTGTTTTAATTCCGGATGGAGTTCACTATCGATCACGATGATATTTTCGTGCTCTTCACTTAATTGGCGTACAGCGGTTTCACTGACTTTGTTCCAGCCGCAGACGATGACATGTTTTTTTGTTTTTGCTTTTTTCAATCCGAACACCCCTTTTAAATTTGCGTCGACAACCATATCCATGGTGCGACTCATTAAGTAGCCTAAGACGCTGATACCGGCGAGCATTGTGGTCATGGCAACAAGTTTTCCCATGATTAATTTAGGAGAAATATCGCCGTAACCGACAGTGGTCATAGTTGTGAATATCCAATAAATGCCGTCGAAGTAGGAGAGGCCTTCGATGCGTGAGAAGACGAAAGACCAGAGGAAGACGAAAAGAATGACGACAGTTAAGATGACGGCGTACATATTTGAAGTTAATTTGTTGTATAAAGTATGCCAGAAGTAGGAGTCTTTTTTGTCGTCGCGATAGGATGTTAAATCTATTTTGGTCATATGTTCAGACTCCCTCTTTTTGGTTATTAGGGTGAGGGAGGGGAAATTGGTATATAAAGGTTGGGATTGGTTGTTTTAAAGTCGAAAATCAAAATCATTCCTCTCTCTTTTTCCCGCTAATTATTATATACTGCCATAATAGACTATTTTTACGTTCGATTTGGACGTCGAAGCCGGCTTTGGCGAACATGTCAATTAGGTTTTTGTCGCTGCTCATCCACGGAACGTTAGGAATGACGTAAAAGAATTTGTCGTAGTCGAGGAAGACGATTTCACCGCCGGGGTTGACATGATTGGCTAAGCTTGTGAGGATTTTCTGGGGGTTTTGCATATAGGATAACATGCCTACAGAGATGACGCCGTCGACTTTTTCGGGTAATTCGAGACGTAAGTCGTCGAGATGTGGATGGTGGATGATTTGGACGTGGGCGTGGTGGGCGGTTTTTTCTTTGGCGATTTTGACTTTATGTAATGAAATGTCTGCGCCGTAGATTTTTCCGGTTGGTCCAACTTTTTCAGCTAATTTGTTGGTCAACGTGCCCATGGAGCTGCCGTATTCGAATATTTTTTTGCCGGTGATGTCGCCCATATCTTTTAATAGAGTGTTACGAATGGAGTAGGGAAAGAATATTTTTTCGCCGATCAAGACGATGTAGGATAACCATTCGTTGGCTTTGAGAATAGCAGAGGGGTTGTAGGTCATTTCGACGAGAAGGTAGAGGGGGAGGCCTAAGAGGAGGAAAGAGAGGCCAATTCTAATAGTGGCGGTAGCGATGACGCCTTCAATAAAGTACCAGTTGATGAGGAGAATACAGATATAAGTGATGATGAATAATGGACCAAGCCAAGGTAATGGTGCTTTGAATGAGCGTTCTTTATCTGGATGTTTGCGACGTAGAATGGGAACGGCGAGTAAAATGAGAGTTAATGAAATGAGACCCCAGACAACGTAGATGAGGTATAAACGCAAATAGGTGTTGTTCCATTTATGGGTGTAGCCCCAGAGCAAGAGGCCCCAGAAGAAAAAGACGGCAATCGATTGAAAGATGACGGCTTTGTAAGGTGTTTTAAATTTTTTATGTGGTTCGCCAAATTGCGGAGGGAATAATTTATCTTGGGCCATGGCTTGTAAGAGACGTGAACCGGTGATAGGCCAACCAGCAGCGGCACCGATGATGACGAGATACATACCAAATTCAACTATTTTTGCGCCCATAGTCCCCATGACGTTTTTAGCTTGGACGATAAAAGGACGGGCGTCGTTGACGTAGTCGTGATAACTTACGGTGCCAAGCGAACTTAAGACGTAGAGGGAGGTGAGAATGCCACAGCTGATAATAGTTATCAATAAGAGTTTGGGAATCTGTTTAGGTTTAGCGACTTCGTTGGCCATATAACTTATTGTTTCATAGCCGAAGAAAGCTTCAGTGATGTATAAGAGAGAGAGGCCGAAGTAGGCGAGAATGGACCACATGCCTTCTTGTTGGAAGAAAGGAATAAGAAAACTTTTTTGGAAGGGAACTTCAAAGCGGCTTTCTAATAGACCGGGAATGCTGATGAATGAAGGGAGGGTCATAAAGAGGAGGACGAGAGTGGCAATTATTCCAAAGATGACTAACATAGTGGCGCCAGCGTCAACACCTTTGAATGCGAGTGCATTTAACACAACAATCCAGAGAATGACGAAAACGATACGAGCGATGGATGTTACAGCGGCACTGGGGAGGAAGTATTCGGCGGCGGCTTGGACGTTGAGGGCCATGCCTAAATTACCGGCAAGCCAAATCACCCAGCCGCCCATAAATGAGCCAAATCGACCATAGGCGAGTTTACAGAATTCATAAGTTCCACCTGATGTGGGATAGGTGGTAATGAGTTCGCTCATATACAACATGATGATAGTTGCGAGGAAGAAGAGGACAAGCCAAGAGATGATAGAAGCTGGACCGAAGGCAAGAACGCCAATACTTGGAAGGTAAAATAAAGATGTACCAAATATAGAATTGACGAGGATGAAGAGGACCATGAAGGACCCCATTTTTTTTGAGCTGGTGGAGGCGGAGAGATCGACTTTTTCAGCTGGAGTAGATGGAGTTTGGGGAATGACGGCTGTGGAAGGAGAGTTGTTTGAGGTTGGTGTTGTGGGGGCTATTGGAGATGAAGAAGAAGAGGGTTGTGAGGGAGGAGTTAATTGAGAGGGAGGTGAGGATTGAGTTGTTTTTGGTTTAGAGGTATCTGTGGTGAGATATTCTATTATTTTTTTCCAATCTATTGCCATACCAACCTCTTTTTTGATTGTAGAGGTAATTTTGTATATAAACGTTGGGGTTTTTGGGGGGAGAGGTTTTTATAATTACTATAAAGTAACAAAATATCGAAACATTTAAATACTAACGCCACTTTTAGCTCGATATTAGGATGAAAACGCATCTTGAGAAAAGAGAAAAAATAAAAGAAGGAAAATGAAAAATGACAGAATTACAGATAAAATATGATAAAACATGCGCATGTATTCCGGCAGGAATTACAGGAGAAGAACCAAAATACAATTTATTACTTAATGTGAGCATTCAAGGTTCTCTATTAACACCTTATAAACCAGAATTTCAAGCACGCTTTGGAGATAGCCCGAATACAGTAGAAACACAAGTTGATATGTACGCAGTTTTATTGGAAGATGTATGTCGAAGAGTAGATATAGGAGTCCAAGAACTGGAGTCAGATAACAGCAGAGCCAAAGAACAAAGTGAAAGATTAGTAAAGAAAATGAAAGTAGCGTATGCCACTATGGCATTGAGTGATGTTGTTCCATTGCGAAATGGTACACCTCTTTTCGTTGGATATTTGCAAGAGAGATTAGGTGAAAAAAGACCTACTCCCCAAGCAATTGACGAAGTGGTAGGCTCTTATTTTTCAAAACTGAATGCAACAACAGTTTTAGATGAGTTAGGAGTTACAGCAAACTTAACTGCTAATTTAAAAGCGAGCTTGTTATAATTCTTTTTTCATTTTTGTTGTATATTTTTTTCTTATTTTAGGGATAGAGAACTTTTGCAATAGCCATGATTTTGGTATTTTGATATACTTTTTTTAGTAAAATCCCTATTATTCAAACTTCTTTATATATTCAACAACGTCCAAAAAATAGTCAATACCACTCCTGCGCCAAGTAGGCAGCCGGAAAGTTTGCCTAAAGCAATAGTGAGTATTGTTCTTTTCTCTTTTATTTTAGAGCGAGTTATTTTCTGCCATTCGTATCCTTCAAAAATTCCGGCAAGACCGTCGGTTATGGCATTTCCTACTACACTTCCGACAATTGCACCTAACAGACCGAATAGTTCTGCTCCAGATAAAGCGAATATAGCTAAGATGCCGTTATCAATGATACCAAAGAGGAGTTCGGAACGTAGGATTTGTGCAGGAGTTTTGAGTAGTATTAGAGGAAGAAGCGAGAAAATGCCTAGAAGAATAAGAATAGGGCCAATGAGCAGTTTGGATGTTACAAAAAAATAACTGACGGATACAATGAGGATAGTTAGGAGAATAAAACTTATGATGGTTGTTGCTATACTCTCTTTTTTTAGGTTCATTACGTAGAGAAGATATGTTACGAGTATAAAAACTTGTTGAATGTTACTCTTTTAGTATGCAAAAACTTAAAAAGCAGGTATTATTTCTGTAGTCTATGAAGCCAATTAATCTTATTCAATATCGAGGAATGACGAAGAGTATTCGCAAGACGCAGTTTTCAGATGTGAGTGTGATGACGCTCAAAGCAGGGGCGGATGCGGCTCCGGATGCGGCACCGAATGGTGATTTGATTCTATATGTGATTGAAGGGAAAGCAAAAGTTGAGATCGGGATGGAGCAGTGTACGTTAACGGCGGGAATGGTGTTATTTATCTCTGAGCGAAGCCGGCATAGGATGACAAACATTGGAACAGGAGAGTTGTTTTATATGATGATTTATACGCCGCCGGTGTATTGAATTGGGAATGTTTTGAGATATATTTTCAGTAAGATCTATTTTTATTTGTTTTGGTTTTCATCACTTTGGTTGTGTTACGAGATTTTATAAAGAGAGGTTTTTCTATTTTTATCATGGATTCCTATACAACTACATTTGCGCATAGTGCGCATTTATTTAGAGCATTGGGGATGTTGCCGGTGCTGCCTAAGCAGAGTAGATTTGAGTTTTTTGCACATGAAATTGCGTTGCCAAAAACAGGTGAAGGGCAGGAGATGTATTTAGAACAATGTAAGGAGAAGCAGGTGTTGCCGTATACGATGCTTTCGGTGGTGTATGATTTTAGAAATAGAGTATGTGTGCCTCTGATAATTGAACAAGCTACACCTCATCGGATTAATTCTGTGCCACAGGAACAGAAACTGTTGATGGAAGGGATGTTACGAGGGGGAAAAGTGCATCAGATACAATTGGAGGTAGGAGTTGTTGCGGATGTGGAGATGTTAGGGTATCTTGCAGAGCAGGTACTTGCGGATTTTGTGGCACAACAATATGTTTTACATCAGGGGGATATGTGGCTGACGCAGTATCGGATCTGTCGAGATGGATATGGCAAAGGGACGGCGATTAGTGTGCAGTCGCATTCGCCACTTGAGATGAAGTTGCAGTTGGCGTCGCCGATTTCTGAACGAGAACTGGAAGTGTTGGTTGGGTGGTTTGAGAGAGTGAAGAGGAAGTAGACTTGAGTGCGAAATGGAAAGATTAGTTGTAAAAATCACAAACTCTCCCGTAACCTTTTTAAACTTTAGAGATATTTAATACTTAAATGACAAATCAAATCTGTTTAAACGAAATGGACTTCAAACAATTAGAACAACAGGTATTAAACCAGATTATGGAAGTATCTAAATCCATGATCGAATCATTTAAATTTAAGCTTATTTATGGGACAAAAGTGTCCACAGAACAGAGTCAACAAACCCTAAAAGCATTACAGGATTTTAGAGCTAAGCACTGGGATAACTCTGTGAGTAGAAAAGAAGCATACAAAAAATATGTCGATCTTTATAATTAATTTTTTCGTCCTTTCTTCATCCAGTGTTTAATCTCTTTTTCCTTCTCAAAATCGCGCAGGGGAAGAGGCACAATATTAATTTCCAATTCTTCGCACGTTTTCAAGAATCCTTCATCCCCAGAATGAACGAAATTAATCTTGTCCCGTAAAAATCCACCAATAATGATAATGTCGTGATCACCAATTTTTAAACGAGAATTATTTGATTTTTGAACCACTCTTTGATTTGCTTCTTCTACCAACGTCTCAAACAATTCATCAGAATCAAATCGTACTATTTTTTGAAGATTGAATTTTGCAATGAGCTTTTTTAATGAGGTAACTGCCTCTTCTTTGCTGAATTTATGTTTATTTATTAACACACCAATTGTTTCAGACCATGAAATCTCGTGGTAAAAGAATAGATTAGGAGGAAACGTAAATCCCCGCCGTTGAAATTCCAAGAATTCTGAATCAAAATTGACAATGAGATTAATGATTGTGCTTGTATCTAATCCATTTTTGATAAAACCTTTCAGCTTAACCATGCCACTGAGGGAATACGCTTCAACACTTTTCTCTTTTTTTTCGGCAGCCATATGTTAATGGACTTAACTAAGGACTATTTAAAACTTTCAGAGAATTTTAACAGCTGATGAGCCCTAATTCACATCCCAAACACGAAAAAGATTCCCACTGCAACCATTGCTAACCAGATTAAGACGTTCCAGTCGAAGATTTTCTTGCCATCAAACATTAAGAAAGGAATTAGGTTGAATAATCCTAGCCAAGAATTGATGATAAAGCCAATCATGAACATCCAGGCGAGTGGGGGGAAGAGATAGGCGCTTGCTAAAAATAAGAGTGCGAGGATATAATTTGTTAAAGGTCCTGCAACGCTGATGATGCCGTTTTCTCGTCTGGTAATTTGGCCGGCGATCATGACGGCGCCAGGAGCGATGAACATGAATCCTAGAATCATGGCAAGAACTAAGGCGAAGCCTAGCATTTGGTTATCAGCGCGAAATTCGGCGGTACAGCCGTAGTGTTGGGCGACTACTTTGTGCGCCATTTCGTGGAGAAGAAAGCCGATGCCTACGGTGAAGAGGGAGATGACAAAATAGAGCCAAAAGTAGGGGGTTATGAGTTTAGAGAGTGAAGGTGGGGAGAGGAGAGTTACACTCAGATGTACAAATGTAAAGATTAAAGCGATGGCAAGAAATGATTTAGTGATGTCAACCAATTCGATTGAAGAGGTTTTTAATTTCCAGAATTTAATTTCTTTGTAGTCCATGGGGAGAAGTTTTTGTTATTTTTTTGGTTGTCTTTTAGTTTAGATCTTGCTTTTGGTCTTGTTCTTGCGATTCTTCTTGTTCGCCATTGAGCTTTTGTTCCACGTATTCTTTCAAACGCTGGGCTTCTTCTTCAACTTTAAGAAGGTCGGTTACATCAGAGAAGTTTTCTTCAGCGCATTCTTGGCAGTAATAGTCGGAGGTGTTTTTTATCTGATAGATTGCTTCAAGTTCGTTGCAAATGATACACTTCTTGGTCATTTGATGCTTAAAGACGATGGTGTTTAAAAAGATTTCTTTTGGGAAGAGAAGTATTTGTTAAGGTATATATTTTTTATATTTTTTGGGGACTGCGTTCTTTGATACATTTGATTTAAAATGAAAAAAAAGATAGTAATTAGAATATTAGTTGGTAAATAAAATTATAACAAAGATGCTATCTGTGCGCATTTTCCTTCGTAACCTATAAAGTGATTTGCTTTTGCGAGTTCCTCAGCGAAGGTACAGACAGGATTTTTGGGAAAAGAGGTTTTCCATTCTTTTTTTGCGTCCAGAGCTTTTTGTTCAAGTACTTGTGTATTTGGAACAGAACAAATTTCTTTTGCCATCTTAGTTAAATAGTCATGATTTGGATCTAGAGCAGATTTTTCAGTTCTTGCGAGTTCCTGCGCCTGACTATAGGCTATGTCTGCAAGGGGCTGTTCATAGGGTTTATTATCAATATTATTTGTTGTAGCTAGTGTACGTGCAAACGTAAGATCATTACTTGCGGAGCTATAATCTTTTCTGTCTAAGTTTCTTTTTACATTTGCATACGCTAAGGGAATAAGTTTTAACTCGTATGCTGTACTAGGCAAATTTACTATCTTTGTAATTTCACGAACATCGGTAAGATATTTTTCAATTAAATTACGATATCCTGCTTCTTCTATTTCTTTTTTAATGTGGGCATATGCGCTTTCCAGAAATTTATGTGGAGCATTAGATGTTGGCAAATTGAACTGGGCGGCAACTTTAGTTGCTAAATCTATTTCATCTTTGCTGAGATCGGAATATCCACTGGTGAATCTTTCTGTGGCGAGGGCATATAATCGGTCTACTAACGTTGAACCAAAATTTTGTTTATTATCCATCTTTTGAGCAACATTCGAAAATGATGTGAGAAAAACAGACAATTTTGGATTATTTATTAAAGTAAGATTAGATGCGGCGTAGTCAACAAGCTCTGTGAAATTGTTTGGATCATGCTTGTAAAATCTTCGTTCATTGGAAACGGCTCGAATTAGATCTTCTAGTTCTGTAACTGGTTTGGGAAGAGATACCGGTTCTGTTTCTAGCTTCTCACATGTAGAAGTAGGACATTCAAATGCAATAGAGGTATATGGTTTATCCTCTTTATGCATCTGATTATACAATTCACTGCGCCAAAAAATGCCACCAACACAGCTTCCTAATGCTATAAATAATGCACCCACACCTAATAATTTACCATCGATTTCCATTTTACTACTAAAAAGTGGATTATTTATAAATCTTTCGGAGAAAAATGAGAGTTATGACTTTTGATCTAGATTTCAGAGTTAAAAAATAATCTTATTTCAACAACATCTCTTTCATTTCTTCAATCTCTTTTCCAGTGACGGCGCAGCCGTTGTATTTTGCGGACCATAAAATGGCGTCGAGAAGGACACTACGGCCGTCTTTTTGGGGAGGGATGTAGGTGTCTAATAATTTTAATTTGTAGGCAACGCCAAGCAGTTCGACGGAGCGGATGATAGTGACGTTTTTTAATGCGGTGCTGAAGAGGTTCATGTTTGTTGTATTTGGAATGACTTCTTTTTGGAAGCGGAGCTCTAATAATTTTTTCATATCTTTATTTGCTTCGATGAATAAACGTAATGTTCGTTCGTCCATGACGACGCTTGAGGCTTGTTCTTGCAAGGCACAGGCAACGGATTCCATCTCTCCTGCTTGAATAATAGCCATATCTTTTCCCTGGATGCTAAAAGAGGAGTTTGCAAGGGTGATGAGGTTGTGAACGGTGTTAGTTGGAACTTTTTCATAGACTTCTAATATTCCATCGCGGATGAGTTTTGCGACTTGCAGGGCTTCAAATTCGAAGCGTTTGACGGTTAATGGACGTTCGATAAGTTCTTTTTTGACGGCGGGAGTGATGTAGAAACGGCCGTTCATTTGTTTTTTTAATTCGGGAAGGATCCAGATGAGACGAGACATGACAAGAGTGATAATGGGTCCGGCGTCGAAGAAGAGGATTTTTTGTTTTGATTGGGAAGAAGTGGAGACCATGTTATTTTACCCCAAATATAGCAAATGCTTTTTGCAGGCGGAGAGAGGCGGGCATGCTTGCAGGGATACTTTTTGATGGCATTTCTAAAGCGGTTGTTTTAGCGGCGTATTGCTGTAAATCCCAGTTAGATAAACCCATCAATCCGGCGGCTTGACCGATAGAGAGGCCTTTTTCTAATAGGGCGGTGCCTTTTTTTATTCGGGCGGCTTGCATGACGTCTTGCAAGTGTTCTTTCGTTTTGGTGCTGCTGTTGTTGATGATATGATATAGACGACGAATAGATTGGTTGTAACCTTTTAAGTTGGATTTTTCCAAGGCTTGTTTTGCGACTTTTAATTCTTGGACAATACGTTGGTAATCGACGGCATTGATTTGTTGAATGATTTTATAGATGGAATAGATGAGAACGGTGATAGAGATGACATCGAGATCTTTATAGAGGGCGACGTCTTCGATGGCGTGATTGCTGAGGGTTTTTAGTTCTTCGAGGTCTTTTGGTTCGCGCACGTCGAGAATTTTGATTGCTTCACGCAGATCGTAGAGAATTTCAGTGTGGATTTCTGGTTTCATGTACTAAAGAAGATATATTGAATTATATTAATGTTTGGGTTAAGTTTTTAAAACCGCCCATTTTTTTATGATTATGACGTTAGATTTAGATGTATTACAGACAGAAGTAAATACAATGAGTGGCACGGTCGCAGGCATCTTGAAACAGAAACCGCTTCAAATTGTGGTAGAAGTGGGAGAAATGTCGGAGAGCTCTTTTGAGAATGCGAAGGGAGGTTTTAAACAAAATGTTTCTGCAGCAGCTCATTATAGTTTAAAGAAACGAAGTATTGTTGTTCCTGCGGATTTTGGTACTCTTGGTTCTCCAGAGTATAAAAAGGAGATTCTCTTTCATGAATTGGTACATGCATATCATGATTTCAGTTCAAACAGTTTTACATCTCCACAATATTCTTTATTTAAAGATTTACAACGTGGCTTTCCTTCTCTACGCAACGTCATGAAACCCATACTTTTATCATACCCAACTGCACTATCACCTTCTTACCCTACTCGAAACTTTTATTCGTTTGAAAACCATCATTTATGGGAATTGGTGGGGTGTGAGTATATGGCGTATATACTTAGCGCAGGACATTTCAACTCATTTAGAGATGGACTAACGATAAGTTCATATGTTAAAGTTATAGAAGGAGGAAAAAAATTAGATGAAAATGATTACGCTTTTTCTCGCTCTTGGTACACGGCGCAAGAGTACGCGAAACTACAAAAAGACAAAGACATATTTGAACTACAATCTAAAACTAAATCGATGCTGAGTTATCAACTTGCCGAAGGGTTAGGAAGGTTAGGATATATTCCGGAATTGAATAATCTTACAGTCTCTGTTCGTAAGAATGACAGTGAGACAAAAAAAGAAAGAATTGTACAATTGTGCAGCAAACCGCCGACGTGGGATCAAATAGTAGAGTTTGTTATTCCAAAGATGTATCTTGATGTACCTCTACTTGGAGAAAGATTACTTGGGCCAAAGAGTTATGTTGGGGGGTTTTTTGCAGAGTGAAAGAGGTTTTTAGATATAGGATTTTTTTAACAGTACCTTTTTAAAACACTCCTCTTTTTCTGCTTATAATGGGCCAGTGGCGTAAACCGGAAAAAAGATAGTTTGAACATGTCTTTTGGTGAATATCGCGCACCGCTGGCAGCGGTGAGATTTCGGGTTCAAATGCCAATATCTTAGGCGAGATGGGCGGGTTAGACATTAACCCACCGCGACGATCAGGTATTAGATTGAAAGTCCCGACTGGTCCATTTTTTATATTTAATGAGAATAGAGTGTTAAGAGTGTTAAAATAGGAAATATGTTATGATAACGATTCTGGCGACAGGAAAAGTACGGGAGAGGTATATTAAAGAGGGAATGGAGGAGTATCTTACACGTCTGCAGAAGTATGCGAAAGTGGTGTATGTTGAGAAAGAGAGGTTGAATGTACCAGATGGATTTATTATTGCGTTAGATGAGAAAGGGAAGCAGTATAATTCTGAGCAGTTTGCGAGCTATCTTAAAAAAAAGATGTTAGAGGAGAAGAATATTACGTTTATTATCGGGGGAGCGGAGGGGATTCCAAATGAGGTCAAATTGAAGTGTCAGGAGAAGATTGCATTGTCAGCGATGACGTTTCCTAATCAATTGGTGCGAGTTATTTTTTTAGAGCAGTTATATCGGGCGTGTACGATTATGAAAGGGGAGAATTATCATAAATAGAAAAGGTTATGATTAAGATTAGATTTAATTCAAATAAATTTTTACTTATACGAGCTCAACCATAATTTTATTTTTTCCTTCGGGATGAATGAGTATTTCGTCTTCTTTATGGATATCTAAGTATTTTACTAATGCTTCAGGAAGGCGTACGACTAAAGAATTGCCAGAATAAGAGATTTTGGAGGTTTTGTTTAAGCCAAATAAACCTTTCTTTTTCTCGATGGCTTCAATTTTTGTACTTGTTGTTTCATCAAACCATTTTTCATGGCATTGCGAACAGACATTAGCAGGGAATATACCTAGTTTTATACCATACACACTATAGGGTACTTTCTCTTTGTGCATTGTTCCTTTTTCACATATTGGACAGATCATGTTCGTATCATCACCGTAATTACGTAGGCGTTATTGTTTATATTTCTATATACCACACGAATATGCATGAAATCAGCAACAAGCTTATTGGGGTGCTGCAAGTGCTTTGCACCCATCTGAATCGTTTTACGAATTTCCGCAATAGAGATGCCGCGTTCCCTTGCTTGTTCGAGTGCATGTTCACTCATAGTGATTTTCATATAATTCACTTCTATGCACTTACAAGTAAGTTAAAGTATAAAAAGATTTCGCTCAAATTTGTTACGGTTTAGTATATTCTTATTTTTGCAACAATAAACCTTTTAAAGCGAGGTAGTTCTTCTAGGAGTGTGGCTCTGTAGCTTAGCCTGGTAGAGCGCTGCTCTTATATGTTCCACTGCAAATTGTCGTGGGACACCTGAAGTGACTTAGTTGTTTCTTTGGGGATGGGTACGTTTTACATACTAACTATTAGAAGTAAAGCAGAGGTTCCCGGGTTCAAAAGGCAATATCTTAGTTAAGATATGTTTAGAAAGTCCCGGCAGGGCCATTTTTTTTATTTTTTTTGATTGATAGATAACTATTTATACTTTTAGATATTCTTTTTAATACAATGAAAAAAAAAAATCAGGAGACAGAAGAACCGCTTCATACTAAAATAAAAGTTTTACTAAGCTTATTTTGGGAAAGAGCGGAGGCGTTTTTTATCAAGATAAAACTCCATCGACGAAAAAATCTTCTGTCGACATTTGACATCTTTAAAGCGTATCTGAAGTTGCGAAAAGGTGATGTGGTACTTACGGGAAATTTTAAGAGTCCTAAAAATATGATTATTCCGGGAGCTTTATCTCATGCTTCGCTGTATATTGGACGAGGAAAAATAATTCAGGCAATAGGGACAGGAGTTGAATATAATTCAGTGCGACATTTGCTCAAAGAAAGTGATACGTTAGTCATTTTGCGTCTTCCGCGAAGAACTAAACATAAACGCCAGATTATTAAACTAGCGATTACATATGCCAAACAACAACTGGGCAAGCCTTATGAAAATTTCTTTAGAGAGGATAAAAAACAGTTTTTTTGTACAGAATTGGTGAATGAATCATTCAAAAATGCAGGATATAAAACAAAGCTGCAAAGTATTAAGCCATTTCGTACGTCATTTGATAAAATAAGTAAACATATCTTAGATGTTACACATTGGCTTACACCAATTGAATTTTTGAATGGTAATTTTCGGATAGTGTTTTTGTCACATAATCTGATGTACAATGGTAAAGAAATTCTTATTCGTGCTGATACACTTCCAAAAAATCTTTAATCGATTAAATTTAAATTATCTTTCTTTAATAGCTTGTTTGACCAGTCCAGGATAGTTGCTAATGATACCGTCAACGCCCCAGTTAATTACTTTATTCATGGTCATGAAATCGTTTACGGTCCAGGTAAATACTTGAATTTTTTCTTGCTGTAGTTCTTTGATGAAGTTTTGGATGAAGAATTGGTTGCCATAAATGGCGTCAATGGAAAAGAAGCTGATATCATATTTTATGGATAGGCGTTTATAGTAATTGCGGAAAAAATGATGGAAATAGGAGAAATAGACTATGTACCCTAATTTAATGTTTGGGTTGAGTTTGCGAACGTTTATGAGAATGGGAAAGTAGGCGGAGTGAATCCAGATATGATTGTGTTGAGGGATGCGTTCGATTTCTTTTAACGCGAGGTGTTCGAAGCCTTTGACTGTATTTTTTAATTCGACAAGGATTATTGCTTTTTTGCCGATAAGCTGCAAGGCTTCTTTTAAAGTGGAAATGGTCTGGGGGTTTTGAGGGGTACCAAAGTTGAATGATTTTAGTTCTCTGAGAGTGAGGGAGGAAATTTTGCCAGTGCCGTTAGATGTGCGGTTGACGGTGCTGTCGTGAATGACAACAATCTGATTATCTTTTGTTTTATGGACGTCAAATTCGATGACGTCTGCTTTTAGTTTAATTGCTTCGAGAAAAGAACTTTTGGTGTTTTCGGGTTTGCTGCCACTGGCACCGCGATGGCCGATGTCTAACACTTTCTTTTTTAACATATTACCTCTTTTAAGTATTGTATTATGAATAATATATTTATGGTTTATAAATAATTCGGTCAAGAGGCGCAGTAGGGGAAGAGAGATAGATTTTTATAGGTAAATGTTTTAGGTAGAGTAAAAGAGGGAGAGTTATGAGTGAAATATATTTTAAAGATATTAATCAAATAAAAGGACCGATGTTAGGGCTTCTGAAGAAACAGGGGTATCAAGCAGTAGATATGCATTATCATTCTAAGTTTAGTGTAGATGGGCTTTCGCCAATTAGGAGTGTTATTAATAAATGTCGAGTAGAAAATACAGGGACGTCGTTTACGGATCATAATCATATTGAAGGGTCGTTGCAAGGGCTGGAATTGGCAAAAAAAGATGTGTTTGTGATTCCGGGGATTGAATTGACGTGTCATAATGGAGTGCATATATTGTTACATTTTGCAGACGTGAAAGAGTATCAGGAGTTTTATCACAAAGATATGAAGAAGAGGATTACAACGAATCCGTGGTTTTTGGATATTGATCATAGTGAAGCAATTGAAATGGCACGAGATTGGAATTGTTTGATTACAACACCGCACCCATATGGGCCGGGGTTTTGTGGGATTCATAAGTTTGGTGTATCTCCGGCGACGGTGCGAAAAGTGGATGCGGTTGAGGTGTTAAATGGTTGCTGTAAAGGAGAGATGAATCCGAAAGCGATTGCGTGGGCGAGGAAAGTAGGAAAAGGATTTACAGGAGGATCAGACGGACATTCTTTACAGGAGCATGGAAATGCGCTTACTCTTTGTCAGGCGGAAACACGAGAGCAGTTTTTGGAAGAAATACGAAAGAAAAATTCTATTGTGATTGGGAAAGAGGAAGGGTTGTTAGAAGATGGGATTAATGGTGCAGAAAAATTTATTCGCGAAGAAACGAAAGCGCCAAAGAAGCAGTTGGAAAATATGTGGAAAGATCGCGGGTTGTTAGAGTGGAATTATCTAAAAACGAAAGTGTTTGGGAAACATTTCTTGCATCACTATCATGCGCATCATCAAGAAGTTGATAGGAAGAGAATTTCTGCGCATCCACATACGGCGCATTTAGTGAAGTTTATGAAGAAAAAAGAGTAGATTTGAGTGAATAATTAATTTTAATTGTTTATTTTTCTAATTTATTACTTTATTCTTTTTATTCTTTTTTGTAAAATGATTGATGAGAAAGATTGTAAAAATGATTATAAGAATAAATAAAATTACGGAAGGGTAGGAGGTCACATATGGAGAAAAATCATCCTGACCGGGGTTGAAGACGCTTTTGCGAATAAACCAGAGTTCGTCGAGGATTAAGCCAAATGAAATGGCGGCGAGAGGAAGGTAGATTACATATTTCTTTTTGCCAAAGAGAAGGAGAAGGCAGACGATAAATAAGAGAGCGAGGCCGTAATCGAAGTGATGTAATTCAAAGTTGAATAAGATTGGATTTGGGTCATAGATGGAGACGCCAAAGCGAGTGAGAAGAATTGTTGCGACCATAATTAGGATAAATGCACCGATTTTATGATGAAGTTCAAGTTGTTCGAGCTTTTTTAGAAGTGATTTGGACATTGATGATTGTTAGGGGGAGGAGATATATAATTATTGTTGAGTACTGGGGAGAGGTTGTGGGAGAGATTGTTTGGTTTTCGAGAAAAAGAGAGAGAAAGAGATGTCAGTTATTTGAGAATACCATATCCTATCAATCTAAATCGATCGCCGACGCGACGAGAGATAGTGATGCGTTCGCCGGGGTCTGCGCAAATTGGTTTTTTTAATGAACAAGTAGTATTTTTTTTGGATGGGTCGATGACGACACCAACAGTAGCTGCGGCATTGATGTTTAACATTAAGATTTCTCCTTTCGCTAATGGTTTTACTTCGGTCTCTTCTTTTGTGCCGACAACACGTTCTAAAAGATGGGTGTCAATGGTGATTTGGTTATAGACTTGAGGTAATTTGCCTTGCACGCCGACTAAGGAGCCGGTTAGAGAATCTGATTTGACGACGCTAGGGTCGAGTTGGGTGCCGAGAGCCATACTGCCACCAGGACCGATTTGAGGAACGGGAACACCGCCAGAGAAAATTTGAGTTATTTTTGTTTTCAATGGTTTCCATACTTTTTTATTTTTTTCTTCAACCATATACCCTGGAAGAATTTCGATTTCGTCACCAACATGAAAGATGCCTTGTTTGACAGTACCACCAAGTACGCCGCCAACTAATTTTTCGGATTTGGAACCAGGTTTATTGATGTCAAATGAACGGGCGACTAACATGACTGAATCTTTTTTGGTATCACGAGCAGGTGTCGGAATATATTCTTGGATGGCTTTGAGCAGCATGTCGATATTGGCATTGGCTCGGGCGGAAATTGGAATGATAG
>Ga0209541_10002841_pt1 | contig 32410 bp, 30 predicted proteins | sample RifCSPlowO2_01_FD_184027 | JGI IMG/M metagenome (GOLD analysis project Ga0209541, IMG submission 184027) | Groundwater microbial communities from Rifle, Colorado - Rifle CSP2_plank lowO2_0.1 (SPAdes) (version 2) | ecosystem: Environmental > Aquatic > Deep subsurface > Groundwater | place...
AATATTTTAAAATGCGAAACGATCCGTATCGACCTCTCTTTATTCGCTATTCTGGACCTAAAGCCAAAGACGGGTTGACCGATGAAAAATCGAGATTATCAGCTAGATCGATAGAACGGTTGATTGAAAAATACAGAAAAAAAGCAGGTATTTTATTCCGCATCGGGCCTCACATACTACGGCATTCGTTTGCAACTGATCTTTTACAACGGGGAGCCGACATTCGCTCTGTTCAAGATATGTTAGGACACAAAAATATATCGACCACCCAAATTTACACTCACGTTACTAATATACGGCTGCGGGAAGTGCATGAGAAATACCATTCTGGTAACAAGTAAAAGAATTTGAAATTTTCAATTTTTGATCAATTTCCATTGTTTTAATTTTTAAACATTTAATATTTATTACGTATTTTAATTTCAAAATAAAAATTAATGGTTAATTTTATAAAAAAATATAAATATCATATCTTGCTTTGGATTTTTATAGTAGCCTACATTATCTATTTTTCCTACTTCACCATTCTTCGCTACAGGACTCTTTATGCGTCATATTATGATCTTGGTATTATGCAACAGACAGTCTATAACACTTTTATGTCGATTAAGACAGGTGACTGGAGCAGGCTGCTTGAGTTAACAAATCCTATCGCTGAAAATCAAATAAAACGGGTGGCAATCCACAATGATATATTGCTTGCCTTGCTTGCTCCTTTTTATTTTTTTAACTCCTCTCCCGGGACGTTACTTGTAGTTCAATCAATGGTTACTGCTCTTGGTGCATTCGCAATTTTCAAGATTACAAACCTAGTTTTAGCAAAGGTGAGATATTCTAACTTTTTAGCTTTAGTTTTTTCTCTGGCTTATCTTCTCTACCCTCCGCTTGAGAGGGCGAATATATTTGATTTTCACGCAGTAACCTTTGCTACAACTTTTTTGTTATTTATGTTTTATTTTTGGTTAATAAAGAAGTATAAAATTAGTCTTGTGTTTTTTGCCTTAAGTTTACTATCCAAGGAACAGGTGGCCTTGACTACACTTTTTTTCGGGATCTATATTTTTACTACAACACTACACAGTAATGTAGTCAAAAGAGAAAGAAAGCATACTACGCTATATGCTAGCAAAATTATATCAGTAAGCATAATTTGGTTTATTTTTTCCGTGTTTTATTTAATTCCTCTTTTTCGAAGCGGTCAGCATTTTGCTGTTTCGAGATATTCGGATTTCGGTGACTCGCCCATAAGAATTATTATAGGAATAGTATCTAATCCAGATAGTATTTCTAAATTGATATTCAGAGAAGATACTTGGAGATATTTTGTAAATTTGCTTGCGCCAATCGGTTTTTTATCCTTATTCTCCCCTATTCAACTTATTATTGCCTTGCCGGAATTTGCAATCAATCTTTTATCCAATAATCCAAACATGAGAAATATCAATTATCAGTATACTGCCGTTATCACTCCTTTTGTTTTTGTTTCTGCGATTTACGGCGTAAAGAAATTAATTGATAGCAAAATTCAGCCAAGCAATTGGCAGACAAAAGGCATAAAGACAAATCAACTAATTAAAATTGTAATAATTGTCCTTCTGATTAGTTCACTTTCATCAGCCTATCTTAAAGGTCCTCTACCTTTTGCAAAAACAAAAGACATCCACCCCATTAAATATCCTCAGAAGGAAGCCGCAGATACAGCTTTTTGGGCAAAAACACTAAAGGATGAAAATCTTAAGATTTCAACTACTGGCCAACTATCTCCTTTTTTTACATCGAGAAGATATTTTTACATATTTTCCTCAAGATACAGTTTTTCAGACTATGTCATTGTCAGATTGAATGAGATTTATGACTATCCGGAAAAAAATGAACTCATTCCAGTCTACGAAAGGCTTAAAAAAGATAAAAATTACGAATTAATCTTTAAAAAGGAGAATTTTGAAGTATACAAAAAAGTAGCAAGTAGTTAGTAGTAAATAGAAAATATAAATGATTTCAATAATAATTCCGTTTTATAATGAGGCAGAAAGTTTAGCTGTATTAATTAATCAATTATTCGAAAGATGCAATAAGGTAGGTAGAGATTATGAAATTGTTTTGGTGGATGATGGATCAACAGATAATTCAGAATTCAGAATTCAGAATTCAGAATTATTTAAAACAAAAAAAATAAAAATATTAAGACACAAGAAAAGAATTGGTAAAGGAGAGGCTTTAAATACGGGGATAAGAAATACGATTGGAGATGTAATTGTATTTATGGATGCGGATTTACAGAACGACCCGGAAGATCTGCCGAAGTTTTTAGAAAAGATGGAGAAGGGTTATGATTTTGTCAATGGAAAAAGAATAGATCGTCATACTGATAACTTTTTGCTAAAAACATACTCCTATTTTGCCGAAAAATTTTTGAAATTATTCCTCAACTCGCCTTACACAGATATAAATTGTGGATTTAAGGCCTTTAAGAAGGACGTATTAAAAGATTTTAATTTTTATGGAAATAATTTCCGCTTTTTTCCTTTGGCAGTTTTTTATAATGGATATAGAGTGACAGAAATTCAGGTAAAAAATAACCCCAGGAAGTTTGGGAAAAGTAAGTTTGGAGCCAATAAATTGCTGGTTGGGATATTTGATACTCTGACCGCCTTTTTTCTTTACAAATTTGCCGAGAGCCCACTGCATTTCTTTGGAATAATTGGAGGATTACTTTTTACTGCTGGATTTTTAATTTCATTTTATCTAACCATAGAGAGGCTATTTTTTGGAGTACTTCTCTATCAGCGGCCAGTATTGTGGTTGGGTCTGTCACTAATAATAGTAGGTATTCAAATAATTATGACAGGTGTATTGGGAGAATTAATTGTTTACTTAGATAAAAAGAAAAAATGAATCCTATTTTAGCTTTAATTATTGCCAATATCATTTGGGGCGCTGCTTCTCCGATATTTAAATTTGCCCTGCAGAATATTCCTCCGTTTACACTAGCTTTTATCCGTTTTTTCTTTGCAACCTTAATCATGCTTCCTTTTATAAAAAATCTTGAAATCAGGTTAACAAGCAAGGAGTGGGTGGAACTAGTCTTAGGCGCGGTATTTGGAATCAGCATAAATATCACATTTTTCTTTTGGGGTCTTCAACGCGCGGAAAGCATCAATGCGCCAATCATAGCTTCGGCAGGTCCGGTCTTTTTATTTTTTCTTTCCGTCCTGTTTTTAAAAGAAAAACCACATCTAAAAGTATTTCTCGGAATGATAATCGCTCTGCTTGGAGTTATGCTTATTATTCTATCACCTATTTTATTTAACGGTAAAATATTTGCTGTGGGAGAACTTCAAGGTAATCTTTTCTTTCTTTTAGCTACTCTTGGTGGAGTGCTTCACCCACTTTTACAAAAAAACGTTATAGAAAAAATTGGAGCATTTAAAGTTACTTTTGTAAGTTTTATTACCGGAGCATTAACTTTTTTCCCCTTCATGCTTAGAGAAATGCAGTTTTGGTCATTAGGACAGTTAAACAATCAGGGTTGGACTGGAATTATCTTTGGTGTTTTTTTATCCTCGGCTCTGGCTTACTATTTGTTTAGTTATGGACTTGGTAGGATTAAAGCTCAAGAAGTCGGATTATTCACCTATATTGACCCGATTATTGCCGTATTAATTGCAATACCACTATTGCATGAATATCCAACTTTGCATTTTTTCCTAGGAGCGATGTTGGTGTTTGGAGGTATATTTTTAGCTGAAGGTAGGATCCATTGGCATCCATTTCACAAATTACAAATTACATCGAGTCATTTCGAGCGTAGCGAGAAATCTAGCGAAGCGTAATTCTCATCTTAATTTACGCTCCCTTCGGTCGCTAGATCCCTCACTTCGTTCGGGATGACATTAGGGAAAACGGGATGATATTAGGTGAAAATATGAAAAGAAAAATACTGATAACTGGAGCAGGTGGTTATATAGGATCAGTCGCAAGCTATTTATTTTTGCAAAATGGCTATGAGGTGGTTGGGGTTGATAATTATTCGACAGGTTACAAAGATCCGTTGGCTCTATTGGAAAATAAATTTGGAAAAGCCAAATTTCGTTATTATAAGGCAGATTTAAAAAATGACCTCTCCCCTATTTTTGAAAAAGAAGGACACATAGAGGCGGTTGTTCATTATGCTGCTTCTTGTTTAGTCGATGAATCGATGAGAAAACCCGAAAAATATTTTGTCAATAATGTGGGTGGATCTTTAAATCTTTTAAATACAATGTTGCGATATGGAGTTGATAAGATCATTTTTTCTTCTACCTGCGCTGTGTATGGTGAGGCTAAGTATGTTCCGGTTGACGAGATTCACTCCACCGAACCGAGCAACGTCTATGGCGAAACTAAACTTATGATCGAAAAAGTTATGGAATGGTATGCAAGGTTAAAGGGGCTTAAATTTGTCATTTTAAGATATTTTAATGTAACAGGAGCGTCTGATGATGGAATAATCGGCGATTCAAAAAAACCCTCGTCTCTTTTGACTCAAAATGTCGTACGAGGAGTTTTGGGGATAGAACCGTTTTTGTTGACTTGTCAGGAAGTTGATACGGCAGATAAAACACCGATAAGAGATTATGTCAATGTTGTTGACCTCAATGAAGCTCATCTTAAAGCAGTTGAATATCTTATAAAAGGAGGAAGAAATGAAATAATAAATTTAGGCACAGGTTCAGGTAATTCTGTCTTGGAAATTGTTAATAGCGTTGAGAAGGCGACGGGTGTAAAAATTGAATTAAAGAAAACCGCTCCTCGTCAAGGAGAGTATGCCAAGATGATAGCTTCAATTGATAAAGCTAAAAAAGTATTGGGATGGGAGCCAAACCGGACAATCGAAGATAGCATAAAATCACTAGTCGTCTGGTATCAAAAACATCCTCAAGGCTGGTAAAAATAATTACAACTTCTTTGTGATACAAATCACTTCGATATGGAAAATCACACAATTTTTTGCTATAATTAGCACTTAAATATGAAAATTGCTGGTATCATTTTAGCTGGCGGCAAAGGTACGAGAATAAATACGCATAGAGTAAATAAGGTGACTTTACCTTTTCTGGGGAGGCCACTCATAAAATATGGAATTGAGCTTTTTAAAGGGGTAGCTAACCCAATAATCGTTGTAGTAGGTGCATTTTCACATAGCGTCAAAGACGTACTGACGGAAGATAAGATCATATATGCGTACCAAAAGAAAAGACTCGGTACAGGTCATGCGACAGCCATAGGATTAAAGGCTTTAAAAAAAAATAAATTACCAGATCTAGTTTTGGTTGGTTATGGGGATCATATGATGTTTTATAAAAAAGAAACAATAAAAAGACTCATTAATCTTCACAAGAGGAAAAAAGCTGCAGTGACTATCTTGACTACAGAATATGAAGATCCTAACTACTTGGCATGGGGTAGGGTTATAAGGGATAAAAAGGGAAATATAACTGATAGTATAGAGCAAAAAGATGCGACGGAAGAGCAAAGGAAAATCAAGGAAATTAATCCCAATTTTAATTGTTTTAGCTATAAATTTTTGAATGAAAACATCAACAAAATTAAGAGATCTCCAGTTTCAGGTGAATACTATCTTCCAGAGCTAATTAAAATAGCAATAAAACAGGGAAAAAAAGTAGCCGGACTAAAAGTTCCTTTTACGGAGGTAGGAATTGGCATCAATAAACTTCCAGAACTTCAATTAAGTCAGGATATTTATCAACATAAAAGTTTTTAATTATTTTTTTATGTCAGAATTTATAAAAAACGGTGAAACAGGTCAAAGAGTATTTCATTTGCCTCCTCGAGTTCAAGCAGCATTTAGAGTACCAGTTCCTGAAGTTGAGAGATTAAATGGAATTATAATTTGGGAACCATTATTACCAAGATATGTTGCTTATTTTAAACAAATTTATCAAAGAGTATCCCCAATATTATCCCAATATGATACAACAAATATAGAGAGTTTATGGACTCATTATCATTTTGGATTAAATTGGTGGGAAGTGCTTTATCAATATGATGGGATTAAAGGATTGATACCAGGTCAACCGCTTGAATATCCTCAAGTCTTATTTTTAGACCATGATAAACCAAGAATAATTGGAAATACAAAGCTACCATTATTATCGATAGAACACTATGCAAAAAGAGTACAAAGAAGAATGTTGTTATATATGTTTTCGCCAAGAGAAGTTAATTCAATGCTTTCACATTTACATACTACAGATTGGATGACTGGAAGAGAAATTCCTCCTCGAGTTGGTACTGCTTCTGCTTCTGACTTAATGCAGTTGGTAAATAAAGGAGTTGATAATGCTGCAAAAAAGTTTGAAGGTGAACTCGTAAATCCAAGTAATATTCTAAAAACAGGTGGCCTACATGACCAATGGCTAGAAAATGAAAGACAAAAAGGCACATTTCCTGGAAGAACCTGGGGACACACAGAAAGAGGGAATTTTGAAATATGGCCAGTAACACTCGAAGAATACGCTAGACGAGATAGAGATATGATTCAAGAGGCATTCACTGCTATTGAGGGATTAACGGGAGAAACAATGCATAATCTCTGGTTGCAAGTTAAAGCAAAGCTAGATGATGCCCGCTAGACGTGCAGATCTTACAATTATAGTTCCTGCTTATAATGAAGAAAATTCAATCTTAGATACTTTGGATAGTATTAAAAAGCAATCTGTTAAAGCCAAAAGAGTAATTGTAGTTGATGATCACTCAACAGATAAGACAGCAGATATTGCTACTAGTGTGGGTGTTGAAGTGAGAGAAACTCCCACAAACACTGGCTCAAAAGCTGGCGCGCAAAATTATGCTCTAACCAAAGTTAAAACAAAGTATGTAATGGCTCTTGATGCAGATACCACAATGGATAAATCGGCAGTGGAAAAACTTTTACAAGCTTTTAAAGATGAAAATACCGCAGCTGCATGTGGATTTGTAATTCCGCGCTACGTAAATACAGTCTGGGAAAGAGGAAGATATATCGAGTATTTAATAGCATTCACCTATTACAAACCTATCCAAGAGTACTTCGGTAAACCATTAATATCTTCGGGATGTTTTTCCATGTATAGGACTAAATTTTTAAAAGAATCCAATGGTTGGCCAACTCGCACCATGGCTGAGGATATGGATTTGACCTGGAGTTTCCATAAGAAAAGATTTAATGTACGATTTATTCCTGAGGCAGTATGTTACCCGATTGAACCACAAAACTTCTCTTTTATGAAAAAACAGTTAATACGCTGGTCTCATGGCTTTGTCCAAAACTTAATACTGCATTGGAGGAATGTGCTTACTGTTCCCTATCTTAATTACATAATTGCAGTTATGACTTGGGATTCAATAATTGCCTCGATTATGTATTTATTTCTAATTCCGGCCTTTTCAATAATTTTTAGATCTCCTTGGCTACTGTTATTATTTATCATTGATGCTCCAATTGTTTTTATACCAGTATTATTACAAGGATTAAAACGCAAGGAACTTATAATAGTTATCATAAGTTTTCCTTCATTTTTTGTTTTACGAATAGTTAACGCAATATTTATCATGGAAGCATATTGGAGTGAAATAATTTTGCGAAAAAGACTGACCCAATACGAAAAGGGTCACTAAATTATGAATACAGGATTACCTGGAACCGGTATCGGTGGACTATTTTATATGTTTTCTGTTTTTGTGATGATTTTTATTGAGATCAAAGACATAATATTTAGAAGGAAAAATGGATATAGCAAAGCAATTGTTTTGGAACAGACTATAATTATATTTTTATTAATTGTAGCAATATATACGACTAATATTTTTTTCAGCAAATATGTATTTAAAAAACCACCTATATATTTAGCAGTAAATGCAAATTTAAGCGCAAAAGCAAGTTATGTCGTAACGAATTACCCTATATTAGTTCCACTGGCTCTATTAATTATCGTTTTAATTTTTACTCAAGCATTATATGTTTTCCTAAAATCTTCAAAAAATGAGCGGGATACGGGAGTCGAACCCGTCTCATCTCCTTGGAAGGGAGACATTGAACCGCTCAACTAATCCCGCGCTTTTGAAATATAATTATACCTAATGGACAAAAAATTGTTACTCATTTTTATTCTTGCTCTTTTAGTTCGATTAATTTCAATTGATCAATCCCTCTGGTTAGATGAAGCAACAACTGCAAGAGTTGTGAAAGAATACGGATTTACACAGATTGTTAACGAATTTTCAGTAAGAGACTTCCATCCTCCTCTTTATTATCTTTTCATGAAACTATGGACTAATATTTTTGGCTACAGTGAAATAGTGTTGAGATTTCCATCGGTAATATTTAGTCTATTGACTGGTTATGTTATCTACAAAATTGCTAAATTGTTAAATGGTTATATTATTGGAATCTGGGCATCAATTTTTTTTCTTATTAATCCGCTAATTATCTACTATTCACAAGAAGCAAGGATGTATATGATGGTAACTTTTTTTCTGACCGTTGCTTTATATTTTTTGATGATCATAAGTCATGTTGGACTTGCTTCAGCATCTGTCTTGAAAACCAGATCCCGAAATCCATTCGGGATGACAAAATCAATTGTCATGTTTAATATATTTTCTATTCTTGCTTTTGTTACATTTTACGGTTCTATTTTTCTAATTATTCCGGTGTTAATTTATATACTCTATAAAAAGAAATATTCTATCTTTTTCACTTCTTGCTTCTTACTACTTGCTGTCTTTTTCTTACTTACTCCTCTACTCTATCAACAATTTATCAATGCCAGAGCGCAATTAAGGCTCGTTCCAAATTGGACTCAAGTTTTAGGAAGTACAAATCTTAAAAATTTTTTACTAATTCCTCTGAAATTTTCGCTAGGTAGAATCAGCTTTTACCCCAAATGGTTATATTGGGTAGTATCGGGATTGTGGACCTCGTTTGTGTTCTTTTTCATATTAAAAGGGGGATTGAAGAATAAATTTTTATTGTTTTTAGTAATTGGATCTTTGGGACTTGGTATTTTGTTCTCCTTCTTTACTCCCCTACTTCAATATTTCAGATTTTTATATTTAATACCACTAATATGTATATTAATGCCCTTGGGATTAGCCAATTTACACCTTAAAGGTGTAAATTGGATTATTGTAGGAGGATTTATTATCTGGTCGCTCTTTTATCTTTTAAATCCAAATTTTCAGCGTGAAGATTGGAAAAGTTTAGCCCTGTATTTGAATAAAGATAGAGTTTATATGATATATTCTTCTTCAGATCCGGTTAGTTATTACCGTAAAGATCTTAAGATTATTGATTTGAAAACAGTTGAAGATAAAAATATTATTGATCCCGAAATAATTATCATACCCTACACAACTAATATACACGGAATTGATTACCAAAAAATATTAAAACAAAAAAAATATAAATTGATAAAAAAAGAAGTCGTTAGGGGTGCTTCAGTTGAAACTTGGAAATTCTTTAAGTAAAGATCCTTTTAAATTCTTTTACCGAAGCATACACCTGTACAGCTATGGCAGCGATTAAAGCTGCAGTAATAGCATAAGGCGGACCATAAACTCCAAGGCGCGGAATTAGATAATAACAACCAGCGGTAAGAATCACAAAAAAAATTACATTCGAAAAAAGAATATATATAGGTTTTTTGGCGGTATATAAAAGAAATAACATCGGCAAACTACCTAACGCATATAAGATAAATGGTAGAGCTAACGCTCTGGTAATTGAGGCGGTTTCGCTAAATTTTTCGGTGAAAACAAAATCGTAGACTTGTTTTGGAGTAAAGAAAAGCAATAAGAATAATCCCGCGGGCACTAACAGATAAGTAATACCGGTTTTTAATTGGGAAATCGCTACAGCCTTTAAGTTTATCTTAGCAAAAGACGGAGATAAGACTTGAGTGATGCTGATTACCGTTGTAAGTATGGTTAAAATAATTTTTTGTGAAAGACCATAGTAACCGACTTCGGCTTTACTGCGGAAATAAGATAAAAGAAACAAATCCATTCTTAAACCTAAATTAAAAAATTGGGAAGCGATAAAATACGTCAAGGTATAACCAAAGCGGAAGTCACTGCGATTAACTTTTACATTAATAAAAATCGGAATAAGACTTTTTTTTTCAAAAAAAAGCAGGATAAAAAAGAACATTGGGCCAAGAATTCCAAAGATAAAAATAACCGAACCTACGGTTATATTATTTGTCAAGATCATAGCTAAGACAACCAGTGTTTTCAAAAAATTGGCTAAATTCAGATAGATATTGGTTTTAACAAATTTTTTAGCTGCAAAAAGAATATTTTGGATAAAATTTTGCCAGATTAAAAAAAGAACTGAAAATGAAGTTAACCAAAGTTCCCACCAAGGGGATCCGGTTTTGAAAAAAATTTTATCCAAATAAGGGAACGTAAATAGAAGTATTAAAATAACAGTAAGGGAAAAAATAGACTGATAATAAAATGTACTTTTTATAAAGCGATAAAGTTCGGAAGTTTTTTTTTCGTATAAAGCCGGTAAATAAGAATAAATTGTTGCGGTAGTGCCAAAATCAAGAATATTAGCTAAGACATACGCGATTCCTAAGAGCACACTTAAAATTCCATATTGGGAAGGAGTCAGAATTCGAACTAAAATTAAGGCAAAAAAAGCTGTAAAAAAGACGTTGAGATAATTGCCAAGGGTATTAATCAGTACATTTTTACTGGTTGGTCTTCTGATAAAAAGAAGAATTCTTGGAATCATTGAACTATTGTAACAAAAACGGATGCAGTTATTGTTAATTTATAATAGTTTTGCTAAAATAATTCGATGGATTTAAAAAATATATTAGGTTATGTTGCTACAATAGTATCAACTTCAACTTTATTGCCTCAAATTTACAAATCTTGGAAAAGCAAATCGACATTATTTTATTTTTTAAGTTAAAATATAAATAATATATGAGAAAGATAGCTCTTGTCACAGGAATATTAGGCCAAGACGGTCCTTATCTGGCTGAGTATTTACTTTCCAAAGAGTATAAAGTCTATGGAATGGTGAGGCGTTATTCTAATCCAAATTTTGGAAACTTAGATTATTTAGGTCTTACTAACAAGATTGAATATGTTGAAGGAGATATGACAGACGAGTCATCTCTTTATTCAATAATTAAAAATATTCGACCTGATGAGGTATATAATTTGGCGGCTCAGTCTTTTGTTGGCGGGTCGTGGGAGATGGCAAAGCTGACAACAGAGATTAATGCTATAGGGGTTCTTTATTTACTTAATGCTATAAAATCTTTTTGTCCGACAGCTAAATTTTATCAAGCCTCAACATCAGAGATGTTTGGCCTCCAGCACGATAACGGATTTCAGGACGAAAAAACTCCTTTTCACCCCCGAAGTCCCTATGGAATTTCAAAAGTTTATGCTCACTGGACGACGGTGAATTACCGAGAAAGTTACGGTCTTTATACCTGCAGCGGTATTTTATTCAATCACGAGTCACCGATTCGAGGAATTCAGTTTGTCACAAGAAAAATTACTGATGGAATCGCCAAAATTAAACTTGGATTTAGCAGTAAGCTTTATCTTGGAAATTTAGATGCAAAACGCGACTGGGGATATGCTGGCGATTACGTTGAAGCTATGTGGTTGATGCTTCAGCAAAAGACTCCTGATGACTTTGTGGTTGGGACCGGCAAGAATCACACGGTGAGAGAATTTGCTCAGCTGGCTTTCAAATACGCCGGTTTAGATGACTATAAAAAATACGTTATAAGTGATGCTAGATTCAAACGTCCTGCCGAAGTGCCTGCGCTTTGCGCAAGAGCAGATAAAGCAGAAAAAGTTCTGGGTTGGACTCCTAGGGTGAGCTTTGAGGAATTGGTTAAGATGATGGTTGATGCAGATCTCAACAGATACAAAAATAAGTCAAAAATTAAAGGAGATAAATCAAAATTTTAATGCCGCCTTTAATATCCCAGAAATGTTTTTCAATCTTTCGCTAACTATCCAAGGCAAGTTTAAAAATAAGTCTTTCAAAGTCCAATTTTTTAGAATTACATATATCCAGTTCCTAAAGTCATAAAACTGCTTTTTTACACCCAGATCTTTTGAAGATGATTGACCAATGTGAATTACTTTAGATTTCAAAGAAACAAAATTTTTGTATCCTACCCGCTTAAGTCTTAAGGATAAATCGATATCTTCAAGATATGAGCTGAACTTTTCATCAAAGAGTCCGATTCTATTGAGTGCTTTTTTATTATAGATAACACAGGCCGCATTAGTGGCGTCGACTTCAATACAATTTTCAGTTACCAATACGCCACGGCCGTTGTCATATTGGTTACTTGTTATAGCTTCGGCTTTTCCTTTGGTTAAAATTTTAATTCCAACCGATTCTATTTCACCGCTCTCTTTTTTTATTACTGGGTTTAGCGAACCAATTTTTCTCACTTTAGTATTTGGAAGAATTGTTTCAAGCCAATCTTTAGTAAACAGAATATCGTCATTTGCCGTGCCTGTCCATCTACCAGTTGAGACTCTAAAACCAATATTTACCGTCGAGGCGAAACCTTTATTTTGCTCGATAGGAATAAAGCGGATTTCCTGATATCTCTTTCTCCATTCCCAAATATCTTTCGCTTCAATTGAGCTTGTTACAACGATCCATTCCACTCCAGAGGTAGATAGATCATTGTTTTCTAAAAAAGTTTCCAATAGTTGCTTTTTAAGGTTTGGTACTGTTATTGATGTTCCGGGGAATATTTCTGGTAGAAGTTTCCTAGAACTATATCTTTTTTTTATTAAAGTTACAATTAATTGTCCAAAAAGGTTAAAATGTTTTTTTGCATAAATTTCCATCGAGTTAAAAAAAATGTCTTTTTTAAATTGGTCGTCAAGTTTTTTAAAAGACTCTCCTCCGATATGTTTAATAGGTATATTGGTCCAGCCAATTTTATAATTATTTTTAATCAATCTTAAAGTCAGGTCACTATCCTCAAACCATAAGAAAAATCTCTCGTCAAAACCGCCTAAAGATTTTAAAACTGCTGATTTTATTAATAAACATCCGCCAAAAAGAGTTCGTTTAGAAAAAACATTCAGCCCAAGGAATCGATTAATTGGACTAAATTCGATAAGAAGTGAAAGAGGGGAAGGAAGAGGTTTTTGATATGAGTCTGTAGATTTGACTGAGCAAGCATCAAACGCATTGGATTCTGAATAATTGACCATCGCTTGAATTTGTATAGGAGTTATTTCACAATCAGGATTTAAAAATAGAAGTCTCTCCCCTTCTGCTTTAATCACTCCTTGGTTACAAGCGAAAGCGAATCCCCTATTAATTTTATTTTCAATAAGTTCTACCTGTGAAAAATCCCTATTCAGCCAGTTAAGGTTATTACCTGAGGCGTTATCTATGACAATAATTTGATAGTCTTTCGACGATTTCAAAAGTATGAGAAGATTTTTTAGAGAGTTAGATGTCTTCCAATGGATAATAATAATTGATAGCCTTTTTTTCATAGCTTAACTGCGCTTATTATAAATACTACTTACCTACTTAGGATTGTAGTAAGATCGGGAATATAATTTTTTAACAAAGTAAATATTTATGAAAAGTCCTGTCGTTTCGGTTATGACCATTACCCAAGCAGCAGCAATAATTCCAAATGACCGCACCAAAAACAAATTTAATACTAGATTAACCAATGTGTTTATAATTCCAAAAGGTAAAAAAGATTTAACAAGATTTGAGCTTTGTACTACTGTTGCTAAAGGTGAGTTAAGGAAAAATAAAAATATGACTAAAGAAAAAATTCTTAAGATATAAACAGCACCGAAATATTCTTGACGGAAAAAGGATGTGATAAGAAATGGAGAAAAGACAAATACTCCCAAGGCAAATAAAAGCCCAAACAAAAACATAATTAAGGTGATTTTTTTAAGTTGGCTAAATGTTATTCCGGCTTTTTTGGCAGAAACAGGAAATAAATTTTGCACCAAAGCAGATGGAAATAAGCTTAAAGACTCAAGAAAGCGATAGGCAAGCCCATATATGCCCAAAGCTGTATTTCCCTTTAAATAGGAAATGATAAAAGAATCTCCCTTATTATAAAAAAATGAAGTTAAAGTAAGATAAGCATAGGAAGAGGATGTTTTCAGAATTGAAAAGCTTTCGGAAAAAGAAATTTTTATAAACTTTAATTCTTTCCAAGGAAAATACCAGATTAAGGTAATAATAAGTGAAAATAAAAGAAGCGTTACCACTGTAAATAAATCTATATTCCGGTTAAAGAATAAATATCCTAGTAAAAAAAATGTTCCAATACTAGCAAGTTTTAGCGATGCCCTAAAAGTTTTTTTTCGTTCGAGGTAATATCCATCAGTCACAGATAGGTACGACATAGGAACCATGGACAAAATAAAAATAGTTGTAATTATCGAGCTGAAGATTTTGAAGGAGAATAATATTAAAAGCATAAGGCCACCACTGAATAAAAGCGTCATTGATCTGACGAATAAAATTCGATTGAACATGTTGGTTCTGCCAAAATTCTCGACATTTTTCATATAATATTGATTCAAACCAAAATCTGCGATGAAAGTAACAAATTGCAGAATCATAAAATACAGAGTAAATTGGCCATATTTTTCTGGCACTAAGACTCTGGCAAGAAGTATCCAGGCAAAAGTAGTTACAACTTTGCTGACAACCGAACCGAAAAAAAATATTCCTGATTGTTTAAATATTTGTCTAATCATTTAACAAGTTAAATCATATTCCCCAACTATATAATGTTGCCGGCCAAATTGAGTAAGGATTGTCGTCTAAAGGATAGTGGTCGAGATAAAGCTGTCTTTTGAGATTTTTTTGAGCGTATTCCTGCACATCTTGAGGCAAGGATGAGTCATCTATAAAAAGAAAGCCTTTTGGATATTTTTTCAGATAAAGTTGAAGATCTTTTTTTTCTAAAACTAGACGTAGACTTCCTCCTTTAAGTATTTTTTCTCCATCAGATCTTACTGAATAGAGAATCATCTTTGGAAGTCCATTTACATATCCTCCTTCATCAAGCCAGCGAAAAGCGATGATATTTTTAAAATCCTCACCCAGGTACCATCTGGCTCGATCCCACCAAGTTTCTATAACCACTATTTGATTATTTCCTTTCTCAACCTCTTTTCTTATTAAAAAATAAAATTGATGATAATCGACATTGGCTATTTCTCTAAAATCATGATTAAGAGAGTAATATTTTTTTGGTTTATTAACAAATTTATGCCCATTAAAAATGATAAATAGGGTTAGGATTATCGGAATTGCCACCTTGGTACGATCGTAACGATGGGGTAGATATTGAAATACATACCAGAGCGCATATGATGTTCCCATAAGAAAAAAGGGAAATATTGGCAGAAGGTATCTTGAGACGTATGGTTTGAAGATAAATGTGACAAAGACGAGATGGACAGCAATATAAATAAATAACGAAAGAGTCGTTTTATTTTTTTGAAAAAACAAAATCAAAAAGCCAATAATTGATAAAAAAGTTAATAGCCCATAATCTCTCCATAAAAATGAATGGTAATACCAAAAGTTATTGGTCAGGAACATTTTTAAGGAAAGCATGCGCAAAAGAGCCGCAATAAAACCGATTTTAAAAACCGTAAAAATCAAAACCAAAAGTAAGAAATAAAACCAAGATTTACTCAGTAAATACAATAAAGATTTATAACTTGTAAATAAGAAATGTATGAAAATGCTTACTAAAAAAAGGTAATAAAGTGGATGTGTGATTATGCCCAAAAATATTATGACTAAAAAACTAAATAACATAGGAGGGGTTATCTTATTCAAGGATATTAGTTTTAAATATAGAAAAAAACTTAATAAAACTAAAAATTGAAGGATGATGTATCCCCTAGCCTGACGCGACCAGGTAATTTCAAAATAGGAAAACGTCGTTAATAAACCGGCAGAAATCGCAGTCGGGAGATTAGTTAAATGTCTGGTAAGAAAGAAAACCACCAGAGGTACCATTGACCCAACTATAACTAATGGAAATCTAGCTGCAAATTCGTTGACGCCAAAGATTTTATATGAAGTGGCAATAAGAAAGTGGGTTGTGATATTATAATGTTCAAGAACCATATTTGGATTGAAAAAAGCGGAAAGTCCTTGTTCGAGAAATAATTTAGCTTGATTAGCGGAAGCAAATTCATCTACCCAAAAAGGTGGATTATTCGTCGAAAGTCCATAGATTCGGTAAAAAAAAGAAATTAAAAACAATACAGATAAAAAGCTAACCAGTGTTATTTTTTTTAGATTGAATTTTTCAGTCTTCACGATTAGAATTACAATAGGATATTAATACCAGAGTCGTTAATAATTATATCAACGTTATAATTTAAATTCTGAAATATGGATAAAACAGTCTATATTTGTACAGGTACGTGCAAAGCAGAGATTTCTGAAGAGCAATATAAGGACGGTTTAACAAAGTGCGGAACGCAAGGATGCACACATTTCGGACATACTTTTGAGAAAGTCTTGAATTGTCACGAATGCGGGTCATACTACAGACCAGGTGAACAACATTCGCATCTAGCCTGACTTGAGTAATTTTAAGAAATACAAAAGATCGGAGAGTATAATCATCCGCTGATATTTGCGTTTTTCTTCAAAAAGCGCTCGTTCTCCCCTCTCTTCATTTTCTTTTTGCACTTCAGGATAGGAAAAATTTATATCAACAGATTTAACTCTAAATCCTTTTTTTAAAGCGGTAATGAGGGGGAAATATTGTGTAGTCGAATAGTCTTCATAATCAAAGTGCGAATTAAGAAGATAGGTAGTCTTAGAAAATCTGAGTTGATATTTTTTGCTGAATAGTCGAAGAACTTTGAGATCGTTGGCAAAAACTCTCGGCCCAAAAAACAAATCGAAATCTTCTCCAGCTTTTAAAATTCCATTGGTCCGTAAAATTTTATTGTATAGTTTATTCCCTTCTATCTCCGATTCATACATATATAAAGGATAGGTTTTTTGAAAAAGAGCCATGTTCCTTTTAGGTACCACAATGTCAGCTTTCTTCTCCAAAATTGGACGGCAGATTTTTTCGATATGATCTAAAAGAGAAGTTTTTTCCGCTTCAGTTGAGATAATAACTTTTACATTAGGAATTTGTGAGGCTCTTTTAATAACTTGCCTCCTGGCAACAGACCTTTTTAGTGATCTTCTTTTGATTGTTATTAGTCCCCGAATTTTGGAGAGTACCTTTCGAAATGTTTTTGGGCTTTTTCCATCGGCAACCACAACTTTATAACCTAAATTTGTTGCTTTGCTAAAAAATTCTAGAGCCAAATCACCTCTTACTTTGTCTGTATCCTTAATGTTTCTTAATTTTCCTTGGTACCATTTTGGATAATAAGTGATTACTGCAATTGCTACAGACGAAGGATCAAAGTAAGTAAAATTCATACTTCAATTCTAACACATAACATTAGCCTATCTTGATTTGACGATTGCTTTAATTATGATACAATGACTTATCTACAAAATTAAAGCATTTTTTATAAAGATACGCCCGAAGTATTGACTCCTTTTAATAATTATTCTTTTGCTAATGAATTACATCTTGACCCAAAGTACCTTCAAAAATTGACCCCAAGCAGTTATTTGCCAAATTTTTTCAACAGTTTCCTCAAGCCGTAAGCAGAATATAATCAAAAATAAAAACTTAATTAAGCTCGCTAGAATTACACAATAACTTGAGATTTATTTTTAACTGAAGATTTCATATTATTTTTTATAGGTTGTTAAGGCAATGCTTGTAAAGACGAGGACGGTTCCTATAAGTAATCCACTATTAAGCTTTTCTCCTAATAAGAAAAACGCACTAATATAGGCAAAGATGGGAGTTAAATAAAGTGAAAATGAACCGATGACAGGATTAGCGTATTTGAATGAATACTGACTAAGGAGGTAACTTCCAACAGTAGCACATAAGGAAACATACAGTAGGCCGAATATTGATGTAGTATTTAAATTAAACCACCAAGGATTGTTTTGCGATATTTCAAAAAAAGATAAGACAAAAAAAGTTGCTGTAGCAACAAAGAAAAATATGGAAGTAATAATTAAGGGAGTGAATTTTTTTTGAAATTCCTTAGAATATACGGCATAAAATGACCAGCTGATTACACCAAGTGAGATTAATATATTTCCCTTTATATCTCCTGTAAAAGCTACGTTTTTTTGGATTAATGGCAATAAAATTACTAAAAAAACACCAATTAATCCAACAGTAATATAAATCCATCTTTTAATCGATAGCTTGTGCCCAAACAAAAAATAACTTAAGATTCCAACAATTAGCGGAGTTCCGGCATAGAGCATCTGTGCTATAGATGCCGTTGTTGTTTTTACACCGATTACGAACAAAGCAATATTTAAAGTAGGCAGAACGGAAAGAAGTAGAAGTTTACCAAAATCTCTATCAAACTTAATCTTTGATTTGAGAAATAAGGGAAGTAAGCAAATTGAAGCGATAAAAAATCTAATAAAGGAAAAGTTAAAGGGAGGAATATATCTAATTGTGATTTTGATTACTGTAGATACCGCACCTCCCAAGATTGATCCAGCAATAATTGCCACAACCGCCTTACTTTTGTTCGACATAATTTTGTTATTATATACTTATCACTATGCAAAATAAAGAACTTCTAGAAAAGCTTTGCAGATTGATAAGATACGATATTTTAACTTCAACTAGCACTGCCGGATCTGGACACCTAACTACTAGTCTGTCTGCAGTTGAACTCATGGCGGTTTTATTTTTTGCCAAAACCGAATTGGGTGAAAGCTTTTTCAGATACGACCTCAAAAATCCAAGTAATTTAGCCAATGACAAAATTATTTTTTCCAAAGGTCATGCCTCTCCCCTACTCTATTCTTTATTTCATGCAGCCGGAGCTGTATCTAATGAAGAATTATTAACCCTAAGAAAGTTTAACTCAAAACTTGAGGGACATCCTACTCCTCGTTTTCCTTTTGTCGATGTGGCTACGGGATCTTTGGGACAAGGACTATCAATCGGATTGGGAATGGCACTAGGACTTAAATTAAGAATTAAGAATTCAGAATTAAAAATAAAAAGAGAGCCAAAAGTCTGGGTTTTATTGGGGGATTCGGAGATGGCAGAAGGGCAGGTTTGGGAAGCTTTAGGAATAGCAGCTTTTTACAAATTAAATAATCTCATCGGGATCATTGATGTCAACAGATTAGGCCAACGGGGAGAAACAATGTTAGGGTGGGATTTAGAAACATATAAAAAGAGAATTGAGGCTTTTGGTTGGGAAGTTGTTATAGTTGAAGACGGTCATAATATTGAGACAGTATATAGCGCATTTAGAAAAATACTAAGCTCTAAACCCTATACCCTAACCCCTAAAGTGATTATTGCTAAGACAGTTAAAGGCAAGGGCGTTTCGTTTTTGGAAAATAAAGAGGGATGGCATGGAAAAGTACTTGATGAAAAGCAGTTAAAGGTGGCATTGGATGAACTTGGTGAAATTGATTTTAAAGTGAGAGGAAATATTTTACTACCAAATTTCCAATTTCCAATTTCTCCTTCGACAAGCTCAGGATCCCGAGCAAAGTCGAGGGACAATTTCCAATCAAATCCCAAATCCAAAATTCAAAATGAAAAAAAATTGCAATTTAATAATTATAAGCTGGGTGATTTAGTTTCTACGCGGCAAGCTTTCGGAGATGCTTTGGTGAAGATAGGAAAGACAAATCCAGATGTTGTTGTTCTGGACGCTGAAGTTTCCAACTCTACTTTCTCACAAAAATTTAAAGAAGTATTTCCTCAAAGATTTTTTGAGATGTTTATAGCCGAACAGAATATGGTTTCTACTGCTTTGGGTTTAGCAAAAATAGGATTCAAACCATTTGTCTCAACATTTTCAGCTTTTTTAAATCGGGCCTTTGATCAAGTTAGGATAGCGCAATATTCAGAGGGTAATTTAAAAATGGTTGGTTCACATGCTGGAGTTTTTGTTGGGCCAGATGGGCCATCACAAGAAGGACTCGAAGATATTAGTTTAATGAGAAGCATACTGGAGAGTATAGTACTTCATCCCTGTGATGCGGTATCCACCTACAAATTGACTTTACTATTACAAGAGGTTTTAGGCATAGTCTATTTACGGACGATGAGGGATCCCCTACCAGTTATCTATGATTTAAATGAAGAGCTCAGAATTGGTGGATCGAAAATTCTAAGACAAAGCGAAGCCGATAAGTTAGCGATAGTCGCAGCTGGAGTTACTGTACATGAAGCGTTAAAAGCCTATGACCTTCTGCTAAAAGAAAAAATAAATGTGTGTGTTGTCGATGCTTATAGTATAAAGCCGCTCGACCAAAAAACAATCTTTTCGATTGGAAAAAAATTAAAAAATATAATTGTTATTGAGGATCACTATCCTTTTGGGGGGTTGGGAGATGCAGTATTGTCTGCACTATCTCAAAAATCCGAAATCCGAAATCCGTCCTTCGACTTTCGCTCAGGACGCCCTGAGTTTATCGAACGGGCGAATTCCGAAACAGTTAACAATATGCAAAATTCAAAATTCCCATCTATCAACTTCGAGCATTTATGTGTTCGTAAAATCCCACGCTCTGGACAACCTGGAGAACTTTTGAGGTACGAAGAAATTGATGCAAGAGCTATCGTGAAAAAAATAAAAGAAATGTTATAAAATAGGTAGGTATGAAAGTGATTATCCTTTGTGGTGGAATGGGGACACGGATGAAGGAGGAGACAGAATTCAAGCCAAAACCGATGCTTCAGATAGGAAACAAACCCATCATTTGGCATATCATGAAGATTTACGCCTACTACGGCTTCAACGAATTTATCCTTGCCTTAGGATATAAAGGAGACTACATAAAAGATTTTTTCTTGAATCAAAAAGCATTTACTTCTGATTTTACACTTAATACCTATACTCACAAAGCCAAATTTTATCTTGAGGATAGATCAGAGGTGGATAGCTTTAAGATTACTTTTGTAGATACAGGTTTGGAAACTCTTCCAGGGGAGCGAATTCTTCGCTGTCAAAAATATATTCCAGAAAGAGATAAGTATTTCATGGTTACTTATGGTGACGGAGTAACAGATCTGGATGTTCATGATCTAATCAAATTCCATAAGAAACAAAAAACAATCGGGACAATTACGGGAGTTCATCCCAGATGGAAGTTTGGCTTAGTCAACATCGGAAGAAACAACAGGGTGTGGAACTTTGCTGAAAAACCAATAATGAGAGATTGGGCGAACGGCGGTTATATGATTTTTGATAAAAGGGCTTTCGCTTATATAAAACCAGGTGAGACAGAACATCTGCTTTTAAAAAGATTGGCTAAAGAGAAACAACTTTCAATTTATAAACATACAGGATTCTGGTTTGCCGTAGATACTCACAAAGAGTATGAAGAGTTGAATAAAATTTGGTTATCAGGAAGTGCACCATGGAAGGTATGGAAATGACTCGCATATTCAATATTTTTGCGAGTCATCCTGAATTTATTTCAGGATCCCATTAAAATTTTAAGATGCTGAAACAAGTTCAGCATGACAATGATTAATTTTAAAAATAGAAACATTCTCGTAACCGGTGGGACTGGTTTTGTCGGTTCGCATCTTGTTGAAGAGTTAGTCATGCAAGAGGCAAATGTTGTTACTACTTTCATTTCCACTAATCCCCTATCTTATTTCTTTAGTCAAAAACTCAATAAAAAAGTCAGGATGGCGCATGTTGATGTACGTGATTTTGAAAGCGTATTTGATTTGGTTACTAAAAATGATATCGAATACATTTTTCATTTAGCTGCTCAAGCTTTGGTTGAGACAGCTTACTATAATCCAAAAAAAACCATGGAGTCAAATATTATGGGCACGGTAAATATTTTGGAAAGCGCTAGATTATTTCCAAAAGTTAAAGCGGTAGTGGTGGCGTCAAGCGATAAAGCCTACGGAAAACTGGATTATCAAACCCTGAGGGTTAAAAAAGCAAAATATTTTGAAACAGATCCTTTAAAAGGCGATCATCCTTATGAGGTTTCAAAGTCAGCGGCAGATCTTATTGCTTATTCATATTTTAAAACTTACAACCTTCCGGTTGTAATCACACGATTTGGAAATATATACGGTGAAGGCGACCTTAATTTTTCACGGATAATCCCTGATATTATGCGAGCCATCATTAAAAAGGAGAAATTGGAAATAAGAAGTGATGGCACTTACGTAAGGGATTATCTTTATGTCAAAGATGTTGTTGATGGGTACTTAAGGTTAGCAAATAAAATTGAAAAAGTAAGAGGAGAAGCATTTAATTTTGGTTCCAGAGAAAGTTTATCAGTCATCGAATTAATCAAATCAATCGAAAGAATATTAAAGAAAAAAATAAACTATAAAATCTTAAATACTGCTAAAAATGAAATACCATATCAATCGTTAAATTATTTAAAAATAAAAAGAAAGCTAGATTGGCAACCAAAATACAATCTGGTAAAATCAATTGAAAAGATCTATAAGTGGTATAAAAAAATATTATGAAAGTAATTATTCTCTGTGGAGGTGAGGGCATTCGCCTGCGTAATCAGATCGATTATATCCCCAAAGGATTAGTTCATATAGATAACAAACCTCTACTTTGGCATATTATGAAGCGGTACTCACTCTTTGGTTTTAACGAATTTATACTCGCTTTGGGAAAATACGGCCACAAGATACGTAATTATTTTTTAAACTACAGCCTCTATATAAACGATCTTGGATTCACTTTAGGCGAAACCTATAAACCTAGATACTACAACGCCAGCCAAGAGGAAAGCTGGAAAATAATACTGGCAAATACTGGTGATGAGGCGCATACTGGAGCAAGAGTATTCAGGTGTGAAAAATATATTGATTCGAATGAATTTATGGTCACCTATTCAGACTGTTTATCCGACGTAGATCTGGGGAAACTATTAAAACAGCATAAAAAAAATGGGAAAATTGCAACGGTTACAGGCGTCAGTCCGCCTTTTCGTTACGGCGAATTTATAATGAAAAATAATAGTGTGGTTGATTTCAATCCGACTTCAAAATTATCTGCAATTAAGGGATATGTAAATGGTGGATTCATGGTATTTAACAAAAAAATTTTTAGCTATCTGAATTCCTATAACGAATGCACTTTAGAAAATGAAGTGTTTAAAAAATTGACAAAAAAAGGAAGCCTGGATGTGTATAAACATGATAAATTCTGGCAGCCTTTGGATAACGATCGGGAGTTTGAATATCTAAAAAAATTATGCGAAGAAAATAAGCGCTTTTGGCTTATGAAATGAGGTGACAACTATGAAAAATAAAATAAAGCGAGTAGTAATTCTTACTGGTCCAGGACATGAGGATCCAGAATTTATAGTGCCTTGGCTTGTACTCCCAGCAGAAGGTATAGAAGTAGAAGTAGCTACCAGTAATAATTTAGTTGTTATTGGAAAGCACGGATACCCTGCAAAGCCAACAATAACTTTATCGGATCTTGTTTCAAAAAATTATGATGCCGTTCTAGTTGCTGGTGGATACGAAGCCCCTGATCGTCTTAGACAAAAGACTGAAGTTATTAAATTTGTCCAAGAAATGTATAAAAAAGGGAAAATCGTAGCAGCAATTTGTCACGGCCCCTGGGTACTGGCTTCGAGTAATATTTTAAAAGGGAAAAAGGCAACTTGTTATCCAGGTATGAAAGATGATCTTATTAATGCTGGCGCCAAATACTTACAACAAGCTGTTGTGGTTGATGGAAATCTTGTAACGAGCGATCGCCCTGAGAGTACAGGATTTTGGGTAAAAGAGATAGTTAACAAACTTAAATAATTTCAGATTTAATATTTGTCATGAACATCGCAGTTCTGAATGAATGCTTTCTCCAAAAAAAACATCTTACAAAATTAAGAAAATTGGGAAAAGTTAGGGTTTATCCAACAACTAAGTCAGAGAAGGAAGCAATTGATAGATTAAAAAATGCTGATGTAGCGATTATTCACTGTTCACTGCTACCAATAACTGCTAATATCCTAAAACATGCCAATAGGTTAAAATATGTTTCACTGGCGTCGACTGGGTTTGACTTAGTCGATTTAAAAGCTGCAAAAGCTTCTAAAATCACTATATCAAATCTTCCTACTTATGGTACAGAAGCGGTATCGGAATTGGCATTCGCGCTTATATTTGCATTGGTACGTAAGGTAACGGTTTTAGATAGGTTGATGCGTAGAAAACCTTTTGAAATTAATTCGATCAAAGATTTGATTACTTCTCCCTATGTTGGTTTTAATCTAGTTGAAAAAACATTGGGGATTATCGGATTGGGAAGAATTGGTAGCAGGGTCGCGGAAATAGCTAAGGCAATTGGAATGAACGTCATAGCATATGATATTTTGCCAAGGAAAATGGCGGGCGTACGAATGGTAAAATTTGAAAATGTTCTGAAAGACAGTGATATTGTTACTTTGCATACACCATTAACCAGCGAGACATTAGACTTGATAGGTGAAAAACAATTAAAAATCATGAAGCCACAAGCTTTTCTTATCAACACAGCACGGGGGAAACTTGTAAATACTAAAGCTCTCTATAAGGCCCTAAAAAATAAAATAATATCCGGGGCTGGGATAGATGTTTTAGCCGAAATAGATAAATCCAATCCCCTTTTAACTCTTGATAATGTAATAATCACACCCCACTCCGCATGGTATACAAAGGAATCCTTTGAGAATATTGCTGATACTGTAGTAGCTAATATCGAGGCATACATAAAAGGAAAGCCGATAAATGTAATTACTTGAATATGATAAAAAGAATTTATGTTTCAGAATTGGATCGTCATAATTTATCCAAACATAAAACAATAGAAGGAAAAGCAAGGGACAGATTTGATTATAGAAATATTGTAGTAAAAAAACCTTGGGGATATGAATATCTTTTATTTGAGAATGATTTTGTTGCTATATGGGTTCTTCATCTTAAAAAAAGTCATGGGACCTCAATGCATTGCCACCCTATGAAAAAAACTTCTTTAATTGTGCTTTCGGGAAAGGTGCAAAGCTCTACTCTATCTGGATGGTTTGATCTTGAGGTTTTAGACGGGTTGATCATAGAAAATGGCGTATTTCATAGCTCGAAAGCTTTATCAAATAATGTATTTATCATGGAAATAGAAACACCTCCTTTTAAAAAAGATCTGGTAAGACTGAAAGATATGTATGGAAGAGAGGGTAAAGGATATGAAGGGAAAAACAAAATGTCGCGCCAACTTAACAAATTCAATCACATTTTTTTTGAGGAAAATGATCTAGTGAAACAAGAAAAAAAGAGGTTAAAAAGCGTTGTGATTAATCTAAAGTATTGCAAATCAAATTTGTTAAATCAAGAAATAATAAAAAGTAAAAGCAAAAGAATTTATAGCCTACTAGAGGAAAAAATAATCAACTCAAGCCATAAGCAAGTTTTTGGCGTTGGCTATGTTTTTTTACCCGAAGATCTTGATAAATTTGAGAATATTAGGATGTATAATAATTGCTTGTTGTTATCTATGGAGTTGATAAAGATGTGATTTACCATTTCTTAACTTAAAATGTGATTAAACTATCAGATTACATTGCAGAAAAACTAAGGGACGATTATGGCGTTAAACATGTTTTTATGATCACTGGTGGAGGTGCGATGCATCTAAATGATTCTTTCGGGAAAACACCTGGACTCACCTTCATCTGCAATCATCACGAACAAGCTTGTACAATTGCAGCAGAGTGCTATGCCAGATTGAAAAATGATATCGGAGTTGTAAACGTAACTACAGGACCTGGAGGAACAAATACTTTTACAGGTTTAATTGGCGCTTGGTTGGACTCAATTCCAATGCTTATTATTTCAGGACAGATCAAGAGGGAGTGGTGTATATCTACATATCCTGAAATAAAGTTAAGGCAGATAGGTATCCAAGAGATTAATATTGTCGATATGGCAAGGCCAGTTACAAAATACTCCAAAATTGTTACGGATCCGTATAACATTCGATACGAGCTAGAAAAAGCAATTTATATTGCAAAATCAGGTAGACCTGGCCCCGTCTGGCTTGATATTCCTCTAGACGTGCAGTCGGCTCAGATCGACGTTAAAAGACTAAGACCATTTGATCCAAAAGAAATAGAGTTTAAGCCCGATGAAAAACTTTTTAAAGAACAAATAACTAAAACAATAGAACATCTGAAAAATTCAAAAAGGCCGGTTATCATTGCCGGTTTTGGAATACGTTTAGGCAAGGCAGAGGATTTGTTTTATCAGCTGATCAAGAAGCTAAAGATTCCCATTGTTACATCTCTTTCTTCTCACGATTTGATGTGGGAGACTCACCCGCTTTATGGAGGGAGGTTTGGTTTATATGGAACACGCGGAGGTAACTTCGCTGTGCAAAATTCGGACGTTTTACTGGTTATGGGATGCAGAATGAATCTTTGGGAAACTGGGTATGAGTATAAAACATTTGCCAGAGAAGCTATAAAAATAATGGTAGATGTTGATAAAGACGAAATGAAAAAACCAACTTTTAAACCAAATATTCCAATAAATATAGATATTAAACTTTTTCTCGAAGAAATGCTAAATCAATTAAATAGGGAGAAACTACCAAGTTATTCAGGGTGGTTAAGAAAAACAAAATATTGGCATAAAAAATACCCAAATATTTTGCCGGAATACAAAAAAGAAAAAAAATATGTCAATTATTATTATTTCATGGGCGAACTGTCAAAAGTGCTTAAGAGTGATGATATTATAGTGACTGGCAACGGGACTGCTTTTACTGGCACCTGTCAAGCTATTCAGCTTAAAAAAGGACAGAGACTTTGTATTAATATCGGATGTGCTTCAATGGGTTGGGATCTTCCGGCGGCGATCGGCGCTTATTTTGCCAGCACGAAAAAAAGAATAGTTTTAATTACAGGTGATGGTAGCATCCAGTTTAACCTACAAGAATTAGAGACGATAGCGTATCGTAAGTTACCTATTAAGATATTTCTTATCAATAATAACGGCTATGTGGCAATACGGATAACCCAAGCAAACTTCTTTAAGAGGTTATTTGGAACTGATAAAGATCATGGCGTGGGATTTCCAGATATGCAAAAGATTGCCAAAGCCTATGGAATACCGTCAATGAGAATCAAAAAGCAAAAAGAACTAAGAGAAAAGTTGCGAAAGGTTCTTGCCTCGAAAGGGCCGTTTCTTTGCGAAATAATGATGCCTCCTGATCAACCCTTAATCCCCAGAACAAAAACGATTGTTAAACCCGACGGCACTCTTGTTTCAAAACCCCTCGAGGACATGTATCCTTTCTTACCCAGGAATGAATTTAGGAAGAACATGTTTGTGAAACCGATTAATGCTGAGATATAAGCCCAAAAAAAGTAACTTCAAAATTTTTCAAATGCTATGAAATTGAAAATATTGCTTACTGGTGGAAACGGATTTATCGGAAGAAATTTTATAGAACAAAAAAATAAAAAATATCATATTCTCCACCCCACTCATTCAGAATTGGATTTAGCACGTACAAAGGCTGTTGATAATTTTTTCAAAAAAAAGGGTCCTTTTGACATAGTTTTGCATGCGGCAACGGTGGGTGGAAAACGTAGCGAAAAAGGGATGCGCGATGTTGCGGAAATAAATCTTCGTATTTTTTTTAATATTATTCGTAATAAAAAATACTGGAAAAAAATGATTCATTTTGGAACGGGTTCAGAGTACGACAAATCACAAGATATCAAGGACGTTAAAGAAGGTGATTTTGGGAAAAGAATTCCAGCAGACAGTTTTGGATTTTATAAATATGTCACAGCAAAATATATAGAGTCTTTACTACTTCCTATCTATCATATACGTTTGTTCGGAATCTATGGAAAATATGAGGATTATCACGTTAGGTTGACCTCAAATCTCATCTGTAAATATATTCTCAGACTTCCTCTGACCATGATTCAAAACGCATACTTTGACTATCTCTATATTGACGACCTTATAAAAATTCTTGACTTTTTTATCGAGAAAGAACCAAGATATAGATTTTACAATGTAGGAACAGGTAAAAGTATCTCTTTATTATCAATCGCAAAAATAATCAATAGATTGAGCAATTATTCCATGCCAATTAGAGTTCTAAAAAAAGGCCTTAATAAAGAGTATACCTGTGATAATAGTCTCTTGAGGAAAGAACTGAAAAACTTTAGATTTACACCGATTGGAGAGGGAATACGAGTGTTATACTCTTGGTACAAGAAAAATTGGAAAGATGTTGATATAAAAACAATTATTGAGGATCCACATAACAAGTTATGAGAGAAATAGAAAAACCAAAGGGTGTACTGTTTGATATGGATGGCGTAATCACAACCTTGGACAATAATCTGCTGGCTTGGAAAATTGTTTTTAAAAAAAAGACAGGGATAGGAATGAAAGATGAGGATTGGTACGTGTTAGAAGGGAAATCCCCTCCTCAAATTGCAGAAGAAATACTTAAAAAATATAAACATAAAATTTCATCTCAGTTAGTTACTGATATTGCAACCTTTAAGCAATATTTTTTTAATAAAATTACCAGCAAAAAAAACGTAAAATTATATCCCTTAGTTGTAGAAATTCTTACTTTTCTCAAAGAAAGTAATATTAAGTTAGGGTTAGTAACCGGTTCAATACTGGAGCGGGTAAAAGGAAGCTTGCCTGAAGAAGTTTTTGCTTTGTTTGATGTTTTTGTGACTGCTGATGAGGAGATGAAAAAGAAACCATTTCCTGATCCATATCTCAATGCGGCAGCTTTACTGGGATTTGATACGACTGTCTGTTGGGTAATTGAAAACGCTCCCTTGGGAATTAAATCGGCAAAATCAGCCAAATGTTATTGTATAGGTTTGCTAACAACTTTAAAAGATCAAAAAAAGTTATCAGACGCCGGTGCGGATAAAATTTTTAAAACGCATAATGAACTTTTCGCATATTTTAAGAGCATATTCTCATAAATTAAATTCAAGTCCAATCGATTAATCGATTGGACATTAAATAATTTTTGATTAATTGATGAGTAAAAAACTTATCTCAATCGGAGTCCCCTGCTTCAATGAGCAATTAAATATATTTCCAGCTTATCAGGCTTTAAGAAAAGTTGCCTCACAACTTAAGAAGTATGATTTTGAGTTTGTTTTTGTAGACAACGGGAGTTTAGACAAAACGAGAGAGAAAATTCAAACAATTGCTAAGAAAGATAAGAAAGTTGTTGCTGTGTTTTTATCAAGAAACTTTGGACCTGAAGCGACTCCACAGGCGGCTCTGGATTTTGCCAAAGGCGACGCTTTTATCCTTTATGAATGCGATCTTCAGGATCCGCCAGAATTGATAAAACAATTTGTCAAAAAATGGGAAGAAGGTTTTCAGGTGATTGTTGGCATGCGGACAAAAATTGAAGATAATATTTTGATGACTATGGCACGCAGAGCGTTTTATAAAATTTTTAAGAAAATATCAAACATTGACGTTCCGGTTAATGCAGGATCATATGGTATTATTGATCAAAAAGTAATTCAGGCATTAAAATTACTTCCTGAAAAATACAGGTTTTACAGAGGGTTAAGGTCATGGGTGGGATTTAAGACGACTTATATTAGCTACAAACGTCGTGAAAGAGAAAGAGGTAAAACGTCATATAATTTTTTTGATTACATTAAACATGCAGAGAGAGGATTTTTTGGTTTTTCTTATCTGGTCTTAGACATAATGGTATATAGCGGTTTTCTTTTGGTTTTTTTTTCTTTTCTCTTTATCGTTTGGTATCTTTATATTGTTTTTGTTTTTGGCAATCCTATCAATGCTTCAATTCCTTTAATGTTAGCCATAGTTTTTTTTGGAGGAGTACAACTTTTAGCAATTAGTATCATAGGAAAATATATCCAGGTAATAATGGAAGAGACAAAAGGAAGACCGGTGTATATTGTAGAAGAAACGATTAATAGCAAAGTTAATTAGTTAACGGGTTAAAAAGTTAACGAGTTAATAAAATGAAAATAACAAGATTTGAAGATTTAGAAACATGGAAATTAGCTTTAAAAATTACTAAACTTATATATGATTTAACTTCAAAAAAGGAATTTAGTAAGGATTTTGAGCTCAAAAATCAAATAAGAAGAGCAATTATATCTGTTTCATCCTGCATAGTAGAAGGATTTGAGAAAAACAATAATAATGAACTTAAAAGATTTTTAAGTATTGCTAAAGGATCGTGTGGCGAAGTAAGAAATGATCTCCATATCGCTTTAGCGGTGAATTATATTACACAAAGTGAGTTTAATGAATGCAATGAAATGCTTCTAGAACTTGCCAGAAAAATTGGAAGTTTTATTAGTTATCTTGAAATTCAGAAATCAAAAGGTAATTTTATTAAAATGCGTTAACCCGTTAACGCGTTAACTTTTTAACTGAATAACAATGAAGAACAGATTTATTCCCGGTAAAACCTATGTCCGTGTATCTGGTAAGGTGTTTGATGATGAAGAAATTAACAATGCAATAAAAGTGGCCAAAGACGGTTGGTGGACAGAGGGTGAGTTTGGAAAAAAATTTGAGAGTGATTTTAGAAAATTTATGGGAGTAAGGTATGTATCTTTGGTGAATTCCGGCTCATCAGCGAATTTGGTTGCGCTGGCATCTCTTACCTCAAAAGTTTTTGGTGAAAGAAGATTGAAAGCCGGCGATGAATTCATCACAACGGCGGTAGCCTTTCCTACAACGGTTAACCCCGGAATTCTCTATGGTTTAAAACCCGTATTTATTGACTCTGATATTGATACCTTAAACGCCAATGTTGATCAACTTGAAAAAGCCATCACGAAAAAAACAAAACTGATCATGATGGCTCATACCCTCGGTAATCCTTACAATCTTGATACGGTAGTGAGGTTGGTTAAAAAATATAACCTGTGGTTAATAGAGGATTGTTGTGATGCTTTAGGTTCTCGCTACGACGGAAAATTGGTTGGCACTTTTGGCCATGTAGCAACTTTTAGTTTTTATCCGGCTCATCAAATAACTATGGGTGAAGGTGGCGCAGTAATAACTCAAAATCCACTTATACATATGGCAGTTCGCCAGTTTAGAGATTGGGGACGGGACTGTTGGTGTGATACGGGAAAAGACGATACCTGTCGAAGAAGATTCGGCTGGAAGTTGGGAGATCTGCCATTTGGTTATGATCATAAATATTCCTATTCTCAAATAGGATACAATTTAAAACTGACGGATTTTCAGGCGGCGATTGGAGTTGCCCAACTGAAGAAACTCTCTTACTTCATTAAAAAAAGAAAGGAAAATTTTAAAAAATATTACGAGTTTTTCAAAAAATATGAAAAATATTTTATTTTGATGAAAACATCAGCAAAAGAAGATTCCTGCTGGTTTGGTTTTCCTTTAGTGGTTAAAAAAGAAGCGCCTTTTACCAGAAATCAGCTGACCGAATACTTGGAAAAAAATAATATAGGGACGCGCAATGTATTTTCTGGAAATTTATTGAGACATCCAGCGTATAGAGATATTAAATATAAAACCGTAGGGAATTTGAAGAATGCAGATTACGTTATGAATGGGGCTTTTTGGCTGGGGGTATTTTCAGAAATTGATGAGGCAAGAATAAAATACGTGAAAAAAACCATCAGAAAATTTCTTGAATTGTATTGCTGATATACTTTACCTCCTCATTAGTTAAATGAGGATGAACAGGGATTGATAAAACTTCTTTGATGACCTTTTGCGTAACGCGGAAAAAAGTTTTCGGAATCTTCGTTGAAAATAAATGAGGAAACTGATAGAGAGGTTTTGGATAATGAATATTCGTCTCAATGCCTTTTTTTTTGAGAAGTTTTCTTAAAGAATCACGGGATATTTTTTGTCCTCGTCTAATTCTTAGGACGTATTGGTGATAGACGTGGGTTCTGTCTGGACTTACAAACGGAATAACCAACTCTTTAATTTTTTTAAAAGCATTATCATATAGTTTGGCAATTTGCTGCCTTTTTTCAGTTATTGATTCTATTCTTTTGAGTTGGACTAAGGCGAGAGAGGCAGCAATATCGGTCATGCGATAGTTATACCCCAGATCAAAATATTCATATCTTTTGTCTGGGTCTTGTCCGTGATGACGAAACCTGCGGGCTTTTTCGAAATAGAGCTTATTATTTGTCGTGATCATTCCTCCCTCGCCGCACATAATGTTTTTAGTCGTATAAAAA
>Ga0209541_10002843_pt1 | contig 32387 bp, 38 predicted proteins | sample RifCSPlowO2_01_FD_184027 | JGI IMG/M metagenome (GOLD analysis project Ga0209541, IMG submission 184027) | Groundwater microbial communities from Rifle, Colorado - Rifle CSP2_plank lowO2_0.1 (SPAdes) (version 2) | ecosystem: Environmental > Aquatic > Deep subsurface > Groundwater | place...
TTTATTATTTAATATGGCTACTGGGAGCGGAAAAACCATGATTATGGCTGGGTTAATTCTTTATCTATATAATCTGGGATATAGAAACTTCTTATTTTTTGTAAATTCTGATAATATTATAAAAAAGACCAAAGATAACTTTTTGAATAATCTCTCCAATAAATATCTTTTTAATAACAAGATAGATATTGAAAATAAAGAAATAAAAGTTAATGATGTAAATAATTTTGAAGGTGTAAATATTGAAGATATAAACATTTGTTTTACAACTATTCAACAATTACATATTGATTTAAACAAAGAGAAAGAAAATTCTATAACTTTTGAAGATTTTAAGCAAAATAAAGTTGTTATTCTTTCTGATGAGGCACATCACGGACAGGTTCAAACAAAGCAAAAAGAATTAACTGAAAAACCAAATTGGGAAAATACGATTATAAAAGTTTTTAATCAGCACATTGATAATATTCTGTTAGAATTCACCGCAACCCTCGATTTACTACATAAAGATATTGAAACAAAATATAAAGATAAGATAGTTTACAAGTATGATTTAAGACATTTCAGAAACGATGGATATTCCAAAGAAGTAAATATTTTACAGGCAGATTTAGAAAGAAGAGAAAGGATACTATTATCAATTCTTCTTAATCAATATAAACAGGACATAGCAGGAAAGCACGGACTAAATATAAAACCAGTTATTTTATTTAAAGCACAAAAGACAATAGAACAATCAAATGAGAATAAAGAGTTATTTCATAATTTGATTGAAAATCTCTCAAAAGAAGAGATAATCAAGATTAAATCAAGAACCGATATAAAGGAAATAAAAAAAGTTTTTTCCTTTTATGAAAAAGAGAATATATCAATAGATATACTAATAAAAAAGCTAAAGATTAATTTTGCAGAGAACAAGTGTTTAAGTGTTAATGAAGAATCAGAAAAAGAAAAATATCAACTTTTAATTAATTCTTTAGAAGACAATGATAATCAGATAAGAGCTATTTTTGCTGTTCAAAAGCTAAACGAAGGATGGGATGTATTAAACTTGTTCGATATTGTTAGACTATATGAAACAAGAGATGCAAAAGGTAGTAAGGTGGGGAAAACTACTATTGCCGAAGCTCAATTAATAGGAAGAGGAGCAAGGTATTTTCCATTTAAGACAAGCGAAGAACAAGAAAGATTTAAGAGAAAATATGATAAAGACTTAGACAATGAGTTAAGGATATTGGAAGAACTACACTATCATAGTTTAAATGAATCAAGGTATATTTCTGAAATAAAAAAAGCTCTTGTAGAAGAAGGTTTAATGGATGAAAAGACGACTGAAAAAGAACTTAAATTAAAAGAGGGTTTCAAAAAATCGCCGTTCTTTAAGAATGGAATTGTTTACATAAACAAGAAGGTAAAAAAAGATTATTCAAAAGTTAAATCTTTCTCGGACTTAGGAGTTAAAGATAAAGATTTTAATTTTAATCTTTATTCAATGAAGGGAAAGATTACAAGAGCTTTAACAGATGAAAATTATGATAATTTACAGATAGAAAAAAAGACTAAAACAATTAAGATAGGAGAAATACAAAAACACATAATTCTAAATGCTTTAGCAAGAAGCGAATTCTTTAAGTTTGAAAATATAAAAAAATATATTCCCAACATTAAATCTATCTCTGAATTACTGGAAGATAAGAGTTACTTAGCAGATATTCAAATTGTATTTTCAGGGATTAAAGAAGATATAGATAACATCTCAAATAAGGACAAATTTCTGGCTATTATTAATGTTCTTAATGAAATAGAATTAAAATTTAAGTTGAACAAAAAAGACTATATAGGGACAAGCGAATTTTTCCCTGAAAAAATATCAAAAATCTTTATTGACAAGATTATCAAAGTAGAAAAAGATACGAAAAGAGAAGATGGGCAAGAAGAATTTTTAGAAAATAAAAATTGGTATGTTTTTAATGCAAACTATGGGACAAGTGAAGAGAAAGCATTTATTCTCTTAATTGATAGATTAATCAACGAAAACTTCAAAGAAAAATATGACTGGATTTACGTTATAAGGAACGAACTGCACTTTAAATTATACAATTTTGATGATGGAGATGCCTTTGCTCCTGACTTTGTTCTTTTTATGAGAGATAAAAACGGGAAGAAATTAGTTTATCAGATATTTATAGAACCAAAGGGACAATTTTTAGAAGAAACTGATAAATGGAAAGAGCAGTTTTTACTTTCAATTCAGAAAAGATTTAATTCTAATGACTTAATTAAGTTCATAGAAACAACAAAATATAAATTGGTGGGACTACCTTTCTATATGGAACATAGAGAAAACGAGTTTAAAGAAGCCTTGATTAAAAGTTTAGAGTAAAACTCCCAACACTTAACAGCTTACCTATCTCCCGAAAACTTAACACTCTCAACACACAATAGTTTTAAATAAGCGTGCAACTTTGCAAATTAGAAAGAGGCATGGCAGTCAATATTCACAATCTTATAGCGGCAATACGTCCAGACTTATACTGTGACAAGAGCGATAGAGAGCTGATAAAAAAGGTAAAGGAAGTCGCTGCAAAAGAAGGGTATCTAAAGGCGGCAGAGATCGCTAAACCACGGGAAACAGAGCCAATGGACCTTGTAGAAATACAATTTAAAAGCCCGGCAGAAAAGCACGGTTTGAAAAGCCCGGCACAAAAAAATGTTCTGATATATGATTCAACTTCTGAAGGATTGGAGCCAACATATTTCTGGATTATTGATAAAATGTCTGAAGAATATAAAAAAACTGAAAAGCTCATAGACAACTTCGTCTCTTCACCAGGTTCCGGACATTTCTCTGAAATGAACATGAAAGCCACAAAAATGCAGGAGGAAGGGATGAAACTTCTTGGCTCGGCAAATCAAGTTATAAAATCAATACTTAGCTTAATATACGATCTTAAAGAGTTCAAGATAAGACTTGCCCTCTATAATGATTATCACAGTGAAGATAAGACGAAGAAGAATTCAGCTTTGCTCTCATTGAAACAGATATGGATGGATACAGTTGATGTAAAAAGAGGGCCAACTGCTTTAAAGGGACTTATACAGCAGTTTGATTACGTAACTGTAATTGACGCTTTTATGTCTGCCGAATCACTTGAGCATGTTACTAAATCTGAAAGAGAAGGCGGGCTGGACCTTAACGACAGAGTAAGAAGAATAATACAACAGAGAGTAGGAGAGTTCTTTCGGTGGATAGACGAGTCTGAAAGAGAATTAAGGAAAAGATACCAGATAGAACGCACATATTTGAAAAGCCAAGTAAGCACTGTCAAACTATACGCAAGATGGGCTAAACCATATTTAAGAGCGGCTCAAAAACTGGAACAGAATGCTAATCCTGAAAGCTGGTCTGGGAGCTTCGCCGCTGGATTGGTAAGCGCTTTTAATACATCTATATTGGAGCTTGTTCTTATGGGAACTGCTCCATATAGTCCTGATGCGGATATTGCTCAGGGAGACCTTCCTAAAATTGCAGGAGATAAAAAATTAAGAAAATACGCTTCACTTGTTCTGGTAGAGTTCCATTTCAGAAGCATACCTGAAAGAACAAACCAGGGAGGATATGGCTTCAGAGGAAGAATAGAGATTATATTCAGCGGTTATGGACTGAATGAAGATGAAATAAAAATATTCAAGAGCGCACTGCTAAAGGATGATTTAAAAGATGTCTTGCAGCTTGTTGAGGGGGCAACTGGAGAGAGTCTTGAGGTTATGATGAAAGACATAGACGAATTCATGAAAGAAGATGAAAAAAAGGAGTCTAAGGAAGAGAAGAAAAGCGGAGATGTAAATCCTTTCTCCGAGCTCCTCTCTATTTTCAAGCCAAATAAAGAGGAGTCTAAGGAAGAGAAGAAGGAAGAAAAAAGCGAGAAGAAGGAAGAATTCAACGACAAGAAAATCATACCTAAGGATTCACAAGTAGAAGAGCTTCTTAGGTCACAGGCAATAATTGGAGCCAGAAGAAGAGCATATAGACTTTATGATTTGTACAAGAAGTCAAAGGGATTGTTTACTGTTCCTGACCTTGTGTAGTCCATAAAATCTACTTCGCTTGAAACACACAATTTAAATAATTGTTTATATTGTATAGATAATGACTAAGGTGAAAATAATAAGGCTGATTGAGCCTAAAGTAAAAGAAGTGAAGATAAATGATAAGGAAAAGGAAGCTAGCCTTGAGGAAATGACTAATGACGAGTCGCCTGAAACCAAGGCATGGCTTTCCACCGATACAGAAAGGCCGACTACATTGATAAGGGTTGATAGAGAAAGACAGGTGGCAGCTCCACGAGAGCAAGCGCAAACACCTGTCGCAAATAATCAGGCGAGAAGCAAAGAATTTTCAGCTTATGAAACTCAAATTAGACAGGACGAATTAAAGAAAGAATACGCGTCTGCAAGAGCATCTCAAATATCACCTATGCTTCTAAGGGATGAAAGAACGTTGACTAGTTCTCCTCAACAAAACGTTCTTTCCGGAAATGAAAGACAGAGAGAACGCTTCCCTATCCAAGATGATGGGAAGAAATACGAAGCCGAGAGAGGCGTGGCAGAAGTAAGAACTAAACGCAAGATGCCCTGGGATATTTAAGTGAAAGTTATATTTATATACCTGGCAGGCGTTTAGGTAATATGGGGGGAGATTATCAATTTTACGGGGGTGCAGCTTACACAATAAATCCTGATAATGATGAGCTATTTCAAGGATTTTCTTCTTATAGAGCTCCTGCCGGGAGCTTTGGGATTTCTACGGATCCAAGAACTGCTAATCAGTTGAAAGCAGTAGCTGATAAGTTTAACACTGGAACGAAAGCAGTTGAAGTATCTGCTATAACTCCAAACATACTTGAATCAATACCAAATCAACATTTAGAGGAATTAAACAAACTTAGAAAACTAGTTGGAGCTGAATTAACATTCCATGGGCCGATTGTAGAGCCAACTGGAATAGGAAGAGATGGGTGGGATGAAGAAAAGAGGATTCAGGCAGAACGCCAGATGTGGAGTGCTGTTGAGAGAGGGCAAAAGATTAATTCTGATGGCAATTTAGTCGTGACTTTTCATTCTTCTGCTGGCCTGCCAGAAATAAAAACGAGAAAGAAAACAGAAGATGGAAAAGAACAGGTAAGCGAATTCTGGGTTATTGATGAAAGAGAAGGGAAATTTGCGCCTTTAAAGATAAAAGAAGATTATTTCAAGGATACAACTCCAAATGCTGAACAAACCCTGACTAAATTAAACAAGGAAAACTGGGATAACTCACTGACACATGCAAGCTATAATGCTCATCAATCAAGTGCTATCCTTGAATCGGCAATAAAGCAAGTAAAGCAGCTAGACCCACAAACAAAACTTACAACCGATGAGTTAGTTAATGTTTATGCTAAAAGCCGAACTCCTGAAGGGCAGAAATATCTTAACGCTCTTAGCCCAGAAACAAGGAAAGCAGCAGGCGAATTAATGAGTCAGTTAAATCATGCTGAAAATTATGTAAGAACGGCATATAATGAGCTTCAGAATCTGTACAATCAAGCTTATTCTGCGGCAGTTTTATCTAATAATGAGAAAGACTTGGATAAGCTTAAAGCTTTCAGGGCGGAAATTCTGCCAAAAATTAATAAAGAAAATCTGGAGAAGCCCGATAATATGGCTAAGCTAAATGAGGAAATTGTAGATGGTATTAAGACTTTAAGCACCTTAAATGATGTACCTAAAATATACAAGCCATTAAATGAGTTTGCCATTGATAAAGCTTCAGATACATTTGCAGGAATTGCATATAAATCTTATGATAAATTTGGGGAAAAAGCGCCAATCATAAGCATAGAAAATCCTCCCGCAGGGGGAGCATTGAGCCGGGGCGAAGACTTGAGGGATTTAATTAAATCTACCCGTAAGAAATTCGAGAAAAAGCTGCAGGATGACGGAGTTAGTGAAGATGAAGCCAGGAAAATAGCTGAAAAGCAAATTGGCATTACTTGGGACGTTGGCCATATAAATATGATAAGAAAGTTTGGTTATGATGACAAAGATTTAGAGAAAGAAACTAAAAAAATCGCCCCATTTGTCAAGCACGTTCATCTTTCAGATAATTTTGGTTTAGAACATACTGAACTGCCAATGGGGATGGGAAACGTGCCTATAAAGAAGCACATGGAAATTCTTGACCAATATGCAAAGCAAGCTAAGAAGATAATTGAGACTGGAGACTGGTATAATCATTTCAAACATAGTCCTCTGGCTGAAAGTTTTGCTGCTTTCGGCTCTCCAATTTATGCAATGCAGGCATCTCCTTATTGGAGTACTGCAAGAGGAAGCATGAGTGGAGGTTATTTCGCCGGATATGGATTAAATCCCGACATTCATCACACAGTATATGGTGGGGGATTCTCTACGCTTCCGGTTGAACTTGGGGGAAATATGAGTGGAAGAAGTAGATTTTCAGGAACTCCTAACGAATAACACTACACCATATAAATACTTAAATTTATTTTATTTTGTGCCCAAATCTCAAACAATATATACTCTGTATTTTGTAAAGGAAGCCGGAACTAATGATGCAAACATGGCGGCTGTGGATATTCACAGTCTTCTTAATAATAATTGCATTGAAGATGGAGATATAATTTCTCTTGCAAGAGAATTTGTATCTTATGGATGGAAAATCTCTAAAACAGACCGAATAGAAACTATTTCCAACACTATTATTAATGAATGGGCACATAGACCTTGGAGAAGAAGCAGAGGTATAGAAAGTCTTGTAAAAAAGGGAGGATGATGCAATTTACAGGATTTTCTTCTGCTAATCTTGATTTATTTTATAAAACATATAGAAAATTCTGCAAGATAAATGAAGAATTAGAAAACACAAACTGTCTGCTAAAAAGATAACTCATAAATCATGCTAGTAAACATTTAAAAATAAGTCTGCCGTAAGGAATATAAGGTATATGGAGCAAAATCTTAAAAAAAGAAAGGTGAAAGCGGTAGCTGTAAAAACTCTGAAAGAGAGCTCTCCTGAAAAGGGCCCTAGCTGGTCTAATGAGAAAGAAATAGCCATGGACTTTGCCACAAGAGTACATCAAAAATTTGACAGATTAATAAAGGCGAGCATTCTATTCGGTTCTCAAGCCAAAAATACCTCTACAGAAAAGTCTGATATTGACATAATAATTATAATTGACGATGCTGCAATAGAATGGGATTTGGAGCTTGTAGCATGGTATAGAGAAGAAATGGGGAAACTTGTATCCAATAGCGCATATCCGCGTGAATTGCATGTAAACACTGTCAAGCTCACAACTTGGTGGCAGGACTTAATGGAAGGAGATGCAGTTATAATAAATATACTGCGTTATGGAGAAGTTCTTATTGACGTGGGAGGTTTCTTTAATCCATTAAAAATATTGCTGCAAAAAGGCAAGATAAAGTCAACTGTTGAAGCTGTTTATATTGCTTTGCAGAGAGCACCAACCCATTTATTAAGAAGCCGTGCAGCCAAAGTAAGCGCTGTTGAAGGTATATATTGGTGCATGGTTGATTCTGCACAAGCAGCTTTAATGACTGCTGGCAAGCTTCCGCCTAGTCCTGAACATATACCTTCTATGTTAAAGGAGGTATTTGTTGACACTGGAATGCTAAAGCTAGATTATGCGCATGAGCTCCATCAAATTTATTTAATTCATAAATCAGTTGCCCATCATGAAATTCACGATGTAAAGGGAGACGACCTTGACAAATGGAGCGAGAGAGCCAAAGATTTTCTTAGTGAGATGACTCGTTTAGTTGATGTCTTGGTTGAGAAAAGCAAAAAGAAAGATTAGAGTTATTCTTCTTCAAGTTTATCTCTTTCAGCACGATATACCAGCTCGAATGCCAATGGGAAATTCTTTTCTGCAAGAGCTTTGACTCCGCCGCGAACTATGTCCTGAATATTCTTGCCTTTAGCAATTAATTTGTAGCTTTCTTCAGCTTCTTTTGCTTGAACTTCAAGTCCTTTCTTTGCAAATTCCTTTATTTTCTCAGGGCTTACAAATCTTTGAGCAACTGCAGCAGCAGCCATTGCACGAGCAAACTCTTTGCCTTGTCTGTCCTGACTTTTTTCAGCTTCAATTTCTCCAGCTCCATGAGCGGCTGCAGAATAAATAACCTTTTGTTCCTCTGGATTAATTGCCCCGCCAGATTCATATCTAGACATAAAATCCTTGACTCCAATATATTGCTTGTATGCATTAACTATAGGTTTATCTTCTGCAGGTATATGTTTATCGACATATTGTGTTTTTAACAATCTATCAAGAGTTTTTTCAGGTATATCTCTAACAATTGATTCCAGATTAAAATATCTTCCTGCTTCTTTAGTGAGAGAGTGCATTCTTGTGCTTAAGGTAGTGTTTAATAATTCCTCATTTAGCTTTTCTGGAGAAGGATGTGCGCTCTTCAAATTTTCAGGAAGAAAGTCATATAACTCTTTTTGCAATTTTCCAAATGCTTCTTTTTTCTTATCCTCTCTTGGATCTTCTTTCTCCGTTTTAACGAGGGTGCTTAATTTACCTCTCGCGTCCATCAAACTGAGATACTGCTGATAATCATTTGGTTGATCTTGATTATTTGTCATAATAATCAAATATATTCAGAGTATATAAATCTTTCGGTTGTAGAGACTAACTAGTAGTAACAGTCATAGATAGGATCTTTTAAGCCAGTCATTAAGATTTAGAGCGAAAGATTTTGATTCCTCTTTAAGAGGACGTTTTATATTTTTAAGATTCTTGGCGGCGTGAAACTCAATTACTCCTTTTGTTACCTGAAAAGTATCTGAATTTGCATCCCAGTTTTTAGTCACAGGAAATCCAATTCTTTCCAACTCCTTATTCCATGTGCAGTCTAACTTAACCCATCTCCCTCCTATTTTAACCTCTAAAATAGTATGAACCCAGAGGGTGCCTGAACGATTAAGGTGCCTTATAACTTCATGAGGGATTGGCAAATCTTTCCAGTCGAAAACAACTTTTAATTTTCTGACATTGAAACCATCCCTCTTTAGCATTTTGAATAATAATTCAGATTTGTGCCTATTGTCTCCCTCTTCCATTGATTCATATAGTCTTAAATGAGAGAATTTAGTCACCTTATATCTTATTGACTGAACGAACTCGTAATCATTCACTAATTGAGATGGGCTATTGCGAATCATTTTCTAAGATGATAATCTATGCCAAGAATATTTAAATATATATGATATAACTCAACTTTATGAATGGATGGTTTAAATGAAAGGGATAATTCTGGCCGGTGGAAGCGGTTCAAGACTATATCCTCTGACTAAAGTCGCAAGCAAACAGCTTCAACCGGTTTATGACAAGCCAATGATATATTATCCTCTTACTACACTCATAGAAAATGGGGTAAATGAATTCTGCCTTATCTCAACGCCCATGGATATTCCAATATTTAGGCAGCTTTTAGGCAATGGCAATCAGTGGGGAACTTCATTTGAATATATGGAGCAACAGAAACCTGAAGGAATCGCGCAGGCATTTCTAATTGCAGAAAGATTTATAGGAAAAGGCTCTGTCGCACTTATACTTGGAGATAATATATTCTATGGGGCTGATGGTTTCAATCTAGCATTCAGCGAATTTGGAGATGGAGCATCTATATTTGGATATCATGTAAATGACCCTGAAAGATATGGAGTAGTTGAATTTGATTCCAGAGGAAAAGCAATATCCATTGAGGAAAAGCCTAAATCTCCTAAGAGCAATTATGCCGTCCCAGGATTATATTTATATGATAATAAAGTAGTTTCAATAGCTAAAAATCTAAAGCCTTCTTCCAGAGGAGAGCTTGAGATAACTGATGTTAATATGACTTACTTGAATAACAGCGAGCTTAAAGTATACAAGCTATCTAGGGGATTTGCATGGCTTGATGCTGGCACAAGCAGCAGTCTGCATGATGCTTCGGCTTATGTACAGACTATTGAAAAAAGACAGGGAATAAAAATTGGATGCCCTGAAGAAGCAGCATTTAGAGCAGGATTTCTCTCTTCGGCAGGATTAGAAAAGATAATTGGCAAACTGCCTAATTGTGAATATAGAACGTATCTTGAAGAAGTTCTAAATGAAACAAGAAGGTAAAACTGGATTTATATCATTAAGCAGTATAAAATATTACTTTATCTCCCCCTATATTCCTATAGGAATATATGTGAAAACTCTTGATAATTTGATATAGAGTTATTTTATAGTAGTTACACTACAAAGATTTAAAAAGTCAGATTACAGTAAATTCTATTGATTGTATCCAACATGATAAATGAAATATGCTATGATGAACTAAAAAATATGTTTAATCGTGAAATTGGAGATATTAATCTGCCGGAAATTAAGCTTGAAAATGGATATCTTGGCTCGAGACTTGAGTGCGAAGTTATGGCGAAGCTGTGCAAGTTGCAAAAACCTAAAAAGATATTTGAGATTGGGACTTTTGAAGGAGGAACTACTTTAATTATGGCAATGAATTCTCCAGAAGCAGAGATTTACACTCTTGACCTTCCATGGATTAATCAACCTGACAGGAAAGAAGAAATAGGAAATTCCAATCAGTTTTATATTGACAATAGAAAAAAGATTGTTTTTGAGGATACACATTATGCTAAAAGAATAACTAGATTATTTGGAGACTCGTCAGATTTCCCAATTAGAGGTCATGCACATTCCATTGACTTTGTTTTTGTAGATGGGTGCCACACAGAGCATTATATAAAAAACGATACAGACAAGGCGTTTGAAATGGTAAGCTCTGGGGGAATTATAGTATGGCATGATTATGATCCGACAGAACACAGCTGTTGGGACTGTGTATTTAATCATCTTAATGAGATATCAAGTCTAGGCATTCATCATATTACTGGTACTGCTATAGCTTTTTACAGAAAAGATAAATAATGAAATTTATATTATTATGAAAGTTAGATTGCAGAACAGCGGTGAAGTAGTTAGAAGACTAGAAGATAGACTAAACAGAGATCTAGAGAGAGTAGTTAAATCATTTGGAGATTTTCTAGGTGGAGATTACGGTCGCAACGAAAGAGAATATCATCAATTAGATAGATTTGAAATTTATTTGAATAATGGAAGCAGAGAAAAAGACTCTAAAGCTTATGATTCTCTATTTTATGATTTCGCAATAGCTCCTTATAGCGTTGCACAATATATATCTAATTCAAATTTACATCCAGACGGAAAAGTGTATCTAGTATCTAAATTAGCCGGACAAGGAGAAAGTCAAGACGACGCTATTGTTAATCGGGCAGTAATAGAAATATTTGACAAAAATAAAGTTGACAGATTCGGGCCGTCAATTTTAGATTATTTTTTGTGGTTTTTTGCTGATAGAAGAGATAAAGAGAGATTTACCAGAGTCTTAGACGGAAGGTTAAGAAAAAGAGGACATTTATTATCAGATTTTTCCGAGAATATAATTTCTGATAAATATGAGATTAGAAACAAAAAACAGTTTAATATTTTAGTTCGCAATAAGTTTGTAAGTTTTATAGGAAAGCTAGGATATAGCCACATTCAAATAAGAGATAGGGGTTATGTTGGAAAGGCTTTGAAAATTATTGCTCTAGATTGTAAGTCTAGTCAGATTGGAAAAAATGCAAAATTGTTATTAAAAAATCATAAATGGGAGCATGTTCATCAAGAATCATTTGATAGTGAAGGTCACCCTCAAAATAAAGACTGAAATAATTTATCTCTCTTAAAAAATGATACGCCCCAACCGGACTTGTAGAGAAAACTTCATGCCCTTTAGCATGATTTTTTATCCTATATCTCTCTGCCGTCGCTAGTATTTATATTTTTCTGTTTCTCAGTTTTCTTTATTACTTAAAAATTCTTCAGTACAAACCATTACCTCAAACCACATGTCTGAATCTGTATACTTTTCAATAAATCTTTTTGCGATATTCCAGTTAGATTCAGAGCCTTTAGCCGCATCAGAAAGATCTATACTGTCGTCCATTGAAGGCTGTATAGAGCCTCCAGGAGTGTAATGAAATCCATCTAAGCCCAAAATATAAAGTCCTTCTTTTTTGGATGCATCCATAAACTTAATAGCTTCTTTTGGTTTAAATAAAAGAATATTGCCGCTATAACTGCCCCGAGAAGCAAACTTTCTTTTTAATTCAACAACTTTTCGTTCATCTTTAAAATCATATTTCTTTAAAGTAAAGGTATATACTTTTTCTGGCCACTTATCTTCACCATAGGTATAGCCTTCAAGCATGCTAAGAAATCCATTTTTTACAAATAAGATAAATCCGGCACCATGAGCTATGCCGGGTATTTCTGCATGCACTTTTCCTAAATAAAGATTGAGCTTTCCTTTCAAAGGAGATATTCCTTTTTTCACTTCTATGTCTGTAAAGAAACCTACTCCTGTGTACTCTCGTTTACCGACTTTACTGTTTAGGAGTTGATTTTTTAGTGATTTAGAAACCTCGTCATTTTTGGATAGAATCATATCTAAAACCGACATTTCTAATTCAGTAAACTCATTTTCTGACATCTTTTCCTGAAGGAAAAAGAGTATTTTAACTCTTTCCTTCCATCTTCTTGAACCTTAGCATAAACGGCCAATGTTCAAGATTCTTTGAAAGCCATTCTAGGAACTCCCTTTTTGCTTCCTCAGAGGCAGGATATTCTAACTCATATCCAAACTCGCTTTGTTTGTCCTGAAGCTCCTTGCAAAGATCCAATATGTCTTTCTTGAAGATAATCTTAGTCCATCCCTGAGAGCCTTCATGATAGCACATTTTGCCTTCTATCCTAATAGTCTCATGGCTTGGCTTAAGGTAAGAATCAAGCTTTGATTGTGAGTTATTCGTTTTCAAAGTGAATCTCTCCTTCTATAACGAGACCACCCCTATGTTTTCTGACTTTAGTTATTTCGTTCTTAAACTTCGTACCAGAAAGTAAAATTGACAGAAAAGCCTCTATATCACCTCTTAGATTGTTTTTCAATCTAAGCTGGGTCATGTACTCGATTTTAAGAGCAACAACGTCTATTTAAATGTTTCTAATTGCTATATCTGAAGATAAGAGTTTAAAGCGAAACTTTTAAATACATCAAAATAGTTCTAAATAAGCACCAAAATGCCTAAAACAGAAAAGAAATATCCGAAGACTATAACTACTAGAGTACCCTTAGAAGTTTATGATGCAGTTAAGAAACTTATCCATGATAAACAGAAAGATTATCCGCGCTATAACGAAGGAGATGCTATGAGATCTGCAGTAGTAAACCATCTCAAAGCAAAAGGTTACTTAGATAAGGGAAAAAATTACCTATAAGTATATAAGTAAGATACAATAAGGAGAGAAAAAGAGTATGGAAGAAGGAACATTAGCTTTGATGGGGGTAAAGGCAGTACATAGATCATATAATAAGTCTGGGATGTATTCTGAAGAAGATCTATTGTTTGAACGCCTACAATTACAATCAGAGGAATGTGAGTGGAAAGAGCTTCCTAAAAATATGAATCATCAACTACATACTATTTGTAGTTATATGGCCATGTTTCCACCCTCAGTCCCTCATTATTTTATAACCCAATACTCGAAACCTGGAGATATTGTACTTGACACCTTTTCAGGCCGCGGAACAACGGTACTAGAAGCTTGTTTAGCCAACCGTATTGGGATTGGTAACGATCTTAACCCTCTTGCCTATGTTCTTTCAAAGGCAAAATCTAACGTTCCTCAGAAACCTAGGGTTTACGCAAGAATTAGCGAGTTAGAAAGGCAATTCAAATCTTGTTCAAATATAAGTTTAGAAAACGAAGATCCACACATTAGAATGATATTTAGTGATAATACTCTTAAACAACTTATCTTTCTAAAAAGAAGGCTTACATGGAAGGGAGGTAATAAAAGCAATGTAGACACATTCATTGTTGCTTTATTGCTTGGAATAATACATGGAGGTTCAGAAGGGTATTTGTCACTTCAGATGCCTAATACTTTCTCTATGTCTCCAAATTACGTCAAGAACTATATTGCAAAACATGGGCTAAAAAGACCTGAAAGAAATGCATTTGACCTGTTGAGAAGAAAACTTGAAAGATGCTATCAGAGACCATACCAACGTGGACTGGTCTATAGACAAGATGCTCGAAAGATGACTAGAATAAAAGATGGTTCAATCAATCTTATTATTACATCTCCACCATATACTCATGTTATTAGATATGGTCAGTTTAATTGGATACGGCTTTGGTTTCTAGGTGAAAAAGGTAAAGAGGTGGACAAAGAATTATTCTTTTCTCAATCCGTAGATAAATATTGCGTTTTTATGTCCGATGTACTACGAGAAATGAGTAGAGTACTAAAAAAGAATGGTAAAGTAGTATTGGTTATAGGGGATGTCAAAGACAGAACTACTAAACAGACAAAAAATTTAGCAGAGATAGTCTGGGAAAGATGTGCAGCACCATTAGGTTTTCACCTTGTAAAACCCATAAAGGGAGATGTAATTAGTGATCAAACTAAAGTTTCTAGAATATGGGGAACTAAGAAAGGAAAAGCTACGAAAGTAGATAGAATATTGATATTGGAAAAATAAATAATCTTACTTCCTAGGAGATCTAATTGCTTCAAATTGAGTTTTAAATCTTTCTTCCAAAACCCTAATAAACTCTTTTAATTTTACCAGACGTTCACGAGTAATTATCTCAGAGTTATCGTCTCTAACAAGAATATCTTGATTATTTTCATCTAACCAATTAAGAGCTGACTCTATAGAATCTAAAATAGACTTTAATTTTTTCTCTAAAGAATTTGAATCATATCCTTTTAATCCTAAAAACGCCGCAGCTCCCAACCAATTCTTCGGTTCTGAAGGGTCTCTACAATAATTTTTGAAAACACTACTAAGGGCAAAAGGAGAGACTGATTCATATTCATATAAGTTCCTGACCTCTGGTTTTATCTCTACTTTGGACAGAGAAGCCGACCTTGCAAGTCCTTGAGAAGTTAACCTATAATAATTAGGTCTTACACGTTCGATCCATCCTCTTCCAGTTACTTTCTGAGTACCTTTAGCCATTACCTCATTCATAACTCTTTTATGGTCGGGATATTTTTCTTGATAACCTCTTAATCCCCAGCGATTCTTATTTAATCTCCAAGTCTCAACTGTTAGCTCCCATTCAGTAAACTCTTTTTGTGTGTTTTTTGTTAAATTAGCTGCAGCTGCTAAAACTTCTTCCGCAGCTGTTAAATTGTGATTATTCATTTTCTTCCTCACTACTAATAAGATCTTTTACTATTAAATAAGCTTTCTCTAAGAACCCCGCAGCTTCGATTTCCGCCACAGCTAAGGCTTGTTCAAGTTCAAACATATTCTTACTCTCAGATTTAAACGCTTCTTCTACTTTTAGTCTCTTTAGTACCTCAAAACATTTCAAAGCCAAGAATCTTTGGAATGTGCCCGAGCTTATTTTCATTGTTTCTCCGTTTCCGCGTATTCTAAATTTCTTGGATTCATGACTAAAGTGGTTTATCCAGATTATTCCTAGTTTTCTCCATTGGGGCTCATAATCTATAATAGTAGGAGAATCTTCTCCTCCAATATGCGTTCTGCTCTCTTGAGGTAAATCTTCTGTCCCAGGCGCTTCTTTTTGACATAATAATATATACGGTACTCCATTACCAGATGATCCTCCACCCCCTTCTATTTTTTCATTTCCGATTTGAATTTTGAATAATAGTACCTGATCCTCTTTTAACCCATATTTTATTCTGACCGTTGCAAAACCTTCTATTCCTCCGGCAGTAAAGACTCCTTTTCTGCTTACTCTGCCCATTTCAGTTTCATCAATGTGTGCTTCGTAAATGAATTCTTGTATTTCTTTATTTTGTGAATTAATAGCAGTTAGATCCAAGGGTAATGTTTCTCCTTGTTTAAGTACTCTTTCTGGAAGAGAAACTTTTACTTGCTTAATTTCTTCTACATTTACTTTTATAACATTCGATTTTACCTTGTTTCGAGTATTAGTTGTCTCAAAAAATATATTTGCAGATCCTACGCTTTTACCCCGTATGTAAGTATCATCAACCCAGTCAAATATATCATTATCGGCTCTTAGAATAAGGTGAGGATTGCTCACATAAATCTTCTCACCGTTCTCATTTTGATAGCATTTTACAACTAGAGGGATTATTGAACCCTCAGCCATATTAATGACCTTGCCTAAGGATTCTAGAACTATTTCATCTACCCGATTGCCTTTTTGTTTTTTACTAGAGGTTTTGCTCTTCTTTGATCCCTTAGCATCTTCTGCTCCTTGATCGCTATCAGGAATTTCATTTTGTAAAAACTCTCTCATCAAGTCTCTAAGTTTCTTTAAAGTTTCTGCCGCGCTGTCTACATCTTCCTCTTTATTTCTACTTGCCTGAATTCTTAATAATTCTCTGGCTATTTCTGTTAGTTTCTCTGAAGTCCAATGCTTTAGAGCCCTGGTAATTGGATTTTCAGCCAAACTTACTCGATCAGATCCTGCTAAATGCTGCGAATCATCTAATATCTCACAATTTAAATAACCGTAGAGAAATTGAGAAGTGCCAATAGGCACTAAATCTGCTAACATCCAATTAGCAACAACATTACGACTATTTCTTACTCGGATAACATTACGAGGCTTTAGTCTATCAGAAAGTCTAAGATTCTGCCTGCTAGTTTTTATTAGCAAGAAATTCTTTTCAGGATTTTTAAATTTAAGATTAACTTCTTCTTCAGTTTCAGGATCTATAATCTTCTCCGGTATGCTTATTTGAGGAACTGATTCCAATCCTTCAAAAGGCATTAAGTCTGCTACCTGTAAAGGCTCTACATCTAAAAGCTTACTTCCAAACATAACCCATACAGTGCAAGTTTCTAAAGTAAGAGCAGCCTGTGCATGTTCCATAAGATCGATAGATAAACGATGGATTGCTCGAGTTAAACTGGTTTCATTCAAACCTTCCCAGCTTTTAATTCCGTAAAGACTGATAAAAGTAAATGCCTTCCTGTTTTTGAATACCTGCCGCGCTGGTTGAGGTAATGAAGCTACATTCAAACCAAAATCGGCTAGTTCTCTGTCTAATAGAAATTCAGCTCTTGAGTCCTTAATATTTTTCATCTCTTTTCCATGCTGATCTTTAAATATTCCAGCATTAAATCTAAGCGCTTCATCAGTATTTACAAACCCTCTTTTATTGATCTTTCCATCTGTATAACCACACATACTTGACTTTATTTTGCATCCTCGTACCATGAATGACTTTCCACCATTTCCATATCCTCCCTCTATATCTTCTGAGATGTTTTTCTGATTGGCCGTTCTACTTGACCATTTTTTCCAACGCTCTATATCCTCATAAGAAGCTCCAGCAAAATCTAGAACTCCTAAGTTCTTTTTATCGTTAGAAACAATTACGATAATCTGTTTTTCTTCTTGGGATTTCACACCAACTCTTGAATAATGATCCTTACTATTCTTAATAAGCTCCGGTAAACCATCTTTTATATTTTGAAACCTACCCGAGAGCTGTTCTAAACTGTGTTCCGCATCTATATGGATTTGACTATCTGGAACAAAGTCTTCAGGTTTTTTTACAATCGATGTATTCATTTTAAGTCCCCTATGACTGTATAGTCATTTCTTTTATCTTTAATTGTTCCAAGCTCGCGAAGTAAAGAAATTTTACCAGAGCTAAATGTCTGCGCCAGATTATCAAGTTGTTTTTCAAAAGCCTTAGGGTCATCTTTCTTTGCACTCCAGGATTTTACATAAGATACAAAATCGGGATTCTTCTTGAACCATGCCCATAAGTCCTTGTTTCCATTATTTCCCTGCTTTATGAAAGATAAAACTCCTACTAGCACAGTATACTCCTTGAAGCCCTCTTTATCTATTTTTTGTAGATATCTGACTAACCACTCTTTTTCTTCTGCTGTGAGAACCTGACTATTATACTTCTTTTCATCAAAAACCTTATTCTTCAGTCTTGCGAACTGAAGCCCTTCTCTTGTTGGCCTAATAAGAATCTTCTTCCAATCTTCCTTCCATATATTCTCTGCTTCAGGCTTTCCTTCAAGTTTTACCTCAAATAGCCCCATTTTGTGGAAACCTGATATGAAGTGATAGACGAGTCTACCTATGGATGATTCTTTTTTAGGGTTAGGGAATCCTTTTAGGTCTCCTAGCTTATTTTGAGTGATTACTAATTTAGATGTTTCAATGACATCATCAAGAGGTATAAATTCGACCTTTCTTTCCAAAAGAAGGTTGGAGTTAATACGCAGAAGAGCTTTCCCTGAAAAGAGATCATTAATCATACCCCATAGTCCGATCTTGGATTCTTCATCTGGAACTATTTTTCCACCAGGAAGATTTATTTCATTAGGTATAGAAAGGTAATTTACTTGTGGTCTTGTAACAAAAGTTTCATTCTTAGGAGAAATACTAACTGTTTCCGAATTGTTTTCAAATAGATGCTTACCAAAACCGCAAAGAGGACAGATGTCAGGGTTTTTTGATAGATCAAACTCAGTATTGCAGCGACCGCATCTTACTCTGTTTTCTTTGGGTGAAAATAAGCTCATATGTTTAACTGTTTTCTTAAATGTCTGACATTTACTTAAATATGTTAAACATATAGTACTATTTAAATCTTTTCCCTTGATTTTACCTGACCGAAGGTAGTAATAAAGGTAAAATCTTTTTATAAAAAACCCCTCTTGCGAGGGGCGTTTGTTTAATTCTCTACAAAAGTAACCACTTGATACTTTTGACGAGGATCTCCTGCTGAGCGTCGTGTCTTGACACCGCAGGCATTTTGCCAAACTCTTCGAACTGGATTCCATCTAAAGCCAAGGCTCTTAAGGAAGTCTACTTCCTCCTGGCTTAATCGCTGCTGGAACTCAGCCCAAACCCATGCACCGACTGCATAGCAGTGATGTATCAGTTCTGGATTGTAGTTTCTGACAGCCTGGATAACTTCGATCTGTTTAGCGTTTTCGCTTTCAGTTGTGTTTTCCATGTTTTTCTAACCTCCTTTCAGCTTTGTGAACATTTTTTGTCATACCCGAAGCCCGCGCAGAAGAACGCCTTTTATGATTTCAGGAACCGAGGCAGACCACGTTCCGACCTTTCAGGGAAAATCTTAAATGGTTAGTTCTGGGGTATACAGAGACAAAAAATGGAAAAGCGCAAAAGAGGAGAAAACAAAGGAAAAGAGAAAGGAGGAAGAAGCCTAAAGAGAAGTTACTAAAGAAGAAACTATCAGAACTGAAAATCTATGCACAAAGGTGTAAGATGGGTTGAGAAGCGATTAAGCAGGGTTTTACTGGCTTGAGATGAGTGAGAAGAGAAACAAATGTAAAATGCCAAGATAGGCGAAGCAAGTAAGGCAAAAGTAAGATTACTCAGAGAATTAAACCGAGCAGAAGAGGGGTTTTCAAAGAAAAAGAGCACATAAGAATCACTATCGGCGATAACGAAACAGTTATAAGCAAATAGTTTCTTAAGAAACATATGGAAAATAAGAAGTTAGGTGTTATTTTGGTTCTTATTAGCTTGATTGTGGGAGCATTATTTCTTTATTATATGTCTAATCTTACCATAAAATCCCAAGAAATTGGATGTTTTCCCAACCAAGAATGCATGGGTATTGAACGTGCCTTAAATGCAAGCCACATTGCAATAGGTATCTTTTCATTTATTCTCGCTCTCGGTGTGTATTTGCTTTTGTTTAGCAACACAGAGCAGGCCATACTACAGAGACTTGAACAAGACAAAAATAATAAGATTGAAGATGCAAAATTTGAAATGCTGCTTAAGGCGCTTGATCCCTATGAGCAAAAAGTAGTGCAGGCAATTCGTGAGCAACAAGGCATCACACAAAACACGCTTCGGCTCCGTGTAGATATGTCAAAAGCAAAGTTGAGTTATGTACTACAGGAACTAGAAAGGCGAGGCATTATCAAACGTGACGTGAAAGGGAAGACCCTCGCACTTTATTTGAAAGTATGAAAAACAATATCATTACTTTCTATGTTTTGCTTCTCATCCTACATCTTGCTCATATTATAGAAGAAGTAATAGGGAATGCACCATTTATTGCTTCTTTGTATGGAGGAGTCACAAATTTTCTACTTATTAACATAGGATTATTGATACTTCCTCTTATTATTCTATATCTACTATATTCTCAAAAACGGTATGCTCTTTATTTTGCCCTTATATACGGAGTAATTATGTTTCTTGATGGCTTAGACCATCTTTGGGAGGGAACAGCCGGCATCTATAGTGGATCTGTTATGATTATTGTGGCAACCTTTGTTATAGTCGCTTCATGGAAAGAAATCCGCTCAAAAGCAGCAATACTTTCTAATAAGCAGACATCTTCTCACAAACCTTAGCGCAATCCCTGCATACCTTACCACATTCTTTCATGAATTCTTCATCAAATTTATTACAATCTTCAGCGCAGGCGATGCATATCTGCACACATAGTGCATATTGCTGCTTTGAAAAGGTAGGAGTTGTTACCATTAGCTCAGCACTTGCTCTACACAAACTTGCACATCCATTGAGTAGCCCGATATGTTGAGGGTTTGCGTGCTTTCCGCCGTGATGCAAGCAATGCATCATTGTTTCTTTACATACTCTCTCACACACAACACAGGCTTCAATGCACTGTTTCATTTCTTTTGTGAGTAATTCCATACTATAGCGAGTGATTAGATCTAGTTAGAGATATGTTGTACATTTTATACTTCATTTGCCTTTATGAACGGTCTAAAGCCCAATTTTGGGCTTTTTAGCCCTTTTAGAGGGTATAGTTCAGACCCTAATTCTTATATATCTCTTCCAAGGTATAATGTAATGAATAAAGGGGTTCCCAAAGGAAAATCCATCTATCTAGTATGGGCTGAAATGGCAAGAAATTCTCGCTACTGGCTAGTCCTTGTCGTTGTCTTCGGCTTATTTTATCTTACAAATGTGCTCATTACCAACGCCCGGCTTGCATGGTATCTTTTCCAAAAAGAAGGAATTGGAGCAGGATTGCAGCTTCTTGTCACTGCAACACAAACATTTCACAGAACAATTCTTTCTTCTTCTCTTGTAACTTTGCTTTTTATCGGCTTTCTAACCAGCATACTTGTCTGTTTGATGGTCTACAATTATCAAAAAAAAGTACAAGGGATGAAAAATGTAGGCTTTTTCGGAGGAATGGGGCTCTTTCTCGGCTTTCTTGCTCCTGGCTGTGTACCATGCGGTATTGGACTCATTGGTACATTAGGATTAGCATCAGCATTTGCGTCACTTCCATTGCAGGGAAAAGAAGTATCATTACTCGCGATTGTATTTTTAATAATTGCCATTATAAAAGTATCGCAGAAAGTTGTCGCTCCTCTTGCCTGTGCTCCTCGCCATCTTGCTCATATTAGTGAAAGGAGGTCATTACATTAAATGGTAAACGAAACAATTACTATTAGCAAACAATCATTGTGGAAATATTCTACATTTATTCTGGCTGCACTATTGGTTGTAACTCTTTTTCTCTTTGTAGGAAAAGACAATAGTGTCTCAAACGGCAACGTAGTGCGAAATACTGCCCCAGATCCAGGGCTACCTGCACCATCTGCACGAGCAGAAGTAAGTGTTGATGATGATGCTGTACTTGGAGATAAGAATGCTCCTGTTACAATCATCGAATTTTCAGACTATCAGTGCCCATTCTGCAGAAAGTTCTGGCAGGATACCTTACCGCAGCTCAAGAAGGATTACATTGATACGGGCAAAGTGAAATTAGTCTATAGAGACTTCCCACTAAGCTTCCATCCAATGGCAATCCCTGCTGCAGAAGCAGCAAATTGCGCTCGTGAAAAAGGCGGAGACGCTGCATACTTTAAGATGCATGATAAAATCTTTGAGGAGCAGAATAAGCTTGATGGAGGAACTGTGCAGTCAACAGTTCAGTTCACCACACAAGATATCAAGAAATGGGCTAAGGATATAGGATATGATATCACAGCATGTATGGATTCAGGGAAATATCGTGATGAAGTACAAAAAGACTTTGACGAAGGTGGCGCATCAGGCGTACAAGGAACTCCAGGGTTCTTTGTAAACGGGCAACTGATAAGTGGAGCACAGCCTTATCAAGTATTCAAGCAGCTGATCGATGCAGAATTAGCAGTTTAAATAAAAGTTTATTTTTTATTTTTATATTTAGTTGAAGAGCAACATAGGAAAATGGCAGAGAAAGCAAGATGTGAAATATGCAATAGAAACTTCAAGGATGAAGCAGGCCTAGCAATGCATACGGCTGCAAAACACAGTCCTTCACAGAACATGATTCAGAAGAGATTTTCTTGGAAAAAGATTCGTTCCTGGAGTATTGGTGCAGGATGTATTCTTCTTTTGATTTTGGGTGTTACTGCTTCGTTGCCAGATTATGAAGTTTCAGTTCTGAACGTTGAGCGTGAGAGGCTAGAGACTAATGCAATACCATTGGGAGCAGTGCATTGGCATCCTCGCCTTACAATTATCATCGATGGAGAGAAATTTTCATTACCTGAAGGATTAGGCCATCAGACTGGAAGAATAATAGACACTGCTCTCAGCGGAATGGGGATGTCTCCCCTGCATACTCATCAGGAGAAAGACGGAACAATTCATCTTGAAAATAATAATCCCAATTCGAATCCGGAAACAGTCACAATAGGGTACTTTTTCTATGTTTGGGACAAAGCATTTAACTCTACCTGTATCTTTGACTACTGTACTGACAAAGGCACGCTTAAAATGACTGTTAATGGAAAAGAAAATACTGAATTTCAGAACTACATTATGAAAGACAATGATGTTATTAAAATAGAATACAAATCACAATGACTACAAATAATTTGAAAGGAGGTAAAACATGGAGAAATCAACTTTAATTGGATTTGGAATACTCATCTTGTTGGTTATTGGAGGATTTGTGTATCTAGACTCAAAAGAAACAGTCACGGGTAACAGTGTACAGTCTCTTCCGGGCAGTGTGCAAAAGGTAGTGATTAGTGAAAAGGATCTCAATTACTATCCGAGTGAAATAAAAGTAAAAGCTAACCAGCCTGTTAGCATCTCTTTAGATGAGAGCGTTACTGGGTGCTTGCGATCTTTCACGATCAAAGAGATTGGGATTTCAAAATATGTAAAGACGCCAGCTGAGACAATAGAATTTACTCCTACAAAGAAAGGAACGTTTAAGTTCGCTTGCTCAATGGGTATGGGTTACGGAACAATTATTGTTGAGTAATTATTTCTATAAAAAAAGATTTATTTCTTAGCTTTCCATATATAAATATCATGTTTGTAGTTGCCTATTTTACGTACACTATGAAACTTGGCTGTTTTTATCATTTTAGGAATATTTCCATGATAATTATCGTATCCCTCTTCAAACTTGAGAGCATACCATGGAAATGATAAGAAAGGCCTTTTTGGCTGTCCAAAATCAATAAGGATGAAAATACCATCTTGCTTTAATACACGATGAATTTCTTGTAACGCTGCTTTCTTAACTAGTGAAGGAAGATGATGAAAGACAAGAGAGCTATAAATAATATCAAATGAATTTTTTTGGAAAGGAAGATGTTGAGCGAAAGCAGATGATACATTGATTTTTACATCTGCCTCTTTTGCTTTTTTTCTGGCAATAGATAATATTTTATCATCTGCATCTATTCCATAAAATTGTCCTAGCGGGTGCGTTTTTTTTAAATCGATCAATATCGCTCCTGTACCGCATCCTACATCAAGAATTTTTTGATTCTTATTTGTAAGAGGCAACTTGTTTTTAACAAACTGTCTATATCTTTCTCCCAATCCACAGAATGCGCATCCAAGATCATACAAAGGAGTAAGCCAACCAGAAAAGAATGCAGGAATAAACGTTTCTTTCTCCTCTTTCATTTTTGATTATATCAATACCCACTTATAAAATTTTTCATTGTGCCAAGTAATATTAAACTAATCTCATGAAATGCTTCTATATTTATAATAATTTAATATATAATCACCCCTTTTCCCCTTGAGTTTATTCCTCTTTCCTATTATTGCCTAAAACCTTTTCATAATAAGAAATAGGCTTTATGTCTGTGATAACCGTCTTGTGGATAAGCCACTTGCCGTCTTCACTCATACTTACAGTGCTTTCTATAATAGGCTGCTGGTTAAGCTGTCGAACTTTCATTGCGCTAAGCTCAAATTCTACAATTCGTTCTTTCTGCTGTGTCTGTTGCTTTTGTGTCATGTTGTAAAACACCTCCTTTCAGATGTTGAATATGAAAGAAAAGGCTCGGAGTGCCGACACACCAAGACAAAAGAGGCACGGAGAGCCGTATATTCATGTGCGGACAAAGAAGCACATACGGATAGCCTTTATCGTCAATACAAACTAGAAAAATAGCACATTTTGGTAAGTTTTCCTGCGGACAAAAATAACCATAATTATGCATTTTTACAGATCTCCTGTAATTTTTGCATTACATTGCGCTTAGTTAGGGTTTTACCTAATTTTTTATATTTTCCAGCGATATTTTTATCAGTTACAACAAAGAACCAGTTTTTACCATATTCCTTATTAAGCAATCTCACTTTTTCTAGAAGTTGTTTCTTATTATTTCTAAAGACTTTTCCAGTTTCAATTTCAATCGCATATTTATTGCCCTTTATCTCAAAAATAACATCGGGCTTGACAGAAGTGTAGAGTTCTACCTTATCAGTTGTCGTTCTCAAGTATTCTGCAATATTAAATGTAAGAAAACAATGTTCCTGTCCTTCGTTTGCTCTTGGCTTGATAAGGTATCGTTCTTTCCTACCTTGAATATTTAGGCATTGAACTTCCCCATATCCTTTAGCTAACAAATACTTCAAATCGGCAAGAGGCAAATCCTTATGCCTAAAAAATCGCTTTTCTGCATCAACTTTCACTATAACTGAACGTTGCTTAGGCAAAGCCTTTTCCGCAACGTTCTTTCTTATTTTAGGTGAAGAGTTTTCGGTCTCGCGTTGAGCTAGAATTTCATCGGCATTTGTGGTAATTTGCTTGTGCTCTTCTTCGGAAGCTACTATGCGTATTTCAGAATGCTCATCATCCATAATCAGAATACCTTCGCCTACGGCTGCGGTTAGAAGAGCCAATCGTTCAGCAGTGCTTAAGAAGAAAGTCTCCTGTATCTGCTTTATGACTGCTGGCTTTTGTCTCATTAATAATGTGTAAGAACTATTTGCTAACACAGACCGGCCAGCTTCAGAGGCAAGCATTCCTTCTACTTCCTGATTAATAAGAAATAGGGCTAAGTTAAACTTTCTACAAGTCTTGACAATTTCAAAGATATAAGAGGCTTCTTCTGCCCTAGATAGTAAAGACCAGGCTTCATCAATAACAAGCAACTTTCTTTCTAAATCGCTTCTCATCTTCATGTACACATAATCAAGAACGAGAAACATGAGTGTCGGTTTTACCTGCTTGGGTAAGTTTCCTATGTCAAAACACACAAAGCGATTGTTGAAATTAATGTTAGTGTGCTTGTTTAGGAAGGAGAAAACGCCATTTACATACATGTCCAGCCGATTGATGAGGCTTCTAATTGTTGACTCTTCAACTTTAACTGCTTTCTTTTCCATTCTTTGCAATGCGTTTAATATATCTTCAAGAATTGGCGGCTTGTTTTTCCAGGTACGAGGGTCAGACGTTATACCGTGTAAGAGATAGGCTTCAGTAATGGCTTTGTCAATGAATGACTTTTGAGGCTCCGTAAGCTCTCCTAGCATGACTTGCATTAAATCCATCAGAGCAAGACGTTTTTCATGATAATCATGTCCCATTAAGTCTAAAGGATTGATTATTGTCTCTGAAGTCCTGCTCAAGTCTATTCTTTGTCCTTTGAACTTAGCAACTAGAGGAGTATATTCGCCTTGAGGATCTATAACAATTACTTTTGTGCCATGCAGGAGATGGCGAGTTATGAATAGTTTAGCCATGTAGCTCTTTCCAGATCCAGAAGAAGCAAGACAAAAGCCGTTAGGATTTGAAAGCTTGAATATGTCTTTGATTATAGGAATATTGTTTTTATTCAATCCTAACCAAATACCTGTCTTATCTGCTTGTAAGAAAGAAGAAGTAAATGGAAAGAACGCAGAAAGAGCCTCAGTGGGAACATTACGTCTCATTGCAATCTTGTTTTGAGCAAGAGGAGCACAAGAAAGGAAGCCTTGTGCCATTCTGAACTGAGGTTGTTTGGGAATGATAAGCAAAGAATTAAGCTCTGATTCTACTTTTCTAGCCAAAAGTGCTAAAGCTTCTTTTGTTGATGCTCTGCAATTAATATAGAGACTGACGTTAAACAATTTCTCCTTTCCTTTTTGTAAGTTCTCAAGAATAGCTTTGGTATCTGCATACTTTATTTCCAAACTAGGATTAAGAATGCCCTTAAGATTGGCTGCGTATAAGTCTGCTCTTTGTTTCTGTAATTCTCTATTAAGATTTATCATCATGGTTTCTATATCATATGGCTCAATGTGCAAAGAAAGATCAAAGTCACCAAGAAGACTCACAATCTTGTCTAAGAAACCACTTTCTACGTTTCGAGGATAGCCATGGGCAAAAAGAATTTTGTTAAAAGTATTTCCAACTTTGATAAAAGAAGGCTCATTTTCTATAACTGAAGGCTTGCCATTCTGATAATTAAAGAATTTCTCAATGATTAGTCTTAACTTATCATCCTCTATTCTTGAGCTTTTGAGGCCAATAGTATCAAGCTTTTTCTGACAGAGAGAAAGCTGTATTTCCAAGTCATGTTTCTCTGGAACAATTAAATAAAAACTTCTGTTTAAGATATTCTTTTGAGATATAATTTTCTCTAAATGCTCTTTATATTTTGGAAACAGGTCTGCAAATTGTTTCTCTGATTTAGCACTTATTTCTTTAAAGTAGTCTGAAAGATTCAAGGATTCAGTATTCATTAGTATTTGAACTGGAAAGTCCAAGGAATTGAGAAACTTCTGGAATGAGCCGATGATCACTTCTTGTGTTCCTTGAGGCTTGATTGAGAAGTTTACAGGTTCTATTTTTAGGATAGCGACTTTTCTGTTATCTAACGTATAGATACTATTATCCTTGATTTCTTTTATTCCTATAAATGCTTTCAGTTTTTCTTTATCATCTATTTTTCTAAGCTTAAACCATCCAATCCATGTTCTTAGATGAAAACCTAAGTCTAAGAATATAAATCCACAAGCAAGACAGGCAAGCAGAGCAGTAATAAAAGCACGAACATAAAGATTCCATCCTGTTTTGAAAAAGATTATAATGAGTAGAGGAGTAAAGACTAAAGCATAAGCAAGCTGCTTAAAAGTCAAGCCAAAAATTATTTTCTCTTTATATTCTAGCTGTTGAGGTATCTCGTAGCTCATACTGCCACCTTTGCGACAAGTGCAGCAATTTTAGTTCCCATGCTAAAGGCAGCTTTCAGAATTGAGAAGAACATTAGAAAGAACATAACTGCATTAATGAGACTAAAAGCAGAAATCATCACTAAGATTTTAGTGTTTGCAAAAAGAGATATCTCAATTAGGCGAGAAAAACCAACGAGTAATATTCCATCTAAGAAAGTCACAAAGACAGCAACACCCAAGAAATGCAATAGCAGAACTCCATACGGCTTAAGCGGTTGCACAAAATAGAAGAAAATACCTAAAGGAAAGAGCGCAACACCAATAGCAACAATCGCATAGCGAATAATGAGAATAAGGCAAGTAATAAACAAAGTAAGCACGTAAAAGACTCCTAAAAGCATCTCTAACCCTATGTTGATAATGCTATCTAGAGTTAGATTAAAGAAATTGGAACTGATGAGCGTTAAAGTGGTAGAAGTCATTATAGAACCGAGTTGCACTGCAAGCTCATAGATAAAATAAGAAGCTTGCACCAGAATAATCATAATTATGATGTTTCTAAGCCATTCCTTAGCGTTCTCACGCTTTCTAGCATCATAGCCAGAGATAATGAAGGTAAAACCAGAATAAATTATAAGAAAGGCGTAGAACATTGATAAGACATACACCATGATTGCCCAAAGACTAGAAAACAAACTAAGATCTACAGGTGTTGAAAGTAAGTCTTTGGTTAAAGAGAGCAACGGCTGTAAGGGAGTGTTCAGCAGAGTAGTTAGATATTCAAAGAACTTCTCTGGAAGACAGGAAGCTAAGTTAAGGAGCCCACATTCAGCCATCGTAAAAGAATTGAAGATTTAGTGCTCACGGAATAAGCAACATAATGTACCAAAATAAAAAGGAAGATTTTGAAGGCTCTATTAACATTATCTTTATACAAGTCATTAAGTGTTTGCTGCTGGCTTGAATCTATGTTAAGACTGAGGACAATAAGAGCGTTATGTTCCTCGATGTTACCATATGCATCTGAGCGCATTAAATTTGATTTATCGCTCTCGCTTAAAGCCAAAGGATTCACAATACCGCAGAGAGTATTATATTCTGCATGATACAGTGTACAATTTAATGCCTCTACTGACGGCAGCCCTATAAAGAGAGCTACCGCCAGCAGCAATACTTTCTCCTTCATGCGTTTCTAGCCTACAATTAAGTGTACTACTAATGGAGCAGCCCAGATAACGACAAGTCCGATAACTACATACATTGACATGCTTTTTGCATTGTCGCGCTTCTTGGGATCAGCGCCACTTGTCATGTAGGTAATACCTGCAAATAACAGAGCTATTCCGGCAAAAGCTGATGCGATATACTTTACTAAGTTGTATATCTTCATGACAGGTGCTAAGATTTGGTCAAAAGTTGCCTTGTCTGCATCGCTTGGTGCCTGGGTAAAATCAACTGCTGCTACAAGCACGGGACTTACCATTAAGAATAAAAGAGCTGCTAGGGCTATAGATTGCTTATTCATGTTTAACCTCCTGCAATTTAGTTTTCATAAAGAGATGAGAAACGTTTTTCCTTAAATAGAGTCTGGGTTATTTTTTGTGTCATTTCCATTGTAATTTTTATTACACAAAAAAGTACACTGAAAATTACAATATCTTTGACCCTACTTTTTATAAAGAAAATATGTCTTTGGGAACTATGGAAAAGAAAGACGCTCTTGAGAAGAATATTATAGAGGCAGTTTATGAAGATCCTCAATGGATGCAGAAACTTATGCAGCTTTGGGAACAATCAAAACAGAAAGAGGTGCAGCAGTATGCAAGAAATTAAACAAAGAAATGGCCTTTATTCTCTGCTTTTTAAGAGACTAAATGAGATAAGAAGCCAGTCTCAAAAAGAGATTATTCCATTTCCAGTAATATTTGAAAAGTTGTGTAGGAATTTCTCTATGTCAAAAAAAGAATGCTGGGAAATATTATTCTTATTAAATGATACAGGATTAATTGAGATTGTTACGTTGCATGGAGTTAAAATCAAATTACTTAACTTTGGAGAATAGAAACCGTCTTGTCTACAAAGTCATGTGCATTCTTTACTGTCTTAGCTATTAATTCCATAGTTGTTGCTTTAGTCACTCCATATTGCGCAGTCTCTCTATCATCTCTTGCCTCTCGTAGCTTATGAACCTCTTCATGGCTTAATGATGCTGACTTGAGCATATCTACATATTGCTGCTCAAGAAGTTTCTTTTTTACGAAAAAATGCTCTAAACCATTAATTGCAGCAGTGTGCTGTTTAGTTTTATAGCCTATCTTAGCCAGTAATGCGGTAGTAGCAAGATACATAGCATAATATCCCGTAACGACAATCCAATCATCAGGCGTATAGTTTGGTGGAATGTTCAATAAGTTGCGTGCCTCTTTGTTGTTTTTTAAGGCAAGAAGAACGTCCATAGTCATAAGATTTACAGTTGCTTTTTGCAGATACTTTGTAGTGTCTGTTTTAATTGCTGCGTCTTTCGTTAATCCGGAAGGGATTCTTTCTTTACTCATGGTACATATGCGTTCTCATACACAAGATCGCTTCCCTTAAATATAATTCCATACTGCACTAAATCACGCCAGAACTCTTTATTTTCCGCCTTAATTTTAATAAATTCTGTTCTTGGCAAGACTATTGCATGAAATTCTCTCATTTTGAAACTATGGGTTAAAGCTCGAATCTCAAGATCTACCGCTTTCTTTTCTGAGCTTACTGCTAAAATGTCTACATCACTATTCTCAGTTTCATTTCCTTTTGCATAGCTTCCAAAAATAATAAGCGTCTCTATTTTGTCACGAGGTAACTTTTCCATAGCAAAGACTAATGTAGGATATTTTTCAGAGAATTTTCTAACTCTCTCAATAGTATAGTGATAAAAAGCTAATTTGGCAAACCAGTTTTTCATGTCCAGTTTATAGAGAACAGTCTTCCCTATTTTTCTAGCTGTCAAAATCTTTCTTTTGACCAGACTAGATAATGTCCTATGCATAGGCTCATGAGAATATTTAGCACGTTCTTGCAGTTCATTGAGTGTTTTTTCAATGCCTTCTGGAAAAAAAGATTTCAAAATAGCTAAAGAGGTTTCATCTAAGCTTTCATTTATTTGGAGTTCTTTCTTTGCCATGTTATTAGTTGGGTAAACAACTATATAGTTGGATTGCCAATATTTAAACCTTTCTGCCTCTTGTATCATGCCGGAGCCTCCACACTATTCTTTTCCTGCATTTTCTTCATTAGTAAACTGAGAACTTCCTTATCTTCAAGCAATGATTCCATGAAAGTATGGACTTCTAACTTTTGTGTTTCTTTCTTGAATATTTCCTTTTGAGCTTCCTCTCCTAAGACGAAACTACACATTTTACAAAACTTATTAGTAGATTCATTTGCCGTCTTACAACGCATACAGACAATTGGCTTTGTGGGAGCGACTTTTTCTTCTTTCTCCACAATAATGCCGTTTGCCTTAAGAATAGCCTCGTCTGTTTCCTTTCCAGACATGTGAATATAGATAGAAGCCATCTTACTTCCTTGTGTCCATCCAAAGTATTGTTTCATTGCTGCTTCACTCATAATAGGAGCAAGATGTGTAGCTCTACTGTGGCGAAGCAAGTGTGGATAGACTCTTTTCTTAATTCCGGCCTTTCTTACTGCGTCATTAAGTATTGCCTTAATACGCGTATAGCACAGACATATAGTATTTTGTGGATTATACCATAAGTAAGCTTCTGGATTATTGTTTTTAGGATGCTCATTAATCCAGGTCTGAAGATAAGGTGCTGATGAAATAACTAGTACTCTTCTTGCTCCTGTTTTGCCTTGTACTGCCAAACGAGCACCATGAGTTTCAAAGAAAACATGTTTTATTTGTAATGTGCCAATCTCAGATACTCTACAGCCAGACTCAGCAAGTGTAGAAATTAAGGCTTTATCACGAATACACTCACAATTACGAATGATGGCGTGCACTTCTTCCTCTGTCAAAAGCTCTTCTGGTAATTTATGGCTTTTATTAGTAAGTGCGATACTAATCCATTTTACTTCAGGAGGATAAATCCCCTTATCTGTAATTCCACGAATAAAACGGTAGAACTTGCGAAGCATGACCTTGAATCCCTTCTTGCTTTCTGGAGCAAGCTCGCTCTGTTCAATTAAAGAAATGACTTTTCTCAAATCTGTTTCTGTCGCCGTTGTAAAGAGTTTATTGAACATTCGACTTAATTTTCTAAGATCAAGCAGATAACGGCCAATTTTTGCAAATCCGATACCTTCACTTAAGAGATAATCAGAAAAATCCAATATAATCTTCTTATTCTCATCAGAAATCTCTTTTGATTCTTTGACTAACTCTATCTGTCGTTCAAATTGCCTTTTGTAGTTATGCAAGTCCATCTTTGTTGAAGGATTGAGCGTGATTATAAACCACGACCCGGATCATACAAGGGCACTGAACTAACTATCTACGCCCCGACCGAACGGGTGAAGAAAATCTCTTTCCCTTATTTGAAAAGGGAACTGACTTTTTTCCTCTACGACTCGCTAGGGCGGTTAAGAATTGTTTCATTCTCTTTTTTCTTATCGACGCTGCCCGAAAAAAGGGAACCAAACTTCTTCTATACGCCCACGCCGAACGTGGCCAGATAATTCCATTCCCTCTTTTTGAGAGGAAACTAAATTTTTTCCCTACGCCCCAACCGGGGATCGAACCCGGATCCTCGCCGCGACAGGGCGATGTACTAGCCATTATACTATTGGAGCACGAATTATGAATAGGATTTTGATT
>Ga0209541_10002845_pt1 | contig 32376 bp, 38 predicted proteins | sample RifCSPlowO2_01_FD_184027 | JGI IMG/M metagenome (GOLD analysis project Ga0209541, IMG submission 184027) | Groundwater microbial communities from Rifle, Colorado - Rifle CSP2_plank lowO2_0.1 (SPAdes) (version 2) | ecosystem: Environmental > Aquatic > Deep subsurface > Groundwater | place...
GGCGGACAAGTGCAACAACCGAATAATGTACCACCACCCCAACCAACTGGGGCCCAAAGATAGGTGATCTCATAGAGAAAGCATACTATACTGAATAGTATGCGTGTCATTGCTGTTGTCTTCTTTTTTGTTATTTTCATTTTTTCCCTACATCCGACTTTCGCAAATAATAATGCAGACCCGGTGAATTCAAGTATTTCAACTAGCACTACGTCGCTTCCTGCGGATGGAGCAACAACCGCAACCATTTCAGTGACAGTCAAAGATAGTTTCAAGAATTCTCTCTCTGGGGATCATATTAAATTGACGAGCAGTGCCGACTCGGGACTCGTTATTAACGGAGGACCAGTGGGAGTGAACCATCATACTGCGGCAACGGACTCAAATGGAAAAGTCAATTTTACCGTAAGTAGCCGAAACGCAAGTCCGGGAACCGTAACATTTACACTAACCGATACAAGTGACCTCCCGCCGGTTACACTGGGTAGCGTTTGGGTAACATTCACTCCAGCCTCCCTTGCGCCGGACCCCTCCTGTAAAGATTCTGCCCCTACCAGTGTCCCAATGTTACAATCCGCAGAAGTAACTGGTGCAAACCAAATAACATTAACGTGGAGCGAAGCCGCAGATCCGGTCAGTTATTATCTTGTTGCCTATGGCACATCATCGAAACAGTATACCTATGGAAATCCCAGTGTTGGCGGAAAAGGCACAATCTCATATACCGTTGGCAGCTTAGCGTATGGAACAACGTATTATTTTGTGGTAAAAGCGGGGAACGGATGCGCTCCCGGAAGCTATTCCAACGAACTTTCAGCCGTCGTTGGAGGGGTAAGAATAACGTCAACTCCCACACCTACCCCAACACTAACGCCAACACTAACACAAACACCCACCCCCACCGAGACACCCATTCCAAAAATACCAACTCTCGTCTCCGATTCTTCAAATACAAAAATGTTACCCTCAATTGTTATGATACTATTCGGGCTCGGAGGGATGAGTATTGGAGCCATTATCTACTGGAAAAATAAAAAGACTGGAGAGGAATCTATTGAAGAAAAACAACTCGAGGAAGATTAACGTCCTAGCTTGCTCGCCAAGTGGGACGATTACCGAATAATTGATTGGTTAACAATCATCGACTATCCAGACTTAGTGCTTCAACAAACCAAGCAACTTCTCTCTATCTAACCCCCCTGACATTTCGGGTAAGGAGAAAATTGTAATTATACCTATCTGATTGGCGAATACTCGGAACATTAGGATGCGTAGTCAGGATTTCATGGTTTAATATCTTGTACACCGGGAGCGACCTCAGAGGTACCAGGAGCAACTTCGAGAGTACCCGGGGCGACTTCATTAGTTCCCGGAACAAAGATGTTGCTTCCCGGGTCTATAACATTTTTTATTTCTTCGGCAAACTCGGTTGCTTCATCTTTATTCTCTTTCGTCCCACTGTCATCTATAGTATCAATCATTGTTTTTATGACTGTTTTTTGACCGTCTTCAATTAATTCTTTCGCCTCCTCAGACATATCTTCCTTCATAACCTCAATTCTGGCCTGTTGTTTAATAGTTTGTTCTTTTGCCTTATCCAGAACTGTTGTCGGCGCGCCCCTTATCAAATCACCTTGTTTTTCTTTAAGAGTTTCATAACTTTTAATCAAAGATAGGACTTGACTAACATCCTTTGTTTTTACCAGGTTTTCTGCCCGCGTCAGCCTTCTTTCTGCCTGCTTTTCCAAAACAATGACTTTTTGCTGTACATTAAACGCGAAGAAATACTCGATTCTTTCTTGAATTCTTACAAAAAGAGAGTCCTGGGAGGAAAAGATATCACCCAGAGGGGCAGCCAGAGTAGGCTTGGGGGAAGACATAATGACAAATAGGGCAAAAATTATTCCCCCAATATACAGTAATATCCTGTGCATTAAATAAACTGTATTCCTTATTTGACTCGTTATCAAGAGGGGGTGTACAGTAGAATTAATGAAACAAACTTCTGTCCTGGTGCCTATTTTTTTGTCGGCAGTTGTGATTGCTACCTATGCTCTGCGCCGCCCTATTCAGGCAACTGGCTTAATGCCTTTTGATCCTTATTATCTAGTCCTATTTCTCCTGCCTGCTCTACTCATTCTTTTTAAAAAATTTTTCTTTGCGGATTTGGGTTTTAGGGTTGGCAAACCCCTAATGGGAATATTTTTTGTGTTTCTCCTGCCGGTAGTTTTATATTTTAGATGGTCTTTGACGGGGAAACCGTTTGTAGCTCCCAGCATATTTCCTTTAATGCTACTGATTGGTTCTTTTGCAGAAGAATTTTTCTTCCGGGGATATTTGCAGGAAGATTTTAAAAAAAGATTTGGGGGGAATATTTGGTTTAGTTTGGCGGCTTCCAATATCCTTTTTGCTTTAGTCCATTTAGTGAAAGGTTATTCATTACCAACTGCAGCCATGACCGGTTGGGTTGGGGTTTATTTTGGCTTTGCCAAAGACGAAAAAGGTGGAAATTCTCTTGTTTACTCTATGGCTGCCCATGGCCTGTATAATCTTGTTGCTACATCAGTAATATAAAAGTGAAAATTTAGTGCTCCCCTGGTCGGTGTACTTCGCCATCCAAAATTTCAATGAAGGATGGCTACGAACACCTTAACACCGAGAAACATCTTTCTTCAAGGCTTCAGGAACCGTTTCCTTGAGAAAGCCTTTCCCGATCCAGATTTTAAGTATCGCTCAAAATCTTTTGCTAGCTTTTCAGTTTCAAATGCTGAATAGTACACTAACGTCCACGGCCTATATGGTTTACTTGCAAAAGACTCGCCGCTATTATGCTGTTTCACTCTCTTTTGCAAATCAGTAGTCCAACCTGTATAAAATAGGTTAGATTTTGAGCTTTTCAGAATGTATGTGTAAAACATAACCATCTGAAGCCTTGGCGAAAGATGGCTCCCCCGGTCGGACTCGAACCGACAAACCTTCCGCTTAACAGGCGGCCGCGCTACCATTGCGCCACAGGGGAATGGTAAAGAACATGGCTATTATACTATAATTAAGCCGCTATGACGAAGAATCCGCTGCTCAATGCCATTGCTGCAAGCGTCTATATTGTTATCGTTGCCGCAGTGATGACTATCGGCTCTAAATACGCTCCCCGCGTCTCTAATTTTCTTGCCCCCATTGCCGCCATGTCTCTCTTTACTCTTTCAGCCGCTGTCATGGGATATCTATTCTGCTATCAGCCCCTCCAGCTTTATTTCGACAACAAGAAAAAACAGGCAGTAAAACTATTTTTGCAGACTATTGCGATATTTGGCGTTTTGACCGCAATTGCTCTCGGGCTTCTTTTTTCAGGCATCGGAAGATCCATAGAAGAAGTCCACTACCACGCAGGTTTTCTTGTTTATGTCGATGGAGTTAAACAGGATTTTTCTGATACTAAATATATGCACGTTGAAGCCTGTGATGAAGAAGGTCATGAGGTAGAAGAAGATGAACAACTCGAAAAAGCGCATCTCCATGACGGAGTTGGTGATGTCGTCCATGTGCATCGAAACGACGCTACGTGGAAAGATCTGTTTACAAATATTCGCTATGAATTTCCCTCCGCACAAGAAGTTGCGGGATACGTCAATGGTGTCAGAGTTGAAAATATACTGAAAGAACCTATCACAAAATATGATAGTGTCCTTTTTGTTGCAGGAAATGATGCAAATGTCGATCTTTCGCAAAAAGTAAGCCGCGACCATATGTTTGAGGTCGAAAGTCAGAGCGAATCCTGCGGAAGTTAAACTTTATTCAGGGATAACGAGATTGTAAGCGCGAGTGCTGTCGAGGCGCATAATTTGTTCTATTCCTCTATATCCCAGTGTCCCTCCGCAGTCGCCGTTTTCTACAATCAGTGTTGATGATGGTATTTCTGATTTGTTAAGAAATTTTGTCGGGCACCAATCAGAGGCAAAATCAATTTTTCCCAACCTTTTCATTTGCAGTTGCGACTGAAATTGGCCGATAAGTGACACATCAAAATTTCCTGAAAAATAGAGGTAGTAAATCGGCAGCCTTGCAAACGGCGGCATGATAATTTTTTCATACGCGGCTTGTTCTCTGATGAGATATTGTGCAAGCTCTTTATCTCCATCATTTCGCAAAATACTGTGATAGGAATCACTGTAATTGGCATATTGATGCCAGAAAAATATACCTTCAACTAACAGTGCAAGCAAAAAAATAACGGGGATAAATTTTATTTTGTGAATATATTTGTACCCCAAAGCAGCAAGAAGAATCATGGGAAGAAGAAGAAATAGTGATCGGTGGGCGTGTGGAACAAAATCTACAGTGAGTACTGCTGGCAAGGGAGTAACAAGAAGTAAATACGCAATATACCAAAAAACGCCCCCAATAAACGAGATAACAATGAGTACTCCCATGGTTATATACAACAGCCCTTGAGCAGGAACACTAAAATAACGCGGCTGTCCTCCGGCTTCTAAAAATAAGTGTCGGGGAGAAAAGTAACTCGTAAACTGATTAACAAATTCCCGTGCGTAACCGACTACTTTGTTGTGAAATACACGAGCATACGGGTTTTTTGTTGTGTATAAAAAGTTCTGTTGGGTTTGAGTAATTTGCTGCCGCATTTCGGAGTTGTTGAAAAGCGAGGTTTGCACAAATCTTCCCTTTCCCCATGGTGTTATCGCAATCAAAGCCGTGAGGAAAAAAAGAAACAGTGTTGGTTTAAAGTATTTTTTAATAAAGGGAAGGAGAGCCAACGGAATGATGAGACGAAGACCGGGATAGAGAAAATAACAAAGAAACAGCAAGAGAAAACCGTACCGCTTTTTCGTTAATACCCATAAAAGTCCATAGGTAAATGCAGTAAATCCGATCACTCCTTCTGCTGATGTTCGAGATAATACGACGTGCCACGGTGTTATCGCCAAAAGGAGAGAGGCCATGAAACCCGCGCGTTTGTCTTTGAAAAAAAAGTATGCAAGACCAAAAATCGGGAATACTGCAAGTGCTCCTATAAACGCTGTGGGAAACCGCGCAGCAAATTCAGTGAGTCCAAAAAAATATGTTGAGAGTCCGGATACATACATGGGGAGCACCGGAGGAAAGTCACCGAATTTATCAAAATAGAGTAGCGGGAACCAATTGCCGTAAAGATCTCTCCCGTTTTCAAAAATAAACCGGCCAACGTAGGCATTGGTTACTTCTTCTTCATAAAACCCGTTGGGTAACACTCCTAAATGGTACACGCGAAGAGTAAGCGCGAGAAAAAAAACGAGCAAGAGAGTAAAATTTTTCACTCTAGGTAATCTTTAAGTTTTTTACTTCGTGAAGGATGGCGCAATTTCCGTAAAGCTTTTGCCTCTATTTGCCGAATACGCTCTCGGGTAACGCCAAACTGGGCACCGACCTCTTCAAGCGTCCGCGGCCTTCCGTCTTCTAAACCGAATCGGAGAATCAACACTCTTTTCTCACGGTCAGATAGAGTAGTTAAGACTTCTTCCATATGTTCTTTGAGAAGTTGCCTGCTCGTTTGGTCGTACGGCGTTGGCCCCGGATCTGAAATAAAATCGCCCAAGTGACTATCTTCCTCATCGCCCACCGGTGTTTCAAGACTCGTTGGTTCCTGGCTTACTTTCATAATCTCCCGAACCTTGGTAACATCAATTTCCATGACCTTTGCAATTTCTTCCGGTGTTGGCTCGCGCCCCAACTCCTGCATAAGTCGTCGGCTTGCGCGGACAAAGCGATTGATTGTCTCAACCATGTGGACTGGGATTCTTATTGTCCTTGCTTGATCGGCGATTGCGCGGGTTATAGCCTGACGGATCCACCAGGTTGCATAGGTAGAAAATTTAAATCCTTTCCGCCAGTCGTATTTTTCAACCGCCCGAATTAATCCTTGATTGCCTTCCTGAATAAGATCAAGGAGGCTCATCCCGCGGCCGATATATTTTTTTGCAATGGAAACGACCAGACGGAGATTGCTCTCGGTGAGTTTCCTTTTTGCTCGTTTATCTCCCCGCTCGTAGCGCTTTGCAAGCGACATTTCGTCGGCGAATGTAAGAAGCGGAATCCGCCCGATTTCCTTAAGGTACATTCGCACCGGATCCGATACCCCCTCTGCACTTGCTCGGGCAAGCGCTTCTATCTCTTTTTCAAGTTCCTGAATACTTTTACTCGCTTCTTTTTCAATGTCAGCTGATGTTGTTTCAAAAACATCAATACCAGCTTTGATAAGTTTGTCGTAGAGGTGGTCGAGATCTTTAATTCGATCTTCCGGTTTGGGGTAAAGTGCAAGGATATCCTCTTGCGTGATAAAGCCGTTAGCTTTTCCTTCTTTAAGGAGATCGGTAACTGAGGTGATTGCGCGTGGTTTTGCCATAGGTTCCGAAAGTACCAGTCCGTCAGCTGACGGGCCGGTGACTTCGCTTCAAAGGCTATTATATTAGATTTCGGCTTGTTTTTCTAGCTTTGAAAGTTTACGGGTAAGGTCACGAAGCTCCACTCCGGTGACCCGGTTCATTTTTCTTTTCACTATCATTTTTTGCGCTTCACGAGTAGCATTAACCCACTCCCGCTCTAAACGATTGTTGTCCTCGACAATATCCGATAGATCCATAAGCGCTGCTTCATCGAGTGTGGAGATAAGCTCTGGAGGAAGTTGGTCAGCAAATTTTTTGAGATTGAAAGTCTTATTGTTTTTGACAAAACCACCGAGCCTTTGGATAAGTTCACGAACCGGAGAGAGCGAGAAATCTTCAAGGACAATGAGGCGAATCAAGTCCGTATAAAATTCGCTTGTCCTTCCCTGGAGGAGTAATGCCAAAAGATACACTTCTAGTTTTTCTCCTCGGGTGCGTACTGGTTGATCCGAGGTTAATTTAACGGAGCCAATAATACCTTTTTCCAGTGTTCGTTTTGCCTTTTCCAATCCTTCAATTATTGTCGCCTCCGAAACGTCGACTGCGTCAGCAAGTTTTTTCACATAGTGTGCTTGAACAATAGGGTTTTCTATTTTAACCAAAATCGGAATAAGTTCTTCTCCGATCTTCTTTTGGCCAAAGACCGTGTTGGCATCAAAGCGAGAAATTGCCGAGCGCAGAAAATAATCATAAATAGGAATTGCTTCTTTAATTGCTTTCTTATATATTCCCGGATTTTCTCGTGCGGCTTCATCGGGATCTTTACCTGACAGCAAAATAACAACCCGCATGTCCATACCAGCGCTCTCGGCTATTTCAATACCCCGCCGTGCTGCTGCATCGCCGGCAACATCACTGTCGAGAGAAAAAGTTAGGCGCTCAGTGAAACGTTTAAGGAGCCGGACGTGTCCTTCGGTGAGTGCTGATCCTTTTATCGCTACCACATTGGCAATACCAGCCTGAAATGAAGAGATGACATCGAGCTCTCCTTCCATAACCACTGCCTCGTTTTGTTTTTGAATTGCATCTTTAGTTACATCAAGTCCATAGAGCACATTGCTTTTTATATAAACCGGCGTTTCACTGGTGTTAATATATTTTGCTTCCTTAACCTCCGGATCAAGAACACGACCTGCAAATCCAACCACTTGTCCCCTGTGATCTTTCAGTGTAAATATCACCCTTCCCCGAAACCTGTCGTAGTATCCTTTCTGTCCGGCAATCGCAAGCCCTGCAGTTTCAATAAGTTTTTCGTCATACCCTTTCTTCCGGAGGAATTTTGAAAGACCGTCCCAACTATTGGGACTGTATCCCAAAGCAAAGGTGTTTATTGATTTATCAGAAATACCCCGCTCTTTGAGGTAGCGCCGCGCAGACTCACCCAAACGATGCTTAGTGAGGAGATAATGATAAAACTCACTCGCCAAGTGATTCACTTCGTATAGTTTTTGCTTGAGTTTTCCTTCTGTGGTATCCGGGGGTCGACGGGTAAGTTTCACGCCCACTTTATCTGCCAACATTTCAAGTGCTTCGACAAAATCCACATGGTTATACTCCATAATAAAGGTCAAAACATCCCCTCCCTTGCCGCACCCGAAGCAGTGGAACGTTTGCCGTTCTGGGGAAACAATAAACGAAGGAGTTTTTTCCGTGTGAAAAGGGCACAGTGCCTTAAAATTTCTCCCGGCTTTTTTGAGCTGCACCCTCTCACCGACCACGTCGACAATATTAAGCCGTGATTTAACCTCATCAATATCGCTCATAGGCAGAAAGCAGAATACATCGCTAGGTGAAGATTGGCAAGGAGACTGGTGATTTTTTGTGATTAAGATACAACCGTACACTTTCCCCGTGGTCAAATGCAAATTCATCAACCGGCAGAAGTTTCTCAAATGCAATCCATTCGACTTGAGAATTCTCTTTGTCCGGATCTCCAATTTTTTTAATCGGTTTGCAAATAAATTCAATTGAAATATTTTGTCGGTCTTCTTTGGGACGATTGGGGTTTGTGTTTATGCGGAATAAAGAAATAACTTCACATTGCCAACCTGTTTCTTCCAAAATTTCACGGATAATCGCCTCTCCTGCTGTCTCATCTCTGTCCATAAATCCGCTGGGCAAACTCCACTTGCCGGTTTCAAGAATCGGCCCTGCGCGCTTAACTAAAAGCAGTGTTCCGTCTTTTTCAACAATCGCATGGACGACGACATGCCGCAAACTCGCTTTTCCTCTATTTTCAAATGTGCAGGTAATCATACAAGTTTATCGATACAACTGGCTGTGCGTGCCAAGCAAATGAAATTCAATAATTAAACGGTCATCATCAATAATAATTTCTTTATACAATGCTCGCCAATCGCCAGTAACATTAATACTTCTATATCCTTTATACGATCCTATAAGCAAGTGATTGTTGAGAAAAGGATGAAATTGATCACGAAGAAATATTGTAAGTCTCTGTTGATATGCGCGTCGTACTAGTCTCGGTGCTTTACGTAGTAATTTTTCGAACTTTGGAGTGGGAACCACTTTTACGATGTTTCTCTTCATTACGAATTATTGTATCAATATACGCAAGATATTCATCTGGCGAATATGACTTCGCCTTCCCAGAACGGATTTCCTCCTCCGATTCCTGTAGCATTCTTTTTGCGTAGGGGGTTAATTCTAGTCGTACATCGGAAAATCCGATAGAACGATCGCGCACTAACTGTCGAAGAAACCCGTTAATAAGAGAGCTTAGTGAAAATCCTAAAGCAGACGCTGTTTTCTGCGCTTGTTTTTTCAGTTTCGGATCAACTTTAATATTAACGACTGCCGTATTCATATACACAAAGTATATACTTTATATACACTTGTGTCAAGATGTTTTACTGGAACATCAAACGTTTCTCAACAGCATACTCTCCAATCGTAAATTGGTCTGTTAGTTTTCCTAACTTGCTTACAATATCACGGTACCAGTTTTCTTGGAATGTTCTATTCGGTTCGTCTTTTTGAATAATTACAAACATATTGTACCCTCCGTGGGCAACCGGAAGTTTCCCAGCGTAGCGGGTCGTTCCCCGGTACCAAAAAAGATACTGCCAAGAATCCTGCCACGCATGCGGAACGGTGTAGGCTTGAATTTCAAACGAATCATTGCCTACCCGGCTGTAAATTTCATCAATAACACGAATCTGATCGCTGTATCGAACATCTGGTTGCGGCGCCTGGAAAAAAATATTTTTATTCGTCGGAATATTGTTCCATATCATAAGCAAATTTAATACTACAAAAACAACTATCAATGATTTTTTTTCTGATAAAATCATTGCAATACCAACTATCGCTGCTGGAATAAGTACGACAAATAACTGATCCAGTGCCCCCCGTCGAAAAAGAATGAGTACCGCGGGAGGTAAAATCATCCAAACAGACAACATCTCTTTTTTATTTAAGAGAAGCGCAACAAAAATTAGAGTAGCGAACAACACCGGAACTCCATTAAATATTCCTATCCAAGAAATAAATAACTTTCCCGTTTCAACGATCGACGCAAAAAACGGCAGTCCAACAGAGGGAGAAATCAGAACATGACGAATATTTTGAAGCATTAAGAAATTATTGCGAAGATCAAAAAGTAAAAAATTCCCCCATGCGGTTATGAGAAATAACACCAATGATCCCCATATAATATTTTTGGGAATGTTAATAAATTTTTTCCGAAAACGAAAAATAATATAAACGAGAAATAAGGGAACAAACAAGTAGTTTATAAATTGCACTTGCCCCAAAAGTCCGGCGCAAACTGCAACGCCAATGAGTGAAGTTTTTTTGCCGTGAAGAAATCGAAAAAGAAAAAATAGAAAAAGAAATGCAAGAGGAATTGCTAAAGGTGGTTGTGAAAGCCACCGACTATAGACGACGGCTCCGTACGAAACGGCAAAAAGTATCGCAGAGGTAATGCCGACAGATCGTTTCCCGGATATTTCTTTGCCAAGCGCATATGCGACGAACACTGTTGCTGATTGAATCAGGGTAAAAAAGAAACTCACGGCAATAGGATTTCCACGGGAGAATAAGAATGGAACGGCAGCAAGATAATATTCAATCGGACCATGGAAAATTCCATCGAAATCAGTTTTTGCGCCGATGAGTGTGAAATTTCCTTCCGTGATTTTTTTTATCTCAAAAAAATCCCTCCCTTGTTCCGGACCGAAAAACAAATATGAAGGCATCATCCACCAACGGAGAGAAAATGAGCATAGCGTAAGGAAAACTAGGAGCACTGCGGTGGCTCGATTCATATATGGAGAATGTGTTTTGTTTGGTCAACACCCCACTGGTTTCCAGCAATAATATTGTGAGGGCTAAAGTAAGATCCTTCGTAAAAGAATTTCCCTCCTGCCTCTTCTATAACTAGTTGAGCCGCGGCAACGTCCCATGCATGGAGCGGTGTTGATTGATAAAACAGAAAGAGTCGACCGGCTGCAATATATGAAAGAGAAAGTGCGGCAGAACCGTGTGAGACTATATTCGCAGCTCCTTGCTTGTAAATTTTTTGGGTTACCCGAAAATCTTTTTTGTTTGGATGCCAAAAACCAACGCATGCCACTTTCCCCTTAAATGACGTCTGCTGATCAATGGTAAGTCGTGTGGTATTCATAAATGCACCCTTACCATCTTCTGCCCAAAAAAGTTCATTACGGGAGGGGTCATACACGGCGCCCGCAATGGTCTTTCCATTTTCCATATATCCGGCGGAAATGCAGTAGAACGGAATGTGGAAGGAAAAATTTGTCGTACCATCGACAGGATCGATAACCCACAGATGTGGCTCTTTCTCTAGGTCTTCAAGAGTATTTTCTGTTTCCTCTGAAAGAATTTTGTGAGAGGGAAATTGTTTGTGGATTTGAGACATCAAGAATTCTTCGCTAGCAAAATCCGCTTCCGTTGCCCAACCAGCAACGCCTTTGTCTTTTGCTTTCGTGCGTTCTGTTCGTTCAATCAGCTCTCCGGCTTCAACAGTGATACGTTTGAGAAAATCAATCATGAGCGGAAGGGGCGGGATTCGAACCCGCGATCACCTTGCGGTGATATTCGCTCTCCAAGCGAACGCACTAGACCAACTATGCGACCCTTCCGTGTTTGGATTATACTACGTTTATGTCTTCCCGCATGATTGCCCTTATCGCTATTGTTCTTGCCTCTCTTCTCTGGTCTACTGCGGGGCTCTCGAAAATCATCGTTCGCGACTTTGACCCGTACACAGCAGCATTCGTTCGTTTTTTAATCGCTTCTATTGTCATTCTTCCACTATTTCTCAGAGAAAAAAATATTGGGAAAAAAATGTTTATTGATCTTGTTCCCATTGCGTGTCTCTTAACCGCAAACGTCGCCTTCTACTACCTTGGCCTCAGAACTTCAACGGCCAATGCGGCAGCTATTATTTATACTGCTGTTCCACTCGTCGTTGCGATCCTAGCTCCACGATTAATTAAAGAATCTGTCTCACCAACAAAAATTGCAGGTCTTCTTATTGGTCTTATGGGAGTCCTGCTCATCGTCCTTCTTCCGTTCATTGAACAAAAACAACTGATCAGTGGAGAAATCCGTGGTAATATGTTTTTCTTTTCAGCAGTATTTGTATGGTCATTTTATACTCTCGGTTCTCGTCATATGATTAATAAGAAACAGTATTCCTCACTTGCAATGTCCGCAGTCTCCATTTTTACAACTACAATTATATTTTTCCCTCTTTCTATTATAAATTATCAAACGCGCTATGTAGCTCTGCTTCTTAATCCGCACTATCTTTTCCTGTTTTTCTACCTAGGCACTGCGGTGACAGTGGCAACATTTGTTTTGTTTCAGTGGGCAATCAAGCATTCATCGGCAACTACTGCGTCACTCAACGTCTATATTCAACCCTTCTTTGCAGTGATAGTTAATGTCCTTTTTCTTGGTGAAAAACTGACGCTGGGATTTTTTATTGGCGGTATTTTAGTTATATTCGGTGTGTTTCTTGCAGCAAGTAAAGGTATACTCCAAGAGCTACGCAAGGTTGCTCGTGTCTAGCGCCCCCGACCAGAATCGAACTGGTATCATCGGTTCCGGAAACCGACATTCTGTCCGTTAAACTACAGGGGCAATGGTGCTATTATAGCGCTATGCGCGTACTTAAAAAAGTTCTTGCGCTCATCATCCTTGCTCATCTTGCGCTTATTCTCTTTACTAACCGGGCGCTCTTTTTTTCAACATTTGATGAGGCGTATTGGAAAGACAAATATGAACACTCGCAATGGAAACTTCCTCTATCAGCCAGAACACTGGGAGATGACGGACTCTATCTCTATGAAGGCTTTCGTTTAATTCGCGGCGGCGACCCGACACTCCTCAACGCGGAAGTACCTCCGCTGGGGAAATATTTAATAGGACTGAGCATTCTTATCTTTGGTAATGGATACTGGTATGGATTTCTCATAAATACACTCTCATTAATAACTCTATTATTTTTAAGCAACATTCTTCTCAAAAATTTATTAGGAGCTTTACTCGTCACAACTCTCATTGCCACCGATCCACTCATTACAAGTCAGTTTCCGCTCAGCATGCTCGACAGCCTCCAACTTCTTTTTCTTCTCCTCACTTTTCTCTTTTTACTAAAACGCAGATTTATTCTTTCTGGCCTTGCTTTTGGTCTGTTTTCGGAAACAAAATTTCCGATTCTCAGCCCGCCGATTGCAATATTTCTCGGGTTCTATCTTTGGCGTACCACAAAATCGTGGAAAACAATCTTTATATTTTTTACTATCACAACACTTGCCTATCTTCTCCCCTACGCACAGTACTTAGCGCTCAGTCATAGTTTTGCGGATTTACTGCGAGTACAAAAATGGATCGCCTCTTTCTATCTCAGCGCTAACCTTGTCCCTAATATCGGAAGCAGTATCACCGCACTTTTAACTGGTTGGTACCAAAATCTTTTCACGAGAATTTGGGTCCGTGCACCAGAATGGTCACCCGTGTGGACGCTCATCGCGCCGCTTGCAGCAATTTCTTCAGTAGACGCTCTGTTAAAAATATTGCGAAAAAAAGAAAATATAATGTGGCTGCCGATCGCTGGCTTCACACTTTTTTCATTACTCTTTTTTGCAATGATTCCTTTCTGGGTAAGATACTTAGTGCTCCCGCTTCCGTTTTTTTATTTGATGAGTGCAAAACTTCTCCGATCCATTCCCATAACCATAATTCTTATTCTCGTTAATCTAGTTTTTTCGACAGGCATTCTCTTTCCCACACCAGCCCGCATGCTCAACCAACTTTCCTATAACTGGCAGTATGGATTTTCCCATGACATCTATGAAGACCTCGCAAACGAAAGTAAAATAGTAACTCGTGATAATTTTCGCCGATTTGGATTACAAGCTTTTTCGCAAGCAGAAATAGAAAGTGTATCAGTTTCATTCGATACATCCCGTCTCTCACGATGGCAATCGCCGCAAACAATCCCCGTTCGCATTACGTACGATACGCGTCACATCGGTTCATTTGAAGAAAACAAAACAATCCAACTTATTAAAGAACGTGGTCAATGGAAAATTCTTTGGGATTGGGAGAATCTTATTGACAAACTCAGTCAAGATAGGTATCTCGAAACAATTGTTGAAGAAGGGCGACGAGGAAGTATTTTGGCAAGTGACAAAACAGCTCTCGCAGAAGATTTTGACAGTGTGATGATCTGGGCAACTCCGGGACTGCTTGATAAATTGCGCGAGGAAGAACTATTGAAACTTCTCTGGGAGCTTTTTGATCATAATGTTGCCCACATTGCATTTCATCAACGGATCGTCGGCAACTCTCTTTCTGATCTACCCATTCCCTTGGGCGTTCTCTATAAACCAGTATCTAACGAACTGCGAAGTTTTCCCGGAATTACGTTAACATCTCACCTTGGTCGACGATACAGGCAAAGCAATATCGTAACTGTTGGAAAAGTTTTAAACACTAGTTACTTCGAATGCTGTTCATATCTCTATACGACAACGACCTACGACGGCGATAACGGGGTGGAGTATGAGAGAAATAGTGAACTGAAAGGATTTAACGGTGGCAGTCTTGTGATAAAAGATAAAGAAGGAAATGTTGTGCGAATAATCCTTGACATCGAGAAGCGCGATGGAAAGAATGTCCAGCTTTAAGTAATTTTTGTGAGATCTCCACCAAGAACAATAGGCTTCATCGCGTGCATTTCTGTTTTGTATTCCATCTCTGGAATGGAATTAAACAAATAAATTTTTTTGCCTAACCAGAATGCCAATCCTATTTCAAGAAACGTATTGCCGCCGATATAACTCGTAATTCCTTTTTTATCATAATTGAGAATGAGAATCGCATCGCTTTTCTCAATTTTTCGGAAATGTTCGCGGATAAAATCGTACTCAATTTTAGCGGTAATTTTGTCTTCGTCAGTTGTCGGATGCACAAATCCTTCTTTATCCATGAGTTCCAAGCTTTTCGGAACCAATACGGTATGACCCGCTATCTCAAGAGTCCTTCGCACTTCCCGCATTTTTTGGTGAAACTCCATGCTCCCGCAAATAGTAATTGTCATAGCGTCATTTCCCTCTCGTGCATTTTTTTGTAAAATTTTTCCGCCGCAAAATTAGCTTCATAGAGTGTTAGTGAAATACACTCATCTAATACTGCGCCTGAATCGTAGCTCAAATTCCTACTCTGGCGCCTGTGCAGTTTATCTTTGGGGTAGGCAAATGTATGCTTTTTCGGATCCGTGCGAAGGGGATACTCGTAGAAGAGTTTGAGGTCGGGAAGTGGCTTAGTGAAACGAACGCGGCGAGTCTTTGCAAGCGGAAGATTCACATTGAGAATTGATGCGCCCCAAAAATCGTGATCAATCGCGCGTGTTATGAGATCAAAGACGACTGAACCGGGGTAATCGATGTACTCTTTCATGTCTTCAGCCCCACTGTGATCTTTGAAATAATGCGAATAATGCACATCCCAACTTAACACTATTGCGCGCTTTGCCATTTGCAAACTCATAGCAACGGCTGCAGCTGAAAATGTGCCGGACGAAATGATACCACCTCCGATGTTAAGTCCTAGGTTGATGCCTGAAATTACCAGATCAAACGGTTGTTTATAAAAACTTGCCGCAAGGTGTATCGCATCTGCTGGGAATGTACTCACCCAAAGAGCGGGAATTCCATCCACTTTTTCTTGTCCCCACTTTCCTCCTTTTAAAACATTTACATGCCCCCCAACCCCACTTTGTTGATGTTTCGTGCCGGCAATAGCAAGCTCGTATCGGTCTTTGAGAAAATAGATAAGAAGCCGCGTGCCAAGACTGTTATATCCATCGTCACCGGTCAATAGTATTCGTTTTATATTCATAAAAAATGAGCGGAGGGGGTGGGACTCGAACCCACAAGTCCCCTTTCGGAGACAACAGTTTTCGAGACTGTCCGGATAGCCATTCCCTGCACCCCTCCACCGGGCGCTCCCGCGCAGAATCGAACTGCGATCAGAGGTTCCGCAAACCCCTATTCTATCCGTTAAACTACGGGAGCGTGGCTCTATTATACCCTGGAACCGCGGGGAAACGAAATTAGCTCGTAGGCTTTTCGAGGGGGATTTTGTTCGTAAGCCAACGTGCGGCGTTATCGACCCACGTTTTTTGCGGAGTCTCGCGAAACGGTATGTGTTTGGCAATATATTCACGCACACTATTTCGATCTTTACCGCCCAAAAGTATAATCACGCGAGGACCGATGAACGGGCGGAGCACCAAAAGCGTTTGACCCCACTGTTCCTCGTACCAAAATTCAAAGAGTTGCTCCCACCGGTAAAATGCGCCGGCGCTTTCAATGCCGAGATTGGTAATTCTGTGTTTGACCTCCTCCGGGGGAATAGTCGAGAGGACATAAATCAAAAATACAATCGAAAGTACTGCAGCAATCAGAACAAATTCCCGAGCAAACACTAAAATAATCGATAAAAGAAAGACAATGGCCGCGATATTTGTGAAATACTCACGATCCCGCTTTTTAAAAAGTCGCGAGGGAGAACTCCACTCAAGATACACCTCTTCTCTTTTTTCTTCGTTCTTTTTTTCGGTAGAGGTATCCATAGAGCTAGTATATCACAGAGAAAAAGCCTATTTTTGGTATAATGACGTTATAGGAGAGTGGGCCGGACGGTAAGGCACAGGTTTGCTAAACCTGCACCGTGAATAACGGTGAGTGGGTTCGACTCCCACACTCTCCGCTTTTTTTGGAGGGTTGGCAGAACGGCTATTGCGCAGGTCTTGAAAACCTGTGAGCGTAAGCTCTTAGAGGTTCGAGTCCTCTACCCTCCGCAAATCATGAATAAACATAATTTGATTCAAATAATCTTGACCACGGTCGTTATTGTTGTTGTGGCGCTACTAATTTTAACAACAAAAACAAACTGGTCGTTAAGTGATGAAAAGCCGGGTCCAAAAATGATAGATTGCATGTTTCAGGGGTTATGGTCGCCATTGTTGAGAGTAAGAATTGTCGTGAAGCAATCATGTGCAGGTATTTGAGTAGTTTTCAAATAGGTTATAACACTGTAAATAGTGCTCCGCTTAATCTCGACTTTTAATAACCAGAGCAATACCTTCGTGCACTTCGATTATTGCCGATTTCTCAATAACAACATTACTTATACCCCGCGATGTGCCGCGAATGAGCCGCTTTCGGGTAAGGGGGTATGCAAATCCGGAAAGAGAAATAACGATAGACGGGGTGAATGGCAAAATCGAGACATAATGATGTGGACTTCTGCTTACAGCGTGCGAATCTTTTACCAGTGTCATTTTGTTTTTCCCATCAATAACGTTACCGGCAATTCCTTTTTTCAAGAATTTTTCAAGAAGATGCACAGCGGCTATCGTATGATCAAGACGTGTCCCGATACCGCCGAAAATCACGACTTTTTTTGGCTTAAGACTGATGGCATAGTCAACGGCAAGTTCTAAATCCGTTGCGTCTTTCTTTTGTGGATATTTTATAACCTTCTTTACTTTCTGTTTAATTATTTTCAGATCTTTCTTTGTAACAGAATCAAAATCTCCAAAGGCAACATCGGGAAGTATTTTGTTTGCAACTAACCACAGGGCGCCTCGATCAACACCAATAATTTTATCCGCGCTGCGAATTTTTTTAAAAAATCGTTTCTGCAACTTACCGCCTGCAACAATTGCAATATTCATACTATCGTGCCATAGTCATTCCCCAAATAAATTTGGCACCAGCACGTTTTAAAACATTTGCTGCTGATCGTATCGTTGCCCCTGTTGTAAACACATCATCAAATAGTAAAACGCGCTCCGGCGAATATGTTGCAGCAAATACTTTTTCCATATTTTTTAATCGTTCTTTTCGTTTCTTCATTTCCACCTGTGGCGTTGTTCGTTTGATGCGTCTGAGTATATCGGTACGAATAGGGATATGCAATTTCTCTGCAATGAGCCTTCCCAAAACTTCTGCCTGATTAAATCCCCGCTGTCGATACCGAGAGGCATGAAGCGGAACCGGTATAAAAACATCAACATTTGGAATCTCCACTTGCGGTATTAATGACACAAACTCTGATGCAAGGTCGGAGATGGAGCGATACTTGAGTGCTTTAATTGCTTTCTGAATAATACCTTGGTAACGAAAAAAACACGTCAAACCATTCAAACCTATCGGATACATTGGTGTATTAATGGAAGCTATTGTTGTGCGACATGAAGGACAAAAATACTTCCCAATTCTTCCACACCTCAAACATCTCTTTGGAAAAAGAATGTCAAGAAATTCCATATATTTAGTGTATTATAGATCCAATGGATACCACTCTCCTTTCGAGGCTCAAAAAGAAACAACTCCAGGCAGCAAAACTCCTCGCATCCCACCACCCACACGCAGCAAGGATGATTACCACTGGTGCATTAACCGGAACCCTCCTCCTTTCGAGCCCGGCCCTCCTATCAACTCCGTCTCGGGTTACGCTTTCTTCCTCAACGCTTACCTCGCTCCTCCCGATCTCTGTCGGCCCGCTCATACCGGAGATTGAGGAAAAAATCCTTGAGGTGCTCAAAAACATGTTTGGTATACATGTCGTTGCAGAACTTGACGGAAACCGCCTCAATCAAAATTACGGGTTTATGGGAGCTGAGCAGCATCTTCCCCGATTTCCAGGAGATACAATCGACCAACACGACGAATTTCAAAAATCTGGTATTACTCCTGGGCGTGGCGCGTGGGGGTATTTTGCAAATTCAAAGATAGAACTCTCTCCTGACCTCATTCAAAAAGAAAAATACTACGTGGCAGTGCAAACACTCTACTTACCTGATTGGAATACTCGCCAGCCGGAACTTAAGGATTGGTATAAATGGAGAAAAGTTCTCGTCGTCAATCCGAAAAACGGAAAGTCCATCGTTGCAATTATTGGTGACGCGGGACCAGCAAGCTGGACAGGAAAACATTTCGGTGGATCACCCGAGCTCATGGCACATTTAGGATTAAATGTGGGTATGCAAAAAGGTGCAGTTTTGTTATTCTTTGTAGATGATCCCGAAAATAGTGTCCCGTTAGGACCAACATGACAAAAAGATTTTACGATAATCTCATATTTTTTGAAGAAATAGTTGCGGTTGTCGGGAATAAAAAAGACATTCTCAAAATTATCGACGACACACTTCATACGCATATCCTCGACGAGATTCTTAGCCACTTGCCAAAGCATTATCACGGCACATTCTTAACGCATTTCCAAAATAATCCGACAGATATCAATCTTCTCGAATTTCTCAAAAAAGAAGCGCGGGAGGATATAGAAAAGGTTATCGCAATGCGGGCAAAACGAGTAAAAAAAGAACTCCTTACTGAAGTCAAAAAGAATAAATAGTGGACATCACGGATAATATCTGGAACCAGCTTACAGATTACATCTTCCGCTGGTACGGCGTGCTTACCCGTTCAGTCAAAATACTTACCCCACGCCACGCTTTACGCCTTTCACCTATTACTGTATCACATACGGAATTATGAAACGGATAGCAACTTTATGACTGATATAGGAAGACCAGAATATCCTGACGAACAATATCAAATATGGCTTACCGAAATGGCGCCTTTTCTAAAAATCGGTAACAGCCTCTATTTTGCTATAGAGAAAGCCTTGCTTATCAAGCACAAGTCAGCAATTTACGAAAAGTACAGGCTAAAAGACTGGTTTTCGGAAAAAATAGACGCTTTTCAACGCTATCCGGGCGAAGTAGTAAACAGCATTTTTTACCGGCTAATCCTTAGCATTGACGAAAAGGTCAAGATTGGACAGCCAGTAACCGACGAAGAGTGGCGTAACCTTCGCTTCTTCGCAGAAAAGCACCGGAGCTGCCAACCGTTTTTTGTTAGCCGGCAAGAGGTGGCTCAAGTGGAACCGGATGACATCAGCCAGCTTCTTGATGATTTAGAGCGAGAAAATGACAAAACAGACTACAGTCATCTAGCAGAGCAGGTAAAACGAGAACTTGATAATCAACAAGCTAATCCTAACCAGTCAGCCTAAAAGGGAAATAGTTTCTGTACTTTCACGCCAAGCGCCCGGGCGACTTTGTATATCGTTTTTAGTGACGGCATCCTTGTTCCGGCTTCTATAAACTGAATGTATTTGGAGCTTAGACGTAGCTTCTCAGCCATTTCCTCTTGAGTCAATTTCGCTTGTTTCCTCAATCGTTTGATACGCCTACCCAGTTTTTTCTCTCGCTCTGTACCCATATGCTTTAGCGTATGGGTATGTCTTATTTCATAACACCTACTGTATGTTACCTTTTAGCTTCATATGTTGCTTGTCTTTGTACCAACTAAGTGTTACCATTTCACCAACAAAACTTATGGAAGAATCTAACCCGTGGTATAAGGGGCCGTTTGGAAAACTCGCGTTCGCTCTGTTTATCGTCACACTTCTATCCGGCGTAATAGGCTTAGCACTTGTAAGTAGCAATACTGCTTCTACAAAAACAGCCCAAAAAGAAGTCTCTCCCCCCTCTATAGAGAAAACAGAAACGCCGACTCCAACAGGCGAAGTCCAACAAATCCAGGGAGTATACATGGACTATAACTACACAATCTTGTATCAACAGGGCACGTCGAAATATGTAGCCACGTTTCAGCCGTTCCTACCGCGTAACGATGCTATTGTTATCGGCGCGATGATAGAGTTAATAAATCAAGCTTACGGAAAACACACGGGGAAAAACTTACTGCCTCAGCCTGTATCTCGCAACGGAGTAAACTTACTAGTGTTTGAGGGAATAGATAAAAATTATTACTTCTTACTTATCAAAGAGGATACGGGTGAAATCCACAGCATGAGTTTTTGGAGCGAATAAATAGAAATAAATAATCTATTGAAGGGTCTTCCTAATTTCAGCAAGACTATTTTTGAAATCTGTAAAAACATTTAACCAGCTTCTTTCTAAGTCGGGTGTTATATTAAAGTACTTTTTTGCCTCTCTTATTTCATCTCGAACAACCCGACGTCCTTCTGCTGTAATGGTAAAGTGTTCATGTATCGGATATTGCTTACGAAGGTTTTTTATCATTTGAAACGTTTTGGTTAAATCATTTGCTCGTCGCTCATCGAGATTGATTTTTAGCCAATTCTTTAATGCCTGTAGACTCAAAACGCTTGTACTCTCCTGAGCGACCCTAACATTGATATGGTCAATAAAACCCGATAATATACAAATGCGATATAAAAAGTGTGCATTGTCTTTAGCCGGTGTGCTCAAATCCTCTATTGCTTGACTATCCTCAAAAGCATCCTCAAATGAGCGAAAAAACTCATATCCATATTTACTTACAAAGAACTTATCGAGTTTTTCTTTTTCATCAAAAAGTTCTTCACCAAGTAAACGTATAAAGGCGTTTCTGATTTTGCCCTTTGTAAATGATTTAATGCCGTAGTTACGTACCTTATCCGCTGTTTCTTTTAATGTATCTCCTGAATTATAACTATCAAACCAAAAACCTTCCTCAGGCGGTGCAGAGGCGGTACCAATAACGCCTAATATATTACGTGTTAGATACTCTGCCGCATGTTTAGGGTCTTCTTGCCAAATGGCTAATATCGTGCCGGTCATAGACAATGGGAAATTATAATCTGTTTCCCCGGGTCCAACTGCACGCATTGAAAAATCTTCTCTATCTCCTACCTTTGGCAGGTGTGTTGCAGTGATTGTTTGTGTTCCTATCATATTTTTCTATGTTTTGCGAAAAGAGGTTCTTTGTGCCTGTAAAATCCGTAGCTTTTGTTCCATTTTTTCTCGTCTACAATAAAAAAGTGGTCTAACTTAAACTGTTTACCCGGTCTATGCTCTTGTCCCAAAAATACCTTTTGAGTATTTTGTAACATGGATAATAGAAAATGTGCTTTCATAATAAATCTTTCGTAATTAAGCATGATAGTTTTTCTATAAATAATGTCTTCTTTTTCCTTTTCGTCAAACTCTTTTGAAAAATAGGTAAATACTGTATTGGTATTAAGCAATGGATAACCGTTAATAGCAACCGCGCCCTTATCTGTAGCATTTACTCTAAAACCGTGTTTATAAGCATTAAGGAAATCGTAATCTTTTGTGTAGTCATTTACACACTCTTCTAATACGTTGAGGTAGTCTTTATATTTTTGTTCAAAGTTGTTTATTTTTTCTTTTTCTTTAAACCCAAAAACATAGTTATCTAAAAACCAAGTATAAAATTGTTTATTAAAATACTTTTCTACTCTTTCTTTAGTCTTTTTATTACTAATAAATAGATTTTCCAAAAACGCATGCTCTCTCGTGGCAAAAATTAAAGCGTTAATAATAAATATCTCGAGCAGTTGAAGGTAAGAAAGGTAAAAATCCGTTATGTAGTACAACTTCTTTTTAGGATTTTTTAATGTAAGTATCTTACTACTAGTGCTACTAATCTTATTTTCCCAATGTCCAAGGTCAATACTCTGAAAGTACTCAACCATAAACTTTTTCACCGGTTCTGTCGTGGTATTCTCCATACTTTTATTCTGGCTTCCAATCTTCCTCTAACCTGTCCTTCAAAAGTTCTGCTGCTTTTACTTCAAGCTCTTTATATCCTGTCTCTTTTGCTATTTGAAGCGCCTCACTGGCTAGAGCTTTCGCTCTTGGTATGTCACCAAAAAAGCGTAAGTTGTTTGCAATGTTGTGTAGGGCATTGCCAATACCTTCTTTGTCCCCCAATTTTTCATATATATCTTTTGCCTCGCTTAATAGGCGGATAGTCATATGCTCTGTTTGTCCTGTATCAAGACCCAATTGTTTGATAATGAAATATGTAAGGCCAATCGTATTGCCAGCTGTCATTTTTACGTGTGCCAATGCAGAATAACTTTTACTTTCGTAGGCATCCTTCTGTGCGTCATTTGTGAGCGCATTAATCTCCTTAGTATCCAACTGTATAGCATCAATCAATTGTTTTAATTGGACATCACTCATAGTGGGGTACCCCACCATACTCCGTATCTGAGTTTCCTGATAAACTAACAAAGAATTACTAAATGCCCTATGCTGCAAAAAATATGCTTTATGAACTTTTAATACAGCCCGTGTTGAAATATCATTGATTTTGCTCGCCAAAATAATTCCCTCATCACAAAGCGAAGCATAATACTCAACTCGTTTTATTTGGTCTTGGGAAAGTAAAACCATATTTATTATTGATTGCAACTTCACATCTGGACTAGTTGGATGATAGTAAGCGTTTTGAGAACATTCAAACGCTATGACGATATCTCCTGATGCCCAAGCTTGCATAGCTTTTTTGATATTCTCATCTTCTAATACATCCGCCTTTACAGCTGAAAGGGATGCTGCTGCATCTTGTCTAAATCCTAAAGAGCTTATCATTGCTTTACTAATCACCTCTTCTTGTTTTATTCTCCACGCTCTTAAAACTTCGGGGGTGTACTTTACTTCATCTCTATCGATGACGTCGTGACAAACACCACAAAGCCATATACCGTTTGAAATATCGCCTCTTTGCTCATCTGTCATTGAGGTATCATATCGTGCACTTCGATTTTTTTTCTGACCTTTTATATGTGCTGCTTTCCCCACAATCACAGACTTATCTTTATCAGAATGCGGTCCACTTGTGGGACGACGGCAATCAGGGTTAGAGCAGGTCTGAGCTGCTCGCTTTGCGAGGGTTTCAATTGTTTTTTTAGAAAACTCACTTGGGTCTCGTGTAGACATATTGTCTTGTCTTTTCGCTCTATTATACAATAAGTCTCATACAAAAATGCCGACAAAACAAGACAAAATAAAACCTGCCATTGCTATACGCCTAGGGGGTGCTTTTCCTACGCAAAGAGGAAGCAAGGCGCGGATTTACCCAGAAAAGCGTCTTTTAGAATTTCTCCGCGTGAATATCAAAGATGATACTGCAATAATAAATTACTGTAACAATTATCGTTTTATACCTCGTGACATGAGAAAAGACCTAATAGACGGATTCAAAAGGGAACATAAAAAGATAAATGACATGGCCCAAAAATTATCAAGTGGCACTGCCACCGAAAAGGATTTGGCTAAAATAGACCGCATACTCAACACGCATAAAATTCAGACTCATTATTTAGGAGCAAAGGATATCGAAAAAATAAATGATGCTTTTGGTGGCGGCCCGGTACCTCTTGAATACGTAAAAAGGCGCTACTTACTGCAATTCACCAAACACAAGGGCACCATAGTCTCCTTATGGGAAGATATGATAAACCAAATCATCATCAACCAAAATCTCAAAACCTGTATCGAATGTGGTAAATTCTTTTGGGTTACTAAAGCAGTAAAAACACATAAATTCTGTAGCGACCCATGCAGAGACAATAGAAACCACCGACTTGCCCACCGGAAAAAGAAAGCTAAAGAAAATACGTAGTCTTCGCCTCAAAAATACACGCACGTATCCGCGGCAACCCCTCTCCCAACCACCTACGCTTTATTCATGACAAGAAAAGATAAAGCGTACAAAACACAGGATATTTTTGAAGCCTCGTGGATTTACTCCCAGAACGCCCGGCTTATCGGATTAGAACCGAACGGTAAATATTCGTACTTCGTCTTTGACGACTCAACCCTCTGTGAACACCTCTCAACTGAGTATTGGGCGCAACAAGCCGTTGGCAACATAAAAGAGTTTGTAAATAGCCTGAAAACACTCAAAGACCTTCTGTTTTCACAAAAAGGACTATGACAAACCCATACGCCTTTATTGCTATCAAGCCAACAGTTACTATTGACAAGGCAAGGAAAATATTAGGCAATAAAAGTAACCAACTAAACGATAAACAAATCGAGATAATCGTTGCGTCGCTTTACCGGCTGGCAAATCGTATCATCCAAAATCAGACAAACCAACTATGACGACAAAACCAACTAAGACATACGCCCTGCTCTATCCACGAGTATCTTCAGACCGACAAGTGAAAGAGGGTCACGGTTTAGATTCTCAAACAAAACGGACGCTAGATTATGCAAAAAGTAAAAAATACGTCGTATTCAGGGTTTTCCCAGAAGAAGGCGTAACTGGTGGCTTATTTAATAGACCAAAAATGAAAGAGCTTCTTGTGTGTATTGAAGAACTAAAAGCACGAGAGCCAGAATGCGATGTTGTGGTTATTTTTGATGACATTAAGCGTTTTGCTCGAGATTTGGAAATACATTTCGCGCTTAAGAAGGAAATATACGGACGTGGGGCAAGAGTAGAATCTCCAAATTTTAACTTCGAAAATTCACCAACGGGACGCTTTACAGAACAAGTAATGGCTGCCGCTGCAGAATTGGAGAGAAACCAAAACAAGCTACAGGTAATTCAAAAAATGAAAGCTCGAGCTGAATCTGGACATTGGCCATTCTGTTTACCACCCGGGCTCAAGAATATAAAACATCCAGTTCATGGAAAATACGCGATTCCTGATGACCCGATTGCTTCTATTTTTGCGGCTGCGATAAAGGGATTTCGGGACCGATTACTCATTACGCAACTTGACGTGGTTGACTTCATCAAGGGCCAATATCAACAACAAGGAATCAACAGAAAAATATCTCTTCATGGTGTCCAAAGGATGCTTACTGAAATACTCTACACTGGGTACATAGAGTATCCAAAGTGGAATATTGCTAGACAAAAAGGCGTGCATGAAGGTTTTATTTCAATAGAAACATATGACGAAGTGCAGCGGATTCTCAAAGACCGCACAAAACCGAAGGTTCGAAGAGACACGAATCCTGAGTTTCCGCTCCGGGGCCTTACTCTTTGTTCTCTATGTCGTAAACCCTTTACGGCAAGCTTCAACACTAGTCACAATGGCCAACGCTATCCAAATTACTTCTGTAAGACCGATGGATGCCCCATGCGGTATAAGGTCATCCATAGAAATACCATAGAAAATGACTTCCTTGCGCTTCTCGGGACAACAAAGCTAGAGCAACCGACTATTGAGCTCGCTCTGGCTATACTCAAGGATGTCTGGAATCAGCATCAAGCTCAATACTCTGATGCACAGAGCGCCAGTCAGAGGCAATTAGATGAGGTTACCGAAGCAATAAGCCGCCTTACCAATAGAATAGCCAAAACAACAGATGAAGTGCTTATTACATCTTATGAAAGTGAATTGCGAAAACTAGGCATACAGAAACAAGAGTTTGACTCAGTAAGTTTTCCTAAGCGGTATACTTCGGAAGAATTTGGAACTGCAACAAAAAAAGTACTAGATGTTCTAGAAAATCCCGTCAGTATGTGGCAAAACGGGAGTTTAGACGATAGACTTACAGTGTTTTTTATGCACTTTGACCAAAAACCAGTCTATGACAAGAAAACAGGGTTTGGAACCGCTATTTTATCGCAATCTGTCAATGTAATTCGCTCTTTGGGGAGCTCAAAAATACCTAGTGTGGAGACGGAGAGTAGTGAGCTCTCGTCCAAAATAATACCCCAAACACATCTACAGGCGTAGTCAGTGAGACTGACACGATTATTTTGACGTATTGGTCTTTATCAGCAAAGGAACGTCAGAACCTTTACGGATGCATCTTGGCTGTGTTTACGCCTCAAAAATCCCACCAAGAAAAGATTTAAGAGACGACCTTTAGGCGCTCAACACATTGTTATATGCGAATGCCGGTCGGGCTGCAAACGCTTGTGCGTCAGCATTTATGTTTTTGATAGTTGTTTTACGAACCACCTATCAAGGTCGGCCTGCAGTGTTAAAGAGCATATATTCTGTCGAATCTTGTACGTCCCCTTATTTCACCTTCCCCCGATACTCTTGTTCGAGATCGCGTTTCAAATCTTCTTGCTTCTTTGCCTCCCGCTTTTCGTACTGCTTTTTACCGCGGGCTAAACCTACTTCGAGCTTAATGTGGGGGCCTCGAGTATACCAAGAAAGAGGAACGAGGGTCAAATTGCTGCCTTCAATTTTACTCTTAAGGCTGACTATTTCTTTTTTGTGTAAAAGTAGCTTCCTGGTCCTTTTAGGATCGTAGCCTTCCGGACGGGCGTAGATATAGGGAAAAATCTGCGCATTGACCAAATATGCTTCCGAGCCCATCAGCCGCACAAACGATCCCTCTAAACTTGCGTGTCCACCTTTAAGTGATTTCACCTCCCCGCCTGTTAAGTGAATCCCCGCCTCAAACCGATCAAGGATTGTGTAATCAAAAAGTGCTTTTCTATTGACGATTTTCATTTAATCTCCAAAGAGAAAATTTTTCCTTCCGAGAGTAATAATATTTTTTTTGCCTTCTCAGACACTACCATCTGCGTCGGGGTCACATTTCCTTGCCAAAGATATTGAGCAAGATACAACCCGTCTTTATCGAGAACAACGACGCGCTTATTATCCCGATCAAGAATATAGACATTTTTACTCTCGTCGCTCGTGTACACAATCAAAGATTGTCCCAAGCTTGGTTCAACTCCTTGTACTAAAAACGTCTGTTCTTTTCCCTGTGTAAACCGTAATACTTTTCCATCAGATGTCGCTACCCACACAGATCCGTCAATGGCCATGCTTGTTGCTTTCGATAAATCCGGAAGGCTATCGGGATTGAGGTATTCTCTAATTTCAGAAAAACCCTGCCTGCCGGCAGGCTGGCTTTTTTCTGTCGCCACATATTTCCAGATTCTGTTTTTTTCCGTATCCAAAAGATACAAATTTCCTCCGTAGGCAACAACCGAAAAAATTGTTCCCCATTGATCTGCTTTTGAAATGAAATTTGCAGTTGTTTTATTGTCGCTTGTTCGCACTTGTGCAATTCCTGTGTCAGTCGAGATGTACGCATTGTCGCCGTAAACTGCTATATATTCACCTGATGCGACTGCTTCTCCGCCTCCTATAACAGTAGATTTTTTCGTCGACACCTCGAGTGTGTATACGGAATGGTTAACAGCGTCAAAAATACCAAGAATGTCTTCAAAAAGAGAAAGACTTTGTGCGCTTCCTCCGTTTTTTATAAGGCTCACGTCAAAAAATAACTCCGGCTCTGCCCGTACGCTGTGCATTGCCAATGTCAGATTATCCATTACCCTGCTATAAAGATCAGCAACACGTTTGTCCTCGCGGTACGGCTCCAGTATTTCCTTTGCTTCACTTAGTCGTTCTCTCCCTTTCACAGGATTCAAATCAAGAAGTGCTACTCCCTCATCAAAAAGGTGTGTTGCTTCTATCATCACATTACTTACATCACGGCTTGTACTATCACGTATTTTTTTTACTACTCCTAAGGTAACACTCACCAAAAAAACAAAAAGCAACACTATTGTTATCACAGATAATTTCCTCATTCGAATGTGTATTCTAGGGAATCGGATACGCGCAATAATGGGTCGAGTTGTTGCAACTCTGGGGCGGTCAGGTTCTGTTTTAATCTCGTAAACTCGAAAAATAAGTGCTGCGGCACCAACATCACTTTTTGCTTCATGGAGAAAGAGTGTAAGTTTTTCCGCTGCTTCAATTGCTGTAAGGTGATCAAACATGCCCACAAGTGACTCTTCCGGAACCGCAGAAACCATACTCGATGAGGCAAGAACGAGCGTATCGCCTGCAGTAAGACTACCGGAAATTGATCCTGATCCTTTGAGTAAAGCAGAAATTGTATTGCCTCTTTTGAGGTAAACTGCACCTTTCCCCACAATGGTTATATATGCAATATTACCGACGGGTACTAAGAGAATAACAGTATCTACCTCTGTAGTAAGTAGGCTTTGGGCGAATTGTTCGAGTGCGGCTAAACTTACAGGCGGATCTTTAAACCGTTCGCTAATGCGGGTTAGCAGGGCAACTCCGTGGGCTTGTGCACCAACCTTTGTTACCTCAACGACACCGTAGGCAGCAGGGGAAAAAATGGTTTGCCCCCAATGGGTCTCATCGCTTGGACCCACAACAGAGCCAACGTCGGGCTTTAGTCTCATAGGAGAATAAACGCAAGAACCAGTAGCCCTAGAGCCACAAGAAGGTGAATTATTACAAGCGTTCGTAATACTGGTTCGAACGATTCTTCCAAAACATTCGCCATGAGCTGTTCTTGTCGTACAATAACCGCCGCAAATATCGCATAGACAGTAAAGCCGATAATCGTAAAGGTTTTTAAAAAAAGTAAGGAAAGTTCTGTGGCTGTCATATATTATTTTTTACTTTCTTCCATAAGCTCGCTAATTGTCTGTACGACTTTATCCGGACGGGGAACAGCCCCGAATTCTATGTTGGGCACTTCTCCGGCGGTTTCTACTTTAACGTCACCGTAGTTAAAAAATGCAGCAATAATGCCGCCGCTTGTGTACGTCAAATCCTGAATTTTTGATAATTTTGCCTCTGAAAACTCTTTATAGAGGAGAAATTTAAAATCAATATCGACAACGCGCTCATTGGTCACGATGTAAATATTAAAAAACCACCGCAGGAAGGAAACGAGGGCAAAACCAAATGTTGCCAGGTACCAAAATATACCCCCGACCAGCGCATAGCCGGCAGGCAATTGAATCGGAAGATTCCCTAGAGCAGAAAGGAGAAGAGGAAAAAGAATGGGAGGAGCCATAAGGAGGAGCGTAAGAATGAGTACGGCCGGCACAAACACAATGAGGTGCTGGCGTAAAAAAAGGATAACTTTTTCCTCACTCTCTTGTGTTTCAAATTTGACACCGTCCGGATTAACCGCAAAAACAGTGAGTGGTCCCATATGCATATGAGGTTATTATATTACTTCTTCTCGATATTAAAAAGTGAACTTCGGATGGAGATATAGCCCGGAGCTCGCAAGTTAAATGCCTGTTTAAAATCAGAGCCGGAAATGGTCACCGAGCCTTTGTTTGTTTGCAAAATAACACTTTCTGTATAACCGCCGGAATTGTAAGTGACAGACACGCTTGAAACGGATGTAAACCCGCCAATATCCCGAAGCTCACTTATAGAATATGGATTGCCGGTTGAACCACCGATTGAGCAACTATTGATGGTTATAGGTAACACTCTGCTTTTATCTCCTCCGCCAGTCAGAGCAACCCAGGCGTTTAATATATCTGCAAATTCTTCTCCGTTTAGCCATGGGTGAGACCTATTACATTTGGCTGAATTATTGTAGTAATCAGACGTATACCATCCCTTATAAAACCAGGGGCTACTTGCTATTTTTTCGTACGCACCACCTGTCCAACAACCTTGGTTGCCGCAGGTTGTGTCCCATCCCATGGTTGTGATGTATCCACCTGTTGTTGATGAATAGTACCCGACAACATCCTCAAGTACTTGTCCGCGAGTTTCTTCGACTGCTGATTTCCATTCTCCCGGAGGATTATCCGCTTTTGACTTGGAAAATACCTGACACGATTGCGTTGTACAGATCGTTGATCCGCCGCTTTTATACCGGTATGCATATGTACGGGCAGCAACGGCTTGTGCTTTTAGGGCATTTTTAGGGAAACTCGATGGCATCTCTGCAATCCCCATCATGTAATACCCTTCAAAATCCAAATTACCATATCCTTGGACACTAATCGTTCCCCCTGTGTCTTTTCCTGTTGGAGTTTTTCCATAGTACGCCTGAAGAATCTGCTCATAGGTTTGATTACTCTCAGCTCTGCCTTTCGCCCCATACTGACTCATGCCTTTTTTATGCGTATAGGCACCGAAGGAAAAGCCAGCAAATGCCGGGGAAAACCCGGGGTTATAAGTCGGCGCTGCATTGGGATCATCCGCCAAAGGCACGTCCCCAACGCTCGTTGTGAATGTGCCGCCACGGGCATTAAGAATCGACTGTTGCTGCGTGGTGAGACTAGAAATAATGCCGGTCAGTTGACTTTGGTACGCTTCTGCTTCTCCCACCAATTTCCGCACACTTTCGGCGCGTTTATCAGTTTCTTCCTTTAGATACGCGAGTGATTCTTTCTCTGCCTCAAGGTTATTTCGTTTATCCTCTAAATCTTTAACAGAGAGTGCAGTCTGGGTAATGGCTTTTTTATCCTCATTAATAACCGATTGCTGATACACCAATGCCCGAAGAATTGAACCTATATTCGTGGAAGATAAAAATGTGACGAACGGATTGTTGAAAAGAGTTTTCATATAGAGCTGCCGTATGCGGCGCCCGGCCAAATCCAAGTATCCGGCTAATTCTTTTTCCCCTTGGACTATAGCCGCGGCTTTTTTAACGACATCCGCTTCAATTGTTTTAATACGATTTTGAAACGCAGCAATATCCGATTCCATTTTCCGAAGAGCCGTCACATGGGGTTCTTTCGCTGCTTCCATCTGATTCCATGCTTCCTGGCATTTGGCGATTTTATCCCGGCACTCGATGGCATTGCTGCAGGTAGGATCGCACGTTTGTGCTGCAATAACTGCCGGGAGCGACAATAAAATAAACAATACGAAGAAAAATTTTCGCATTTTTATTATTGTAACATGCACTATGCTTTGGTACACTTAAGGAATGAAGAAATTAGCCCTTATTGTCGGCCTGTTAGCACTTTTTCTCACAACTCCGCAGAAAATAGATGCTGTATGCACGCCCATGACTCTCAGTTGTCCTGCGGGGAAAGTAGCATGTCTTGGTAGCGGCGCAGCAAGAAGGTGTTGTGATTCGGATGATGAATGTTCAGCATACCAATCAAACCCTGATGAGTTTGTCGCTTCTCAACGCCTGATGGAAGTGTGTGAATTTGCTGAAGATAAAAAAACCGAATGTGAATCATGCTTCAAAAAAGATCCGCCGGAAGCATGGACGGCGATTGGGTGTATTCCGACAACGCCCGAGGGGTTTATCAAACAATTCCTTGGACTAGGTATAGGTCTTGCAGGGGGTATTGCATTTCTCCTTATAATTTTTTCCGGCTTTCAGATGATTACCAGTACCGGAAATCCGGAAAGGCTCAATGCCGGCAAAGAACTCTTAACATCTGCAATATCAGGTCTTATACTCATCATATTCTCTATATTCCTTCTACGGCTTATTGGTGTTGACATTTTGGGACTACCGGAGTTTAAGTAGTACATATGAAATCTGTTTTTGCTCAATCGTTGACTCTACCAGGTGGCGAAGAAGCTATTTCTGGACCGGAGGGATTTGAATTTGCAGGAGAAGGTCTTGGCCAACTTGTGTCTCAACCGGTCATTAAATACGTCTTTGCAGCTGCCGGTATCGGACTTCTTTTAATGCTCATTCGCGCGGGATTTAGTTTTTTAACGAGCGCCGGGGACACTAAAAAACTCGAACAGGGAAAGCAACAACTCACCTTCGCCCTCGTTGGATTTTTGGTTATTTTCGGTGCGTACTGGATTGTGCAAATCTTAGGCAAAATTTTTGGTATCGGGGGAATTGAACAATCTTTTCAGTAGTATTACTTCC
>Ga0209541_10002848_pt1 | contig 32371 bp, 34 predicted proteins | sample RifCSPlowO2_01_FD_184027 | JGI IMG/M metagenome (GOLD analysis project Ga0209541, IMG submission 184027) | Groundwater microbial communities from Rifle, Colorado - Rifle CSP2_plank lowO2_0.1 (SPAdes) (version 2) | ecosystem: Environmental > Aquatic > Deep subsurface > Groundwater | place...
AACAGTTACAAATTACTTGCCAATTTGATAATGCTGGTCCATTTTTGCTTTTGACTTTGTTTGGGCAATAGAGTATTATTGTCCGTGCGCCTTGCGTAAGACAAATCGGGACAAGAATAAATTAAAATATGACATTTGCAATTATTAAAACGGGGGGGAAGCAATACAAAGTCGCCGAAGGCGATGTTTTAAATGTAGAAAAACTGCCCTCTTCGGCTGGCTCAGGGCAAGCTAAAACTGGCGAAGCGGTTTTTGAAAAAGTGCTCTTGTCGGCCGATGCGGCGGGCGAAATCAAGGTGGGCAAACCGCTGGTAAGCGGCGCCAAGGTTTTTGCCAAAATATTGGAAGAGGGAAGGGGGAAGAAAAAAATGGTTTTTCGGTATAAATCTAAAACCCGCCAACATAAGAAAAAAGGTCACCGCCAACCGTATACCAAAATTCAGATAACAAAAATCGCTCCGTAATCAACGGGGCGATTTATTTTTTTACAACAATGCCGTAATAAGATATCCGTTTTTTTCTCCTTTTGTTCCACCAGCCCTTTTTATCTCGCCACAACCGGACCAGCTCTTTTTCCTCGGCGTCATAGTGGGCGGTGCGCCGCAGATTTTGAATCGTTCTTTCGGGGTCGGAGATGCAGACGACTTTCCGCTGTCCGCCGATTCTTTTTGCTCTGGCCACTACCCAGTGGGAACAATTGACGACGTTGAGAATGACCGGCCAGGAATTCAAAGCGCGATAAAGTTTCACAATGGCTTTTTTGGCGCTGCCAGCGGTCAGCTCAACCGGTCTGAAGCCGTTTTCTTTAAGAAGGGCCATCAGGATTCTTTCATTGGAATCAAGTTCAAAAAAACCTTTTTGGTACAAATTATGAGACAATTCGTCAGCTCGCTTTGTCATTCTTGACTTGTCGCCCGGCTTAATCGGGCGGCCGAGGCTGTCGCCGGCAATCAATGTCGCCATCAGACCGCACAGATTCCGTTCCGGCTGGAGCTTTAAGAAAATTCCCTCCTTTTGCTGGAGGCGCTCGATATGTCGGATGATTTTTTTATCCCGCCTCATCGCTTCCTCCTTTTCTTGTTCGACAGTTGTAAACGGGCATGTTCTTCAGGATATCCTAAAAAACAAAAAACGCAACCATTATAGACGTCGAGTGTGTTTTACCGGCGATGTTCCAATGCGTGCTTGAGTGTTCCTTCGTCAATATATTCCAGGTTGGAGCCGGAAGAAAGGCCGCGAGCCAAACGAGTAACGGAAATATTTGATTCTTTTTTCAGCAAGTCAACAATGAAAAGAGCGGTGGTTTCTCCGGCGGCATTGGGATTGGTGGCGATAATAAGCTCAACCGTCTTATCGCCGGCCATTGCCTTGTTCAGTCGATTTTTAAGTTCTTTGAATTTTAAAATTTCCGGCGTCAGTCCGCCTAAAGGATTAATTGCTCCGCCGAGAACATGATAAACGCCGCGGTAAAGCCCCGTCTTTTCTATTGAATCCAGGTCGGTAACTTTTTCCACCACCAGCATTTTGCTTTGGTCGCGCCGCGAGTCCGAGCAGACAGAACATAAATGATTGTCGCTGATGTTAAAACACAGGCGGCAGAAAGAAACATCCTTTTTTAAATTTTGAACGACGGAGCCGAATTCCCGCAATTCCGGTTCCGGTTTTTCAAGAAGAGCCAGAACAAAACGCACCGCTTGCCGCGGCCCGACTCCAGGCAGTTTTCTGAACATATTCACCGCATTTTTGAATTTTGGATTCAATTTATTAGGCCGTTGTAAGCTATGGGCGGGATTATAAGTTCATCATTTCATCGGAATGATGCTTGTCGATTTCCCAGAAAGACAAGCTCTCGGGGTCAACCCTGAATTCTATTTCTCCGGTCGGGCCATTTCTGTGCTTGGCAATCAATAATTGGGCGATATTCAGTTTATTGTTTTCTTTGGCTCGCTCGGCGTCTATTTTGTCTTCGCGGTGGATGAACATAACAAGGTCTGCATCCTGCTCGATGGAGCCGGAATCGCGCAGGTCGGACAGCCGCGGTTTGTGGCCCTCCCGCTGTTCGATAGCCCTTGAAAGCTGGGATATGGCCAAAATGGGGATGTTCAATTCCTTGGCCAGGGATTTAAGACCGCGGGATATTTCGGTTACCTGTTGGACGGGGCTGTCGTAATTTTTACGCGAAGCCATCAGCTGCAGATAGTCCACAATTAAAAGGCCCAGGTTGCCTTGTTCGGATTGAAGCCGCCTGGCCATCGCCCGCATCTGAAGAATATTGGGAGAGGGGGTATCGTCGATAAATATCGGCAGAGTTTGGAGCCGGTCGCAGGTATCGGTAATTTTTAAAAAATCGTCTTTTTCGTCTTGATGAGACAATTTACCGGTTCTTAATTTCCACAAGCTTACGCCCGAGCCGGCGGCGATAAAACGGTCCACCACCTGGTCGGTTGACATTTCCATGCTGAAAATACCGACGGGAACATTTTGTTGGGCCACTCTTAGGGCTAAATTGATTGCCAAAGCGGTCTTGCCGACTGACGGCCGGGCCGCCAAAACTATCAAGTCCGAGCGCTGGAATCCGCCAAGCAGGTTGTCTAAGGCCGCATAACTGGTTTTTTGACCCCGCAGGACGCCCGCATCCTGGTTGGTGATTCGTTCTATTGCTTCGGCCAAGGTCGCTCCGAGGGGAAGGAAATTTTTGGTTAAAGATTTTTGCGAAACCGAAAATAATTTTTTCTCGGCCTCGTCAAGAAGGTTATCCATATCGTCTTCTTCGGTATAGCCGAGAGTGATGATGTGGTGGGCCGCGTCAATCAAGTCGCGGAGCATCTTTTTGCGCTGGACTATTTTGGCGTAAGAAGAAACGTGGGCGGCGGTAGGCACGGAATTGACCAAAGAAGTGAGATAGCCGATACCGCCGGTCTCTTCAAGAAGCTTCATTTCTTCCAGTTTGTTAGACAGACTTAACAAGTCGATTGGTTCACGTTTGTCAAAAAGAACCATAATCGCCTCATAAATAAGCTGGTGACCCCGGAAATAAAAATCGGCCGGTCGTAAAAAATCGGCCACTTTATTAATGGCTTCGCGGTCTATCAGAAAAGAACCGAGCAAAGATTTTTCGGCGTCAATATTTTGCGGCGGCAATTTATCGGGGGAAATTTTCTGCATGTATTCATATTGTAAGAAAACCTCGGATTGAGGCAAGGGGAGAAATGGGGGATAAGGTGTGGAGTGTTTCGTCCTTTTCCGGGTGATACTTATATCTTTTTCACATCCGGTCCGTAAATCGTATCCTCCACCGTGTAGCCGAGTTGTTCAATTTGAACGCGAAGCTTGTCGGCTTCGGCCCAATTTTTCTTTTTGCGCATTTCTTCTCTTGTTTGAACTAATTTTTTGATTGGGTCCGGAATAGGTTCTTGCGGTTGCGATAAAACGGCTTTAAATTCAAGACCAAACACTTTATCAAATTCAAGCAGAGTGGCGAGTTTGTCCTCGTTTTTTAAATCGAATTTTAATAATTCGGGAATTAGGGCAAGTCCTTGAGGGACATTGAAGTCATCGCTGACGGCCTCAAGAAATTTATTTCTAAAATCATCGTCAATGTCGCCAAGTTCAGTTCCAAGCTGGCGAATTTGATTATATAAGTGCTCAAGCCCGTTTTGAGCGGCCCCAAGCGCCTCCCAGGTGAAATTCTGTTTGGAGCGGTAATGGGCTTGCAGGAAGAAATACCGTAAAGCCATCGGGCTGAATCCTTTTTCCTTAATTTCGGCCAGACTGAAAGCCGTACCTTCGGATTTAGCCATTTTCTGCCCGTCAACGGTCAGGTGCTCATTATGAATCCAGTATTTAACGAACGGGGCACCGTTGGCCGATTCGCTTTGAGCGATTTCATTGGTGTGGTGAACCGGAATATGCTCAATTCCGCCCATGTGAACATCAAACGACTCTTCAAGATATTTCTTGCTCATGGCGGAGCATTCTATGTGCCAGCCCGGAAAACCTTCCCCGTTCTCAACTAACGGCGATTTAAACGGAGACGGCCAATGCTGGAGGGCGTTTTTATGTTTGCCGGCCTTAAAAAACCACAGAACAAAATCAGCTGGGTTGCGTTTAGCGGGGTCGTTCATGTCGCCGATACCCGCTCCGGCGATATTTTCTTCCAATTTTTGTCCTGAAAGGCGGGTGTAATCTTTTGCTTTTGAAGTTTCAAAATAAATGGCCAAATCAGTAGAGTACGCAAAACCTTTATCAACTAACTTCTTAACCATTTCTATCATTTCTTGGATGTGGCCAGTCGCGCGAGGCTTGAACGACGGCTCAAGAAGATTTAACGCCCTGGTGTCTTCTTCAAAAATCTTAATATATTTTTCGGCGATTTCTTGGGGAGTCGCGTTTTCTCTCTTTGCTCCCTTTTCCATCTTGTCTTCGCCTTCATCGGTATCGGAAGTTAAATGTCCGACATCGGTGTAATTTCTTACATGAACAACATCATAACCGTTAAATTTAAATACTCGGACAATGAGGTCGCCCCAAGTCATTCCTCTTAAGTTTCCGATGTGTTGTGTCCAGTAAACAGTCGGTCCGCATTGATAAAACGACACCCCGTTTTTCTTTATCGGTTTAAATTCTTCCAGTTGTCCCGTTAATGTATTTTTTATTTTTAGCATGGGAATTATTAGCTTGCTGATTGTTGTTTGAGAATTAAATTCAAGATAACAAGATAACAATTAGCAATAGAACAATGGCTTTATAATATCAATGTCAATATTGCGCCGGCCGACATTACGGTCAACAATGTATAAGCGATTATATTAGAATGGCGGCGGCTTGTATAGACACCCATCACTTTTGGGTTATTAGCCATATGAATCACGAGAAAAATAAGAAATGGCGACGCTAAACCGAAAATAACGGCTGTGTAATAAAGTATTTGGACGGGATGAAAACCAAAAAAGGGAATTAACAGGCCTATTATTGTTGCCGCCACAATTACCAAGTGAAATTGTTTTGCTTTATGAAAGCCGTTATCAAATCCGTTTTTCCAGCCGAAAAGCTCCGCCAAAGCATAAGCCGCCGAGCCGGCCAAGACCGGAATGGCCAAAACACCGGAAGCAATGATGCCGATGATGAACAAAATACTGGCGTATTGTCCGGCGAGAGGTTTTAACATGCCGGCAATCTCACCGATGGTGCCGATATTTGTAATGCCGTTTTTAAAAAATGTTGACGCTCCTAGAATGATTATGAAAAAAGTGATTAAATTGGAAAACATCATTCCGGCATAGACATCTTTGTACATTGAACCAATCTCATTTTTGATTAAAGCTTTGGTTCGCTGATGGTTGTGGGTTTTTTCTTCCTCGGCTTCTTCAAGAGCTTGCCAGAAAAAAAGATAAGGTGAAATTGTTGTGCCGAAGATGGCGATAATCATGGCAAGATATTCTCTGCTTAAAATAAACTGCGGAACCACGGCTCGGTAAAAAATATTTTTCCAGTCAAGCTGAATTAAAAAAGCGGCGGCGACATACGAGAAAAGAACAACGGCGACCCACTTTAAATAACGGGCCAAAAAGTGATAAGGAACGCTAATTGTAATTAAAATAATGATAGCCGATATCAAGATTGCCAGAGTAAGATGAGAAATCGGTATAACGAGATTAATAGCGGCGGCCATTCCTGAAATATCGGCGCCGATATTGATGATATTAATGGAAACAATAAGCGTTGTGACGGCGATTAACATCCATGCTGGATAATGTTTTTTCATATTACCGGCGAGGCCTTTACCGGAAACGAGTCCGATTCTACCGGCCATTCTTTGGAGGATTACCATAAAGGGCAAGGTGGCAACGGCGGTCCACAGAGCCGCCAAACCGAATTTGGCTCCAGCTAAAGAATAAACTACGATGCTTGACGGGTCATCATCCGATGCGCCAGTAATCAATCCCGGCCCCAGCGATTTCCAGAAACTTTTGAGTTTTTGCAAGATTGGCATAAACTAATGTTAGCATAAAATTTTTTGTAATTTAAATCCCCCAAGGCGGGGGATGGCTATAATTTAAAGATTTTTTGTAGCCATTTTTTAAAAAGCCATGTTTTAGAGAGTTATGTTCTGCAGGTATCCCCTAGGCCTTGCCTAGGGAAATTAGTTTTGATAATATAAAAAAATGTCATTACGAAAAATTTATTTTGCTGTCGGCGAGTACTACCATATTTATAATCGTGGCAACAGTAAACAAAACATCTTTCATGATCCAGATGATTATGGTCGCTTTCTAAAACTAATGTTTCTTTCAAACGGGAAAGAAAATTTTAATGTTCGTTCTATCGGAAATAAAATTTATAACTTTAACCGTGGAAAACAGCTTGTTGATATCGGCGCTTATTGTTTAATGCCCAATCATTTTCATATTTTGCTAACCCAAACAAACAATGGAGATGTAAGCAAATTCATACATAAATTATTGACTGGATACTCAATGTATTACAATAAAAAGTATGAACGAGTCGGCGCATTATTTGAGGGAAAATTTAAATCGGAGCATGCAAATAACGATCGCTACCTCAAATATTTATTTTCCTATATACATTTGAACCCCGTGAAGCTTATTGACACTGACTGGAAAGAAGCAGGGATTAAGGATAAGAGAAAAATTATTAAATTTCTCGAACAATTTATATATTCAAGTTTCCAAGATTATTTAGGAGTTAAGCGACCACAAAAGGTAATTCTTAATACAAAGGCATTTCCAAATTATTTTTCAAGGCCAAACCAATTTAGAAACGAGATTTTTGATTGGGTGGATTATAAATAATTCTGTAGATCCCCTAGGCAAGGCCTAGGGATACTGGTCTAGGGATACTATGATGCGGGTAGAACTCGCTGTTGGCACTGTTGACATGAGAGTGCTAATTTTGATAGAATCCTTTTATGATGACCTTAAGGCATGCCTGCCTGCCGGCCAGGCAGGCGAAAGTGCTTGCGGAAATAATTTCCAAGCATATCAAAACCGCGGAGCCGGTAAGTTCAAAATTGCTTGTAACATCAAGAGTTTTTAAGGTAAGTTCTGCTACTTTAAGGAATGAAATGAACGGCCTTGAAGAACTTGGTTATCTAGTCCAGCTTCATACTTCCGGCGGACGAGTGCCGACCGATAAGGCCTATCGTTTTTATGTTGATAACATAGTTGTCCAATCTGACTTGGATATTGCCGATGGCGCCAAAAAAAGAATCCGCTCCGCTATTGCAAACGGCGGCAATAATCCGAGAGAAATAAACAAGACCGTCGCCAAGACAATTTCTGATTTATCAGACCAGCTTATTTTTACCAATATTTTTGAAAGTGACGATTGTTTTAAGATTGGTCTTTCCGGTTTGATGGAGTTTCCTGAATTCCGTGAATTTGACCGAATGTTTCAGTTAACAAGTTTTTTTGACCACTTTGAAACATTGTTTGACAGAATAAAAAAAGATTTTTTTGAAGAGCAAGATCTTGCCCCCAATGTTTTTATTGGCCGTGAAAATCCGATGGGCGGAATAAAAAACGAAGCGGTGATAACCGTAAAATATAATCTGCCCCATCGGCGTTTAGGATCAATGACCTTGGTGGGACCGATGAGAATGGATTATGAAAAAAATATCGGTTTGATCAAATACGCCGCCGATGAATTAAATAAAATATTTTCAATATGAACGAAGAAAACAAAAACAACAATCCTGCCGATGCCAATCAACGAATAGACACGAATACCGCGAATGAACCAATGCAAGACGAACTGGAAATTTATAAAAAGCAAACGGAAGAATATCTGAACAATTGGAAAAGAGAGCGAGCCGATTTTATCAATTACAAGAAGGACGAGGCTAAGAGAATGGAGGAATTTGTAAAGTTTGCGAATGTGAGTGTGATAATGGAAGTTTTAGACGCCATTGACGATCTGTATTCTGCAAATAAACAGTTAAACAATACGGGTTTAACGCAAACAATAAAGAAATTTGAGGATTTGTTAAAAAAATACGGTGTTGAGAAAATAAAAACAGACGGAGCGTTTAATCCGGAATTGCATGAAGCATTAAGCACGGAAGAAGGCGGAGAAAAAACAAAAGAAGTAAGAGCCGGGTATACAATGCACGGAAAAGTCATCCGGCCGGCAAGAGTAAAAATAATTAAATAAATAAACCGACACCAATACCCGAATGAACACGAATGACCCGAATAATATTCGTAAATTCGAGTGAATTCGTAAATTGGAGTCGCTAAAACTATGGCTAAAATATTAGGTATAGATTTAGGAACAACTAATTCGGCGATGGCGGTGGTGGAAATCGGCCAGCCGAGAATTTTGGAAAATAAAGAGGGGATGCGCACCACTCCTTCCGTTGTGGCAATCGGCAAGTCCGCCAGTGCTGGCGGAGGCGAGAGATATGTTGGTGTAACGGCAAAGCGGCAAGCGGTGACTAATCCATCAAATACCATATTTTCCGTGAAGCGGCTTATCGGCCGCAGATTTTCCGATAAAGAAGTCCAGCACGATAAGGGCTTATTGCCTTATGAAATAAAAGCCGGCGCTCATGATGATGTTGAGGTAAAAATGGGCGAAAAAAACTACAAACCGGCGGAAATATCGGCAATGATTCTTCAGAAATTAAAAGCCGATGCCGAAGACAAACTGGGAGAAAAAATTACCGAAGCGATAATCACCGTGCCGGCCTATTTTGACGATGCCCAGAGAAAAGCGACCAAAGATGCCGGAGAAATTGCCGGACTTACCGTTAAAAGAGTAATCAACGAGCCAACGGCGGCCGCGCTTGCCTATGGTTTGAATAAAAAGAAAGATGAGAAAATAGTTGTGTATGATTTTGGAGGCGGAACTTTTGATATTTCTGTTCTTGAAATAGGCGATGATACCATTGAAGTGAAAGGAACCGGAGGCGACACTCATCTTGGTGGCGATGATATAGACCAGAGAATTATCAAATATCTTATTGACGAATTTAAGAAAGATCAAGGAGTGGATGTTTCCAAAGATCAATTCGCCGTTCAACGGCTGAAAGATGCCGCCGAAAAAGCGAAGCATGAACTTTCAAGCACGCTTTCTACCGAAGTGAATATCCCGTTCCTTACCGCCGATGCTTCCGGCCCGAAACATTTCAGCATGTCGTTTGCGAGGACAAAACTTGAAGAACTTGTCCGAGAATTGGTTGGCCGCTCAATCAAATTAACCAAAGAAACAATAGAGCAAACCGGATTCAAAATATCTGACATCAATGAAGTGATACTTGTTGGCGGACAGACACGAATGCCCCTGATTATTGAAGAAGTTAAAAAGTTATTTGGCAAAGAACCGCATAAAGATATAAATCCTGACGAGGTAGTCGCGCTCGGCGCCGCTGTTCAGGGGGGAATTATGCAGGGAGAAATTAGGGATGTTTTGCTTTTGGATGTTACTCCGCTGTCTTTGGGCATTGAAACGCTCGGGCAGGTATTTACCAAGATGATAGAGAAAAATACGACCGTACCGGTTTCAAAAAGCCAGATATTCTCCACGGCGGCCGACAATCAGCCGTCGGTTGAAATACACATTTTACAGGGTGAAAGAGCCATGGCGCATGATAACAAAACTCTCGGCCGGTTTATTTTGGACGGGATTCCGCCGGCACCCCGAGGTGTGCCTCAAGTTGAGGTATCTTTTGATATAGACGCCAACGGAATTTTAAATGTCAAGGCCAAAGATAAAGCGACCGGCAAAGAACAGTCAGTCAGGATTGAGGGTTCATCCGGCCTTACTGACGAGGAAAAGAAAAAAATGACGGTTGAGGCCGAAAAATACGCCACCGAAGACGCCAAGAAAAAGGAATTAGCCGAAGCGCGCAATTTGGGCGAAACACTTATCTACACAGCGGAAAAGATGGTAAAGGAAAATGATGCTAAAATAAAAGAAGAGGACAAGGAAGAGCTCAAAACTAAAAGCGAAAAGCTCAAAACCGAATTGAAGTCCGATAATTTGGAAGAGATAAAGAAGGCGACGGAAGAATTATCCAAGGTTGCCCAAAGGGTTGGCGGGGCGCTCTATGCCCAAGGAAAAGAGGGAGAGCAAAAGCCGGCTGATGATACCCCAAAATCTCAAGAATCGCAGGAAAAGAAATCATAATGTCCAAATTGTATAAATTTATTTCGTGGGAAATTGCCGTCATTATTTTTTCATGGCTGTTTTGGCGCGGTTTTTCTCGCTTTGCGGGTGAGTTTTCAGCCGGCGCCGGAGGCGCCGGCAGTTTCTCCTTTTCTTCCGGTTTTACTGCTGATGTCGTTGTTTATTTTTTGATTCTTGCCGTAGTGGCTTGTTTGGGTATTATGTTTTTTGGAAAAATATGGCAAGTTTTATTAAGCGGAGCGCTGGCTGGCGGCGTTTTTTTGTTGATGGCCAGACTGCCTGCGCAGACGGGTTTTACCGAATTTAATTTGGCGGCGGTCGGGATTTTGTTGTTATTTTTATTTTATGCGAGATTAAACATAGTTTCCGAGTCCAAAGAAAGAACAAAAATAAACGCAAGAATTATTTTAAGCCGCGGTCTAGCCCCGATTATTCTCGCTCTTTTGTTAATGGCTTCTTTGGTGATTTATCAAAGTCCGGGCGTTAAAGCGCTTGAAAAAGCCAGCAAGATTCCTCCGGCGGGCGAAAAATTCGTGAATTCGGTGATAGAAAATTTTATCGGCAATCTGATTGAAGGAAGTCCCAAAGAAAAACAAACAGTAGCAAAAGAAATAAGCCGGCAAACTATAAACCAAATAAATGCGATTGCCGGTCCGTATTTTAAATTTGCTCCGCCGGTGTTAACCGCCGCTTTATTTTTAATGTTGTGGGGATTTCACGGGATATTCGTTTGGCTCGGGGTTTTAATCGGCTGGCCATTATTTTTTGTGTTGAAAAAAGCAAAATTTGCGAGAATTGAAGAAAGGGACACCAAGGCGGAAACATTAATAATTTAAAATGGCTAAAGATTTTTATACAATTTTAGGAGTGCCGAGAACGGCCTTGCCGGATGAAATCAAAAGGGCGTATAGGAAAATGGCTCATGAACACCATCCTGACAAGAAAACGGGCAACGAAGAAAAATTCAAAGAGATAAACGAAGCCTATCAAGTTCTTTCCGACCCCAAGAAGAGGTCAAATTACGATAATTTCGGATTTGCTTATAACGACGGCGGGTTTCAGGGCGGTTATGATTTTGGGCAGGGACAGGGGAACTTTTGGGATGTGTTCGGAGGAAGGGGCGGGCGAAGCGGAAGCGCGGATGATATTTTTGACATATTTTCAGAAATGTTCGGGGGGTACAGCCGACAACCGCAATATGAAGAAAATAAAAAAGGCGAGGATATCGTTTTGGAAGTAAGAATCGGCCGAGGCGATCTCGGTAGTACCAGGGCGGTGGAATTTGATGTTTTGGCTTCCTGCGAGGGATGCGGCGGCAACGGCGTGGCAAAAGGATATAGAATGTCGGATTGCAAAACCTGCGGCGGAGCGGGACAGGTAAAACAGACATCGCAAAGCGGATTCGGTTTTTTTTCTAGAATTTCAGTTTGTCGCGCTTGTAGCGGAAAAGGCAAAATTCCCGAAAAGTTATGCGGTAAATGTAGTGGTTTCGGTCGGATGAAAACTAAGAGAAAAATAGAAATCAGAATTCCGGAGGATTTAGAGAATAATTATTCAATTGTGGTTCCCAAGGGGGGGAATATGGATAAAACTGGCAAGTCGACAGGTGATCTCGTCATCGTTTTTAAGCTTAAATAATGGACAAGATTTTATCTTTTTTCAGCCTAAGTTATTTTTCTAAATTAAACCTGAATTTTAGTCCTGGAATGTTATTTGCCGGACTTATTTTGGTTGCCCTATTATTATATGGTTTGAGTTTGGGAAGAACGAAGGCGATGGTTTCTTTTCTCGGCGTTTATATCGCTTACGCGGTTCAATCAGTCTTTCCTTTTTGGGACAAGCTTGATGAAATTATCAAATTTGCGCCTCAGCCGCACTTTACGCGAATCGGATTTTTTCTGATTCTTTATTTTTTAATTTTCTTGGTCTTAAACATTTCTTTGGTTAAAAGCCGGCTGACTATCGGCGAAGCGTCGTTTTTTGCGGTTAGCGTAATCAGCGTTTTGCAACTCGGACTTTTGCTCGCGATTATTTTAAACATGCTTCCGATTAGCGAAGTTGCGAAAATATTACCCGCTTCTTTGGCGCAATATTTTGTCGCTTCCTCGGCGATATTTTATTGGTTTATCGCTCCTATTCCGGCCATGCTTCTTGTCCGAAAAGGCCACGACAGGGATTAAATTTGTCCAAATCCTCGTCCCTGCCTCAGAAATATCACCTCATAATTTAACGAGTGCTCCGTCGGGCCTTTTTTCTTCGGTCTGCTGATTCAAAAAAAGCCCGACCTTCGCTATATAGCTTTATTGAATAGCTGACACTTTGCCGAGGAAAGGTCAAAGTAGCTAATTAAAGTTAAGCGAGGATTAGTCCTATATTTCAGACCCGCAGCAGGCAGGCTTGGTGTCCAGCCGAAGTTAAAACTTTGTCCTATGCAAAACAGTAGGCTCTCCGGCCCTATATGCTTTGTTTAACTAATACTATTTGAAACGAAGGCTGGACCTGCCGTCGCGAGGACTAATGGAGGCCGCCGCAGGAGCGGTCGGAATGGGCTGAAATATGGGGCTAACCGAGCGGTTATTTCCCTTTCTCTACTCTTTCTACATATTCACCGGTTTCGGTGTTTACGCGGATGATGTCGCTTTCGTCTATAAAGAGAGGAACATTGATATAAGCGCCGGTTTCTATTTTCGCCTGCTTGACTCCGCCTTGAGCGGTGTCGCCTCGGATGGACGGAGGAGCCTCAATTATTTTAAATTCCATTTTGATCGGCAGTTCGGCGGTGATGACTTTGTCCTCAAAAATAATCGCTTCAAGAACTGTGTTGGGTTTTAAAAATTTAACGGCGTTGCCCAAAATATCTTCTGAAAGTTCAAATCTCTTGGAGGGGTCGTTTTCGTAAGAAAACCAGTATTGGTTGCGGTGGGCGTATAAAAACTTAACGCCTTGGCGCTGAACATCGGCTTCTTCAAACACATCCGACTGGGCAAAGTTTCTTTCCAGAATCTTGCCGTTCATCAGATTGCGCATTTTTACCTGCACCGTCGGCCGTCTTTGCTGCATTTTTAAATGAAAAGTTTCCAAAACAACGAAGGGCTGACCCTCATAGATAAAAAAGGTCTTTTGTTTTAATTCGTTTACTCCTAACGCCATAATTCTGTTATTTTAGCAGGTTTTATTTTAGCGAGCAAGGAGCAAAATGGAAATTCTTATTTACATTTTGTCCGAGCGAAGCTAAAAGGGTGAATACTCCGCCGCTCTGCGGCGGTATCAAGAGGCGAAGCCTCCTCTTGATACCTCGCGGCTTGCCGCGAGGAGGATTCATTCTAACTCAAATTAAGGGAAAAGAAAAATAAGATTGACAATAATGATTGACTGATTATACTTAAAATATGAATAAAAAAATAACGATTGATGCTCTCGCACGAATGACTCAAGATGAATTCTCTCGTATGGGTGAGCGTTTTGATATCATGGATGCCCGTTTTGATAAGGTTGATGAACGGTTGGATAAAATGAATAATACGCTTAAAACTGTTCTTGATGTTGTTTTGGAAATACCATCAAAGAAAGCTTTTGAACGCATGGAAACTAAAGTTGAAGCAAATGATGTGCGACTGTCATCCGTAGAAAGAAAAATCAGTAATAAATAATTTGCGCAATTCAAAAAAAACAACGCAAAACAAAACAAGCAAGTTGCTTGTTTTGTTTTATTAAATTGTCCCCTTGGCAGGAATCGAACCCGCATCAACGCCTTAGAAGAGCGTTGCTCTATCCATTGAGCTACAAGGGGATTTTTTAACAAATTTTACCATAAAATTTGTTAAAAGTAAAACTTTTAGCGACACTGTTAATTATCAACTTTACACTAACTGCGCTAAATATTAAAATTAACTGAATGAATCCCGAACGAGACAGCAAGAGCGTGTATATACAGGTTTTACTTATGACTTACGGAAACGCCTTAATGAACACAATGAAAAGAAATCAACATACACAAAATACAGAGGTCCATACGAGCTCATTTATTATGAAGCGTGTCGAAATGAAAATGACGCTCGCCAAAGAAAAAATATCTTAAATCAGGCACTGGCAAACGCTATCTCAAGAGCAGATTAAGGCGTTTCCTGTCTCGTACGGGATGAACAGCCATCTCAAATCATATCTTATTATTTTGATTGTTGCCGTGGCGGCGATTTTTGGATTTTTGCAATGGCAAAAATATCAAACTGTCCAAGCTCCGGCTGAAAAACCTGCCGGAATAGGTAGCGATCTTTATCAGCAAGCTGGAAACCCAGCCGATAATCTGCCGGCTATAAATCCTTTGGAAAATAAACCGGACACCAATCCGCTCACTCAAACAAATCCGTATTCAAACATAAAAACCAATCCCTTTAAATGACGAGACAAAACAAAATTTCATTTATTATTCTTTTTGTAGGTTTGGGATTCTTGTCTTTTGTGGTTATCCAAAAAGCGCTGGCGGATGTTTCCAATATTAAGTTTCCGGTTGCCGAATTGGGCGGCTGCACAAGTGAAACCGAATGCCGAAGCTATTGCGACAAGCCGGAAAATGCGCCCGCTTGTTTGGATTTTGCCGAAAAGAACAATCTGATGGAAAAAGGCGAGCTTGAAACAGCCAGAAAATTCGTCGCCTCGGGCAACAAAGGCCCCGGCGGATGCACCGGCAAAGATTCTTGCGAGACATTTTGCAATGACATTTCCCACATTGAAGAATGCGTTTCGTTTGCGGAGCAAAACGGACTTATGCCGGAAAAAGAATTGAAAGAAGCAAGACAGGTTCGCGATGCCATCAAACGAGGCGTTAAACCGCCGGCTTGCACAAGCAAAAAAGCTTGCGACAGTTATTGCGAAGCCCCCGAACATATGGAAGAATGTATTTCATTCGCTATTGAAGCTGGCTTTATGCCCGAAGCGGAAAAAGAAAATGCGCAAAAAATGCTTTCGGCCATCAAAAGAGGCGTTAAACCGCCTCCCTGCAGAGGCAAGGAAGCTTGCGACCAATATTGCCAATCACCCGATAATATGGAAGTTTGTATGAATTTTGCCGTAGAGGCCGGTTTTATGCCCGAAGCGGAAAAAGAAAATGCGCAAAAAATGCTTTCGGCAATTAAGAAAGGCATTAAGCCGCCAAACTGCAAAGGTAAAGAAGAGTGCGACAGTTACTGCCAAAGCGACGAACATTTTGAAGAATGCGCCAATTTTGCCGAAGCGGCCGGGTTTATGGATGCCAAAGAAGCGGAAATGGCCCGTAAAACAAAAGGCAAGGGCCCCGGGGGATGCAAAGGCAAAGAAGAGTGCGAAGCATTTTGCAACAATCAAGACAACCAGGAAATCTGCTTTAAATTCGCCGAAGACAACGGCATGATTCCGGAAGAACAAATAAAAGAGATGCGGGAAGGAACAGCCCGAATGCGCGAAGGCCTGAACAACGCTCCGCCGGAAGTGAGGGATTGCCTTAATTCCACGCTGGGCTCGGATGCGGTCAATAAAATACAATCCGGCGAATTGACGCCGGGGCCGCAGATAGGCGACAGCATGCGTCAGTGTTTTGAAAAAGCAAGACCGAACATGGAATCGCCTGGAATGATGCCAAAGCCCGGAGAAGAACAAAGAATGGAAAACGGAATGCCGTCAATAGAAGGTGGCGAATTCCGCCCCGGCCCGGGAGGATGCTCCACTCCGGAAGAATGCCAAAATTACTGCTCGCAAAATCCTGAAGCCTGCAGCGGCGGTCGCGGTCCCGAAAACGGTCAAAGACCGTTTGGTTCACCCGGGGAATTTGAACCGCAAGAACCGCGCGAAGGAGAATTACCGCTTGGCGAAGAATTTAAAAGAAGGCCGTTTCCTTCAGGTCAAGAAGGACAAGAACCTCCGTTTCAAGGAGAAATGAAACCGGGCGAAAGAATGCTTCGGGAATTTCCCCGGGAAGGAATGCCTCCCACCGAAGGACAGCCCCCGCAAGAATTCAAATTACCGGGAGAATCCGGCGGCGAATCAATACCCAACGAACAATTCCGGCAAGCCGAACCGATGCCGCAAACGGAGCAACAACCACAAATGGAAATAGCTCCGCCTCCTCCGCCCCCGGCCGAATCGGCGCCAGCGCCAGAACCTCCGCCAAGTTCATTCTTAAACAATCAATATCTCGGCGCTATTGCAAGGTTTTTATTCGGGCTATAAACTTAAACTCCCCGCCAACATTTTTATTAAATTGTAGCGGGGAGTTTTAATTCACAAAAAGTAAGAAATGTGATAAAATATACCTGTTATCAGCAGTAGAGTTACAAGATGGGGATTATGGTGTAACGGTTAGCACAACGCTCTGTGGAAATTCACAGAAAGATATCTTTACAATCGTAATCCATCATGACAAAACAGAATTTAACAAATTTATGGAGGCATTAGTGTAGCAGTTAACACGGCAGTCTGTGGCACTGTCAACGAGGGTGCAAATCCCTCATGCCTCCCACGAATTAGCAAGGAAACTATCCCGAAACGCAGTTGCTTAGAGGGCGAAGTTTACCCCGCACATAAATTTTTTTTGTGTGGGGTTTACAAAATCTTCAAAACGATTACCATAAACTCAAAGTTTTTTGACAAACTGCGAGATTACGATGTTAAAACAAGAAGGGCTTTATTTGCCGATGTTTCTTTTGTTTTTTCTTGGAATTTTATCAATAATTTTCAGTTCATACGGAATTGAAAATATGCGTGAAAATCAGCCATTGAAAGCAAATTTGGAACAAAAAAGAGTTATCATCGTTCACGGCTGGAAGGCGACTCCGAAAATGCACTGGTTTCCATGGCTTAAAAGCGAATTGGAAAAAAGGCGTTTTGCCGCGGCTGTCCCGCAAATGCCGGAACCGGAAAATCCGCTGTTAAAAGATTGGGTAAACAAACTAAGCAACATTGTTGGAATACCCGACCAAAATACATATTTAGTCGGCCACAGTTTGGGAGTGATTACGATTCTTAAATATTTAGAAGCTCTGCCTGGAAAACAAACAATCGGCGGAGCGGTATTGATTGCCGGATTTTCCACACCGATTCCCGATATGCCGCGCGAACTGAATAATTTTTTTACCGGCAAAATTGATTATAAAAAAATCAGTTCTTCAGCGAAAAATTTTATGGTGATAAATTCCGATAACGATCCGGTTGTACCTCTTTATTTTGGAGAACTTTTATCGGATAAATTAGACGCCGCATTTATAATAATGCCCGGCGCCGGACATATCAGACAAGATGAAGGATTCATCCAATTTCCCGAAGCGCTAAGAAGCGTAGTGGAAATTTCCATAAAATAACAACGGGGATAAACCGCAAAAAATATTTTAATAATTAAATTCCCCCGCCATTTAGGCGGGGGTTTTGAGTGCGAAGAAATAGCGTGTTAATCCTCTATGAGACGAGGAATCCATGTTACCGCATAATCCAAAACTTCAGCTTCGGTCATATAAGTAGTGTCAATTACCAGCTTAAAAATCGGATCATTTTCATCAAGATGGTTTTCTAAATCATAAAGTTCATAATAACGCTTTCTTTCCATTGCCGTTCTTTCTTTTACCATTAGCATTATTTCTTCTATCGTTTTATTTTTATTTTCCGGCCGTTTCTGCAATCGTTTGGCGCCCTCCTCGGGACGAACTTTTAGAAGAATATTTACCGTCTTGAAAGCGCAGCTTAAAAATGGAGCCATTCTACCCTCAACAATCAAATTATCATTTTTTACCATCAAATCTTCTTGACGATAATCTACGGCTTCTTCCTTGTCGGGGTGCTGTTCCAGCCATTTGTAAAAATCTTCCATGCTGAGATTCATTTCAGCGGCCATTTGCCTCATAATTCCACCGGTATAATGATATTCATAGCCAAGTGCATTAGCCAATTCCTTACACAACGAACTTTTGCCTGAACCGATATGACCCGTTACCCTGATAACAGCCATTTCGCCCCCTCTCTTTTTTAAAATTTAAACGAACTTGTACCGCTAAGATAACAAAAACAAATTACTTTTGTAAAGTATTTGATAAAAAGTCGGATAGTGTGTTTTGAGGGATTTACGGAGCCCGACGGGGCGAGTTAAAGACAAAATCTCAGCAGAGATTTATGTCGTGCCCGAAAAACACACTATCTGACTTTTTATAAAAACTTGTTTGTTCCCTTTTGTTTTGTTAAATTATCATCATGCCAGGTAGTAGAATTTCCGACTACGACCTGGTCGTAAAATTAAAAAATCGGAAATTTCACTACATGGTATGACTCACCAAGAAATACGAGAAAAATTTTTAAAATTCTTTGAATCACGCAGACACAAAATAGTGCCTTCCAGTTCGCTTATGCCCGATGATCCGTCGGTTCTTTTTACCACTGCCGGAATGCAGCAATTCAAACCCTACTATACCGGCGCCGCTGACGCGATGCATGACTTTGGTTCCTTAAGCGTGGCTTCTATCCAAAAATGCGTAAGAACTTCCGATATAGACGAAGTGGGGGATGAGAGACATCTGACATTTTTTGAGATGCTGGGAAATTTCTCTTTCGGAGGTTATTTTAAAAAAGAAGCCATTCAATACGGCTACGATTTTATTATAAAAGAAATGGGGCTGAAGATTGATTATGTAACAGTATTTGAGGGGTGGAAGTCTACAGGACTTTGGTTAATAAAACCGGATGAAGAATCAAAAAAAATTTGGAAATCTTTGGGTCTTAATGATGAACAAATAAAAACTGGCGGTTTTGATGATAATTTTTGGGGACCAACAGGTGAAGACGGCCCATGCGGTCCGACAACAGAAATATATGTAAACGGTATTGAAGTTTGGAATATTGTTTTTAACGAATATTACAAATCAAAATACCCAGAAGATAAAAATGATTACAAACCGCTGCAATCAAAAGGCATTGATACCGGCATGGGGTTGGAGAGATTGGCTATGGTTTCTCAAAAAGTTCCCACTGTGTTTGAAGCCGATTTATTAAAGCCGATTTTAACGCTTACGCCATCGGAACTTGAAATGAGAGTTAGGCGAATAATCGCCGATCATTCGCGGGCAATCGCTTTTATGATTGCCGACGGCATCCGGCCGTCAAACAAAGAGCAGGGCTATGTCTTGCGTCGGTTGATGCGCCGAGTTATCACATACAATTTTATTGCCAAAACCGATATTTCCTTAATGCATCCCGAACGAGGTCGCGAGGGCTCGCAGCGTACCTCTACCTCGTACGGGATGCATGATATTTTTGCCAAGATTTTGGAAATTTATGGCAGTTATTATAAAGAGTTAAATGCGGATCTTATAATTAGTGAATTTGAGCATGAAAATGAAAAATTCATGCAGACGCTCAAGAGCGGACTTAAGGAGCTTGAAAAAGTTGAAAATGTAGATGCAAGCAGCGCGTTTATGCTTTATGAGAGCTTTGGGCTGCCTTACGAAATCATTAAAGAATTAGGTGGAGCTAAAGCCGTGTCTCTTAACCGCAAAGATTTTGATATTAAATTCAAAGAACACCAAGAAAAGTCCCGCGCCGGAGCGGAAAAGAAATTCGGCGGACACGGTTTGGTTTTGGATACCGGAGAATTAAAAGCGGGAAACGAGGAAGAATTAAAAAAAGTTACCCGCCTTCACACGGCAACACACCTTTTGCAGACGGCTTTAAGAAAGGTACTTGGTCCGTCAACTGACGGAGAGGTAACCCAGGCCGGTTCGGATATTACCGCGGAAAGATTAAGATTTGATTTTTCATTTTCGCGCAAATTAACGCCGGAAGAAATTAAAAAAGTTGAGGATTTGGTGAACGAAAAAATCAAAGAAGACTTGCCGGTATCGTTTGTGGAATTGCCGAAATCCGAAGCCGAAAAAACCGGCGCGCTGTATTTCTTTAAACAAAAATATCCCGACAAGGTAAAAGTTTATTTTGTCGGATCATCTGTTGAATCTGCATGGAGCAAAGAGTTTTGCGGCGGACCGCATGTTTCCCATACCGACGAAATTGGCCGATTCAAAATCTCCAAAGAAGAAGCCGTCTCGGCGGGTGTGCGCAGAATCAGGGCTACGATAGAATAATCGGCTTTTTTGATGCAAAATTACAGCCCATTGCATTTCTTTGGGATTTGATATATTTTAGTTTCAGTTCTTACAAAAAAGGGGTTAGAAGCATGAGCAAGAAAAACACTTTTTCTTTTCTGTTATTTAACGGATGTATTTTAGCTAATGTGCTTGTCGGTGTGGCAGAAGCGCATTATGGCTTCATTTATTCCTCAAAAGATATAGCTCGTTGTCTGCAAAAACCAAACAAGAACAAAAAACTGCAATATAGCACCACGGAAGCCGAACGGGCGCGATTAGCAGAAACAAGTTTTAATTACTTTGGTTTAATTTTCCAATCTTATGCTGAAGTAAAGAATGTAGCCATACTTTTTGAAGCAAACTATCAAAACAAATACTTTAACACAGAAAAGGAATTAAAAGCCGCTTTCACTGAAATTCTGAAAATGGTGAGAGGCGAAAAATAAAAAAGCCCAAGGGCCGTTCGCCCGCATTTGTGGTGGATGGCCTTTTAAATTTCAACAATCTTGATATGATGTGAATTCTATGGTCAAAGATTTTTGGAATAAATTGAAAAAACCGATAATTATTCTGGCGCCGATGGCGGATGTGACGGACACGGTTTTCAGACAAATCGTGGCGGGCTACGGCCGTTCGGAGGGGCTCACGGTAAACAAGCCCGATGTTTTCTTTACGGAATTTGTATCCTGCGACGGGCTTTGCTCTGAAGGCAAGACAAAACTTTTAAAAATATTGAAATTCAATAAAAAGATTGAACGGCCGATTGTGGCCCAGTTTTTCGGTTCAAAACCGGAGAATTTTTATAAATGCGCCAAGTTAGCTCAAAAACTCGGTTTTGACGGAATTGATATCAATATGGGCTGTCCCGATAAAAAGGTTGAAAAGCAGGGCGCCGGCGCGGCGCTGATTAAAACGCCTGAACTGGCCCAAAAAATAATCGCCGAAACCAAAAGGGGAGCGGGCTCCGCCGGCCGGCGGATTCCGGTTTCCGTTAAAACTCGTCTCGGTTTCAACAAATCAGAAATTGAAACATGGATACCAGCACTGCTAAAAGCTAAACCGGATGCAATAATTCTGCATGGCCGAACTCGTAAAGAAATGTCCAAAGTGCCGGCTAATTGGGATTTGATAGGCCGAGCGGCGGAAATTGTTAAAAAATCCGGACAGCAAACTTTGATAATCGGCAATGGCGATGTCGGCTCGTTGACCGACGCCAAGAGAAAAGCCGAACGATATGGACTTGACGGCGTAATGGTCGGCCGCGGAATTTTTGCCAACCCGTGGTTTTTTAATCCTTCGGTAAATCCGGCAGATGTTAAACCAAAAGACAAAATCGTTCTTTTGATAAAACATCTTAAGCTTTTTGATAAAACTTACGGCGCAACAAAAAATTTCGCCATTATGAAAAAATTTATCAAAATGTATGTCTCGGGTTGGAATGGCGCCAAAAGTTTAAGAAATAAACTAATGACGACAAAATCAGCCAAAGAAACTCTGAATCTGCTTGTTGATAGATAGGAAAATAATCGTGATATAATAAATTAAATGCCCTCAACAAAAATAATTAATGTCCTGAAGGACGACAAATTTGAGGAGATTTTGGATATTTTTAAAAATACTCAGGCAAAAGAGGTGATTTTCGTTTTACCTAAAAAAAATAACGCCCTGAAAGACGAGGAACATTTTATTATTTTAAGCAACGAAGCTCAAAAAGCGGACAAAACTGTTTCGCTTCTTTGTTCCAATCCGGAAATCAACGCACTCGGAAAAAGATACGATTTTGATATTCTTATGCCCAAACCTTCATCGAGTTCAAGCAACAAATCTCCAAATAAACCCATAATGCTGGTCAATCAAATTGAACCGGATGAACAAAGAGACGAAGAAGATAATGATATTTTTGAAAAAGAAGAAAAGGACGAAAATAAACTGGAACAAGACGGGGATGAGAAAGAAGACGACGAAGAAAAAAAGAAAAACAAAGATGAGGAAACCGAAGATGAGAATTTATCGCCCGCAGTGTCCCGTGAAAACCGAACCAGTGACGATTTTGATATTATTACGACTTCCGCGCCGTTTAAAACAAACCGAAGCTTAAGCGAAATCATAAAATCAAAAGACGAAGATAAAATAAATATAAAAATACTGCAAAGAAAAGAACAGGAAAGGGGAATAAACATAAATAAATCCCAAGCCGAGGAAAAAACAAATCAAATAAAGAGCGTTTGGCAATTTAATGACAGTTACAGCGAAAGTTCCAGGCGCAAAGACGATTCTTTGTGGAACCTCATAAATTTATCCGGCAAACGCTTTCTAAAAATTAAAAAAATATTCGGCGCGGGATCCCCAAAGTATTTAGTCATATTGTGTTCGGGAATTTTAATTTTATTGTTTGCGGCTGTTTTTCTTATATCCGGCAGCGCCAAAATAGACATAAAACCGCAAAAAAAAGAAATAAATTTTTCGCTGAAAATATCCGCTTCCGATAAATATTCCTCGGTGGATACGACCTTTAATAAAATACCTGGTCAGCTTTTTAATATAGAAGAGGTCGCAACCCAAACATTTCAGGCGACGGGACAACGAGAAGTTGCCCAAAAAGCCAAAGGCGCGATAACGGTTTACAACGAATATGGAACCACTCCCCAAACCCTGATAGCCACCACCAGATTTGAATCTCCGGAAGGTTTTATATTCAGGACTCTTAAAACAATAGTCGTTCCCGGAACTAAAGTTGAAAACGGCAAAATAATTCCCGGCAGTATAAGCGTTGAAATAATCGCCGACAAGCCGGGTCCTTCGTACAATATCTCTCCGTCTAAATTTACAATTCCGGCGTTTAAAGAAAAAGGCGACACGGACAGATACGGCAAGTTTTACGGCCAATCGTCTGAACCGATGAAGGGTGGCGTAAGCGGCATGGCAAAAGTAATAACAGATTCCGACTATACCAACGCTATTAGCGCGCTGACCGCCGCAGTAAAAACCGCCGTTGCGGAATCTTTGCAAACGCAGACCTCCGGACTTAAAATCATAAACGCCTCCGCTGTCACAATGAAAAATCCCGATTCAAACGCAAGAATAGATGAGGCAACCGATAGTTTTATCATGACCGTCAGCGGATTTATCAAAACAATCGGTTTCAAACAAGAAGATTTAAACAAAATACTGAAACAATACGCCGAAAAAGACAGCAATATTACGGTTGTGCCGGACAAATTAGATGTGAGTTTTGACAAAATAACTTTGACCGATAATAATTTTTTGGATTTCACTGTCAGTGTTAAGGGCAACGGTTATGCTCAAATTAACATTCAAAAAATATTATCCGACATTCTTGGCAATAATACTGCGCAAATAAAAAATTATTTTCAAAATGCCAAAGAAATTACATCTGCCAAAGTGCTTTTGTCTCCGTTTTGGATAAAAAAAATACCGAAAAACAAAGAGAAAATACGATTAAATTTAATTTATGATTAGGGACAAATTTTATCCCTCACCAGTTTCTCAAAAGAAACTGGTGAGGGATTGACATTAATTAGGGCTTTTGATAACATAGGAACACCGTTAACAAATAAGGTTTTAAGGCGGTCCCATGATTTTTAAGTGGTGGACCTGCGCCTTTAATATATAGGTATGGCTTGGGGGCCATTACCACCAAACCACTAAAACAGCGGCTTAGTTTCATTGTTTCCAAAAAATTGACTAATCAACCAAAAGACAAATTAACTGGCTTGATAACAGAGACTCTGCCCGGTACAACTTTTAAGGTTAAACTGGAAAACGGTCAGGAAATCCTTGCATATTTAGCCGGTAAAATGAGATTAAATTACATTAAAGTAATGCTTGGCGATAAAGTGGCCGTTGAGCTTAGCCCCGATGGAATGAGGGGAAGAATAGTGCGCCGGTTGTAATAACAAGTTTATTTTAGCGAGCGAGGAGCAAAATGGAAATTCTTATTTACATTTTGTCCGAGCGAAGCTAAAAGGGGTGAATACTCCGCCACTCTGCGGAGGTATCAAGAGGCGAAGCCACCTCTTGATACCTCGCGGCTTGCCGCGAGGAGGATTCATAAAGTCATAAAATGATTAATGTTTATAATGGTCATTACAAACATTATAAACATTACAAACTTGAATGAAGGTACGAGCATCGGTTAAAACAATGTGCGTTAATTGCAAATTAGTAAGGCGCAAAAATCGCCTTTATTGCTTGTGCAAAAATCCCAAACATAAACAAAGACAAGGGTAATCATATGCCGCGAATCTTAGGAATAAATATTCCCGACAACAAAAAAATCCTTTATTCCTTGCCATATCTCTACGGCATCGGTTTATCGTCCAGCAAGCTTATTTTGAGATCTGCGAATATTGATCCGGATAAAAAAGCGAGCGAACTTACTACCGATGAATTAAATAAGATACAAAAGATTCTTGAAAAGAGTTACAAAACAGAAGGCGATTTAAGAAAAGAGATCGGCCAAAACATAAAACGATTGAAAGAAATTGGCGCCTGGAGAGGTTTGCGCCATGCCAAACGCTTGCCGATTCACGGAAGAACCAAAACCAATTCAAGAACGATCCGGGGCAATGTCAGAAAAACCATGGGCTCCGGCAGAAAACCATCATCGGAAAAGACATAAAAACCGATACAAATATACAAATCACGCCAATCTACAAATTTATTCGCAGATTCGGATAATTAGTAGTTCGGCATCGGATATATCATGGGACAAAAAAAGATTATAACAAAAACAGATGAGACCAAGGAAAAACAGGAAACTGCTCCTGTTTCAACCGCAAAAAGTTCGGTAAAAAAACAGGTTATAAACGGTACCGCCCATATTTCTGTTTCCTACAATAATATTATTATCGCTATAAGCGACCTGAAGGGAAATATTATTGCCTGGTCTTCGGCCGGTGGATTAGGCTTTAAAGGCGCCAGGAAATCCACTCCTTACGCCGCCAATATGGTTGCCAAGAATTGCGTGGAAAAGGCAAAAAAATACAACCTAACCAATATAAAAATTACGGTTAAGGGCATCGGGCCCGGCAGAGAATCAGCCGTAAGAGGATTAGCGGGAACGGGACTGAATATTATTTCAATAATAGATGAGACGCCGGTAGCGCATAACGGAGTGCGAAAATTAAAACCAAGACGAGTGTAAAAATATTTAAACATCAACATGGCGCGTTATTTAGGACCAAGAGAAAAAATAGAACGAAGAATAGGTGAAAAGCTCTATTTAAAGGGCGATCGTTCGTATTCTCCAAAATCAGCTACGGTCAAAAAACCTTATCCGCCAGGACTTCATGGCAAAAAGGGTACAAGGAAATCTTCAGAATACGGTCAGCAATTAAGAGCTAAACAAAAAGTAAAAAATGTTTACCGAATGCTTGAAAAACAATTTAAATCATATATCAAATCAGCCGTAGCATCCAAAAACGACCCATATGCTTTGATTTTAAAAAAATTGGAAGGCAGGCTGGATAACATTGTTTTTAGGGCAGGAATAGCCCAATCCAGGGATCAAGCCCGTCAAATAGTCAGCCATGGCCATATCACGGTAAATGGCAAAAAAATTAACATTCCGTCATACGAAATAAAGACAGGAGACATTGTGGCGGTAAAAGAAAACAGCAAAAAGGCAAGTTTGTTTTCCGCGCTTGCGCCTCAATGGCTTAAAAAATACGATGCGCCGGCCTGGATAGCGTTAGATAAGGAAAAAATGTCAGCCAAAATAAACGGTTTGCCGACGCTGATTGAAAGCGGAATACAGACTAAAGATTTACAAGCAATAATTGAGTTTTATAGCAGATAATCCTACTACCAATTACAAATAATTACGAATATACAAACAAATTAGTATATTAGTAAAAATTAGTAATTAAGTAGAAAGATAAAATGTTACAGTTGCCGGAACCAATCAAAATTTTATCAAAAGAAGGCAATAAAGCCGTTTTTGAAATCTCTCCGTTAATGCCTGGTTATGGGGCAACCATTGCCAATCCTTTAAGAAGGGCGCTCTTGTCGTCTTTGGAGGGCGCGGCTGTAAGTTCAATCAAAATAAAAGGAGTGGATCATGAATTTTCAAGCATCTCCGGAGTTTTGGAAGATGTAATTGAAATTATTTTAAATGTCAAAAAAATCAGATTTAAAATGCATACCGATGAACCGGTAAAGTTAAGTATAGATGTAAAGGGAGAACACGCGGTAACCGCAAAGGACATTAAACTTTCGTCTGATGTTGAAATTATAAACAAAGATCAGCACATCGCGACCGTTACCGACAAAAAAACAGAGTTTAAAATGGAGCTTGAGATTGAAAAAGGCGTCGGATATGTTCCCGTGGAACAAAAACGAAAAGATAAAATAGCCATCGGCGTCATAGCGATTGATTCCATGTTTTCTCCGATAAAATCAGTCAATTTTAATACCGTTAATGTCAGAGTCGGCGACAGGATTGACTTTAATAAAGTGGTGATGGAAATAGAAACCGACGGTTCAATAAAACCGGAAGAAGCCTTAGCCAAAGCCGCCAACATTTTGATTGACCATTTTAAACCGTTGGCGGAAATCAAAATAGAGAAAGAAGAAGGGGGCAAAACGACAAAAAAGACAGCCAGTAAAAGCAAAAAGAAAACCAAATAATCAACCATGCGACGCGGCAATAAAACAAAATTCGGCAGGGAAACCAGTCAAAGAAAGGCGTTGTCCAAATCATTGGCGACGGCTCTGATCAATCATGGCAAAATTAAAACAACCGAAGCAAAAGCCAAGACGCTTTCTCAATTTGTGCAAAAATTAATCACTATCGCGAAAAAGCAGAATGTTGCGTCAAGAAGATTGCTTTTAAAACAAATCGGCGAGGAAGCCGCCAAAAAATTAGTTTCAGACACGGTTCTTAATTTTAAAGATAAAAACGGAGGTTATACAAGAATAACAAGATTGGGGCAAAGAAAAAGCGACAGCGCTCCGATGGTTTTAATAGAATTTAATTTATGAAATACGAATTAGACGCCACAAATCAATCAGTGGGAAGATTGGCAACAAAAATTTCCGAGCTTTTGCGCGGTAAAAATTTGGCTTCCTACGCTCCAAATGTGATACCTCAATCGGAAGTTATTATAAAAAACATCGGAAAAATAAAATTTACCGGCGCCAAACTGCAGAAAAAAGTATTTTATCATTATTCCGGTTATCACGGCGGAATGAAAGAGAAAAAATTATCCGAACTTTGGGCAACTAAACCGCAATTCGTCATCAGACAAAGTGTTTACAGAATGTTGCCAAAAAATAAAATGAGAAATAAGATTATCAAAAATTTAAAATTCGCCAAATCTTAAACCAAAGCTTAAACAATGCCAAAAACAAAAATTAAAAAAACACCCAAGAAAGACGAACAAAAAGAGTTAAAAAAGACCGGAGTTTTAGAATTGAAATCCGAAAAATCTGAAAATGCCGAAACGGAAACAGAAAACCGCGAAGAAAATATGAAACTTAACGGCAACGGCAAAGAAAAATATTATCAGGCCATCGGAAGAAGAAAAGAATCAATCGCCCGAATTCGTTTTTATACCAAAAAATCCACCGACACCGTTGAAGACGAGAAGGCTCTCATCACGATAAACGGCAAAGATTACGCCGATTATTTTTCCGATGTTAATTTAAGAAATATCGTAGAATCTCCGTTGCGCAAATTAAAATCACTGAACCGATTTAAGGCCTCAGTCGTGGTGCGGGGCGGGGGATTGACGGGGCAAGCCGATGCGATAAAACACGGCCTTTCACGGGCGCTTGTCCAGTTTGATATTAATTTTAAAAAGAAATTAAAAAAGGCGGGCTTCCTTACGCGCGATTCCCGCATCAAAGAAAGAAGAAAGTACGGTCTCAAGAAAGCTCGCAAAGCTCCGCAATGGAATAAGAGATAATTTAAATTTCAACTATATTTATTCCCCCTTTTTTGTCTATTTCCACAATATTATAAACTCGTTCTTGGGCGTTTCCAAGATCAACAACAATATGGTCGCCGCCTCTAAACCAGGTGGCGGTTTTTATTTTAGCGGAAAATCTGGTAATTAATTCTCTGTCATTTTCTTTTTTATAGGGCTGATAATCCGCATCTTTAAGCCACAAAACCCAAAGTTCATTGGCGCTCCACCAAATAAGCTTATTTTCATCATCAGATAAAGAAAAACCGACTACATTATCAGAAATTTTCTCCGCTTTTGGTTCCAAGTTTTTATAAAGCGTTTTGTTTTTTATAAAAAATCGGCCGATTTTTACCGGTTCAGGCGACACGCTCGGTTTTATTGTTCCCGTTGGAAGAAGAGTAACTTTGGGAACAGCAATTTTAGGATATAATAATTTGGTTATTTCTTCCTTTAAAAGTTCCGCATTCTCCTTATTATTAGAAAGAAGCAAAATTCTTGAAAATTCGTTCACCAATCCCTCCTCAACTGATATTTTTTTCTGCCATTGATAAAAGTCATTTTTAGATAATCTGATGTCGTATAAACCAGGCAAAAGATTATTTATAAGATACGAATTGCCCAAAAAGGTTGTCCGCCCGATAAGCTTATTATTTAAAAAAACATCGGCATCGGTATTAACTTTCAAATAAATGGCGCCGGTCCGCACAAATCTCCTTTCTGAAAAATTATACCGGTACCCTTGGGCGTATAAACTGATAACATAACTTAACGCTAAAAATACGGTCACAGCGGAATAAAATGTTATTCTTTTAGTCGTTTTGGTCATTATTAAGGATTTTAGCATAAAATTTTACTATTTTGCATTTCTGTGATAAGAAAAATACAAGGATAGAGAATTATTATTTTATTAATTGTTGTCTTGAATTAAAAAAACTAATCACATGAAAAAAATAGGAATTGATCTTGGCACAACAAATACAGTCGTTTTCGTGCCTAAAAAAGGAATTATCATAAACGAGCCGTCCGTGGTGGCTATTTCAATTTTGGATAATAAAATAATTGCCGTCGGCAACTTGGCCAAAGAAATGATCGGCAGAACCCCGGACAGCATTATTGTTTCAAAACCTCTCATAGACGGCGCAATCGCGGATTATCGGGTAACCGGCGCGATGCTAAGATATTTTATAAAAAAGTCCGGCGGCATCTTTGGTTTTATAAAACCGGAGATTTTAATCTCCGTGCCCGCAGGAATTACTTCCACCGAAAAAAGAGCGGTAATAGAATCGGCTTTAAACGCCGGCGCCAAAGCGGTTTACCTGGTTAAAGAACCGGTCCTGGCCGCGATCGGAGCAAAAATCCCGATCAACAGCCCTTCAGGAAACATGATATTAAACATCGGGGGAGGCACCACGGAATTAGCCGTAATATCTTTGGGCGGTATCGTAAGCTGGTCATCCGTACGGATAGGCGGTAATAAATTGGATCTTGCCATCGTTGAATATGTTAAGAAAAAACACGGCTTGGCAATAGGCGAAAGAACGGCGGAATTAATCAAAATAAATATAGGAAGCGCCATAAAACTGCCCGAAGAAGAAAAAATAAACATAAGAGGCAGAGATTTGGCTTCCGGATTTCCCAAAACCGTTGAAATCTCTTCCAATGAGATTAACGAAGCGATGAGCGAACAATTAAGAGAAATCGTTCAAATAATAAAAAGCGTGCTGGAGGTTACCCCGCCCGAATTGTGTTCTGATATTATGGATAAAGGCATTTATATTTCCGGCGGAGGAGCGTTATTAAAAAATATAGAAAAATTAATCACCCGGGTAACGGGCGTACCGGCAACCATCGCTGAAAATCCTCTTTTTTGCGTAGCCCGCGGCACAGGCATTGTCTTGGAAAACCTGGATATTTATAAAAGGAATGTGATAGCGAAAAGATAACCGCCAAAGAATTGCTAATTGTTAAATTGTTATCTTGTTGATTGAATTCGTAACAATATAACAAGGTGGCAAGATAACAAGATTAAACATGAAAATAGCTCTTGTTCATGATTGGTTAAATACCCTTGGGGGCGCGGAACGCGTGCTGATAGAACTGCACAAAATATTTCCGGAAGCGCCGATATATACTCTTTTTGTTAATAAAAAATTCTCTAAAAATTTTTTGCTGGATGCCGAAATCAGAGTGAGCGCTCTTCAAAAAATACCTCTTATCGCCAAAATATATAAATATCTTTTTTTTCTAATGCCCTCCTTGGTGGAAAGTTTTGATTTGTCGGAATTTGATGTCGTAATTTCTTCATCGGTGATTTTTTCCAAAGGATTGGTATTAAAACCGAAAACCAAGCATATTTGTTATTGTTACAGCCCGACAAGATTTTTGTGGGATAATCATGCCGAATATATCGGTACGGACAACCCCTTGGTTAATTTGGCAAGACATTTTTTAAGAATATGGGATAGGGGAGCATCAGACAGGGTTGATGAATTTGTTGCAATATCAAAAACCGTTCAAGACCGCATTAAAAAATATTATCACCGAGACGCTATAGTAATAACCCCTCCCATCATGTTGAGCGAAGAATCAAGCATAAATAACCAATCATCTTCAAAAAATTTTACAATCAACAATTATTATTTAATTGTTTCCCGTCTCTACCGGCATAAAAACATAAATGTTGCGATAGACGCCTTTAATAAGCTGGGCTACAATTTAGTTATTGTCGGAACCGGTCCCCTAAAAAAAGAACTGGAAAAAATAGCGAAAAAAAATATTAAATTCGCAGGATTTAAAAATGATGAAACCTTAATAAATTATTATAAGCGTTGCAGAGCGTTTATAATGCCTCAAGAAGAAGATTTTGGATTAACGCCGATTGAAGCAATGTCTTTTGGAAAACCGGTACTGGCCTTGCGCCGAGGCGGAGCGTTGGAAACCGTTATAGAAGGAATAACCGGAGAGTTTTTTGACGACCCCATACCGGAAGCATTAGCCGACGGCATAAGACGATTAAATAATAATCGTGCCAGCTATAACGCTGAGATAATAAAACAACATACTTTAAAATTTTCACGAGAAAAGTTTAAAGAACAGATTTTAGCGCTTATCGCTAATTGCTGATTGATATTTTACTTTAAATTTTCAATATAACAATTAACAATGCTTTCAATTATAACTATAAACTATAATGGTTCTCAAGATACGATAAAACTTCTTGAATCGTTGAAGCGGCAAACCGACAAAGATTTTGAAATTATCATAATTGATAATAAATCCTCGCCGGAAGATATACAAACCCTACAAAACTTTATAGAAACCAGAAAAAACAATTTTAATTCGCTGGAATTGATAAAAAGCGAGAAAAATTTGGGATTCTCCGGGGGCAATAATTTGGGAATTAAACAGGCGCTTCGACAGGACGCTGATTGGATAGTTTTGCTAAACAATGATTCGTGGGTAGAAACCAACTTTATCGCGCGCCTAAAGCCCGAATTAAACGCTACAGAAGCAGATATGGTCGGCATACCGCTTAATGAAGGCGGTCGGGTCGCTTACTGTGGAAAAATAGAATGGCTCAAACCGACCCTTAGCCATGTTTATGAACTAATATCAAGGTTAAATAAAAAATCAATTTATGTCATCGGAGGAGCTATGGCGATTAACAGAAAAGTTTTTGAAAAAATAGGCCATTTAGACGAAAATTATTTTTTATATTTTGAAGATGCAGATTTTTCAAAAAAAACATTAGCAGCGGGATTTAAAATAAAAATTTTGCCGAATCCCAAAGCGCATCATGCCGTATCATCCGCCACCAACAAATTGGGCTCGCCCTTGCTTTTGCGGTATCACTATCGCAACGCGCTTTATTTTAATTTTAAAAACGGGCCGTGGTATATTAAAATCATTGTCTGGCCATGGAGCTGGCTCATTATTCTCAAACAAATTTTTAAACTTCTCATTGGCCACCATTCCGCCCAATCCCGCGCCGTTATTTCCGGCGTTTTAGATTTTTATCTGCGACGAATGAGACAAATTTAAAGATGATATAAGCTGCTCTGCTCCACCCCTGCCCCTTTTCCTTCAACGCAAGCGGATGCGCTCTTTTCGCTTTTTTTTCAAAACAACCCCTATCCTTCTTCAGCCCGCTTCGTCTGCTCCGGCGGCAGACTACGCTTGTCCTCACAACGACCCGAT
>Ga0209541_10002849_pt1 | contig 32370 bp, 25 predicted proteins | sample RifCSPlowO2_01_FD_184027 | JGI IMG/M metagenome (GOLD analysis project Ga0209541, IMG submission 184027) | Groundwater microbial communities from Rifle, Colorado - Rifle CSP2_plank lowO2_0.1 (SPAdes) (version 2) | ecosystem: Environmental > Aquatic > Deep subsurface > Groundwater | place...
GCGCGCAGGCGCGCCTCGCGGTTGGCCAAGACGAGGTTCGAGCCAAAGATTTCTTTGGCAGCAACCTTTTTCGCAAAAAGGTTGCTCTCCCGTGCGATTTCAGGCAGGTTTCCTGCCTCTTTTATCCATTCCGCCATAGGTTCGAGCCAGCCAGTCCGCTTTTGTTCAATTCCCTCGGAGAACTCATCTACGAGATATACCGTCTCCTCCACATCTACAACACTTCCCGCATCCATACCGCTCTCAAGATGCCTCCCCAAACCTACGCCTTGCAGTACCAGACAAAACAATTCCTTCTTTCAAGCAATGTGTTTTAAGTTTGGGGTACTTGCCAGACACACCATCTCATCAATACTCCCGTAGCTCAGTTGGCCCGTCGAGCGCAGTGCGCTTTTTCCTTGACATTTTTACGTGTTCATGTATAATGTTTGTCCTGTGCTCTGTTCTTTCTGAAAGGAGATTCTCATGGTTGAAGGCCTGTCGGCAACCGTCTTCGCCATCTTGATGTTCGCTCTTCTAGCTTTCCTGGTTATCGCATTCCTCTGCGACTTTCTGGGAAAACAGGAGAATGACACCGTCTTCCGCCCGCGATCGCCCTACGATGGAAACCCGCTCAAAAGCAACGATTTCCAGCCGGACGGAACCGGCGGATGGACGAACCTCCAGCTCCGCCGACGCAACGGCTTGGAGTAGATAGAGATTAGATTAAGAGCACAGAAACCCCCACGCAACGGAGCATGGGGGTTATCAGAGTTGCGCACTCTTACCTTCTGCTCTTCTTGTGCTTCGTCCTCACTACGCGCTTTACACGCTTCCTCGACGCACTCTTTTTCTTCTTCACCATAGACCTAAGGGGGAAAAGATAAATACAGTCATGAATTCTATAAAAGAATTGTTTCTCTGTGAAGTAACTCGTACTGCACTCACCTTACTTCCATTGCACGGTGTACTTCGCGCTACTCGACTTCCACGCCTGTCTTCCCACTCCAATATAATACGTCCCCGTTGGGTATCGATATAAATCATTACACTGCGGACCAGAGAAACCGTACAAGTCGACATCGCTCATGGGATAGACGAGGCAGCTTACAACTTCCACGCTCGCAACCTGCAATGTCATGTCTCCCTCACTTGGCACCGTAAATTTGTACCAGTCCGCTGTATCCCCAACTTCCAAAACTCCCACACGAGGAGCCGCCTTCCCCAGCGTTTTCGCCTCACGGAATCCATCGTTTCCATCACCAACCACATCGACTATCTCTGCGCTGTACGCCGTATCGCGCTCTGATGGTCGCACTTCCCATTGATAGGATCCGGGAGCAAGAGCGACCCGCATCATGCAATTCCCCTGCTCCTCAAATCCTAAATAGTATTCCATGGAGAATCCTTGCTCATCCAGGCGGTACAGGCGACAGGTCACATTCCCCGGCTGTCCGATGACAAGACTCATCTTCAAACGAAGGACATGATTCTCCACAAGAGTGAAACGGTAAAGCACTGCCTGCTTTCCGGAAAATACCCCCTCTTCCTTCTTTAAAGGAAGACGGATATCTCTCACGAGATGACCGGCTGTTGCACTCTTGCTGGATTCCTGCTGCTTCCAAGATGAACTCATCTCTTCCTCGGCTGTAATATCCGACGATGCTTGCGATGAAGAGGATGGAACGTCATCCGTCGATTTTTCTTCTTCGTGTAAATGCAGCGCCTGGTAGATATATGCCGCGGCTTCTCCCCGGAAAAGCGACCGGTCGGGGAAGAAACGAGGACCGTCCTGTCCCTCTATCGGGAGAATCCCTCGCGCAAATGCAAGATACAAATATTTCGTGTACCACGCAGACAGGGAGACATCCACGAATTTCACAACGTCACGGGATCTCTCTGTGAGTTCCGGAACAGGAATACCGAGAACAGTCGTGATCATCTTGATCGCCTCCACTCGAGTCACCGGCCGATCGGGACGGAACGTTCTATCACTGTATCCCTCGACGTAGCGATGCTGCGCCGCATCGCACACATAGGGCTCGTACCAGCTTCCCGGCTGGACATCTGGAAAACAGAGCCGACCTGCAGGATCTGGCGTTTTCTCCGCCACGCGGTAGAGCATCTTCAACATCTCTACGCGGTTCACGTTCCTTAAAGGTAAGAATGTTCCATCAGGATTACCATTAATCACCTGCATACCGACGAGAAATTCAATCTCCTCCTGATACATGTGCCCATCGGGCACATCGGGGAAAACCGCAGCCCTGCCTACAAGCAAAACGGACTGCGAAAAGAGGAGGGAAAAAATCCCGATAATCCCGATCCGACTTGGCGTCAATGAAAACATGATCGTGCCACATAATACGCCGCGCGTTTTTTTCCCACAATACCGCCCTGCGGAGAATCCGGACGATCTGCAAGGGGAATTCCGTATATCCTCCTCTCCCCACGGGAGAGGATTGAGGTGATGGGCTCGTGAGAGGGAGAGCCAATCCCTGGACAGGCGGAGAAAAAACCGGTAGGCTCGCGGCCTCCGGCCCTCACCAGGGCCACGTTTTGTATGGACAGCATTATTGTTAAAGGCGCACGGGTGCATAACCTGAAGAACGTGGATGTCACGATTCCACGCAACACCCTCACGGTGATCACGGGGCTCTCTGGCTCTGGAAAATCCTCCCTCGCATTCGACACGATTTTTGCCGAGGGGCAGCGGCGCTACGTCGAAAGCCTCTCCGCCTACGCTCGGCAATTCATCGCGCAGATGGAGAAGCCCGACGTCGACTCCATCGATGGGCTCAGTCCAGCGATCAGCATTGACCAAAAAACCTCAACGCGGAACCCTCGCTCTACTGTGGGCACCGTGACGGAAATCTACGATTACATGCGGCTCCTCTGGGCAAAAGTCGGACAGGTGCACTGCAGCATCTGTTTGAAGACACTCAAGAAACAGTCCGCGAGTGAAATCACGGAGACGATTGCGCGTATGCCCGAGGGAAAGAAAATCGCCCTCCTCGCCCCCATCGTTTCCCAGCGCAAAGGAGAGCACGCACGGCTTCTCGAAGCCATACGTCGCGAAGGGTTCGTCCGCCTGCGCATTGATGGGACGATTGTGACGATCGATGAGGAAATCTCCCTCGATCCCAAGAAACACCATACTGTCGCTATTGTCGTCGACCGATTGGTCATTCGCGATCTCCTCTCCGCGGATGGGACGACAAGTCCACATCGTACCCGACTCGCTGATTCCGTTGAACTCTGCTTAAAAAAAGGAGAGGGAACGCTCGTGGTTCTTGATACCGAGACTCTGGAGGAATACCGCTTCGCGGAGAATTTCGTCTGTCCGGAACATCCAGAGGCAACCATTCCCCCATTGGAACCGCGCGCCTTCTCCTTCAATTCCCCTCACGGAGCCTGTGGAACGTGTCACGGCCTCGGTCAAATCCTCCAAATCGATGAGGCGGCGGTTATCCCTAACACAGAGCTCTCCATCAGCGAAGGAGCCATTCACCCCTGGGCGACGTCTGCCGGTCGCATGACGTACATGATGCAACTCCTCGAAGCCCTCAGCGCCAGCATCGGCTTTCGCCTCCATGCCCCCTGGCATGATCTCTCCGTAGACCACCGCAACATTATCCTCCATGGTCACAGCGCTCCCCTCTCAGTTTCCCTTGCTCCTGAATCTTATGGCAAACCGTACCAGATGACGTACGAGGGAGTCATCCCTAATCTCGAACGCCGTCACCGTGAGACGGAGAGCAGTTACATCAAGAGCCAGATCGAGGAATACATGCTTTCCCTCCACTGCCCGGACTGCCATGGGAAACGACTGAAGAAAGAAATCCTTGCCGTCACCGTCGGTACGAAGAATATCGTGGAAGCGACCGACTGCAGCATTGATGAGGCACGGGAATTCTTCGAGGGACTGGCACTCTCTCCCTACCACCACACCATCGCCAGGAAAATTCTTTCCGAGATCCTCGCGCGCCTCTCCTTCCTACGCAATGTCGGCCTCACCTACCTCACGCTCTCGCGGTCCGCAAACACTTTATCTGGCGGGGAGGCGCAGCGCATCCGTCTCGCCACGCAAATCGGCTCCGCGCTCCAGGGCGTGCTCTATGTCCTTGATGAGCCATCGATCGGTCTCCACCAGAAAGACAATGCCCGCCTCATCCAAACGATGAAACACCTGCGTGATATCGGAAACACGGTCATCGTCGTCGAGCACGATGAGGAAACGATGCATGCCGCGGATTACCTCCTGGAGATCGGCCCGGGGGCCGGGAAATACGGCGGAGAGATCATCGCTCAGGGAACTGCCGCGACACTCTTACAAAACCCCGATTCCGTCACGGGACAGTATCTCAGCGGGAAGAAATCCCTCGCCGTGCCAGAGAAGCGCCGGTCAGGCAATGGACGGTTCATTACCATCCACGACGCCCACCACCACAATCTAAAGCACATTACCGTCCGCCTGCCGCTGGGCACCTTCATGGGAATATCCGGAGTTTCCGGGTCCGGGAAAAGCAGCCTCATCCACGGCATTTTGGCCCCCGAGCTTCTCCGCATTCTCAATAATGCCCACCAAAAACCACAGGACATCGGTAAGATCACTGGGCTCGAGCATCTCGATAAAACCATCGTCATCGATCAATCCCCAATAGGTCGTACCCCGCGCAGTAACCCCATCACCTACAGCGGGATCTTCACCGATATTCGCGATCTCTTCACCCTCTCCCCCGAAGCAAGACTTCGCGGCTACAAATCCGGACGTTTCAGCTTCAACGTCAAAGGCGGCCGCTGCGAGGACTGCGAAGGAGACGGAATGAAACGCATCGAAATGCACTTCCTTTCTGATGTTTACGTCACCTGCGAGGTCTGCCATGGGAGACGATATAACCGGGAAACGCTCGAAGTGACGCATAAAGGAAAAAATATCGCCGATATTCTCGAAATGACTGTCACCGAGGCTATGGACTTTTTTGCAAAGGTTCCCATTATCAGAAAAAAACTCCAAACGCTCGACGATGTTGGTCTCGGGTACCTCCACCTTGGACAGAGCGCGACAACATTAAGCGGCGGCGAGGCCCAGCGCGTGAAGCTCGCGACCGAGCTCCTCAAGCGCGCAACGGGACGGACGTTCTACATCCTCGACGAGCCGACGACCGGCCTTCATTTCGATGACATCCGGCGTCTCCTCGATGTCCTCCAGCGTCTCGTGAGCCTCGGGAACACGGTGCTCGTCATCGAACACAACATGGACGTTCTGAAGTCGGTGGATTACATCCTCGACCTCGGCCCTGATGGTGGCAACGGCGGCGGCCGCATCGTCGCGCAGGGCACGCCGGAGGATGTGGCGAAGGAGAAGAAGAGCTACACGGGACAGTACTTGAAGAAGGTACTTGCGAAGTCTTCCTCTCCCTGACCCCTCACCCTGGCCCTCTCCCGCATGGAGAGGGAATGCCATACACTCTGTGTGTGAACTCACTCCCACCATTCCTCCTCGTCACTCCTCCCATCCTCTGGGATTTCGCGATTGCCATTCTCCTCGCACTCTTCTGCAGCATCACGATTGTCACACTCATCTGGATCCGTCGCAATCACTCATCTTCCATCATCGCCAGTATCCTCATCGGTTGCGTCGGTTTCCTCGGTTGCGTCGGTTTCCTCCTCATTATCTACGGCTCCTTCATCGAGCCGCAACGTATCACCGTCACCGAGCGCGATATCCGCCTCCCATTGAAGCAACCCCTGCGGATTGTTGTACTCTCTGATTTTCACGTCGGTCCGTACAAGGGGAAACGATTCCTGGAGCGTACCGTCGAGAAGGCCAACACCCTCTTCCCAGATGTCATCCTCCTCGCAGGGGATTTTCTCTACGACGATGACTCATCTCTTTCGGCCCTCGCCCCCCTCGCCCGTCTCCGCGCTACGCTCGGTACCTTTGCCGTCCTTGGGAATCACGATACGGGACATATGCTCACACTGCTCAATACTCCTCGGCGCACAGATGACCGGACCGATACCATCGCTGCTGTTCTCGAAGACATGGACATCTCCGTTCTCCAGAATACTTCACGCACAATTTCCCTCGGCGCCGAGCGACTCGCCATCGCAGGATTGACGGAGCTCTGGGCAGGAACAGACAACATCGAAGCTGTCCTGAAAGGAATTCCACCAAGGACTGCGACGATCCTCCTCTCACACAATCCTGACATCGCCCTCAATCTGAAGAGCCACCAGGCGCACCTCATTACTTCAGGACATACGCACGGAGGGCAAATCCGTCTCCCGTGGATTGGGGCCATCCCTCGCATCCCGACGCGCCTGGGCAAGCAGTACGACCAGGGACTTTTCCGCATCGACGACGACTCCACCCTCGCCATCACCCGCGGCCTCGGGGAGAGCTTCCCCCGCGCCCGCCTCTTCGCCCCTCCCGAAATTCTGCTCCTGAAAAGTGAGGTACGGTTGGATTAAACTACCGTATCCGCCGAATCCCCTGCACTCCCGGCACTTGCAAGAGCGCATCGTAGAGATCGCTAAACTCCTGAACATCCTTCACCTCAACGCCTAACCGGTCACAGACAATTCCTTTCGATACCTCGTACGTATTCGTGCCCACGATGTTCACCCCTCGTTCCGCAAAACATCGGGTCATCGCATGGAGCACACCCGGTCGATCGGTGAGGGTGACATCGACCGTGACCATTGTCCCCGGCACGAGAGGACGAGGACACCGGATACAGTGGCAGCGAACGAGGAGATGTAAGAGAAAACCTGTAGGATCTTCGAGAAGCGCTCGGTACTCCAGAGCAACGCGGTCCACCGAAACGATCCCTGCGCCAATCTGCTCGAGAAGATTCCTAAAATCCTCCTGCTTCAGTCGCCCGACAAGCTCCCGTTGTAAAAAGGAAAAACGGAAAAGCCACGAAAGCGGCAAGAGATGCTTCCCGCACTCATGGACGAGGAGGAATTTCCCCTCTTCCTCCAGTTTATCCGGAGAGATGCCATTCGCCATCCGCCGGAGATCTTCCTTCGCAGCGATCGTTTTCGCGCGCTGCCGCCAGAGCGCATCGCGACCATTTCCATCCACATCCGTAAAAAGCAGCTCGACCGTATCGCCGTCGTGAAGCTCTCCGGTCACTTCGCGCTGCACGCCATTCACCCGCATCGCCGCAAGGTGCGTGATGAATGACGTATCGAGCGCTGCCGCAAGATCGATCCCCGTCGCCCCGCGTGGGAGCGTCACAATCTCTCCCGAAGGAGTGACAACATTGATCATTTCCTTGAGAACATTCTCCTTGAGATCCTGTAAATACTCCTCCGGCTTCTCCTCGCGAGCGCTGAGAGCATGCAGCACTTTCGCGAGCGCGTTCTCTCTATCCCCCATCCACGCGGACATCTTCCGCATCGTCGCATACTCGTGCATGGACTTCGTCTGCATACGGAGAAGGACCTGGTGATCGTGCGCGATGAAGAGCTTCGTGTGCAGCGCCCGGTATCCGTTCGGGAGCGGCTGGCTCACAAAATCACGGAAGGCAGTGGGATTGACGTGGAAATGTTGATGGATATCGCCGAGAATCTCGTAGCACGCGCGCGCGTCCGCATTTGGATCCTCCGGCAGAACCTGCACCGAATCGATACTTCCCGCATCGCGCAAGCGAAGAGGGTTGCCTCCAAACTTCCGGTAGAGCTCGTAATCAGTCATGAGGATGAGATGCACTTCTGTCGGCGCCTGCGTGACCTTTCGTATGCGCGCGATTGCAGAGAGCCGCCACGGTAAAAGCTCCTCGCGCCGGCGCGCGATGCGCTCGCGCCACTGCCGTGCTTCTAGAGGGAATGCAATGGGGAAGCAAATTTCCTCGAATCGCCTCTTTGTATCCCACAAGCCCACCATGCGCGCAAACGGCACGTAAATCTCCAGCGTCTCGCTCGCGATGCGCTCCTGCTTGTCTGACGACAGTGCCCCGATGGTTTCGATATTATGGAGACGGTCCGCAATTTTAATGAAAATAACCCTGAGATCGTCGCTCGCCGCGAGCAGCATTTTCCGGAGTGACGCAATCTGCCGCTCCGATCGCTTCCCTTCATACCGCAACTTTGTTAGCTTGGTCACGGCATCGACCAAACGTCGCACCTCATTCCCAAATAACCGCTCCACCTCGTCAAAGGTGGTACATCCATCCTCTACTACATCGTGAAGAAGACCGGCAATCAGCGTTGCCCCACCGCATTCCAACTTCGCAAGAAAGAGCGCCGTGGCGATCGGGTGAACGACATACGGATCCCCGGAATGTCGGAACTGCCCCTCGTGCCATGTCTTTACCTGCTGCAATGCTCGCTCGACACCATCACGTTCCGTCGAGGGAACGTAGCGGATCGCTGCGAGAAATTCTTGCTCTTTATCATACATATCAATCGAGCATTCTACCGTTCTTCTTAGCAAAGGAAAGCCAAAGTTTTGAGCAACTGGCCAACGACCATTCGTCATGGTGATATGCAAAGCTCAGCAATACTTCCTCTATACTCTCCACTGCGTTCCCCCCGATGCGTGCCTTTCGATCCCGTTGATCCCAAGCAATCCTTCCCTGCGCTTGAGCGCGGCATCCTTGCGTATTGGAAGAAGGAAGACATCTTCCGTCGGAGCATCCGCGCACGCCGTGGACGTACGGTATTCCGCTTCTATGACGGCCCTCCTTTCGCCACAGGCCTCCCCCACTACGGCCACCTCCTCGCGGGAACCATCAAGGACGTGATTCCGCGCTACCAGACGATGCGCGGAAAGCATGTCGAGCGGCGCTTCGGGTGGGATTGCCACGGCCTCCCCATCGAGTACGAAATCGAGAAGGAACATGGCATCAAGGGGAAGAAGGACATCGAGACGATGGGCATCGCGAAGTTCAATGCTCTCTGCCGCTCGGCGGTGCAGCGGTACACGAATGAATGGAGGACGACGGTCGAGCGCATGGGACGGTGGGTCGACATGGACTGGGACTACCGGACGATGGACCCCGATTACATGGAATCCATCTGGTGGGTCTTCAAAGAGCTCTGGGAAAAGAAACTCATTGAGGAAGGGCATAAACCAATGCACGTCTGCCCACGGTGCGTGACTCCTCTCAGTAATTTCGAGGTGACGCAGGGATATAAGGAAGTGACGGATCTCGGTGTGGTGGTGAAGTTCCTCTCCCTTCAAAGGGAGAGGGTGTATCTCCTCGCATGGACGACGACGCCGTGGACACTCCCCGGGAACCAGTTCCTCGCCGTGAAGCCACGGGCGCAGTACGTGCGCGTGCAGTGCGAGTGGTATGACTACATCGTCGCGAAGAAGTGCGTGGAGAGGATATTCACCGGGAGAGACTACGAGATCATCGGCAAACCGTTCACGTCGCAGGAACTCGTGGGGAAGAGGTATGAGCCGGTGTTTCCGTACTTCGAGGGGGAAACACGTTCCTTCCGCATCGTCGCTGCAGATTTTGTGACGACCGACGAAGGCACGGGCATCGTCCACATCGCGCCAGGGTTTGGGGAAGACGATTACAAGGTATGGGAGAGGGCGTTTCGCACTTCGACTACGCTCAGTGTGACACCACCCCTCCTCCAGCACGTCACGATGGATGGCCGCTTCACCAACGCGGTGACGGACTTCGCAGGATGGGAAGTGAAGCCAAAAGACGATCCTCTGAAGACCGACGGGAAAATCGTGGAATATTTGGAAAAGAAAGGACGCGTGTTCTCCAAAGAAACTGTCCGCCACAGCTATCCCCACTGCTGGCGGTGCGACACGCCGCTCCTCAATTACGCGACGAGTTCGTGGTTCGTGAACGTCGGGAAGATCAAAGAAGACCTTCTCACGGCGAACAAGGAAACGGAGTGGGTGCCCGCGCACCTGCGCGACGGACGCTTCGGCAAGTGGCTCGATGGCGCGCGGGACTGGGCGATCAGCCGACAGAGATATTGGGGAACACCACTGCCCATCTGGCGCTGCAGTGACGATATTGTCGTCATCGGCTCCCGCGATGATCTCATGAAGTATTGCCCCGAGCGCTTCACGAAGGTGACGGTGCTGCGGCACGGGGAGAGCGAGGGAAATCTCCGGGAGATATACCAGGGGGAGGTTCCGGGGACGAGCCTTACGGCAGAGGGAAAGCGGCAAGCCGCCGCGGCGGCGTTGGCGTTTCACGCGGAAGAAATCGCCGCCATCTACGCCTCCCCCCTCGCCCGTACGCGGGAGACGGCCGCGATCATCGGCCAAATCGCCGGCGTTTCCGTCACCGTCGATGAGCGGCTGCGCGAGAGCGCATTCGGCACCTATGAGGGAAAATCCATCGGCCTCGACGAACGCTCGTTCCTCCGTACTGCGCGCCGCAACCCCGCACTCGATCCCAAAAATCCCGCGCACATCGCGCAGGCCGCCGGTGTGGAGATGTGGGCGCAGGTGCAGGTGCGCATCGCCTCCTTCTTTGCGGATATCCTCCCCCGTCACCGTGGGGCGCATATCATCCTCGTCTCCCACGTAGACCCCATCCAGAACATCATCCATTTTTTCACGCGGGAAGACCCCATCAAGATTTCGCGGCAACCATACCCGTTGTACGCCTCCACGCGCACGTTCTTCTGGGACCACGAGACGAAGGCAGAACTCGATCTCCACCGTGAGACCGTGGACACTATAACCTGGAAAGACCGCGACGGAAGGACCTTCCGCCGCATTCCCGATGTCCTCGATTGTTGGTTCGAGTCGGGAGCGATGCCGTACGCGGTGAAGGAAGGATTCCCTGCCGACTTCATCGCAGAAGGCATCGATCAGACCCGCGGGTGGTTCTATACTTTGATGGTTCTCTCCACTGCTCTCTTCAAACGCCCTGCCTTCCGCCACTGCATTGTGAATGGGATTGTCCTTGCAGCAGACGGAAAGAAGATGAGCAAGCGCCTCAAAAACTACCCGGATCCCACGGCGCTCGCGGAACGGCACGGCGCGGATGCGATCCGCTTCGCCATGATGCAATCGCCAGCCGTCCGCGCGGAGGACCTGCGCTTCTCGGAAAAGCTCGTCGAAGAGACCGTGCGCGCAGTCATCCTCCCCCTCTGGAACGCGTACGGCTTCTTCGTGACCTACGCGAACCTCGCGCACTTCGATCCCCCCTCCGCATCCGCCCACTCCTCTCACCCCCTTGACCAGTGGATTCGCGCAGAAATTCAGGACATCACCAACCGCATGACAGAGGAACTCGATCGGTACAATCTCTCCGCAACGTGCAATGAGCTCCATGCAACGATCGACGCTCTGACGAATTGGTACATCCGCCTTTCGCGTCGGAGGTTCGCCGGCCACGGCAGTCGCGACTGCCGTGGTGGGCAGGGAGGGAGAGAAGAGGTCGACCACGAGGAACAGAGCGCAGCGCTCGCGACGCTCCACGACGTCCTCCTCACCATCGTGCGCCTCCTCGCACCCTTCTGTCCCTTTATTGCGGAAACGATCTATCGGAACCTCGTCCCGGAGGAGTACAACTCTGTCCATCTCACTGATTGGCCAAATCCCCGCGCTCTCTCCTCCGAAGAACACGCGCTTCTCCAGAAAACGCGCACATTTCGTCGCATCGTCTCCCTGGGGCTCCGCGCACGGTCCGAGGCTGGCATAAAACTCCGCCAGCCCCTTACCTCTGCGCACATTGCCATTCCTCCAGCTCTCCTCCCTCTGGAAACTCTCTCGCGCGAGGATATCCTCCTCCTCGAGCAAGAGCTGAATGTCGAATCCATTTCCCTCCTTGCCGATCCCGGGATGCTCGGAGAACGCATCGCGTTCGTCGATGCTCGCAGAGCCGGCCCGCGCCTTGGAGCCCGTGTGCAAGACGTGATCGCTGCTGGGAAACGCGGAGAGTTTGAAGAGCGAGACGACGGGTCGTTCCGCATCCTCGATGAACTCCTCACACCCGAAGAAGTCCATATCGTCTACCAGGGGAGAGACGGAGAACAGGTACAGGGAGAAGGAGGCGTCGTTGTGCGTGTCAACACGCACATGACGGATGCTCTGCGACAAAAGGGTCTCGCCCGCGATCTCATCCGCGCAATCCAGCGTCTGCGGAAGGAGGCTGGACTCAAAATCTCCGACCACATCGTGCTCAACATCGAGGGTATAGATGGTGTCGTCCGAGAATACGGCGATCTCATCGCGAAGGAAACACATGCAATCTTCGGTAAAGTCTCCAATGGAACATCGCATGCTGTCGATCTCGCTGGACAGAAAATCACCATCCGCTTCTCCTACGCACAATGACCAATACCCGTTTCGCCAGGCCGCACGAGCGCAGACCGAAACGGTTCGGATTTTTCGGGCAAGAGAGTGCGGCCTGGCGAAACGAATAACGATCGTATGTCCCCCCCCTCTCGCATTCTCCTCCGGCTCCTCTGCAACCTGCTCTTTATCTGGGGACTGACGGAGTATGCGGCACAACTCTTCCTCCTCACAGGAGGACTCCCAGCCATCCTCATTATCGGCTTCCTCCTCACCGCTATTGACCTCCTTATCTGCCCTTTCCTCACGTTTCTCACTTTTCCCCTCCGTCTCTTCCTGTCACTCCTCAATATCCTCGTCATCAGCGGACTCTCCCTCGGTATCCTCGTGTTTCTCGGCAGGGAATTCTCCTCCGAAATTCTTACGCTCACGATCATCGGAGGGGTGAGGGACATCTTCCTACTCATTGCCATATTCAGCCTCCGGGACACGTTTTTGCGCTTCTTTGTGCAGTGATTATGTACTTGCTATTTTAAAAAATGGTGATATAAGTATCTCAATGCATCTTCTGGAAGAACCAGACATGAACGGCAATCCTTCCGATTCTCTCGTGATCTACCTCAGACAAATAGGGGATTTTCCCCTCCTCTCTCGTGAGAAAGAGCGAGAATTGGCCATGGATATTCTCGAGAAACGCACGGCGTTTCGCCGGAGCGTCCTCACCTCCCCTTACGGCGCCAAACGCGCTCTCGAGATTCTCTCAGAAGTCCAAGACGGCCGCCACCTCATCGTCCGAGCTCTCGATATACGCCGCATCGATCACCGCGGAAAACAGATCGACTACCCAAATGAACAACAAGAGCGCCTCCGCCAGCGTCTCCCCATGAATCTTAAAACCCTCAATGCGCTCCTTGATCCCGCAAAGTCACACAGCGCACGACAAATGATGAAGATCTATACACTCCTTGAAGAGACGCCTATCACTACAAAAATCCTTGCAAAAATCCCAATGGAAATACGAAGGATTCTCGAAGAGAAATCCACGGACGACGTCAAAACGATCTCACTCAATTCTCCGTCCAGCCTGCTGGCACACTGCGTCGATATGGAAGAAAAAGAAGCAGCCATGAAAGAAAAAGAGGTGGAACTCAGTGAACATAATCTCAGACTCGTGATCTCCATCGCCAAACAGTACAGCGGATGCGGTCTCCCATTACTCGATCTCATCCAGGAAGGAAATATGGGACTCCTGCGAGCTGTCCAGAAATTCGAACCACGACTTGGCTGGAAGTTTGGCACATACGCAATGGGGTGGATCAAACAGGCAATCACACGCGCGCTTCAGAAACAACACCTTGTCCACATTCCGTTCAACCTTCAAGGTCAACTCCGTAATGAAAAAACAATTTCCCCGGCGCTCACCGAGATCAACCGCGCCGCCCGTGCCGCCATGCGCGCCCCCCTCAGTCTGGAGACCGTATTTCCCCACAGCGCTGGCGAAACATTCACTCTTGGGGAACTCGTCCCATCGCGCGAGGAGGATGTTCCCATTGCCGCCCACCACACTGCTCTCCGTGCAGCGCTCGAACGAGCCCTCCATGTTTTGCCCGTCCGATATCGGGACATTTTTTACAAAAGAAACATTGAGAAGATGAAACTCCAGGAAATCGCGGATATCTACAAGCTGAGCCGTGAGCGGGTACGACAAATTGCTAAAAGGAGCATGGATAGAATGCTGACATACGCCAAATCCGATGATGCCATTCTCCTCCGGGCATTTCTGGAAGATTAAATGGTATGATTCCTCCCATGGCAACAGATACGCCGGAGCCGTTCAATCCAGAGGATCTCGAACAATGGCTTCACGAGACTCCGAAACCACTCGTGATTGATGCCCGCTCTCAACTTCCAAGTGCAACACTGAGGTAGGAAGTAAAAACCTCGTTGGGTGTGAGGAATTTCCCCGATCGTACGTGAGACTCTGGCGTAGAGATTCGGGTAGTTGGTTGAAGCGTCGCGCAAACTTCCTCCACGCTTCTTCTGCAGATGGAGCGGAGAGTTTGCAGAGCATCACGTAGCGGGTTGTGCGTTCCACTTTCGGACGGTCATGGACGCTCACCATGTCGGGAATCTGCCCCCTGGCAGAAATATGCACCGTGGATGCCGGCAAATCCATTGTTCCGCGCGGTCCTCCAGCAGGATCCGAAGAATGCCGCAGGCCGCGAGGCGCTGCGGCAGATGGGAAGAGAATAGGGGAGCATTAGCCGAAGCGGCCATGGACGTAGTCGCGGGTGAGAGACTCTTGGGGGGAGGTAAAAAGTGTTTGGGTCGGTCCGTGTTCCAGGAGGGCGCCGGCGTGGAAGAAGCACGTGGTATCGGCAATGCGCCGGGCTTGGTGGAGATTGTGCGTCACGATGACAATCGTGAGGTGATCACGCAGGCGAAGCAGCGTCTGTTCAATATGGTGGGTGGAGATGGGGTCCAACTCCGAACATGGTTCATCGAGGAGGAGAACGGACGGTTGTACGGCGAGAGCCCGGGCAATGCACAGGCGTTGCTGCTGGCCGCCCGAGAGACGGAAAGCTGAATGGTGTAGGCGATCCTTCACTTCCTCCCAGAGCGCCGCTTCTCTCAGGCTCCGGAGAACGGCGATGTCCATGGGATGATGGCTGCGTTCAAGCTCTGTCGAGGATAATCTTGACGATCCAAACCATGGCCGTCGCGGTCGTTCCATTCCCTGGATTTCGAGTCCGTAGGCGATATTATCGAAGATGGACTTCGGGAAGGGCGTTGGGTTTTGAAAGACCATCCCGATGCTGCGTCGCAGCGCAATCACGTCGGTATCTTTTTGAAGGATGTTGTGTTGTCGGAAGACAATCTCTCCATCTATGCGGGCGTTGTGGATGGTATCGAGCATGCGATTGACGGAGCGAAGGAACGTAGATTTTCCGCTTCCCGAAGCACCGATGAGTGCGGTGATGTGATGGGGCGCAAAGTCCAGTGTTACGTCACCCAGTACCTGCTGGTTGCCGTACCAGACATTGAGGTGTCGGACGGCGAGGATAGGGGAAGCGGCCATGGGGTAAAGGGGATGTGACTATGCTACCAATCTTTCTTTTTACGGAACCAAAAACGGGCAAGAATGGCGCCAACGCTCAAGAGCACCGTGAGGCTGAAGAGGACGAGTGCCGTACCAGCAGCGTACGCTGCGGCCAGCGGACTTGAGTGTTGTGTAGCGAGGATGAACGTGTGGTATGGCAGTGCCATGAAGGGGTCGAACAATGATCGTGGTAGGTGTGAGAGGTAGAAGGTGGCTCCGACGAGGATGAGGGGGGCGGTTTCCCCGAGAGCTCGTGCGATGCCAATGATGCCGCCGGTGATACTGCCGGGAATGGCAGACGGGAGGACGATGTGCCACGTCGTCTGGAGGTGTGTGGATCCGAGGACCAGGCTGCTTTCCCGAAAGTGCAGGGGGACTGCTTCCAATGCTTCGATTGCTGCGGTGATCACCCACGGGAGGGTCATGATGGAGAGGGTGAGAATGGCGGAGAGGAGGGACATGCCAAAAGCCAACGTCTGCACGAAGACAGCCAGTCCAAAGAGCCCGTACACGACGGAAGGGACGCCCGCGAGATTGCGAATGGCAAGCTGCACAGTCCGTTTCCAGAGCGCGTGTGGCCTGTATTCTGTCAGGAAGACTGCTGTTGCCAGACCGAGGGGGAAGCTCACGGTGATCACGCCGATGCCGAGCGCGAGGGAACCAAAAATGGCCGGAAAAATGCCCCCCCGCGCGATGTCCATGTGCTGCCAATCAGCAGTGAGGAAGTGGAGATTCATTACGCGGATACCGGAAAAAATGAGCAGGAGCAGAACAGCGGCAAGTATGGAGACAGTGAGCAGAGCACTCATGCGACAGCAACCAATGGCAAGCCGTTCGTGAAGTCGCTGGTCGAGTCTCATAGAGTCCTTCGATGGATGAGGAAATCCGCGACGAAGTTCACAAGGAATGTCAGGAGGAAGAGAATGAGACCGAGAGCAAAGAGGCTGTGCCAGTGTGTACTGCCGATGATGGTCTCCTTGATCTCAATGGCAATTGTTGCTGTTATGGGACGCGCCGGAGAGAAGAGGGATCGTGGGGGGGCGAGGCTGTTGCCAGCCACCATGAGGACAATCATGGTCTCTCCAATGATCCGGCCAAGCCCCAGCATGATCGCTGCAGCGATACCGTGGTGTGCTGCAGGGAGTACAACCCGTCGAATGGTCGCCCAGCGTGTCGCGCCGAGGGCAAGACTCGCCTCCCTATAACGCCGCGTTACGCCTGATAGTGCGTCTTCGCAGACACTGGCAATGGTCGGCAGTGCGGCAATGCCAACAAGAATTCCAGCGGTGAGAGCGTTGAGCCCATTACTGAGATGGAAAGTTTTCGCGATGAGTGGGGCGAAAAACAGGAGACCCAGGAGTCCGAGAACGACAGAGGGGATACCGGCAATCATTTCGATGGTGGGTTTGAGGATCTCCCGCACGAGGGGCCGAGCAATCTCCGAGAGATAGATGGCAGTGAAAAGGCCAAGAGGCGCTGCAAAGAGGAGAGCCGTCGTGCTCACGAGGAGTGTTCCTTGGAGGAGCGACCCGATCCCCCACGACGCTCTATGGTACGAGACGGGATTCCAGCTGTTTCCGAGAAGGAATTCGGAAGGGGTGATTTCCCGGAAGGCTCGCAGACTGCTGAGGAAGAGGAAGAGGAAGATGCCGATGAGGAGCAGAACGGTCAAGAATGCAGTGCACATCAGACACCACTGGACGATGTGCTCGGACAAGGGGAGCCGCTGTCGAATGCGTTTGAGCATCAGTGTATCTTCGCGAGGAGGGTGGAATTTCGCTGCACATCTTCCGCAGTGATGGCATAGAATCCCGATGCTTCAACAATTGCCTGCCCGTCGCTAGAGGCTTCGAAGCGCAAAAAAGCTTCTGCCGGAGAGCCGCGGGGCGGGACCGCGGGGAGGTACTGGTAGATGGGGCGCGAAATGGGATAATCCCCGCGTTTCACTGCCTCGCGATCTAGAGGAGAGACAGGATTGCTATTTTTCAGCGATATGAGGATCGCACTGATGCCGTCACGGACATTCCCCTGGTCGTCCTTTACGTAACCGACGCCAACGTAGCCAATGCCATTCGCGTCTGCCCGCACAGCATCGACGATTGCTTGGTTGCCCTCCATATTCCGCATCGTTTGGGCATAGTCGTCTTTTACAACCGTATCCCGAAAGAAGCCGAATGTTCCCGAGGTACTCTGGCGTCCGTAGAGAACGATCGGCGCATCACTGCCCCCGATATCCTTCCACCGTGTGGCGCGTCCGCTGTAGATATCGCTGAGCTGTTGCATGGAAAGTGTCGTGATGGGATTTTCGGGATGGAGAATGATGGAGAGGCCGTCGCGAGCGAGGATGAATTCCTGGAGGTCGATTCCCCGTTCGCTCGCTTGCGCGCGTTCCGCATCACTCATCGGGCGGGAGGAATTGGCAATGTCGATCTCTCCGTTGAGGAGGCTCGCGATGCCTGTCGCACTGCCGCCACCGGTAACTGAGAGGTGCGCGGAGGTATTGTGCCTGGCAAACGCTTTGGCCAGGTTGGAAACAAGCTGCACCTCGGTGTCGGAACCTTTGATCGTGAGATTCGTCGTGTTCGATGTGCCGCGATTGCATGCAGTGAGTAAGAGGAGGGGGAGAGGAAGAAGAGCGAAGCGGGAGGGCATGGACATAGAAAAGAGGAAGAATGGAGTTCTGAGACTATGAGAGTCTGTGGAAAAAGGCAACAGAAATACTATATGCAATGCATAAAACACACCTCGTGCGCAACACAATATATAATTACAATACTTGAAACAATCGATGGAAGTCTCCATACTCTTCTCATGCATCCATATTCTTCCCGTCCACTCGTGGCGTTTCTCTTTGTCAGTGTATTGCTCTTTCCCTTTCTCGCCTATGCGGGTGATGAGATGGAACCCGTGGCATGGTTTGAGCCGCGCCCCGGGATAGGCAAGCGTGCGACGTGGACGCCTGGACAAGATATCGTCATCGTCGGTGCGAATCTGAAGGGCAGGTACAGCGTTCAGGATGGATATCCTTCAGATCGCGAAGTCTGTCTCGTGAGTGAGGCGAATGCAAATGATGTACAGTGCATGAATCCGAAGGATTCTCTCATTAAAGAATGGTCTCAGCACCTCCTCATTGTTGCGATTCCCGAAGATATTGTGCCCCGAGGAACAGTGAAGCTTCGCTTCTATACGAAAAAACAGGAGTGCAAAAACATAACAGGGACGGATACCATCGGCATGAGCTGTGGGAAAGTGCTCAAGTGGGGGGATGATGTTCTGATTGGTTCCTACGAGCTCGTACCAAGCGTGACGACGATTATCGATCGAGAGACGGGAGGGGATTTCAAGGGGAATCTTCTGCCGGGGAAGGAGTACGAGGTGCGCGGTCACTGGTTTGGAGGAGGGCGGGGAAAAGTCCGGGTGAATGGACGACAACTCTTCGCGTCCGAGATCATAGTATGGCTTCCGGACGCCGTTGCCATTCGACCATCTTTTTGGGGAAAGTTCGTCGAGGTACACAATGGGGTGGGATGGAGTGTGCCTGTCCCTGCATATGTGGAGAAACCACTTTGGCAGCGCATTCGTCTGCACACGCAGGTAAAACGAAGTGGCTCACGACGCTTGCGACGGGCATACGACGCTTCACTCCTCCGTGTTGCTCCGCTCCTCGGGCCCAGGAGCGGACGGGAATGAGTGTCGGGATATATGTGTTGCAAAGGTCATGTGTGAGCGTTAGCATAGGGCATTGCTATGGCTGTGACTGTGCAACGTGGGCTCCAGAAAGGTGTACGGCGGAGGTACCGACGGATGTCCGATCCACTGGCATATTACCACGAGTACTATAGTGGTCTCAGTCGCGGTGAACTCCAGCGCAGGGACGCATCTCTCTACCACACGCTCCGCCGGCGGGAGCTCCTCTCGACCGTGCCACAACGGCAACACCGCACTATGGCGGATCCACTCGCATACTACCACGAGTACTACGGGAGTCTTACCCGTGGTCAATTACAGCGACATCAGTCCTGGCTCTACCACCTTCTCCGGCGAAGGGGGCTCTTACAGAAGATTCCCTTGCAGCCCGGGCACGCAATCTGTGATCCCCTCGCCTACTACCATGAACATTATGGAGACCTCTCTGTGAGAGAACTGCGGAAGAAGAATCCAGCGCTCTACCAACGCTTGTGGCGTCGCGGATTACTTGGGGATCTTGCAGGAAGGAAAACGAATATTCTCCACAGGAAGAAGTCGATACGACAGTGGAGGATGTGAGGTATATCGACTGGGAATATTTCTCGTAACATATGCGCGCATTTATCACACTTCTCCGGGCTTCCTGGCGCTACGCGGAAGGGCGGCGGTGGACGATGGCGCTCTACCTTGGGATGTTCGTGTGTGCAAATATCTTCAATCTCGCGGAGCCGTACATCATCGGGAAGCTTCTCAATAGCATTCAGGGAGCGGCAAGTCTTGATGATCCAATTCGGACAATGGCGCAGTACTTCCTCCTTCTCCCTCTCATGACGTTTGGTGTCTGGGCTTTCCACGGCCCAGCCCGTATCCTCGAGCAAAACACGGCATTCCATGTCCAGTCGCGGTTCGTGAACCACTTCTATCGGATTGTCGTCGGCCTTCCGGCCCAATGGCACAAGAACCATCATTCAGGGGAGACGATCAGCAGGCTCCGCAAGGCGCATAGCGCACTCAGTTCGTTTGTCGCCGACGGCTTCCAGTTCGTGGAAATGGCAATGCGTCTCGTCGGATCCATCGTGGTGCTCACGTTTCTCCTCCCGATTGCGGCGCTCATCGCGGTCGGCATCAGTTGTGTGGCGTTCACGGTGATTTTCTTCTTCGATCGATGGCTCATGCCGCGGTACGAAGAAATCAATGCGAAGGAACACCACACGGCGACGGCGATCCACGATTACCTCACGAACATTACCACGGTCATCACGCTGCGGCTGGAGAAGCTCACACAGAGTGAAATTTGGCGCAGGCTCACGGAGTATTTCCCGCTGTTCCGAAAGACGGCCGTCGTGAACGAGTGGAAGTGGTTCCTTGCCACAGCGATCATCTCTCTCATGACGGTGGCCGTGCTCGCGTGGTATGCGTTGAGCACGCTGCAGGCTGGTGGTGTCCTCCTCGCTGGAACATTCTTCATGCTCTACGACTATCTCCAGAAAATTGGAGGTGCGTTCTACACGTTCGCGTGGAAGTACTCTGCAACAGTCCACCAGTACGCGGATTTTCGCTCTGCGGAAGACATACTCCAGGCAGAGGCGGTATCCACTTCCCCGCGTATTACTCTTCCCAAGGATTGGATGGTGATTCACATTGATGATCTCCACTTCACCTATGAGGAGAAGGGAGGCCGGGAACATCACTTGCATGATGTGGCACTCACGCTCCGTCGTGGACGAAAAATCGCGCTCGTTGGGGAGAGCGGGAGTGGGAAGTCAACGATCATGGCGCTCATCCGCGGTCTCTACACGCCGAGTCGCACGATGGCGACGTGCGACGGCCGACTTCTGAAACACGGTCTCCGTCATCTCGCACCATGCGTCACGCTTATTCCTCAGGATCCGGAAATTTTTGCGAATACCGTTGAGTACAACGTGACGATGGATACCAAGCAGACGAGAGAAGACGTCCTCGAGGATATCGATCTTGCGTGCTTTACCTCTGTCCTCAAGCGTCTTCCCAAGGGGCTCCAGACAAATGTGGAGGAGAAAGGGGTTAACCTCAGTGGCGGAGAGAAGCAGCGTCTCGCGCTCGCACGCGGCTTCTTCGCGGCGCGGGATACGGATATCATTCTCCTCGATGAACCGACGAGTTCTGTGGATTCGACGAATGAGATCAAGATCTATCGTAACCTCTTCAAGAAATTCTCCGATCGATGCATCGTCTCCTCCATCCACAAGCTCCACCTCCTTCCCATGTTCGATGACGCCTACGTCATCGCCGATGGCCGCGTCGTCGAGCACGGACCGGTGCGGAAGCTCCTGAAAGGCCCGGGTGTTCTCGCGCGCCTTTGGAAGAAATACAACGCGGAGCACAAAAGGAAAGCATGAAAAACACCCCGAACTGCGTCACGTGCCACAGCTGTGAGCGATTGTACGTGGAGCCGCCTCGGGGATTTGAACCCCGGACCCACGGTTTACGATACCGTTGCTCTACCACTGAGCTAAGGCGGCATGGTGAAGAAGCTACCACCTACAACCTACAACCTACAACCTCATATACAGTCCACTGATACAATGCAGAGTGTCATGGATTATCGTACTGCCCTTACCTGGTCTGTCCTCAATATCCTCACGAAGAAGCGCTACGAGGCGCTTCTGAAGGTCTACGCGAGCCTCGATGAGGCACTGGAGCATCTGGATGAGGAGATGCTGAGAAGCCTCAAGTGCCGGGATGAGACTGTCTATACAACACTCATTCGTCTGGAAGAGTTCGATCTAAAAAGATACGAAGAGGAGCTACATCGGCGAGGCGTTTCATTGTGGACGATGGATGATCCGTCCTATCCCAGGCTTCTGCGGGAGATTCCTGATCCGCCCGTTTTTCTCTATACAAAAGGAGACCTCTCGATCTGCGATCAGCCGTGCATTGCGATGGTCGGGACACGGAGGATGTCCCTCTACGGCAAGCGCGTCGCGCAAGAATTCACGAGCGCATTCGTGCGGGCGGGAGTGGTGACCGTGAGCGGACTGGCGCAGGGGATTGATGCGGAGGTGGCGAGGGAGACTATTCGCTCGAATGGTCGAACGATTGCCGTGCTTGGTCATGGACTTGGCATGATCTACCCGGCACACCATCGTGATCTTGCAGAACAAATCCTCAAAGGAGGCGGCCTCCTCCTCACCGAGTACGCGCTCGATACAGAGCCCACAAAGAACACATTTCCGGAACGGAATCGCATCATCGCGGGTTTGAGTTTGGGGACCGTGGTGCTCGAGGCTCCAGAGCATAGCGGGGCCATCATTACCGCACGCCTCGCTCTCGACTACAACCGAGAAGTGTTCGCTGTTCCCGGAGAGATATTCGATGAAAACGCGCGAGGAACTCATGCACTCATTGCGAAGGGGCATGCGCGTCTCGCAATGAATCCTCTTGATGTACTGCGTGAAGTGGGCATGGTGATCTCGGATGCAGGACAGACAACAGACTACGTGCCAGCGGATGCTCATGAAGGAAAAATCTGGAATGCTCTCACGAGTATGCCGCAGAAAGTTGATGACATCGTGGAGCGAACGGCGTTGGATCCGGCGATCATCGGCGCGAAGCTCACAGTGCTGGAACTTGTCGGTGTGGCTCGGAATACAGGAGGAGGGATGTGGGTACGGGGGGTATAGTGTGTACGGTGAGTATGGTGGGTACACAGCAGTGGCACATGCTTTCGCCCGCCGATGTTCTTACAGAGCTCCAGACGGATGGAGGAAAAGGGTTATCACAGGAGGATGCAGAGAAGAGGTTGCAGGAGCATGGGCCAAATGAGCTGAAGAAGACTGGCGGTATCACGTGGTTCGGGATGCTGCTGGCGCAGTTCCAGAATGTCCTCATCATCATTCTCCTTGTGGCGGTCGCTCTTTCCGCCATCCTTGGAGAGGGGTTGGATGCCATTGCGATTGCCGTCATCGTTCTCTTTGCGGTGCTGCTCGGGTTCATTCAGGAGTATCGGGCGGAGCGTGCCATGGAAGCGCTCCAGAAGATGGCGGCGCCCACCGCGACCGTGTTCCGTGATGGAGTGGAAAGGGAAGTCGCTGCACGCGATCTCGTTCCGGGAGACATCGTTCTCCTCGCGACGGGTGACAAAATCCCGGCGGATGGCAGGCTCCTCGAGGCGGTGAATCTGCGCGTTGCCGAAGCATCGCTCACAGGGGAATCCACTCCCGTACACAAGGTGAGGGATCCTTTGCCGGACGAGGCTCTCGGCATTGGGGACCGGAAGAATATGGTCTACATGGGGACGAACGCGACCTACGGACGCGGGAGGGCAGTGGTGATCGCGACCGGCATGCAGACGGAATTTGGGAAGATTGCCACGATGCTGCAGAGTGTTCAAGAACAACGGACGCCGCTCCAGAAGAACTTGGATCACGTGGGAGGCCTCCTCGCGCGCGGGGCGCTGGTGATTGTGGCGATGATTGTCGGAGCGGGATTCCTGCGGGGGCAACCATTTCTCGAAATCCTCATCTTCGGCGTCGCATTGGCGGTGGCGGTGGTGCCGGAAGCTCTCCCCGCCGTCGTCACTATTTCGCTTGCAATCGGCGTGCAGCGCATGGTGAAACGTCACGCGCTCATCCGTCGTCTGCCCGCAGTGGAGACTCTGGGGAGCACGTCCGTCATTTGTTCCGACAAGACGGGGACGCTCACACGGGATGAGATGACGGTCCGGAAAATTGTCGTCGACGGTGCCACGATCGATGTCACGGGGGCGGGGTATGAGCCGAAAGGGGAATTTGTTGTGGATGGCAAAGAGCATGTCACACTGAGCCCGTCGAAGTGCGACAGTCTCCGTGATCTTCTCACAGCCGCAACCCTCTGCAACGATGCCCACCTCGTGCAGGAGGAGGAACAGTGGAAAATCCGGGGGGATCCCACGGAAGGCGGGCTCGTCGTCGCTGCGGCGAAAGCGGGGATCAGGAAAGAGGAAATAGATAAGCAATACCCCCGTGTGGATGAAGTTCCCTTCAGCTCCGAAACGAAGCGAATGACGACGGTGCACGAGGTTGACGGTAAGCGCATCGCGTACGCCAAAGGCGCGCCGGAGGTGATCCTCGACGCGTGTCGGATCGGTGCGGAGGAGAAAGCGGAGTACCTCGAGAGAGCCAAAAGTATGGCATCGCAGGCGCTCAGAGTTCTTGGGGTGGCGAAGAAGGAAGTGGGAGCTACCAATACCCCCCTCCCCCTTCGCAAAGGGGGAGGGGGTTTATTGGCTGCGGCAGGAGAGGGGGGAGAGGATTCAGAACATGGAATGACCTTCCTCGGTCTCGTCGGGATGATCGATCCACCGCGCACTGAAGCGAAGGAAGCGGTAGCGAAGTGCGGGAACGCCGGCATTCGCGTCATCATGGTCACCGGGGATCATCCACTCACCGCGGAGGCGATTGCGCGGGAACTCGGGATTCTTTCCCCGGGTGGTCGTGTGCTCACGGGAAAAGAGATCGATGCGATGGATGAGGAGCGCTTCCGGCGGGAGGTTCCTAGTATCCAGGTCTACGCGCGCGTGTCGCCGGAGCACAAGCTCCGGCTCATTACTGCGCTCCAGGAACAGGGGCAGCATGTCGTCGCGATGACGGGGGACGGCGTCAACGATGCGCCGGCGCTCAAGAAGGCGGACATCGGCGTCGCGATGGGGATTACGGGAACGGATGTGACGAAGGAAGCGGCGGACATGACACTCACCGACGACAACTTCGCCTCCATTGTCGCTGCAGTGGAGGAGGGTCGCGGGATATTTGGAAACATCAAGAAGTACCTCATGTACCTCCTCTCCGCGAACCTCGGGGAAATTGGCATCGTTGCGGGGAGTACGCTCTTCGGTCTCCCCCTCCCGCTCACCGCGCTTCAACTTCTCTTCATCAACCTCGTCACCGATGGCCTGCCGGCGATTGCGCTCTCCGTGGATCCTCCAGAGAAAGATCTCATGTTGCAGAGGCCGCGCGACCAGCGGCGCAGCATTTTCACGCGGCCCGTCGTCTCTCTCATGGTGCTCGGCGGTACCTGGTCCACCATACTCCACATTGGACTCTTTACAGTGCTTCTCCGGCGCGGCGTCGATCTCCCCCGGGCGATGACGATGGTTTTTGTTACCCTTATCTTCCTCGAACTCTTCAAGTCCTACATCTTCCGCTCCGATCACCGGCCCGTGTGGGAGGGAATGTTCCGAAATATTTGGCTCAATCTCTCCGTACTTGTAGGGATCGTACCGCTGGTCGCTGTTGTTGCTATTCCGGCTCTACGGGACATCTTCAAAACTGTCCCGCTCTCCATCGGCGAATGGGGAATTCTCGCGTTGCTTGCGGCAACGGTCTTTCCTGTTGTTGAGGGGGGGAAAGTACTCGTTCGGCGCGGGATTTTCGGTCACCTCTAGAGGGGAGTACGTTCCCTCTCCCCGCGCCTGCCCGCCGTAGCTGTAGCGAAGGAGGGGGAGAGGGCAGGGTGAGGGGCCACCATCACCTCAAATCTCTAATGCCGCAGCGACAATGCTCTGAAACCGCTTTGGTTCCAGGGAAGCACCCCCCACGAGCAGACCATCAACATCAGGATGGGCGAGGAAATCTGCGGCGTTGAGATCGGTCACAGAGCCGCCGTAGATGATTCTGGTGGATTCCCTGGACTCTTTCGGGAGGAGCGAGCGGATGGACATGTGCATTGCCTGCGCATCGTCGGGCAGGGCATTCACTCCCGTGCCGATGGCCCAGATGGGCTCATAGGCAATGGAGAGGGAGTAGGAAGTAGGAAGTAGGAAGTAGGAAGAGAGAGGAATGGCTTGTAATTGTTTTTTAACGGCTGCTTTAGCTTTGCCTGCATCATGTTCTTTCTTGGTTTCCCCGACACACAAGATAGGATGGAGGCCGCACTCGATTGCTGCAGTCACCTGTTCGGCAATCGCAGCGTCCGTTTCCTTGTAGTACTTCCTGCGCTCGCTGTGGCCGCAAAGGACGTACTGGCAGCCTGCGCCCTTCAACATTGCCATGCTCACGTCCCCCGTGAAAGCGCCATGCGGCTCCGCCCGCCCGCCCTGTCCACCAACGACCAACTTCGCATCCATAAGCCTGCGGACATCGAGAAAGCTCGGAAAAATGACGATGTCGGCTCCGACATCGGGTTTGTAGGGAGAATCAGCGGCATCCCATCCCTCGGGCGGGGAATACATCTTCCAATTTGCAGCAATAAGCTTCCGACGCATCGCAGTGAAGTGTAGCATTGGCCTGTGGAAGTGAAACGCGTTGTCCTCGCCGCTGATCATGCTGGTTTTGTCCTAAAGGAGGAAATCATGAAATACCTCGAGGGGAAAGGAGCGGAAGTCATCGATGTCAGCGGGCCATTTGTCGAAGGCAATGACTACCCTCCGATCATCCGGAAAGGTTGCGAAGTTGTTCTGAAGGAAGATATTCCGGGAATCGTCTTTGGAGGAAGTGGGAATGGCGAGGCTATGGCGGCAAACAAAGTGTGGGGCATCCGCGCTGCGGTGGGATATTCGGAGGAAATTGCGCGCCTTGCCCGTGCACACAATGACGCGAATGTTTTGAGCATCGGCGCGCGCTTCATTACTGCCAAACTCGCTCTAGTGATGGTTGATGTGTTTCTGGCGACCGCGTTCGAAGGAGGACGACACAAAAAGAGAGTCGATGATTTGGAAACGCGCTAGTATGGGCGCATGGCTGCATCGAAATCGTGCCTCATTACCCCCTCCATCCTCTCCTGTGATCTTGCCCATCTTCAAGACGAGGTGAACTCCGTCGAGCCGTATGCCGACTGGCTTCAAGTGGATGTCATGGACGGACATTTCGTCCCCAATCTCAGTTTTGGGGCTCCCGTGATCCGGCATCTCACAACAAAACTCCCCCTCGACATCCATCTTATGGTGGAGAACCCCGAGGACCGGCTGGAGGAATTCCTCGCTCTCAAGGCCGTGCACATTACGTTCCATGCGGAGGCGACGGATCATGCTACCCGGGAAGCGCTCGTTGCGGCGATACATGACGGGGGGGCCACCGCCGGAATTGCGCTCAATCCGGCAACACCCGTCGCAGCGATCGACGATATCCTCAAAAAAATCGACCTCGTTCTCATTATGTCCGTGGAGCCGGGCTTTGGCGGGCAGGAATTTCTCCATGACGTGCTCTCAAAAGTGCGAGAGCTTCGGAAGCGCTTTCCCGCACTCATGATCCAGATGGATGGGGGTATCATTACAGAGACTGCCAAGTGTTGCCGCGAGGCGGGAGCGAACAATCTCGTCGCGGGGAGCGCGATCTTCGGCGCAAAAAACCGGCGGAAGGCGATTGATTCCCTTCGCGGAATATGAGTGGGAGAGCGCCTTGGTCATTTTCCCTCTCCCCGCTCGTTCTCGTCATCCTCCTTACTGCTTGCACTCAGCAACCAGACAATCTCCACCCACTCACACTCATTTCCACTACCGGCGAGCGCATTGATCTCCGCATCGAGATTGCGGATGATCCTACAGAACGTTCCCGCGGTCTCATGTTCCGCGAGAAACTCCCCGCAGGTCAGGGGATGCTCTTCGTTTTTGAGGAGCCGCAGACGCTCAGTTTTTGGATGAAAAACACGATGGTCCCGCTCGATATTCTCTTCTTCGATGCCGAAGGGCAATTCGTCTCCACAACAACCATGGAGCAGTGTGACAAAGATCCCTGTCCTCTCTACTCATCAGCCGCCGAGGCGCAGTATGCTCTGGAGGTACCAGTTGGGTTTGTGAAGCACTACAACATTGGAAAGGGATGGACGTTCCATCTCCCAGCCTCTCGGCCTATATCCCCCGCATCATCTTTTTAAGCGTCAGTCCCGTAAGGTATTCCGCCGGTGCGTAATCGTCGGTGAGGAGGGGGAAAGCCGCGAGGATTTTTGGAGAGACATCGATGATTTTTTCACAGAGAGACGAGAGAAGTCGATCGGAGGAACTCCGGAGTTTTACAGAGCAAAAATCCGTATTCATCGTGCCATTCTGCCCGACGAAGGCGATGTGTTGGGGTTCGAGAGAATCACGGTCGGTCACGGCGAAGAATGTGCTGCTCTGAAAGACGGAACGGAAGGTGCGCATCGCAGACATCACGAAAGAGGGCGCCGTGTCCGTGAGATTGCCGAAGAAGTTTCCGATGAAGATGCCGTCAGCGGAGAGCTTACTCCGAACGAGTCGGAAGAATTCTTCCGTGAGGAGGTGTGGTGGAACTATGAAACCGGAGGCGTACGCGTCGCCATAGATGAGATCGTAGGGGGTTTCGGAATCGTAGAGGAAACGCCGCGCGTCGGCAGTGTGGGTTTGGATAGGGGAATCGGATGGAAGGTCGAAATAGGCGTGAGCGATTGTGGGAAGAGTGGGTTCAATTTCTGTCACATGCACTTCGGAGGTGGGTAGTTCTTGGAGGAGAAGGCGGGGGAGGGTATAGGCTCCGGCACCGAGGAAGAGCGCACGATGAATGTTTGGCTTGAGAATCTTGTGAACGGCGAAATATTTCGTGTAGTCGAAGACGAGATCGGCGATGGGGGAATCCAGGAATACTGCCGAGGAAAGGTTGCTATCCTGTCGGAGAAAACGGGCGGGTCTCCCCTTCCAATCACCGTCCACGACGGCGATCTGTTCATAGAGACCTTCGTTCAGAAGGAGCACTCCTTTGCCAGGAATCCGTGCGAAGCGCTCTCCCGAGACGACAATGACCAGGAGAAGAACGCTACCAAGGAATAATGGTACAGAAACCGTTTTGCGCGAAAGTGAGAGTCCAAGAAATCCAAGGGCCATAAGAGCAATCCCGATCGCAATGAGAATGGCGGTGATGCCGAAAGCCGGAATAAGGACAAATCCTGCAAGGAGGCTCCCTGCGATGCTGCCGATGGTGGAGAAGCAGAAAATATCCCCCGCGGTGCCGCCGATGCCCTCGCGCACGTTGATGTCCTTCTGGAGGCGGACCGCCATGGGGGAAAGGAGGCCGAGGAAGATGCAGGGGGCACCGAAGAAGAGTGTGGAGAGGACGAGGGGTCCAGAGATCGGGCTCAGGCGAAATCCCACGAAGGGGAGGAGGATGGTGACGAGCGCATGAAGCACGAGAACGCCGATTCCCGCGAAGAGGATGGCTCCGAAGAATACGCGGAGCGTGGGGGAGCGATCGATGAGGCGTCCGCCGCAATAGTAGCCGACGCTGAGCGCAGCGAGAACCACCGTGAGGACGCTGGAAAATGTGTAAATGGTATTGCCGAAATATGGCGAAAGAATGCGAACGGCGAGGACCTCAATGATGAGAACACAGGCGCCGGTGAAGGCGACGATGAGGGGGATCACGAGCCGCCGGAAGCGCATGAGGTAGAGAGGCATTGCGTGTATAATCTCCACCATACTCTATGGAACAGCAAGCATCTTTATCACCTGGAACTCCTGCGAAGTAGCGTGTGGACCGCATTCTTACTTTTGGTGGGCTTGTCGTCCTCGTCGGCCTCTCAGGCTATGTCGCCGGTCGAATGGTAACAATACGGCAGTTTGCAGATCCCCCATTTCTGCTGGAACCGGATACGCGTCCGCTTGTCCCCGTCGTACACATAGAGGGGCTCGATGACGGGAAGATTGTCGGACGCATCAATGGCGAGGTGCGCGTGTTCTGGGGAGACCACATGGTCATTCCCGACGGAAGCGGAGCATTTCGCATAGCCGAAGATGTGCTCCAAACGGAAGAGGTAACAGTGGAAATTCCGGATGGCATGCGGTTCGTCGCCTCACGCAAGGGAAAGAAGTACTATTCCGTGACGTCGGCGATGGGCGAGCGGATCAAACCGGAGAATCGCGTGTATTTTACTACAGCTGGCGACGCAGAGGCGTCTGGTTTTCTTCCGTAAGCCTGCCATACTTCTCTCATGGCCGTCCCAAATCGCCCATCACCGAAACCGGGGAGATACCAATGGCTTCTGAGCGCCATCCTCTTCTCAGGGCTGGTCATTCTCTCTCTGTATTACCTCACAACGCCAAAACGCGCCATCGAACGGCAGTTTGTCGATGCGACGGAAGTACCATTGAGTGAAGTGACACGAGGGTATGCCACGAAGAGATTCGAGAAGATTCTTATCCGCGATAACCGAGTATTTGCAATCACCAAGACTGGCGCTGTTCTGCAGTCCTATAAAGAGGCGAAGGATTCGGTGACGGCGCTAGAATGGAATGATCCGAAGAATCCCACGCTTGTCGAGGTGGAGAATAGAGAGGTGACGAATCTCTTTCTGGCGATTCTGCCAGATCTCCTGTTCTTCCTTCTCGTGATTTCGGGAGTCGTATGGCTTTTCCGTGGCATTGCCCGCAGCCAGTCGACAGCGCTTGCGTTCGGGAAGTCCCGCGCGCGGATCGCCGATGCCAAACAAGTGAAGACGCGGTTTAAAGACGTGGCAGGATGCGATGAAGCGAAGGAGGAACTTCTGGAGGTGGTGGATTTTTTGAAGAGTCCACGTAAGTACATTGGCATGGGGGCGAAAATTCCCAAGGGGGTTCTCCTTGTCGGTCCTCCGGGAACAGGGAAAACCCTCCTTGCACGCGCCGTAGCGGGGGAGGCGGGCGTTCCATTCTTCGCCATTGCCGGATCGGAGTTTGTGGAGATGTTCGTTGGGGTAGGGGCAAGTCGAGTGCGCGATCTTTTCACCCGCGCAAAGCGCAATGCACCATGTATCATATTTATCGATGAAATTGACGCGGTGGGTCGGCAACGTGGAGGCGCGGGATTTGGAGGCGGACATGACGAGCGTGAGCAGACATTGAACCAGATTCTTACGGAGATGGATGGCTTTGAACAGGGAACAAATGTCATTGTCATGGCGGCGACAAATCGCCCAGATGTTCTTGATGTGGCGCTCCTAAGACCAGGACGCTTCGATCGTCGGGTCTTCCTCGATAAGCCGGATCTTGAGGCGCGCGAGAAGATCCTCCAGGTACATACCGATGGAAAGAAAATTGCGAAGGGCGCAAACCTCCGTACCATTGCACGGCAGACCGCTGGGCTCACGGGGGCGGATCTGGAGAACATTATGAATGAGGCGACGATTTTCGCTGCGCGGCGCGGACACGAAACCGTCACCCAGAAGGATCTTATAGACGCCGTGGAGAAAGTGACGCTGGGGCCGGAAAAGCGCTCGCGCAAACTCACACAGAAAGAGAAGGAAATTACCGCATACCACGAACTTGGGCACGCGATCGTGGGGCATTTGTGTCCACATGCCGATCCTCTCCACAAAATTTCCATTGTCTCCCGTGGAGCAGCCCTTGGAGTGACCTGGTTTCTTCCGAAGGAGGACCAGTACACCACGAGCAAAAGCAAGTTCCTCGATCAAATTTGCGGTCTCCTTGGCGGACGGGCTGCAGAGCAACTGATCTTTGGGGAAATGACCACAGGCGCCCATAACGATATCGAAGTGGCGTCGCAGATTGCCCGGAATATGGCGATGCGCTTTGGAATGGGTGGGGATGGCATCGGACCGGTGGCGTATGGAGAGACACAGGGAACGATGTTCCTTGGCGTCGATCCAACACTCTTTCGCAACTATTCAGAGGAGAGCGCCCGCAAGATCGACGAATTTGTTCGGAAAACCCTGGAGGAGCAGTATCAGAGGGCAGTCGCCTACCTTACGGAGCACCTCAAGAAGCTTCACGAACTCGAGAAGGCGCTTTTACGGAAGGAAACCCTTACGGTGCAGGAATTCCGGAAGCTATTTGAGGGAGTGGAAACAACGTAATGGGATTTACTGCATGAAATGGGCGGGTACACTGCTCCTACGATCTTTCACCCATTCTTGCCCAGGTGGCGAAACTGGTAGACGCGCTAGCTTGAGGGGCTAGTGGGAGCAATCCCGTGGAGGTTCGAGTCCTCTCTTGGGCACCATTCGACTCTGCCCTCTGGGGCCCTCGCTCATGGTTCTCGCACCTTCGGTGTTCGAGCCACGAATGCCGAAGCGAACGAATGGAAGAGCCCAACACACATAACAAAAAGCGGTTCCGAGTGGATAGCTGCGCGGCGGCGCTATACTGGCGCGGTGCTACAGGTACGGCGGCTATCGCTTTCTTCCATCATCGGCATCTCCTCCATCATCGCCGTGACGTTCGCCGCGCATGGCGGGGTGCTCCGCAATGGTTTTGTTGGGTGGGATGATGGATATCTGATTACCGAGAATGTGAATATTCGCTCTATAAATCCACTCACACTTCGTCACATCTTCACAACCTACGATCCCGAGCTCTACATACCACTGACGTTTTTAAGCTATCAACTGGATCACCTCCTCTGGGGGCTCAATCCTGTGGGATTCCATCTGACGAACCTGATATTGCATACGCTGAATGCGGTGTTGGTCT
>Ga0209541_10002850_pt1 | contig 32363 bp, 50 predicted proteins | sample RifCSPlowO2_01_FD_184027 | JGI IMG/M metagenome (GOLD analysis project Ga0209541, IMG submission 184027) | Groundwater microbial communities from Rifle, Colorado - Rifle CSP2_plank lowO2_0.1 (SPAdes) (version 2) | ecosystem: Environmental > Aquatic > Deep subsurface > Groundwater | place...
ACGCCAAAGCTTTTCTTCCTAGATAGGGAATCCTCGCTCCGTAGCGAAGCGGAGGAGTTGCCCCGCAGGGCAACCCTTTAGGGTGAGGAGGATGTCAATTAAAGTTAACTTGCAACTAAGCCCTTTTTGTGTACATATTAAATCTTCTTTTGGCTTTAGCATCGGTTCGCCTTTGGATGAGTATAAGCAAAGGCAAAAATTCCTTTTGGAACATGAAAATAAACAGAGATTTATTTTCAGTACTGAAATGTGATATTTTTCACATTTCATGAATCTCCTTTTTGCTTGATGTGGTTTGACGAAGAGGCTCACGGATTGATGCTAAAGCCCCAGACTTAATACGTACCTTTTTGTTTCAAAGAAGGTTTGTCGGTAGAAAGTGATTTAAAAATTCAAATTTCTAATTTTAGCTTCTCGAAAGTAATATAAACAAAGCAAGGGTATTAAATAAACGTGAAAAAAAGATATAAAGTATTCCTGATTTTTTTAGGATTACTTTTCTTGCTTCTGTTCTTTGCTACTTATGAATTATTAGTGTATCCTACAATTGAGATCATCGACGATAAATCTGTATTAGGAGCACATCGAGGAAATTCTGTAGATTATATCGAAAACACCTTGCCGGCATTCAAAAGTGCTGCTAATGAAGAGATTTACTCTTTTATCGAGTTTGATGCTCAATATACAAAGGACAAAGTTCTCGTTATTCACCACGATTTAAGTTTAAAGCGATTACAACAGAAATTAGATAAAATTTCTGATTTAACATATAGTGAATTAATACAACTTAGTGATTATCATATTCCTATATACGAGGAAGTCATGGAAGTTGTTGCAGGAAAGAAACCACTAAATGTAGAAATAAAATCTCAAGGAAATTTTGAAGATGATAAGCAGTTAGTTGATTTTATCATTTTAGATTTAACAAAAAGAGGACTCATTAATTCCACTCTTATCAGTTCAATATCGGCTGAATTAATACAATATGTTAATGATAAATATAATCAAAGATCGAATTATCCGTGGTATCATCTTTTCTGGTCAAAAAAACGAATGATTGACACCGGAATAATCTATTATGTAACAGAACAAAGTTTTACCAAACGAATTCCTCTCATTAATGAGATTACCGAATTAGCAAGAGATTCGGGATTTTTTACTACCATGATAAGCGAAATGTACGTTATCGGGGCAAACCATTTAATGATCCATGGAATGAACATAAATCAATATAAGCAATTACAGACGGATCTTCCATTTAATTCTAGAGTGGTCTTATGGACTTTTGATGATAAAATGTATCTAATTTTGCCAAATAAACACATTTGGGACTGGGTAAAAGAGACAAATGGTTTTGAGCTTCCCGACGTTGTACCCTGGTGGGAAGATTAGTTTTAATGATTCAAAATTAAGATTTTGTGATGATCTTTAATTAAATTTTTTAAGAAAGAATTGGGATTAAAAGTTAGGATTGTTTCGGGAATGAAAAATCGAGATAAGATAATTGATATAGAATAATTAATTACAGTTTTCAAGTTTTGTGTTAAAAAACATAGAAACGTTTATATATCAATTGATATAACAGGCTGTTATGCAAACACAAACCGTAGAAAATCCCTTTGTACGTTCACCTACTTTGGATACGGTATTAATGGTAGAAAAAACTATAGAAGAAAATAGTGGAGAATACAACAGAACTGAATTGTGGAAAAAGCTTCCTCGGCAGGTAATGTGGCAAACTTTCTTAGTTATTTTAGATTATTTAGAAAGTATTAACAAGATTGCTTTTGATAGAGACAGTAAAATCGCTTATATTTGGAATCCAAAACTTGCTCAACTGCTTAGAAAGAGAAAAGAGATTGTTGTTTGATCAAACCATCCAAGGTTGTATTTATTTCTGACGATCTAGAAAAAAACTTTAATTCTCTGAAAGAGGATGATCCTATTAAAAAAGCGATGGTTAGAGCTATTCAAGATTTGAAAGAAAATGCTTTTTCCGGTATTCAGATTCCAAAAAGGCTCTTTCCTAAAGAGTATGTTCAAAAGTATTCCATTAACAACTTATGGAAATATGATTTGCCACGCGGTTGGAGACTTTTGTATACTGTTGCCCCAAATAATGAAGTAGAATTAATATCAGCTATTTTGGAATGGTTTGATCATAAAAATTACGAAAGAAGATTCAGGTATTAATTAAAATTGGAAAGTTATTTTTCTTGTTTAAGACTTCTTCAATTCTATCAACGCATTTAGTCACATCTTTATTTATATCACTTTCCCAGAATCTCATTAATATCCAACTACCATTGTCATATTTATTAATGTATGAATTTTTTGGTTTATCTCTAGAAACAGTTCTTTTTTGTTGTGGTTTTAAATTATTGGGATCAAAAATTACAGAGAAAAATTTATTCAATTTTATCATGACCTTAAGAAAAATGGTTTTTGGTGTCTTAATGCTGAAAGTGATGATGAATTAGGCGATTATCTGGAAGAAGGAATTGCTTTACGATTTGCTATAAAAAATCAAACTATACCTAACTTTGAAGTCAAGGTTGCTAAAAAAAAATTAGATTCTGAAGTTTTCGATGATTTTATCACGGTGAGGACAGTTGCCGGCACATTAAACATTTCTTCTTTAGAGCGACAAATTGCTTTTAAGAGATATTTCTTAAAATCAGATAAAGATCTAGAAGATGCTCGACATATTGAAAATGTATTTAGGGAGCACTTAAAAAAAGAAAAAATTAAAAAGTATAAAGCCCTCATAGAACAAGAACATGGAATCTCTTAAATCTTCGTCAGATAATAAGCAAGCCAGATTACTTTTTGTCGATTTCTGGGCTAATTTTATTAGAACACATCCTGATGAAGAATGGGGCAGGGAACATACTAATTTTATCAATTCTTTAATGCATAGCGCTAAACATTATCCCCTTACTGCTAAACAGTATTTGGAAATTAAAGAAGAAGTCAAGAGAGATACTGCTAAACCGAAATAGTTTAAGAAGATTTTTGCATCCCGATTTCATAAAGATTTTGTGATGATCTTTAATTCCGTCTCAAAGAAGATTTTGCGGCAAGTACAGTAATTCCCGAGATAACAAAGTGCTAGTCTTGATGCCTTAAATCTGATCGGAAAAGGGATGTTTGGGGTCATGGGGCCAAGTCCGAGCGTGATATGTGGATAGAAATTTCTAAAACTAAATTTTTCTCTGTAATTATTGATCCAAAATAATGTTCTCTCTTCTGGAGTTGGGGGTGTAAAGAGCATCTCCAGTGTGGCTTCGTTTGAAGTAAAAAACTCAAGTTTCTTCATAATTTTTTCGTGGAGTTGTTGTAGTTCTTCCGTTTTTTTGATAGCGAAATTGGAATTATCTTCTTTATTTCTTATTTCATAAATTTCTAGGTTCAGAATGGCACCTGGTCGTGAAATAGCTCCGATGATTTTTCTAACTTTAGGGATATCTTTTTCATCTAAAGTTCCCATGCATAAAGATATATGTGGTAAACATTTTTCTTTGTCTAACTCGATCTTTCTAAAGCCAGTTATAGTTTTATTCAGTTTAATACATAAATCCATAATCTCTTTGGGAGGAAGAAGTACAACATCAATAGCAATTTTTGACATCTTGTAGATACCTCTTAAAGGTGTTGATAAATCCGGAACTAAAATGGTTTGGATTCTCTTTTTTATTTCGTCAGGAAAAAACCATTTTCCTCCGCTTACTTCTTCATTAAAAACTAGTTTTCCATCATGCTTAGCAATAAATAAAGTGTCGTAACTTCGCAACACTCTTTCTTCCCATGGTTCTTCATCGTAGTAGCTTATTTCTTGGTTGAATTCAATATTTTTAATGCCAATTTATTCTTCTAATTCTCTTTTTGCCGCCTTTGTATAATCTTCACCAGGGTCAACATGACCGGTGGCGGAAGAGTCCCAGCGTCCAGGATAAATACGAACTTTTTGGCTTCGTTTTTGGAGAAAAAGTTGCCCTTTTTTGTTAAAAACAAAAACGCGAATAATTCTTCGTATCATTCCTTGTTCTAAAGCAATCTTAAACTCTTCTTCTCTCACAAAGTTCCCTTTCTTGCCGACAATAACGACGCGGCTCATTTTTTCTTAATGATAATCATACAATGGTCTTTTTCGTAGGGATCGAGAGTTTTATAATCAATAACAGTGAAGATCTTTTCCAGTTTCTGGCGAATTTCTAAAAAAATGTCCTTTGATCTTCTCTTGATGTCAATGCTTCTGGCCTTAACAGCGAGTAAACCATACCCTCCTGGCTTTAAAAAAAGATGGCAGTTTCGCGTGAAAATTTCTTCCTGATTTCTCTGAGCAACATCTTGGTAGACAACATCGACCTGACAAATTCTTTGCAGATACTCTTCGGGGTGATTTGCATCAGCCAAAAGAGGAACAATGTTTTTTCTTTCTTCTGCGAGAAAAACCAAATCTCTCATGACTCTGGGGGCGGGATCAATGCCAAAGATTAGTCCTTCTTTCCCAACCATATCGGAAATAAAAGAAATTGTATAGCCATGAGAAGCTCCGAGATACAGAATAACATCTTTAGCACGAATACCGGCATTAGTGCAGCCTTTCATGACCATGGCAGCTAATTTGCTGCGTCGTGGGTTAAATTCACGGAATTCAACTCCTTTCTCATTTACAATTTCTTCTTGGAAAGGCGCTTTTCCAGGAAGGACGCTTTTCGTGAAAATTTTTCTTCCACGGTCGTCTTGGTAAATTTCAAAAATTTTGTGCGGTAGTATTTTACTCATGTTTCTTTTTATACAACTCCTCCACTTCTGCGCTAGTCTTATTTGTCGTTTGTTCTAGAGTATAACCTAATTTCTCGATGTAATATAAAACTTCTTTCTCGGTCGGAGCTTCTATTTCTAAGAAAGGAGGTACATTATCCAAAGAATCAATTTCAAAAGAAATTCTTTTTAATTTATATGTTTCTCGATGTTTCTTTCCTTCATAAACAATATTAAAGCCAAGTTTTTCAAAAATTTTTTGTGTGGTAGCAAAATCGTTGCTAATAATCTGCACTTCTTCTTGAACTTTAAACAGGGCCTTTTCTTTTTTTCCTTTGAAACATAGTTCACAGTTATCTCCTACTTGACGAATTCGTAACAGTTCTCCTCTTTTCTTTAAAGTAAATTCTGGGAAATCTAACTTGATAATCTTCATTTCACCAGAGAATACTTTCTTAGCTCCAAACTCTAGCAATTTCTGTCTTATTTTTTCTGGAATCTTAGTTTCAATTTCTTTCATTTTTCTCTCGCACTTTCACTTCCTGCCAGATTCTAATTTCTTCTTCTTTAGTTACCTTTCTCCGTTCTTGCAGGAATAGTTTTCTTCGTTTAAATTTTTCATGAATCTCAGGCAATAATTTATCCAGAGAGAGTAACTTTTGGTGTTCCGCTTTGGCAATTAGGCACAGCAAATCCCAGAGAACATCACCTACTTCTTTGCGGAATTCTTCATAATCGCTTTTTTCTAATTCCACTTTCATTTCCTGAATTTCTTTTTGCAGTTCTTCAATTCTTTCTGTAAAAGTTGTTTCTCTTGCCCAAGGCGATAGTTCATCATCAAGTCTGATAAAGTTATATAATTCTTCAAATTCGTCTTTCATGGATCTCTTCATCGAAATCTCTCCTCGAGTTCTTTTTTATAATTTGGAGCTTTAAATTCTCCTTTAAAATAATCTAAGCGTACACATAAAGATAGTTTGTCTGCTAAGGAGCGAGCAGCTTTTCCTCTCTCTTGTTTTTTTGCTTTTTGCACGAGAGAATGTTGGAATAAGATTCCATATTTAGGGCTCCTAGAACCTGTTTTAATGTGGCGGAAAAGAGCTTTCTCAGCCCCTAAAAGCTGGATCGTAGAAGCGGGCAGGACAGCAAGATGTTTTAACCCTTTTCCGAGTTCCAAAAGCTTGGCTCCAATGGTTACTCCGGCAAGCTCTAAAAGATTTGGACAGTATCGTTTCATTACGGTGGTAAGATATTCTTCATGTCGTGTGCGAAGAAGATAGAGCTGCTGAAGTTGGATGGCCAAAAGCTTAATCTCTTCTAGATCTTCTTTTCCTAAGTCGCTCCCCATGGTTTCCTTAATTGAGAATTGTTGCATTAACTCTTTCTTATTTTTTTTTAAAATAAACTCAATCAGTTTTTCATGAGAAGCGATTTTTTCTCCTATTTCTGGAAAGTAGAGACCATACCATTCACGGAATCGTTTTGATAGAAGATTAGTTATTTTATCCAGTTCACCCATATTAGCGATGGCTTGGGTGATGAGATTATCGTCAGATACAGAGGCCTTCAAAGCTTTTTTTGTTATCCTTAGATTACGCTGATGGAATAATTCATAGTATTTTTTTTCTTTTACAAGAGAAAGGAAGAGATGATATTTTTCTTGAGGAAGAGGGATACTTTGTTTGTATTTTTTTTGGAGAAGATCTTCACTTTTTTTTTCTGTGAACTCTTTGAGGTCTGTAAACAAAATGGAATCCATCATTTTTCCTTGTTCATCGAGGACAAAACTGCCAAGAATGTTTGTAAAAAGGAATTTCATGCTCACGTTCCAGAAGGGCGGTCTATTTAAACCTTGTTGCCGTCAGAGATAAGAAAAATAGGAAGTTAGACAAATACTAGACTTCACCATAATCTTTATAAATAACCCATTGTCTTGCAGTGAAAGAAAGATGATGGCAAAGTTAAACTGCTCAAAATTGAGTAAATGACTCTGTCATGAATGGCCTGCAAAGGTGATCATCAAGGAAATTCTTCTCTGATGGGATCCAGATAAAGGCTGTTGTTAAGTAACTTAGGTGTTGTAGATTGATATGCACACTTTAGGTGAAATTAAATAATGTCAAATATACGTCACCCCAGAAGGGGAAGCCTACAGTACTGGCCTCGAAAGAGATCCAGACATTCTTTAGTGAGAGTTAGATCTTGGGCTCGAGAAGGGAAAGCTAAACCTTTGGGGTATATTTGTTATAAAGTGGGGATGGCTCGCGCCATGGCGACAGATAATAGGACTAAATCAATGACGAAAGGAGAAAGCATTGTTCTTCCCATAACTCTTGTTGACTGTCCTCCTATGACGGTCATGGGTGTTTCGTTCTATAAATTTAGGCAAAAGGTTTCGAGTATTCTTGCTGAAAAGTTGGATAGTCATGTGGCAAAGCATATGCCACTTCCTAAGAGGCCTAGCAAAAAGAAATTTGAAGATATAACTGATTTTGAAGATCTGCGGTTATTAGTTCACTCTAATCCTTCGAAGGCGGGGATAGGTGTCAAGAAGCCAAAATTATTAGAAATTGCCCTTGGTGGTTCAAAGGAAGGGAAGATTGCCTATGCCAAGGAAATGATGGGTAAAGAAATTACAGTTAAAGATGTTTTTGCGCAAGGCGGGTTGGTTGATATTCATGGCGTGACGAAAGGGAAAGGATTTCAAGGTACGGTAAAGAGGTTTGGTGTTCCTATTCGCCAGCATAAGGCAGAGAAAACAAAACGTGGTATTGGAACTTTAGGGTCTTGGACGCCAAAAAGAGTTGAATACACCGTTCCACAAAGCGGTAAAATGGGTTATCATCAGCGTACGGAATATAACAAACAAATTTTGAAGATCGGTGAACAAGGGAAGGAAGTAACTCCTCAAGGAGGGTTCGTTCATTACGGCGAAATTTATAATCCTTATTTACTCATTAAAGGCTCACTGGTTGGCCCGACAAAACGGGCTCTGGTTTTGACACAGGCCATACGCCCTTCTAAAAAACTCGCTTCGGCTTCGTATGAATTAACGGAGGTTATTGTCCGATGAAACTTCCAGTTTATACTCTCGCCAAGGAGAAGACAAAAGAGAGAAACTTACCTGTTCATTTTAATGAGGAATATCGTCCTGACTTAATTAAACGAGCCGTACTTGCTCTTCAGAGTGCGGCGCAGCATGTTTACGGCGCATATCCTAATGCCGGACAGCGGCATTCTTCTAAAACTCGAAAGAGACGGCGGGATTATCGGGGAACATACGGTTTTGGTATTAGCAGGGCGCAACGAAAAATCCTTTCTAGAAGAGGAATGCGGATGTTCTGGGTCGGAGCAACTTCTCCTCAAACTGTAGGTGGTAGACGATCACATCCCCCTAAAGTGGAAAAGATTCTTCAGGAAAGAATTAATAAAAAAGAAAACAGGAAGGCAATTCGCTCGGCAATCGGGGCAACAATCAATAAAGGCTTAGTGGCTAAACGTGGGCATAAAGTTCCTGCAGAATATCCTTTTATTGTTGACAGTGATGTAGAAAAAATTACAAAGACTAAAGAGTTGCAAACCATTTTAGAAAAATTTGGTCTAGTAGAAGAACTAGCGCGTTCCTCGATAAAAAAAATTCGCTCTGGCAGAGGAAAATTGCGGGGCCGGAGATATCACCGTAAAAAAGGTCCTTTAATTGTCGTGAGTGGAGAATGTCCTTTATCAAGGGCGGGGAAAAATATTGCCGGGGTTGATGTTGTGGCAGTAAAATCGCTTAATGCTGTGCATCTTGCTCCTGGTTCTCTTCCAGGACGACTGACATTATGGACAGAAGGAGCGATCGAGGTCTTAGAGAATGAAAAACTATTCCTTTAAAATGGCTGTCAACAAGAAAGTGAAAATGAAGAATGTAGATCAGAAGAAAGCGGCAATAGCATCAAAGAAAGAAAAAGAAGTTCCTACGGCAACGGCTTCAGACTTTGATCCTTATCATATACTTAAAGCTCCCCTCTCGACGGAAAAAGCCATTCGCTCTATTGAATTTGAAAATAAGTTAACTTTTGTTGTTAATCCTGAGGCGACGAAACAAGAAGTTAAAAAAGCAGTGGAAGTGTTATTTAATGTTAAAGTACTTAAAGTAAATGTGCAAAATTCATTTAAAGGTCAGAAGCGGGCTTATGTGAAGCTCTCTTCAGAGCATTCGGCATCAGACATCAGTGCCGATTTGGGGCTTATTTAGGTGAACAATGGGTAAACAACTTATACAACAACGACGGGGACGGGGAACAAAAACGTTTACATCGCCTAGCTTCCGTTTTAAAGGGGAAGTAAAACACCCTTCGTTTGCGGCTGAAGGTATGATTCTTGATTTTGTCCACTGTGCCGGCCATACGGCGCCTTTAATGGAAGTGAAATATGAAAATGGTGCGAAGGCACTTACCTTTGCGCCTGAGGGAGTAAAGACAGGAGATCATATCATGATTGGAGGTTCCGTAGCAGGAATGGGAAATGTACTTCTTCTCAAAGATATACCTGAAGGAACACTTATTCATAACGTTGAATTAAGTCCAGGAGATGGAGGAAAGTTGGTCCGCTCTTCTGGTGTATTCGCAAAAATTATTTCTAAGACTGAAGATACCGTACGTGTCTTATTACCTTCTCATAAAGAAAAGGAGCTTCAGGCTGACTGCCGCGCGGCCATTGGCATTTTAGCAGGGTCAGGAAGATTAGAAAAACCGTTCCTTAAAGCAGGGACACGATATTGGAAAATGCATGCACGTAATAAAAATTATCCTAAAGTATGTGGTGTCTCTATGAACGCAGTTGCTCATCCATTTGGGGGAAAATGCTCCCACGTTAAAGGACGCCCTACACAAGCTCCACGCAACGCTCCGCCAGGAAGGAAAGTAGGGAAAATTGCACCTCGAAGAACGGGGAGAAGAAGGTAATAAAGAGAAAATGGCAAAAATCTTTACTTGGAAAGGAAAAACAGAAGATGAACTTAAGCTTATGGATATTCAAGCTTTTACAGCCATAGCACCAGCACGAATGCGACGTTCCTTAAAACGTGGTTTCACGGAAGCACAGCAGTCGCTGTTGCAGCGCATTGATGCGGGAGATAAGAATATTAAAACTCATTGTCGTGATTTAGTTGTTATCCCTAAAATGATCGGCTTGACCTTGCGTGTCTATAATGGGAAAGAATTTGTTCCCGTCATAATTACCGCGGAAATGCTGGGGCATTATCTGGGAGAATTCTCACATACCAGAAAAGCAGTAACGCATAGCGCTGCGGGTATTGGGGCAACAAGATCAAGTAAGGCTGTGTCAGCGAGGTAAATGAAAATGGCAAGAATACTACAAAGTATAGGACTAGGATTGGGAATTGGTCTAGCGGGTATAGCGACAGCCTTTGGGATTGAGAAACTGGCGCGTGAACTGATAGAATATTCTGTTACCAGAACTTTCGTTGAAAGAAGGAACTGTAATTTGGAACTAGAAGATAACGGCCTTGGAGATCATACTCACGTGGTGTATGCGTCTAATGTTCCAGTATTTCTTAAAAGAGAACACTTTCGACAGGGGAATAATCTTCAACCTTTTTATGATGTGCTTATATCGACGAATTGTGATGTACCTTGCCCAGCACCGGCATCGGAGACTGATGGGAGAATCTCTCCTTCATCAATACCTTTAGTAACATGTAGCCAAAGAGGAAATTATATCGGGAGATTTGAATAAACTATGTCAGTAAAATCATCATTGGAAACAGAACACACGGCGATGGCCAAAGGATTAAACTTACCAATCTCTCCAAAGCAAAGTGTTGAATTAAGTAAGTGCTTGCGCTATAAAAATACTTCTTATGCGACCAAATTTCTGCAGGAAGTTATAGATATGCAGCGAGCGGTTCCTTTCCCTACCTTTAATAAGGATATGGGTCACAAGCCAGGAATGGCCGCGGGAAGATATCCTCAAAAAGCGGCAAGGGAATTTTTGCGTCTCATAAAAGCAGTAGAAGCAAACGCGCAGGTGAAGGGTTTCGATACAACTGTTCTCAAAATTACCAAAATCGTTGCTAATAAGGCTTCAACCCCTCAAACGGGTGGGAGAAAACGTCATGCTAAGAAAAGAACCCATGTAGAGATCATGGTCATGGAAGACGCGAAAAAAGCTTCAAAAAAAAATCTTTCCAGCAAAAAAACAGAATCAGAGAGTAAGAAAATATCAAGAACAAATTTAAAAAACGTGCGTCAAGGGGAAGCAATATGATTGAGCGCGAATTTATCAACCAAAAAACAAAAGAGTTTTACATTAAGAAGTATATAGAAGATTCTCTAAAAGGCGTTGGCATTTCACAAATTAAATTACAGAAAATTCCTCTAGGAGAAAAAATCATTATTTTTACGAATAGACCTAGCCTTATTGTTGGCTCGAAAGGCGCTAATATTAGAGACCTTACGAAAGTGTTAAAAACAAAATTTAAATTGGAAAACCCACAAATAGAAATTAATGAAGTTAAAGATATTTTCCTTGATGCAAAAATCGTTGCCCAGCGTATTGCCGGTTCTTTAGAGCGTTTTGGATCGGCACGTTTTAAAGGGATCGGGCATAAAGTAATGGAAAATGTTCTGAACTCAGGCGCCTTGGGAGTGGAAATCATCATTTCCGGGAAACTTCCCAGTGCGCGGGCACGCAGCTGGCGTTTTTATCAGGGATATCTTAAGAAATGCGGGGAAATAGCTGAAACGGGGGTTCGTAAAGCCCAAGCAAGCGCCTTGCTTAAAAGTGGTGTCGTAGGCGTTAAAGTAGCGATAATGCCTCCTGATATTATCTTGCCCGATCATATCGAGATTTTGTCAGAGCCAGTGCAAATAATAGAAGTCGTACAAGACGAGAAGAAGCCTTCGTCTAAGAAGTCAACTTCTTCTAAAGGAAAATCAAGAAAGAAGAGCGCTCCAAAGAAGAAAGCGAAGGAAAAAGAGGAAGAAAAAGTGAACATAACAACGGAAGCAGTCGTTTCAGAAACAATATCTGCTCCCGAAACAACGTCTACTCCACAACAAGAACAAAAGGAAGAATCCGATGAAAATAACTAAAGAACTACGATCCCTTGGACGCGCAGAATTACCAGAGCGATTGAAAGAGTTTAAAAAGGAACTCTTGAAGTTGAACACTCAACTTGCTGGCGGGGCGGGAAGCAAGAGCCCGGGGAAGTTGCGTCAAACAAAAAAAAATATCGCGAGGATTAAAACTATCCTTAACGAAGAAGAGGTCTTACCTAAATAAATGATCGGCGTTTGCAATCAATGCGGTTTACCACAAGACTTATGTGTTTGTGAAACCATCGCTCGTGAACAGCAAAAAATCGTGGTGAAAGTTGAGAAGCGTAAATTCGGCAAAAAATACACCGTCGTGGAAGGAATAACAAAAGAAGCCAATCTCGAAGAGATATTCAAAAAGTTAAAATCAAAATTTGCCTGTGGCGGAACAATAAAAAATGGTCAAGTTGAATTGCAGGGGGATCACCTGTTGCGGATTAAGAAAGTCTTAGTGGATCTGGGCTTTCCAGGCGAAGCGATAGAAGTGGTATAAATAAAGCAAGAAAACATCAGAATGGTTTTCCTATTCTGCTGGGGTAGAAAAGCATGAAAATTAGGATGTTCCCTTTTGAATTGATCGGGCAAGAAGTAGAAATTGTGGCTTCAACAAATCCGAGCCATATCGGAGTGAAAGGGAAAGTCATTGATGAGACAAAAGCAACATTAATTATTGAGGAAGGAGTAAAGCCTAAAACTTTCCTGAAGAATAATGTTACGTTTAAGATCTGTAAAAATGGAAAAATTATCGTCGGATCCACAATTTCCAAGCGTCCTGAAGATCGAATAAAAGGATAAAAAAAATAAAAAATGGCAAAAATAAAAAAAACAGTACTGGGAGTAGAAGCTCCACAAAAAGCGTATGATCCTGTTAATTATGATAAAAAATGCCCTTTCACAGGAGAAATAACGGTTAAAAAGGAGTTATTACGCGGGAAGGTTATTAAGAAAGACACTAATAAATCAGCAACCATTGAATGGCTTAGCCATTTTTATGTTCCAAAGTATGAGCGTTTTGAAATGCGTCGTTCTCGTCTTCGCGTTCATAATCCTCCTTCTGTCAATGCGGATGTTGGGCAGGAAGTGTTAGTAGCAAGAACGAGGCCTTTAAGTAAAACTAAACATCATGTTATTCTTAAAATTATTGATGAAAAGAAGCGCTTGGCGCTAGTGGATCCTATTAAAATGGAAATAGTGGAGGAGACTGCTGGTGAAGAAGCTTTCCCTACTCCTAAAAAAGAAAAGAAAGCGACATCACCTCCTGCGGTGGGAAAATGAAAGCTGTTAAAGCTAGAATAACGAGAGGGCTCCCTCTGGGAGCTGAGGTACAAACCTGTGACAACTCTGGCGCAAAAGTGTTACGTATTTTTTCCGTCGTGGGACAAAAAACCGTGCGGGGAAGAATTGCCTCCGCGGGGATAGGTGATTTAGTTATGGCTTCAGTGAAAAAGGGGAAGCTGGAGATGAGAAAAACAGTAGTGTATGCAGTAGTTGTCCGTCAACGGCGTTCTTATAGAAGGCCAGACGGCACACACGTTTGTTTTGAAGATAACGCCGCGGTAGTTTTGAAGGACGATAAGGGAAATCCTAAAGGAACAATCTTTAAAGGACCAATACCTAAAGAAATATCAGAACGCTGGCCGCTTATTGCTAAGTTAGCAAGCAGTATTGTATAAAAATGGTAAACAAAACTTTTTCCCGATCTTGGAAAAAAAGTGTACAACCACGTAAACAGCGTAAGTATAAGTATAACCTGCCTTTGCATTTACAACAGAAGTTTATCCATGTCCATCTTTCGCCAAGTCTCCGCGAAAAATATGGGCGGCGCAATTTTCAAGCGAGGAAGGGAGACAAGGTGAAAGTATTGCGAGGTCAGTATAAAAAAAAAGAAGGGAAGGTGGAGCGTGTTGATCTAAAACGCCAAAGAATCTTTGTAAGTGGCCTTGAATACTTTAAAAAAGATGGAACAAAAATCCCCGTTCCTTTTCATCCCACAAACTTAATGATCTTAGAATTAGATTTAAATGATAAGAAGCGGAAGGAAAAAATTGAAACAAAACAGACAAGTTCTTCCTCGACATCAAAAAAGAAAGAAACAAAGAGAGACATTAAATAAAAATGAAAAATCATCTTAAGAGACTCGCAGCACCACGAATGTGGTTTATTAAAAGGAAAGGAACTAAGTATATAGTAAAACCTAACCCCGGGGGGCATCCTTTTCAAATGGGTTTACCTCTAGCCTTGATCCTACGGGATATTTTGCATCTCGCTCACACTGGTGTAGAGGTAAAAAAAATCCTTCATAATAATGAAGTTCTTGTTGATGGAATACGCCGCCGGGATAATCGCTTTATAGTCGGATTATTTGATACGGTTAGTCTTCCGAATCTTAAATTATATTACCGTGTTGTATTAGATGTTAAAGGCCGTCTTTTCTTATGTAAAATACCACCTTCAGAACAAAATCTTAAAATCGGCAAGGTCATAGGGAAGACGGTTCTTTCAAAGGGAAAAATCCAACTTCATCTCCATGATGGAAGAAATATAATATCTACAACTAAAGTAGATATTGGCGAGAGCCTGCTCTTAACTGTACCATCACAAGAAATTAAAGAAGTTGTCTCACTACGGCCTGGGAATCTTGTTTTTTTAACACAGGGCAAGCATAGTGGTGAAATCGGCACCCTTAAAGAAATAAAAGAAGGGCTTGCAATCTGTGAAATGGAAGGTCAAACCGTGGAAACGTCACCTTCTCATCTTTTTGTTATCGGAGAAAAGAAAGAGAAAATAACACTTTCGGGCTGACTATGAATAAAGACAATATCATGAGAAAAATAAGAATTGCCAAGATTACATTAAACATAGGAGCTGGTAAAAATGAGGAAGCACTAAAAAAAGGCTTAAAACTTCTGGAGAAGATTTCTTCTATCAAGCCGGTTAAAACAGTTACAAAAAGGCGTATCCCCGGGTGGGGATTGCGCCCGGGATTAGAGATCGGCGGTAAAGTAACAGTACGTAAGAACGGCGAGTTATTGCTGAAGCGCCTTTTAGTAGCTAAAGAAAATAAATTATCCCTTACTAATTTTGATGAAAGGGGCAATTTTGCCTTTGGAGTTCCAGAATACATTGATATAGAGGGTCTTGAATATGACCCGGAGCTTAAAATTTTGGGCTTAGAAGTGGCAGTTACTTTGCAACGTCCGGGATATCGCGTAAAAGTGCGGAAAGTCAAATCTGCTCCCGTCGGTAAGCATCATCAGATCACGAAAGAAGAAGCCATTGATTTTGTCACGAAGCTAGGGGTTGATGTACAATGACGACTAGTGATCATCGGAAAATGTTTACGCAGTTAAATGCGAAACCCATCAAAAAAGCAAAGTTCATTAAATTTAATCAGCCTAAGAAACGATCTTGTGGGTTTGCTTTGCGCAAATGTCGCAATTGCGGCCGTACAGGAGCGCATGTCAACAAGTATGGGTTACACCTTTGTCGACTCTGTTTCAGAGAGATGGCTCCAGGGTTAGGGTTTAAAAAATATAATTAGCTTGAGGAACAAAAAATGTTAAATGATCCATTAGCAGCGGCGTTGACAAAAGTCTTTAATGCAGAACGGATAGGAAAACAAGAAGTACTTTTAAAACCGGCTTCTAAAATACTTAAAAGAATATTAACCATTATGAATGAGCATCGCTATATTGGTAGTTTTGAAGAAGTTGAGGATGGAAAAGGAAATGTGCTTAAAGTTCATTTGTTGGGTAATATTAACAGATGCGGTGTTATTAAGCCGCGCTTTTCAACGAAAAAAAATGAGTTTGAGAAATGGGAGAAACGCTATCTCCCCGCGAAAGATTTTGGGATTATTGTCGTTTCTACGCCGCAAGGAATCATAACTCATATTCATGCCAAAGAAAAAAGCACGGGAGGGCGTCTTTTAGCGTACTGCTATTAACTTAAAATGAAAGAAGAACTCTTGAAAGAAGAAGTTGCACTCATGGACAAAGTAACAGCGGAGTTGCATGGAAGTGTCCTTACAGTAAATGGGCCTAAAGGCCAAGTTTCCAAGGAATTCCTCCATCGCATGGTGCGAATTAGTGTTGAGAAAAATAAAATTGTGATTACGGCACCGCAGGCAACAAAACGTGAAAAAACGATGGTTGGATCATTTTATTCCCATATAAAAAATATGGTCCAAGGCGTCGTGGAGCCGTATGTCTATAAATTACAGATTTGCTCTGGGCATTTTCCTATGAGCGTCAGCGTCTCTGGCGATGAACTGATAATAAAGAACTTCCTGGGCGAAGTTGTTCCACGAAAAGTGGCATTACCGAAAGGAGCTGAAGTGAAAGTAACAGGGACGGAAATTACAGTTACAAGTCCTGATAAAGAAATAGCTGGTCAGACCGCGGCAAAAATTGAAAGTCTTTGCCGTATCACAAATCGGGACCGAAGGGTGTTCCAAGATGGGTGTTATATTACCCAAAAAGCGGGGAATAATTTAGTTTAGAGAATATTTACTAATATACCATGATCAATAAAAGATTACTTGAACAGCGGAACAAAATGAAGAAAATTAAACCTCCTTTTGTCGTGAGGGAGTCTAATTTCGAAGCTCGCATTAAAGTGCGCTGGCGTTACCCTCAGGGGCGACATTCCGCGATAAGGCAAGAGCATAAGGGCAGGCCAGTGATGCCTACTCCCGGATATGGGTCGCCAAAGGTTGTTTATGGCCTTCATCCCAGCGGTTTGCAGATGGTGGTCGTAAGCAATGAAAAAGATTTAGAGAAAATTGATGCGGCGCAGCAAGGTGTTATTATCGCGAAAACAGTGGGAATGAGAAAGAGAACAGCTTTATTAGAAGCAGTGCAGAGAAGAAAAATAAAAGTATTGAATTGTAAAGATATCGTTCAAGAATTAGAGGCTATCAGGACTAAGTTAAAAGTTCGTCAGGAGGCGAAGAAACAGCTGGAAGAGCAGAAAAATAAGAAGGAAACGGAAAAGAAGAAAAAAGCAGAAGAGAAGAAAAAGAAAGAAGGGCAAGAGAAAGAAAATGTTGCTAAAGAAAAGGAAGAGGAATCTGTCGAGGAAAAAATAAAGAAGGAAGAAGAGGAGAAAAAAGAACTTGAGAAAACAATAACCAAAAGACAATAAAAAGGTCAATTATGAAACAAAAAAAATTGCTGGCAGCAAAATTATTGGGGATTTCAAGGACTAAAGTACGGTTTGCTCCTGACGCGCTGGAAGAAATAAAAAAGGCTATTACTCGCTCTGACATGAGGGGGCTTATTGCGGTGCATAAAATAATGAAGGAAAATGTTAATCAACACTCTAGAGCACGAGCACGCAAGAGGGCTCAACAGAAAAGGAAAGGACGGCAGAAAGGTAAAGGAACAAAAAAAGGTTCAAAATATTCTGTCGTTACCAGGAAGAGAAACTGGATTTTCCGTATGCGGGTACAACGCCGTTTTTTAAAAGAACTTCGTGAAAAAGGGTTGCTATCTCCGCAAAATTTTCGCCTCCTCTATGAAAAATCTAAAGGTGGTTTTTTCAGAAATCGACGGCACATTAAGCTTTACTTGCAAGAACACAATCTTGTTCAAAAGGGCCAAAAATGAAACGAAATAAACCACAAACCGTTTTTTACAGAAGGAAAAGGGAAGGAAGAACTAATTATGTGAAGCGCTTACATTTTTTACTGGCAAGAAAACCACGTCTTGTAGTGCGCTTTACAAATACAAAAATTATCGCGCAAGTAGTTAGTTTCGAAACGAGCGGGGATCGAATTCTGGTGGGAATTGATTCAACGCAATTACAAAAATATGATTGGTCTTATTCTTCTAAAAATCTACCTGCGGCTTATCTTACAGGCGTTTTAATAGGAAAAAAAGGAGTTGAGAAAGGCATTAAAGAAGTTATTTTAGATGCTGGGCTTATCACTCCATTACATAAAGGTAAAATTTATGCTTTCCTTAGGGGAGTATTAGATGGTGGGTTGAATGTTGCTCATGGAGAGGAAAAAATTTTTCCTTCTCCCTCCAGATTTAAAGGAGAACACATTGCTTCGTATCTCGCTTCTTCGCCAGAAAAAGAGAGAACATCACCGCAATTTGCACAATATTTAAAAAAGAGTAACAAAAGGGAAGAAATCGGTGTGCTTGTTGATAAAGTAAAAGGGAAAATTTTACACTGAAAATGGTTAACAAAGAAGGAAAGGAAAGTACAGCCGATATAGAAGAAGCAGTACCGGAGAAAAGAGCGGAATGGAAACCAGTGACGGTTCTGGGAAAAAAAGTTAAAGAAGGTATTATAACTGATATTGATGAGATTTTTGATGCCGGGCAGACTATTTTAGAAGCAGTGATTGTTGATGTGCTCCTTCCCGGAGTCGAGGAAGATCTTTTACTTATTGGCCAAGCAAAGGGAAAATTTGGCGGCGGACAGCGGCGCATTTTCCGGCAAACACAGAAAAAAACAAATGAAGGAAACAAAATTCAGTTCACAACATGTGCCGTAGTGGGAAATAGAAATGGGTACGTCGGCGTAGGAACAGGAAAAAGTAAAGAAACAGTTCCCGCAAGGGATAAAGCTAAAAGACAAGCGAGGTTAAATTTAATGCGTATCCGGCGAGGATGCGGCAGTTGGGAAACAGATGCGCGACAACCTACTTCTATCCCCTTTGCGGTAACAGGCAGATGTGGTTCTGTTCGCATCACGCTTATGCCTGCACCTAGAGGAAAAGGACTGGTAATTGAAAAAGAGTGTGCAAAAATTTTGAGGTTAGCGGGAATTAAAGACATTTTAAGTAAAACAAAGGGGCAAACAAAAACAAAACTTAATTTAATTAATGCTCTTCTTGATGCTCTTAAGAAATTATCTGAATTAAAAATAAAGCCTGAAGACATTCAAAAACTTGGAATTGTTGAAGGCAGGATCAAGGAAACAGAGAAAACAGTCGGTGAAGCATGAAGATGGTTGATACTAAAAGCAAAGAAAGAAAGAAATTGGCAGTGGTCCTCGTGAGGGGAAAGGCAGAGTTAGAACATCATATGATTAGAACTCTACAACTCCTTCTGTTGACAAAAAAGAATCATTGCGTTGTGGTTGAAAACACCCCGGTCTATCAGGGAATGTTACAGAAAGTTAAAGATTATGTAACCTGGGGTGAAATTAGCGAAGAAACATTTGCGGAGCTTATCGCAAAGCGGGGAAAAGAATATAAAAACCCTATCTATGATGCAAAGAAGAAGTACACCTATACGGTGCTAGAGGTTAAAGGAAAAAAATATCTTCCTTATTTTACTCTTAATCCACCACGTAAAGGCTTTGCGAGGAAAGGAATTAAAGTTTCCTTTACGCAAGGAGGAGCGCTTGGTTATCGTGGAAGTAAAATAAATGACTTATTGGCAAGGATGATTTAAATGGTAGTGCGAAGGCATAAAAAAGTGACAAAGTATAGGGGATATAGCACTCACGGGGGCGGTGCCCGCAAGAAGCGGCGTGGTGCAGGAAGTCATGGAGGACGAGGTCGAGCGGGCACGGGAAAACGTGCTGGCCATCATAAGCAAGGGGTAGTGTTGGGAAAGAGGGGTTTCTTTCATCATAATCACCAAAAAATTAAAGCGATAAATGTTGGCGATTTTACGATCCTATTTTTGAAGAAATTGCTTACGAAAGGACACGTAACTAAGGAAGGGGAAGTGTATGTGATAAATTTGCCAAAGATGGGGTTCCAGAAGCTCCTGGGAACGGGTACGGCACATACCAAGATGAAAATTATTACTTACTCTTTTACTGCTCAAGCTGAAGAAAAAGTAACTGCGGCCGGAGGTAGAATTGAATCTCTCCAAAAGGAACAAAAGGGTGTAATTCCTAGAGCAGAAAAAGGAGAAAAAAAAGAGATGACGTAAGAGAAAAATGTCTTTCATTGATAATCTTATTAATAATCTGCCGGAAGTAAAGAGGCCCAGCCAAAAGCGTCTTCCGTTTAAAGAAAAATTAAAGTGGACTATTGTTACTCTGGTTCTGTTTTACGTTTTGGGGTTAATTCCTCTCTTTGGTTTAGGACAAAATTCACTACAACAATTTGAATTTCTCTCGATAATCTTAGGAGCTTCTTTTGGTTCGATTATTAGTTTGGGGATAGGGCCTCTGGTGACGGGGTCGATTGTTCTGCAACTGTTAGCAGGAACAGGAATTTTAAAATTGGATTTGACAAATACAGAAGATAGGCGACGTTTCCAAGGAATGCAAAAAATTTTTGGAATAGGTTTTATTATCTTGGAATCTTTTATTTACGTTTTTATGAGCGGTTTGGCTCCTCCTCAACTTGGTGAAGCCTGGAATGGCATCACTGTCACAAGCGGGTTGTTTTTCCAATTGGAACTGATGCTTATTTTCCAACTTATTTTAGGAGGATTACTGATTATGTTTATGGACGAAGTTGTTTCTAAATGGGGGTTCGGTTCTGGAATAAGTTTGTTTATCGTGGCGGGAGTGGCACAACAAATTTTTGTCCGCGCCTTTAATTTTCTTCCTTCCCCCACTAATCCGGATGTCGCAGCAGGAGCAATTCCTTCTCTCTTTCAATTTCTTTCTACGGGAGATGTTACAAATGCAGGATTACAGGTTGCAGCGCTCATTTCAACCATTATTGTTTTCTTAATTTGCGTTTACGGGCAAGCGATGAAAGTAGAAATCCCTCTCAGTTTTGGAAAAGTACGAGGATACGGCATGCGCTGGCCTCTCAACTTTTTTTACACTTCAAACATTCCTGTGATTTTAGTAGGAGCACTGATGGCTAATATCCAACTTTTTGCTTCATTGCTGGAGCGATGGGGGCGCCCTATTTTAGGGACGTTTTCTGGAAGTTCGCCAATCAGCGGTCTCGTGTACTGGCTTACTCCGCCAAACATTCCTCAGAGTATCATTACGGGCAGCTTTCAAGTTAGCCAACTGCTGCAAGCCTTGTTCTACGTAGTTGTGTTTATGATCGGAGCAGTTATTTTTAGCGTTTTCTGGGTACAAACGGCAAACATGGATGCGGCAAGCCAAGCCAAGCAAATCATGGCTTCAGGATTACAAATACCTGGATTTCGAAGAGATGAAAGAGTGTTAGAAGCCGTCTTGAAACGATACATCTGGCCTCTCACCATTGTCGGAGGAGCTTCTATAGGTTTATTGGCGGCGGTAGCGGATTTAACGGGGGCGCTCTCCAATGGAACGAGCATCTTGTTGTCAGTGATGATTGTCTATAAAATGTATGAAGAAATCGCCAAGCAGCACATGATGGACATGCATCCGGCGTTAAGGAAAGTTATGGAGTGAGCTTAGTTTAAATATCTCTTCTTAGTTCTTAATTTGCAATAGATTCCATTCAGAAGGTTAGTTATCTCTGATATTTGGTGATATCAATCCCTAAGTCTTTTGGGCCAAAAGCACTAAGCAATAATTCTGATATTGTTGCTCTCAGAATTTTACTTCTGTTAGTGCTGGCGGAAATTATTTCTAGATCTTTCTCAGAAAGTTGAGCAAATTCATAGATCCATTGTCGGCACGCTCCACAGGGCATCGTTGGTTCTTTAACATCAAATGTTTCTCCTCTGGTGCTTATTGCTACTTTCTCTAATTTTCGAATTCTCATGGCATTTGCTCTTAGTAATGCCGCACGTTCAGCGCATATAGATAAACCATACGATGCATTTTCTACATTTGCACCAGTAATGATTTCCTTTGTTTGGGCAAGCAATGCGGCACCAACATAGAATCTGGAATAAGGGTTATAAGCATGCTCTCTTACTTTTTCTGCTTCTTCAACAAGACATCTTTCTGACCCGGTTAATCTTTCAAAAGTCGTTATTTCCATGTTCTTTTGGTCAGTTGTGCTGATATTTAAAGTTTATTTTATTGCGTTTATTGAAATCATTCTAGGACTTAACAACTCGAACTATCTACCAACAAGTTTATAAATTATCCTTTAGAGAAAGAAGGGAAATGGCTTCATTTTTAGATCCTGTTCTGAATCCAGTTTTCCAGCCTTTGTTAAATAGAAGTCCGCTTTTTGTCATTCTTTTCTTGGCGTTTATCATTTCCTTTGTTATTGTTCTTGTCTATAAATACGCGACAAATCAGGAAGAAATGGGGCGGCTGAAAGGGCAGCAGAAAGAGTTTCAGAAGAAACTGAAGGAGCTTCGTGATAAACCAGAGGAAATGATGAAAGTACAGAAGGAAGCCATGAAAGTAAACATGGATTACATGAAGCATTCTTTCAAAGCGACGTTAATTACGTTGCTGCCGATTCTGCTGATTTTTAGCTGGATGACTTCCCATTTAGCTTTTGAGCCGATTTACCCAGGAGAAAGGTATAGCATTACCTCAACGTTTGCTGAAGGGGTAACTGGTGAAACTGAACTGGTCGTTAATGAAGGAACGGAATTGTTCAGCGAGGCAAAACAGAACATTGGCAAAGAAGTTACGTGGAATTTACAGAGCACGGAGGGCGAGCATACTTTGTATGTAAAAGTGGGGAAAGATGAACAAGCAAAAAAAGTGTTGATGACGAAAGAATTAAAGTATGCTGAGCAAATTACCATTCCCAAACATTCCGATATTAAACAGATTAAAATAGATTATAAAAAACTACGGCCTTTAGGATCGTTTTCTCTCTTTGGCTGGCAGCCAGGATGGTTGGGATTGTATATTATTTTTTCTATAGTCTTTAGTATTGGGTTGCGGAAGATTTTCAAAGTGCATTAAGTTAAGAATATTATAAAAAACGGAGTTACATTTATATAAAATTGTGTTCTGATCTATTGTATGAAGATAAGTTGTGTTATTCCCGCATTTAATGAAGAGTCAACGATTATCAACGTAATCAGAAATGTAAAGAAGGTTAAGGTAATAAATGAAATTATAGTTGTTGATGACGGTTCTACCGACAATACTTATAAAAATGCGAAATCAGAAAAAGTTAAAGTAATTAAACACCTCAGAAATGAGGGAAAAGGAGCGGCTATTAAAACAGGCGTATCACACTCATCAGGGGATATTATTTTGTTTCTTGATGCGGATTTATATTCAATAACACCAAAGAAAATTGCATCAATTCTTCAACCGCTTGAAAATGATGAAGCTGATTTTGTTAAAACTTCCTTTACAAGAGCAAGAGGTAGAGTTACAGAACTTGTAGTAAAACCATTGTTTAAAGTAATTTTTCCATTTATAACTTTTAATCAACCACTAAGCGGACAATTTGCGATTAAAAGAGAATTGCTAAAAGAATTAAAAATTAATGATGGCTGGGCGGTTGATATACAAATACTGCTTCAATTAGTAAAAAAAAGCGTGCGCATATCAGAAGTAGATCTAGGACTATTGAAACATAAAAAGCAACCTATAGAAAATTTAGCTATCATGTCTGAAGAAGTTATTAAATCCATATTATCTGAATTGGGGATTATATCTAATAAACACAAACTGGTGATATTTGACTTTGATAAAACACTTATAAGAGAAAGCAGCATTGAAATAGTTGCAAAAGAATTTTTGTTTAAGAGAGAACTTCAAGAGTTGAGAGCAAATTATGAAAGCGGAAAAATCAAAAATTACAATATAACATTAGAACTTGCTAACCTCATTAAAGGCAGAACAGAAAAGGATTTCGAGAAAGTTTTTGAGAATATAAATTTAAGGAGGACGGCAAAAAGAGTGGTGGAGAGACTTAAAAAGAGGCAATATACAGTTAGTATTATTTCTGTTGCTTTTTCTCCAATAGTATGTTATTTTGCTGATAAACTAGGAATAGATAGAAGAAATATTACCTGTCCTGTTCTCGTAACTGATAAGAATGGAATATACACCGGAGAAGTTATTGCCAAAACAAAATATCATTCAAAATGCTGTGATACGATTATATGTAAAGCAGATGCAGCTAAAGAACTTATGAAGAAATTAAATGTTAAGCCGGAAGAATGCATAGCTGTTGGAGATGGAAAGTCGGATGAATGTTTATTTCGTGCGTGTGGTTTTTCTTTAGCCTATAAACCACTTATTTCTATAGGAGATATTAAGATTTTAAATTTGGCAGAAGTGCTGATATATGCAGAATAATTATAAAGAATACCCTTTTAGGTACGAAAAATGAAAGAAAAAATCTTTTAAGAAAACGTTAGTAGAAATGGGAAGCTGGTTTAAAGAGTGGCAGGAAGGTCGTAAAAATTCAACCGGCTGTGGGACAGTAAAACCATATTCTAACTCTTAAGAATAATAACATAAGCCCTTCTTCCTAAAAATCTTCTTGGTACATCGGCTTTAGCTGATGTACCAATTGGTGTAACTATTCTTTCTAAAAAACCTTCCACTTTTTCATCTGTTAATGTCAATCGTTCATTCTTCAATTCAATTTTTCTTGCCATATTTGGAGTTATCTATAGATAACTATATAAACCTTGCGGTATTCTTTTTGACTTATGACAAAATATTTATAAACAATAAAGATTTACTTAAATTATAGAGGTGTATTACTATGTCTTCAAAACAAAATTCGAATTATATCATTTTAGCGATAGTCTTAGCTGTGGTTCTCGTCGCGGCGATCCTTTTTTTTAATAAGAATACGAACCTTGCTGATGAGAATGTTGCGGGAGAAGCTGGGAAAAGTGGGCGTAGTGGCCGAGTAACAGTTGGTCTGGGTGGCAGCTGTAGAGGAGATGGCGACTGTTCAAGTCGTGTAAGAATAAATGGAGTGCTTACTCCATTGAATTGTTACTCTCGTCAATGTCTGCCTGGACCACGAGTGGTTCCAGAGGGAGGAGTATGTGTAGATAGTTTACAATGTGTCGTTGGAACAGCCTGTAGTAATGGGAATGTTTGTGTAGGATCACCTCCCAGTAGTGGGTCTGTACCTTCCAGTACTGGTGGTCCCAGCAGAGGTAGGACCTATCAAAATTAATTGTAGAAAGAGAATTTTTTACAATTATTTAATTTTTTAGTGATATTTTATCTGTAATATCTTTAGTTGCAAGAGCAGTAAGGTAGTTGTAAAAATTCAACCTAAATCTTTATAAAATAGAGCCTTTCTTGTCAACTAACATCCCTTTGGGATTGATCTTGGAGGCGACTCGGATCGAGGATAACTCTTTCTGATCGTGCTCTTTCATCGTAGGTGTAACATGCCAGCAGGAAAGCATAAGTCAGGACATTATCGAAAAATCTTTGTACGAACACCAGGAGGTCGAGTTACAGTTCATTATCGGGAGCGAAAGCCGCAGCGAGCTATTTGTAGTACGTGTTTAAAACCTCTCTTAGGCGTGCCAAGAGAGCGTCCAGCTCAAATGCGAAATATGCCAAAAACGGCAAAACGGCCGGAACGCCCTTATGGCGGGGTTCTTTGTTCGGCTTGTATGAGATCATTTCTCCGAGAAAAAGCACGGAGGGAAGGGCAATGAGTCTCTTTACCGTGGGAAGAATGTGCGTAAAAATTGCCGGGAGAGACGCAGGGCGTAAAGCCGTCGTAGTAGAGGAATATGAAAATGGTTTTGTTCTTATTGATGGCGCTACCAGAAGGAAAAAGGTTAATATGAAGCATTTAGAACCTTTGGATCAGATTTTGGAAATCAAGACCAAGGCTTCTCATGATGAGGTGAGGAAAGTATTTGAGAAACTTGGTTTGAAAGTCTGGGATTCTAAAGCAAAAAAAGTTTCTCTGCGGCCTAAGAAACAGAAAGTGAAGAAAGAACGGCCAGCTAAAGAGGAAAAGAAAAAGCAGGGAAAGAAAGAAGAAAAAGCTGAGGAAGCACAAGAAAGAGAGTCTGTTGAAATAGTGGAAGAAAAGAAAGAGAATTAAGAAAGAGGAGTGATAATTTTTTATCTTCTTACAGCTTTCCACAGTTTCTCGGCATCTAATTCTAGGGCAACAAGAGGGGTGAGGATTTCCCATCTCGCGAGAACTTCCGGAGAAATCTCGCCAATGACGCCGATTTTTTCTTGCTCAATAGTAATTTCTCCAACTCTTCCGGTGATATAACTTGGGTGTTCCGCTTCCTTTACACTAAAGGCAATCGCAAGTTCTCTCATTAAACCATCTAAAATCTGGCGGATTTCCGTAAAATCTGTTTTTTCATGGCAAAGAACAATAGAAAGCGATTCGTGTTCTGTAATCCCCGTCTCACTTTTTCCATAAGAAAAAATTCGGCCAATTTCAAAAAGGTTTTGGGGATATTCCTGGTGCTGATTTTCAGCCAGATTCTTTATTAAACAGGGTAGAAGGGCATTTCGCAGGCGGTTATGTTCTCCTAAAGCATTTTGTAAGGGAATTATTTTTTCATTTAGATTCATAAGGTCATTGAGAATTTCTTTCGTGCTTAAATGGAGATTTTTGCATTCTAATAAGCCAAAACCAATAAGGATTTCTCTTACTTTTCGCAGGAAAGTTTCTAACGGATCTTCTTCTCCGATGGTGGCGACATTAGGAATAATTTCCTTAAAGTTTTCATATCCATAAGCAATAGCAATATCTTCAACAAGATCAATGGGATGGAGAATATCGGCGCGATAGGCAGGAATGAGAACTTTATTCTTTTCACAGCCGTAACCCATTCTTTCTAATAGTTCAATAGCTCTTTTTTCATTTAAATTTAGCCCTAGAATTTTGTTCGCATAAGAGACGTCAAGCGTCATACTTTTTGAATTAAGATTAGGTATATCAAAAGTCTTTCTATCATGGTGAACTTCTATTGATAACACTTCTGCCCCCATATCAAGCAAGGTCGCGGCAAAAATGTTTAGGGCAATGTTAATGGTGTTAAAATCTGTTCCAGTGCATTCCACAAAGAGATTCTCTGTCTCTTCATCAATTTTTCCTACAACATGAGAGTTAATAATGGGAGGCATGGACATGATCGTTCCATTATGGTCGACAAAAATAGTGTATTTGCTCCATTTTTCCATTAAGTGACCATACTCTTTCCCTTTCTTATGTTTTTGAAGTATTTCTCTGGCGGGGAGAACGTCAGGATATTCTAAAGGACGAAAGGCGATTTGATCCGGATTACGCCCTTCGAAGGTAATAGGAAATTGTAATTTTTCTAAGGGATAAAGACCAATCCCGCCTTTTTTTCTATTTCTTAGCATGGTTACGCCGATTTTCTCTTGCAACTGTATCAATTCCCGCACTTTTTCTTCATTTAACTGAATATTCTTGGCGATGAAGGCGATGGCGTAAGGATAATAATCCGGTGTATTTTTAACAAAGAGTTTTTCACCACTTTTCTTTACGTGATATTTTCGCAGTCCAGTTTTTATGCCCATAAATGAGCTAAAGGCACGGGCAAAGCCTTGTTCTGAAAGCATATCTGGACGGTTGGGAAACACTTCCACTGTAATTTCGTTTCCTTCAATACTTTCGAGATCGGTGCCAAGCATGCTAATTCTGTCTTTGAGAAGTTCCAAGGGCAGTTTTTTTCCTATGAGTTCTTCAAAAACATCTTTGTTTAGTTTTATGGTTGGCATTTTTATTGTGCAAAGGCAATGGCTCTACAGGGAGCGCCATCGCCTTCTTTAATGGGAAGCGGGAAAAATAGAATAGTGAAAGTTCTGTTTACAAGTTTGTCTAAGTTAATGAGGTTTTCAATAATGAGAATATTTTTAGAAAGGAGAATTTTATGAATGGGAAAAGGCTCTTCATCCGGGCTAAAGGAGTCAATGCCGACGGCCTTTACATTTTGTTCTACAAGTTTTTTCGCCACCTCTTTCGATAGAAATTTTGCGTTCTCGTAATACTTTTGGTATCTTTGATCCGCTTGACCAGTCAGAAAAAGAACAACACTTTTAGGAGGGAAAGTTATATCTTTAAGGCAATGAAGTGTGATTTCTTTTTTTCGCACATCAATCACAATTCCTTTCCCTGAAAAAGCTTCTAAAGGAAAATCATCTAAAGTTCTTCCTTCAGAAATCATATGAGATGGCGCATCCAGATGCGTACCACAATGTGTGTTTATATGAATGCGCTTTTCATTCCAGCTATCCTTTTCAATCTCCGCAACCTGTTTAATCTCTAATGATGGATCTCCTGGATACGTTGGTGTTTTCTTGTCCAAAGGCATGGATAAGTCAATAATTTTCATTTTAGCCAAATCTTCTGTTCCCTTAATTGTTTGACATTGTTTTGGTTTAGTTCTCGGATGTCATTAATTTTCCAGTACTCGGCGATGATTCTTTCCATTCCCTGCCCCCAGGCGAGAACAGGACATTCAAATCCCAACAAAGGTTTCGTTACTTCGGGACGAAAGATGCCAGCTCCTCCTAACTCTACCCATTCTTTTCGCAGGGGATGAAAGACGTCAACTTCTAACCCTGGCTCCACATAGGGGAAGAAACCAGGCCGCATCCTTACTTTAAGATAGCCCATTTTCTTGTAAAATTGTGTCAAGTAGCCTTTGAGATGCTGTAAGTTAGCATCGGGGTCGATAACAATACCGTCTACTTGATAAAATTCGAAAAGATGTTTCCAATCTAAAGTTTCATTTCGGAAGACTTTCCCTACCACGAAAAACTTTGCCGGGAGATCTTCTCTTTTTAGTGCGGCTAAAGTTATGGCGGAAAGAACCGTGGTATGGGTGCGAAGAAGAATTTTAGCGGCTTCGGCGTGAGAATACTGGTATCCCCATCCTGAACTGGCAGTGCCTTCTCCCGTCTCATGAACTTTTTTTACTTCAGAGAGTACTTTCTCTGGCAGTTCGGCTGATCCTTCTAGGTAGTAGGTGTCTTGCATTTCTCGGGCAGGATGATCTTGGGGAACAAATAAAGCATCTAAATCCCAGAAAGCAGAATGGACATAATTCCCGGTCATTTCCTTAAACCCCATTTCTAACCAGATTTTTTTGATATCTTCAATGGCTTGATTGACAAAATGTTTCTTTCCGGGAAATTTGGCGGGAACGTTTACTTCAACATCATAGGCCCGGAAGATTTTATTTTTCCACTCTCCTGTTTTTAACATTCCTGTCGTTAACCGATTAATTACTTCTCCCCTTAAATCATGGGAAGCAAGCTTCTTCCCCAGATCTGTTAAGTCAATAGTGATTTTTTTCTTCTCTTCTAAAGCAATTATTTCCTTCCTCTTTTGTAATTCTTCAAGCACTTTTTTCTCTTTTTCTTCTATTTCTGTAAGGGAAAAAGGAAATGATTTTGCGAGAAAGTTCTCTTCAGGAAATCCTTTTTTAAGTAAGTCTTTACCTTGTTCTGTAATTTTTATATGAAGAAAGTCGTCTGCTTTTTGAATTTCAATGGCTTTCTTTTGCTTTAACAAACCAATACAGGCGGTAGCCTCTTCCCGATTTAGTTTAGCTTTTTTGACAATAATATTTAATCCTTTAAATTCGTTAGAAATAACTTGGAGGAAACGCTTCTCAGGAAGACCTTCTTCTTTGTACTTTTTTCCATTTTCTCTCAAATCAATGACTTTATTTTTTTCAATTTTAATGGTTAATATTCCTTTATTTGCCAGCCATTGAATAGCGCGCATGGCTTCGACATCCTTAACTTTCGCCGCTTGGGCAATCTCAGAAATTTCCTGGTAGTTTCTCAGCACGGGAAGAACTTGGCGTTCAAAAGGATGCAACTTGGCAATAAGATCTCGGTGATCCATGTCCTAGACTAAGGAGGGAGAGTATTTATAAAATTAATGATGATGTTTTGTGTGTACAGGAAAAGTTGGAGTTTAGTCTGGTTTGTTCACATCGTAATCCTGTATTTAAAAAGCTATAATTATATCCCATAGCCAGCCGACCTTTAGGAATTACTCTCTGAAATATTCATCGCAACCAGCTGGCCTCATGCCTGTTGTTTCTTCACAACCAAAGAAATTATACACTGTATCAATTTTTTCATCAATATTACCATGATTAAATCTACCTTCTGGTGATGTATTTGAAAGTATAAATTTTCCCTCTTTACCTTGATATCTGAAATCAACAGTAGTTTCTTCTTTGGTATACTCAAATCTTGTAATCTCTGTTTCATCAAGGGGAGAATCGTGACTACCCATATGAAGTCGATATGATCTTGGCGTTCCAATTTTTTTCCCTTCGATTACAAGCCACATCAAATTAGCTTCTCTATGACTATAACTCACATACAATGGTTCTCTGTCTTCGGGAAGTCCTATTACATCGGGTCCTTCTGTTAGATAAATATGTCGGTCGGCTGGCTACTCTTCACCAATTTTTGCTTTGCAAAAACCATTGCACTTTAGCTTGATCTCCGCTACGATCCGAAGAATATAACAGAAGTCTTTAAGAATAAACTTTAGTTTTGTGAAAAGATGGGCTGGGTTGATGGACATTGGCATGCACGTGATCTGCCAACACAACAACATAAAGAAACGGTGCGACATTCTTTAGAGTTAGCAAATATTTCTGGAGGGCAGGCTATTTTTGCCATGCCAAATACAGATCCCCCATTAATTGACTTAGAAACATGTTGTGCTTATCTTAAATTAGCTGATAATGTTGGCGTTCCTGTACAGTTTTATGTTCATATCGGCCTTACACCGGATGTCGAACAAGTGAAGAGAGCCGTCGAAGCAACGCGTAAAGAGCCACGAATCGTGGGCATGAAAGCATTTTGGGGACGATCGACCGGGAATTTGAGTATTATAAATTCAGATGAACAGAATAACGTGTTAGAAACGCTTGTTAAAGAAGGATATAACGGTGTTCTGGTAGGGCATTTTGAAGATGAGCTGGAAATGGATGATCAGGCTTATGATCCAGCAAATCCCATAACTTGGAGTACAAAAGCTAGACCAGAGAGTGCGGAATTCTTCTCGTTCGTTATTATTAAGAAGATGGCAAAAAATCTCGGTTTTAAAGGAAAACTTCATGTTGCTCATGTGAGTACGAGAGAAGTTGTTGAATCAGTTCATGTTTATACCAGCGGAACAAGGCCTTACAATGTCAAACTTAGTTGTGGAGTTACACCACATCATTTGTTTTTAGATAATAGTTATCTCACTCATCCTGATGGAGTTTGGTATAAGTGCAATCCACCATTACGTTCTCCGGAAACACAACAGCGGTTATTGCAAAAATTATTAGCAGGTCAGATTCCAATAATTGAAAGTGATCATGCTCCTCATACGGAAAAAGATAAAATGGAATCAGTTCCCGCTTCGGGAATTATTTCTGGTCTAGCCTGGCCTGATATGAGGGGATATTTACAAAAGATAGGAATGACTGAAGACAGAATTAGAGCCGTGACTTTTGATAATGTCGTAAAGTTATATGGTTTAGAGGATCGTTTACAATTTGAAGATCGTCCTGTGCAATGGGAAGTTCTAAAAAGAATGCGGACACAGTATCCTCATGATCCGTTTAGAGGCGTTTTCTAATTTTCTTAAGCTTGATACTGTCGTAGCATTCTTACCATTTTTGGTCCGGAAAAGATAAGAGGCGTATAAATTTGAATTCCTTTTGCTCCTGCGGTCGCCCTTTCTTTTACTCTCTCCAGAGAATTAATTCCGCCACAAGCGATAAATTCCCACTGAACATCTGCTTCAGCGGCCATTCTGGCAAATTTTTTTTGCGTCTCTAAAGAACGTGAATAAACCGCATTCCCACTGGCTCCGCCAATTTGTTTTCCCTCTTTCATGGGAGAAAAGGGGATATAGTGTCGATCGTGCACGGTACTAGTATTCGTAGCCGTAATTCCATGAACACGATGTTTTTTGGCAATAGCAACGGTTTCCTTTATTTCTGATAAAGTTAAATTGGGAGAAACTTTTAGATACAATTTCTGATGCGGATTCATATTTTCTTCAACAACAACTAGCATCTCTTCTAGTTGTTGTTGGTATTGTTCTCGTGCATCAAGTTCACCAGTGGTACTATGGGTATTAGGACAACTGATATTTAATTCAAAGCGGTCTACAGAGTGCACGTTGCGCATCGTGAGAACTGTCTTTTCCAAATCTCGAAGAACATCATCACTTTTTTTCTGTGGTGTTGACATGATATTAATGGTTAGAGGAACAGGATGTTCACCATAGGCGGCAAGGTTTTCGGCAACTATTTCTACTCCTTCTCCTGGCAAGCCCATCCAATTTATCATTGATTCGCTAGGGGAATATCTTCTGATCGTTGGCCGAGGATTTCCAAGCCATGGATCCATTGTTACAGTGCCAATAATAACGCGGTCAAAACCTAGGTAAAAAAGAACCGTGGGAGGAATATCCCCATTTTTATTAAAACCTGCGGCATTTGATAATTCGAAAGGAACATATTTGGTATTCGTAGGGTTATTCAAAAGAAAATCTTCTAGTCCTAGATGATATACGCCTCGAGATAAGTGTACAAACAGCTCATGAGCGATCTGAGGATCATGTTCCGTCACTTTAAAGAGAAGTGGTTTAAGAGTTTCTAGCCAGAAATCCTGTTCACTCAACCGATGTAATGGTTGAGTGGACGAACGCACTTTAGTGCGAGGATGAATGGCGTAATCTATTTC